>Ga0255751_10000215_pt1 | contig 53603 bp, 25 predicted proteins | sample 071ome_20_FD_179951 | JGI IMG/M metagenome (GOLD analysis project Ga0255751, IMG submission 179951) | Coastal salt marsh microbial communities from the Groves Creek Marsh, Skidaway Island, Georgia - 071412BT metaG (version 2) | ecosystem: Environmental > Aquatic > Marine > Intertidal zone >... | reverse complement strand
CTGCCTCTCTGATAGTTTCTTCAGTTGCCACGTTTTTCGCTCTGCCTCGTCTATCTGGATTTGGGTCTTCAGCATTCTTTCTACGGAATGCCCTTTCCTCTTCGTCACTATTTAGGTCCCTCTTCATTTTTGAAGAACCGCACTTTGGTTTGGTTGTTTGTCCTGGTTGCTTTGCACATGGTTTTCCTGCATATTTGCCACCCAGTTGAACCCAACCAGGGGTGCCATCAGAAGAGCGACTCTTGCTAAACCAGTCACGCAAAGAAGAATCACCACTCTTGTTCGCTTCTCCGAAAATTTCATTGTAAGTAGGGGGCATTTTTTGCATTTCTCCCATTGCCATTTTATTGGCAGTCTTGTGCATTACCTCTTTGGAGCGACTTCCATAGAGTTTGTTCCACCGATTTCTGCCTTTCATCATGCCCCTAATGTACCTCTTAGCGGTTTGATTTACAGCAGGTGGAATATCAGAACCAAAACCTTGTGCCATATTAATGGTTTATATTTATTTATGAGGTGATGGTTCCTAGGATCGTATTAGTGAGTCGTTGATTCCAGTAGGTGAGGCGTTTAATGGTGCCGTTTAAACTATTGCCGCCAGCGGTGTTATAACTTCCTATTGCTAATAAAGTTGGGTCTGAGGCATTTGTAACTGCAAAAGTATCCAAAGTTGATCCAACCTGAAATGATGCTGAAGTATCTGAAAATGCTAGAGTTGCTTTTTTATCTGAAATATTTCCAATTCCAGGTGGGGTGCTAAAAGTATCTCCGACTTGAGCTCTAAAAAGATCAACACCATTTTGCGGTTGTCTCATTGAAGTAAAATAAGTGCCACCTCTTAATGTCCAAACAAATTGAGTTATTTCAGTATCTTGTACTGTAGAATCACTAAAAATGGTGTGCTCTGAACCAGAATAAAAACCACTAAAGTTTGTCCCAGAAATACTCGCAGCATCGGCACCACGAGTAACAGCAGCACCTTCGGTGGGGATGTAAGATGTTGGGAATGCTCCTTCTTCTAACTGCAGACCTAGAGCAATAATACTTTCACCACTCACAGTAGAGTTTGTATGTATTCCAAAAACGTGCGATTTATCAACTCCAACAGCATCAAAACTAACAGACATTTTATATGTCAGTCCGTCGGATAATTTTTCAACACTTAGGATAGTTACGTTTGTTGGTGCTCCAGTAGTTCCCTCTGATTGACTGTATGCAGACACATCTTCATAATTTGTAGATGTGCTGGTCTTTATAACAGTGCTAACTTTTGCGTCTGTATCATTTCTAAGCAAGAAACGTATCATATTTGATGGATTAACATCACCTGCCCTAAACCAAAACGTAACCGTATATGTCGTGCCATCTGTTAAAGTTACTGCAGGAGTATTAATTCCCTGATAAACTTGACCTAGACTTGCAGCTCTTACTCCAGGAAAAACTCCCAAAGCATTTAAAGATAAGTCAGTTAATGTTGCCGCAGCATTTGTCCAATTTGATGTGGTAGCTGCAGAATATGTCATAATATTCTCCCTACTTTCCTCCACCAACAATCCCAAACTCTCACCAGTCGCAGGGTCGTGGTCAAATCTTGGAGCACCACTCTTAGTGGTAGTAGTTTTTACATACTCACCAACGGTTGATGCTTCTTCTAGTTGGGATCCCCAGATGTAGATGCCATCGGTTGCATCATTAGTACTTGGAGTGGCTACATTACCATCCTCATCAGACATTAAAATAAACAGGACTGTAGCCTGAGTCCCACTAGTATCTGCAATGCCCGTAATACTTAAACGCCACCAACCATTTCCAACAGAAACAGCACTTCCAGATGTATAAGTGCCATTTCCAAACGCAGTATTTTGGGTGATATTTCCATCGGTTAAGTTAAAAATAGCTCTAAAATAGTTACTTGTTGCACCAGCATTTCTAACTCTTAATTGCACAAAATCAACACCGTCAGCTTTAACATAAGCACTAAAAGTGTGTGTATTAGCAACGGTAGTGTTTGGGGATTGTGTTATCTGTGGAAAAGAAGATGTGCCGACAGCCAACTTATCTGCATCAGTTAGATTGTTTATTGGATTAGAAGTTACATTTGTTGTAACGACAGATCCAGATGTTACTGCCCACCCTGTTCCTAAATCTTCACTATATCCTAGCAAATTCGTCACCGACCTTTTAATCAGACCAGCAGCATCAACATAGGTAGAGCTGTTGGATTCAGTGTCTCTTACAAAGTCAATCAGATAGTTTCCACTGACGGCATCAATCAGAGACTTATTACCAGCAAAGTCTAAATCTAAGTTGGATCGATTGAAGACACTTTCAAAATCGTCTAAAAGGTTTCTATCTACGTCGCGTGCTTCATAGTCAGCATTATAATTTTTGTAGACATTACCAAAGGCATCTACATGAGTCCTAGACTCTGGTTGAGGAGAATCTAATGTATTGGAAGAATCGCGTCTCTGATACTCAGCACGAGGTCCCAGAGCATTGCCATCTTTATCGTGGCGTTGATACTTCTTAAGTGCTACTGGATTACCATCCTTATCATGCCTTACATAAGAAGCAATAGCAGTTACTGGATTACCATCTTTATCGTGTCTTTGGTAAGGCATTATTCATCCTATTTTTCCTCAATGTTATTTATCTCCTTCTGCTTCTTTAGCATTTTTTGGAGGTCCGCAGTACTGCCAATAAACATCGTGTTATTAACAGTAGACGGACTAGATTTCTTTTCTTCTGCATCTAATTCCTTCATCTTCTTTTGTAAGTCGATGAGTTTGTCTGCTACATCTCCAACGTTTTTAATAAGTTGACCTGCAACCTCATAAGCGCGAGGATGATCTGACGCTCGTGCCACATCAAGAATGCCATCGACTGCTTCTTGCCCCTTCATAACTAGGTTATGTAGTTGAGCACGGGTTGTTTCGTAGTCCTGTTTTACGTCTTCAGTTTCGGATTTTTTTAGTGATGGTTTGTCACTTTCAATCTTTTGTATTTCAGAAGGTTCGGTTCCAAACACATCATTTAACCCATCAAATGTTCCCATTAGGTAATCTCCTCATCAGCTCCACTTACAGGATTGCGTTTTTTATTATCGGTGAAATCTTCATCAACAATACCAAATCCAAAGTCATCATCAGCATCGGCATCGATAGGGTCTGGTTGAATTGTATATCGAACCTGTCTTGGTGCCGTAGATGTATTGACTTCTGTATAGTAATCTGTAACAACCTTCTTGATAGTCTTGGCGTCTGTAACAGGACCATACAAGTATGTTTTTACAGTAAATCTTAAGGTATAGATGATTGCTCTACGAGTAGAAAAATCGCCCTCATAGTCATCTTCATAATCAACACTATTTAAAACTACAGGAACATCCTTAGTTTCATCGACATCCGATAACAACTTTACTGGAAGATTATAATGAGGTTGGAAATAAGGAAGAATCTGCTCAAGAATCTGGAGACCATCTTCTTGATTTTTAGAAATAATTGCTAATTCAAATGACAAGTTATAAGGAACGGGCATATACACGTTCTTATTTTCATCTGCATCTTTTGCAAATTTGATTTTTTGAGTAGGTGAAACTTTTCTACTAGGGTCATAAGTAATACCATTAATCTCAAACGAGATTCTAGGTAAAGTAATCTGAACCCTTTTGTTTGTAGGGTCAGGAGTTTGGTCAAGACGAGCCAAAAACTTCTGCTTCGGACCATACGCAAGAGGCACTTTCATGACCTCGTTAGTACGACGCAGTTCAATATTGTTAAACAGTGTGCCAAATGCTACGACTGTCTTTCTAAAAATCTCGTGATATGAGTAAGTGCCTAACATCAGATTGTCGTGTCAGTGGTGGAACCAATAGAACCGAAAGGATTTGTTTCGGTAAAGTCGATAATATCGTCGTCTTCTGTTTCAAATGAATAGTTTTGGTCGATGCTATCGGCAGTATTTGTATTATTTAGAGTGTTATAAGACTCAGGACTCCACTTAGCACCAGAAGTAAGACCAGTAATCACTTCAGCAGTATTAAAGGTTCCTGTTCTGTTGATGACTTGGAGCTCTCTTGTAGAGGCATTCCAAGACTTGACTTCTGCTCTATTGTCTTTGGGTGAGTAGTCGATTGTGACTGTTGGAGCACTAGTGTAACCATTACCACCAGATGTAATAGTAATGCCAGTGACGATGCCAGCAGAGCTGACTGTTGCGGTTGCAGTTGCACCTGTTCCTCCTCCTCCACTAAATGTGACCGTAGGTGGCAGAGCAGACTTATAGTGCTCACCGCCATCTGTAACTGTAACTGCATTGACAGCATCGCCACTTATCGTGGCAGTCGCCGTAGCCAAGTAGAGATCGCCAACGATTTCTTCACCCACTGTAAATGCTCCAGTGCCACCCGCATCCATAACAAGTTTAATAGCATTGGCGAATGCAGTTTCGACAGCATCGATTTCCGCAACACCAGTGTCGAGTTCTTCGTCGCTGTACTCGAAGAGTTCGCATTGGCATTCCCAGACATATCCTTTACCTAACTGATAGAATGGACGCTCTGCTTCAACAAACTTGATTTCAAACAAGTGCTTTGTTGTTGGGAACCAAATGAGGTCGCCTTCATTGGGGCGACCTTCAACATTCAATGTTGCATTATCATCAACTTTCTCTTCAAACTTTTTGCGAGAAAAGATAAAGGTTGTCTTGTCCTCAATCCTTACACCAAACTTACTAAGAAGTTCTCCTTGTCCTTCCCATCCCTCTACATTGTTGACATATGCTCTAACCGCTAATGCCTGAGTAAATGAACTACTTTCTACTTCTTGAAAGATTGTATCTCTATTGACGTAAGTTCTGGGCAAGTAATAAATATCCTGACCGTAGAGTTCAATGCTCTCCACAATCAGATTTTCCATAAAAGTCTGTTCTTGTGCAGACCCATTAAGATTCAGTCGGCAACTACTTGTATAGTCCGACTGAATACAGTTTTCTGGGGGATCGTTTCTGTAAGTCATATCAACCGATTAAATCCATTGGAGGGAGTTCATAATCTTTACGAATTTGCTCTTCAAGGTCTTTCTTAAACTGACTTGCATCTTCAAGAATACGACGACCATTTAAGGTTACGCCACCAAGCATCTGAACACCATCATACTTACTCAAGTTTCTACCCCACTGTTGTTGGAAAAGGGCTTCAACATAATCCTTTAGCCAAGCGTCGTTATACATTGCAGTGTAAGTATCAGGGTCTTGGCGCATGACAACTTCTACTACAACATAGTCACCAGCCTGCAGTTCATTCCAATCAAAATCAAGATAAAGTTTACCCTGATATTCATTGAATCTAACTCTACGATTCATAGCAGAGTTTGTTACCCAATCAAGAGTCTCAAGATACTGAGAAGTCATAAAATAATGTAAAATCTGTCCGTGAGTCATCGAATAGATGTCATTGAGGAAGATTTGATATTTGATATTGAAGATATTTCCAGGAACAATACTTGATGCACCAATGGCACTGTAAACATGATTGACTGCTAAAACTCCAGGTGGAAGAGAAACATATTCATTTCCTTCATACCAAGCAGTTGCTCCCATCTGTGTTGTAGACTTTGCAGCAGTCTTAATCGCATCAGTTACTTCAATCTTGATGAATGCCTTGTAACTTCCGTTGTAGGCAAACTCTTGAAAGTAATCGATTGCTTCTTCAATTAGGTCATCCAGCTGCTCATCACATACATTGATGTCGATAGCAGGATAACCTAATCTACGAAGAGCATAGTTTTTTAACTCTGTCTTAGAGGCGGGTCTTGTAGCGGACATTTGTTATCAACCGAATGATTGGATAGTAAGTGTAGTAACATCATTTGCACTAACGACTTCCCCAACTTTGAAGAACCCGCTAACGGTATCAACTGTGATTTGGTTGGTGCCAAGTGCAGTAATAACACCAGTAGTGCCAGAAGTAGCACCAGTTACAGTTGCTCCAACTTCCATCGTAGTGATATCTGCGAGAGCAAAGGTTGCATCAACAAAGACTGTGGAAATATCGACAGTACCACCAGTACCAGGATTAATACCATCAGCACCAATTGGTTGAACAATTGTGATGGTATCGCCAGCAGTGTAACCAATACCAGCGTTATTGACCGTAACGTTGGTAATTGCGCCAGCAGAAGCAGTGATGTCTACAGTCAAAGTAGCACCACCAGTTCCACCAGTTGTTGCTAAAGCAGTGCCAGTAACATAGTTACTACCAGCGGTCAAAGATGCCAAGTTGAAGGTTGCAACACCACCTGCATTGGGGTTGGCGATTGTAATAGTATCACCAATCAGGTAATCAGAACCAGGGGTATTAACTGCAACAGCAGTGATTACTCCACCAACAACGGTGGTATCAACCGTCAAACTGCTTCCAGTACCACCAGTGGTAGCAACGTTAGTGTCGGTAGTGAAACCACCAACACCACCTTCAGTAACTGCACCAGCGGTTACAACTGCGCCAGGAGTAGGATCGCCACTCAAGTTCAGAACCAAAGTTGTGGCAGTTGCAAGGTTGTTAAGCATTGCTTGAAGTTGAGCAAACGCATTATCTAGTTTTGCCTGAACTCTTGCTTCGGTGTAGTAAAGGTTAGTTCCCTCGGACAAATCAGTTGTAGTTGCTGCAGCAATACGAGCATCTGCACGAGCATCAGTAAAGTAAAGGTTAGTAGCACCTTCGCTCAAGTCATCGGTATCTGCAGCAGCAATACGGGCATCGGCACGAGCATCCGTATAATACAGATTTGTAGCACCTTCAGAAAGGTCATCTGTATCCGCTGCAGCAAGTTTTGTATCAAAGTCAGCGTTTGCCCTTGCAGAAGTGTAATAAAGGTTTGTAACACCCTCTGTGAGGTCGTCAGTAGTTGCTGCGGCAATACGTGCATCAGCGCGTGCATCTGTGTAATAGAGGTTGGTAGAACCTTCCGTTACATTGTCGGTAGTCTTACCACTAAGACTTGTATTGAAACGTGCTTCAGTATAGAAGATATTAGTGACACCTTCAGTTACATTATCGGTGTTGATATCTGCCTGGGTGACACTCAGAGTGCCAGAACCATCGTGCTCAATACCTGTACCGTAAGTGAAGTGTGTACGGGTGCGAGCAGCAGTAGTGAAGAGGTTGGTAGAACCTTCGACAATATTGTCAGTATCAAACTCACTGAATTCGGCACTCAGGGTGAGCAAGTTGCCAGCATCATTGTAAGTGGCAGTAATACCAGTACCACCAGCAATCAGAGCAGCAACACGGTCATCAACGCGCTCATTTGTGAAGTAGAGGTTTGTACCCTCAGAAAGGTCTGTGGTAGAGTGATTTGCAATACTAGAAACTTGACCAGTTACATCACCAACCAAATCAGCAGTGATGATATTGGCAGCAAAATCACCAGAAGCATCACGAATAACCAGGTTATTTGCAGAGTTAGTGCTAGAAGATGCAACGTTGATAGTGGGATTACCCGAAACACCATCACCATTGGTAATTGTGATACCACTACCAACCTTAGTTAAAGTGCGTTGTGCATAGGTATTAGCAGCAGTTCTGGTAACTAAACCAGTACCTGCCATTGCAGCAAGTGCAGTGATGTCTGCATCGTTATAGACAGTGCTGATGGTTACGTTTGTAGATCCGTCGAAGGAAACGCTGCCATCGACAACGCCGTCGATTGTGATTGTCCTTGCGGTTCTGAGTGCATCAGCTGTAGTAGCATTACCTTGAATACCAGCAAGAGCGCCAATGCCAGAATTAACTGTAATTTGATTAGCGGCGAAGTCTCCATTAGAGTCCCTATTAACAACGGTTGTAGGTGTTGCAGCAGAAGCAGTTGTCATGCTGTCCAGAAGGTCAGCGTTCAGGTTGTTAATCTTGGTTGTGTTGGGAATAACCAGAGCAGGACCAGAAGCAACTTGAGAAATAATTTGACCATCAACAGTCAGAGTGCCATCAATGTTTGCATTAGCATCAACATCAAGAGATGTACCAGCACCAGTCAGATTCAGACTACCAGCACGAAGAGCAGCATCTGTACCTGTGTGAACCTCAGATACATTTGTAGAATCTGTTAAGAACGTGAATTGGGAGGAAGACCTGTCGAATCCGAAGAAGCCCACTTTCGCAGAGCCGTCGTAATAACGGAACTCAACACCACGGTCCTTACCGTCGTTAGCGACTGGTGCTGTGTCACCACCCAGAGTAATAATAGGGTCATCGAGAGTTGTGACCGTAGAATTAACAGTAGTGGTCGTTCCATTTACAACTAAGTTTCCTCCAACCGTTAGAGTATTATAAAGAGTAGCATCGCCTGTGCTTACATCAACAACAAATGCATCTCTAGAGTTTGCATCATCCCAAACGTGGAAGTCGCCGCCAACCCATGCATTCTTAGTAACTCTTGCACCACCATCAACAGTAAGAGCAACTGAGTTATCACCGAAAGATGTAGCATCGGAAGTATTGGTGACGGAAACGCGACCACTAAATCCAGTGTTACCAGACTGAGTAGTTGCACCAGAGATTTCAAAGTCTCCGTAGACACGCATAGAACCGCCTACAGCAAGGTTCCTCTGGATTCCGACACCACCAGTGACCCTCAGACCGCCATCGGCAGCGTAGAGTCCTGTGAGGGTCTGTTCTGTATTGTTAGTAAGAGTGACGATACCAGATGCACCGAAGGTGTCATTAATCTGAGTTGCATCACCAACAGTCAGTGTGCCGATGATATTGGTGTTGCCATTATCAGCATCAACACCAAACTTCTCAACAGCAGATCCATTTCTGATGGAGAAGACTTCGTTAGCAGCATCAACAATCAGAGAATCGTTGATAGTTGTTTGACCTTGTACGACCAGTGTGCCGTCAGTTGCAACGTTACCAGAAGCAGAAGCAACGGTAAACTTATCAACCCCAGCACCAGTCCTAACTGCAAAGTCAGCATCAACATCAACAGTATTGTTAAACTCGGAAGTGTTGGTAACTGTTAGAGTGCCAACCAGGGTTGTATTGCCATCAACGTTGAGAGCACTATCAAAATCAACATCACCCTTACCATTCAGAGTGCCTTCAATAACAGTATTACCAGTTACATTGTCAACAAAGAACTTATCGGTTGTGCCGTTTCTAACAGCGAAGTCTGCATCAACATCAACCGTTCCGTTAAACTCAGAAGCACCAGCAACATCCAATGTGCCTTGAATGTCGGTATTACCAGAAGCACCAAGGACAGAGAACTTAACAGTGCTACCAGAGAATTCTTTACCAACAAACAAACCTTCGCCAGCACCTGTTCCACCAACATGCAGAGTGGTAGCGATACCAGCACCACCGTAGACTCTCAGGTTAGAAGTATCGTGTGTTGCATAGGAAGGAGTGTATGCTGCTCTTGTACCTGTACGCAACTTATAACGAACTTCCAAGTAGTTCTGTCTGGAGTAGTTCGCTGTAACGTCTTCTTTCTGAATGATTGTACCATTGACATAAAGGTCACTATTGAAGAGGATGTCACCTTCAATGTATCCGCCACCATCAACACGAAGAGCACCATAATCACTAGATTGAATCTCATAAAGACCAGTGCTGCCATTTAGAGCAAGAGTTGGTTCATCGGTATTTTCAAGATAAACCAGACCAGAAACATTCAGAGTGTTGTTAAGGTCAAGAGCACCTGTCAAAGTAGTTTGACCAGTTACTCCAAGTGTGCCCGCAATGAGAGTGTTACCAGTTGCAGAAGCAACATTAAATTTATTAGTATTGATGTTAAGGTCATTGGTGATATCTACGACGCCATAGAAAGATGCATTACCAGTTGTAGATTGCAACTCAATGCGAGTTGTACCAGAACCATTATTCAGTTGCAGGGTCTTAGATGCACCTTGTAAAACAATATTGTCGTCGAAACGAGAAGTGCTATTAGCACGGAAAGTGCCGTCAACATCCAGCAAACCGCCGATGTTAACATCTTGACCAATACCAGCACCACCAGCAACTACAAGGTCGCCAGTTGCATTAGATGTAGAATTTGTGTTGGTAGTTAGTTTGAGGTTACCAGCGACGATACCTGCATCTGTTCCAGAGAAGACTTCAGAAGTGTTTGTAGCATCGTAGAGGAATCTGTATCCTCCTGTATGACCTGCGAGATCAGAATACGAAGCATCGTAACCGTAGAATCCAAGCTTTGCTGCACTATCATAATATCTGAACTCAACGCCTCTATCGAGATTATCGTTAGCAACAGGAGCAGTATCACCACCAAGAGTAATAATGGGGTCATCGACCTGGAGGGTCGTCGAATTGACCGTCGTCGTGGTGCCGTCAACCTGAAGATCGCCCCATACTCTGACGGTTCCAGTATTGTCCCCGCTATCGCCAGGATCAATATTGATAACAGCGTTACCAGAGGAGAGATAATTATCATATACTCTTAAATCCTCAATAACAACTTTACCAGTAGTGTTTGCATTACCAGCTGCACCAGCAGACTGGACGCTCAGTGTAATGTTAGTCTTAGCAAGACCAGTTAAGTTACCTGCACCCGAACCAGCATTCAGTGCATACATGCCCAGGTTTGCCTGGTTTGCATCATTGGAATTGACCTGTACAATCAGATTGCTTTCAGTCCTTTCAATATACTGAGTAGCAGTTGATGTGCGGTCAAAGTAGAAATAGTCATCACTAAAGTTAGTCTGGACATTGATATCAACTCCACCAGCATTGCTATTGAATGCGTTAGAAGCAGCAAAGAGTTGATTGCCAGATGTATCGTTTACCTTCAGATAGTTGAGGTAATTGAAACCTCTATATCCAGTTGTTGCAGTAAGTTCTTGGTCTAACTCAAAATCTTCTTTGGTATTTCCATCAGCAAAGGAAACACGATTATTTTGAAGTTGAGTATTATCTACGCCGAGGGCGGCGATGGTAACGTGTCCGTTGTTGTCAACGTCAAAGTCTTCTTGGGCAAACGAAGCAAGTCCTTTCTGTTCCGTCGCGGCGGCAGCGAGGTAGCGCCAAGACCCAGCATCGGAGGAATCAGTGTGAGAAGGAGCACCTTGACCCGCAAGAATGTCAGCAATTGCTTGATAAACATTACCTCCTTCTTCAATAATATCGTAACGAGAATATGCAGTACCTGCACCATATGCAGCATACTTACTACCTTCAGTAGCAGTAGCAATAGGTACGTTTGTAGCAGAGGTCAGACGACCATAAGCATCAACGGTAAATTTTGTAGCGTTTACAGTTTCAGTGCCAAAAGGTTCATTATTGCCACCAAGAGCAGAAACCGATGTTAACGACTCAGTATTATAGTCACCTGCTTGAACAGCAGTAGTAATCAAATCGATGATTGGGTTACCAGTAATACCACCACCATTACTAACGTCGATGCGTGTAGCACTACCAGTGATTGTTCTTGTTTGAACATTACCATTACTAGTTCTTGAAACTATACCAGTAGTGGTCAGTCCAGCAAAAGAAACGAGGTCTAAGTCATATGGTTGGGCACTGGAACCTTCTACAGTTCCATTGAGACCATAGTCAGCAAGAGTTGTTGGATTGGAAGCATTAACAATACGACCCTTTGCATCAACTTCTAGTTTAGTATAAGTTGCTGTAGGAACGTTTGTGCCATCATAATGAGGAAGAGTAGAAACCAGACCTAAGTTTGTACTTAAGTTTAGGTTTTGAGAACCATCAAATACACCAGAAGCAGTAACGTCTCCAGAGAGTTGAATCTGACGAGTAGAAGCAAGACGAGCAGCAGTAGAAGCATTACCAATGATAGTCGCCGTGATAGTACCCGCAGAGAAGTTACCATCAGCATCTCTCTGAACAAGAGTATTTGCAGTATTAGAGGTCGATTCGACAGGACGCTCATATCTCAAAGTGTTCCATGGAGAAACACCATCTCCGATCTTGATACGTCCCGTGTCAAGTTCGATTCCTAATTCACCTTGAGCAAGGGTAGGGTTAGCGTTTGCCCATTCCTGAGCGCCACCTCGTCTTAATTGAATTCTATTTGCCATTTTTTACAGACAACTCTTATGAGATAATGCTTCCAAGTTATTTATGCGTAATAAAAAAGGGGCATTTCTGCCCCCCTACAAATTATTCTGCGTTTACTTCATCTACAGATTCTACAGATTCTACAGATTCTGTTTCTTCTGCGTTTCCGTAATACTCAAGTGTCTCAATTGCACCTTGGAGTTTAAGTGCCGTAACTTCGTTTTCCTTGATTTTTGCTGCAAGTTTTTGATTTTCTTCAATCATTGCGGCATAACGCTGCTTGAATTGTGCAAGCATATCTTCTTGCGAAACTTTTTCAACTGTCATGATTTTTATTTTGGACTAACGTTAGTAAAAGTGACTTGATATCACCCAGTTCTGATTTTAACTCAGAAACTTCATTTTGTAAAGACTTAAATTCGTTGTCCTTCACTTTTGAAGCTCTGTGTGCTGCCATATATTTTTCATATTCAGTTGTATTTGCACATTGTAGAGACCCAGAAGTTGAGTCTCTATACCAATATTGTGCATCTTTTACTGGAACATTAGGCATTATACAGCAAGTGCGATTACTCTCAAATCTTGAATAACTGGTACTTTTGCTTGGTCAGAAGAAACAAACAGAATCTTGATTTGATACTGATTGAAGTTCAAACCAGTTACTTCATATTCATAATCGGAGAAAATGACTCTCTCCGTGGTAGATGGAATAGAAGCGGTATCAGTTGGCATGAATTCAAAACCATAGGATTCAATTGATGCCGTAGACCCAACTGGGCGTGTTCTATATAGCACTTTAATTTGGGTGTTGGGTGGGCGGTAACCCGCAAAAATAACCTTAATAGATCCAGATGGATTTACGAGATTTGCAACGCGAGAAATGTAAACTGCATCATGTTCATCACCAGTAGAGAGTTTTGCCGAATTGAAATTAGTTGGATTATTGATTCTGTTACTTACCAGAATCGCAGACAGTCTGTCAGTATCAATGATTGGGGAGAGTTTTTCATCATTACTGTCCATGGTAATATCCATTCGGAAAGACTTAGCACCGCTAAGTTCAGAAGATTCGTTGATGTTGGAGCAGATTAATGCAGGAGAATCCAGATAGTTATCCTCACTGAGGATTACATCGCTGAATACCCCATCGTTGGAGAACGATGCTTGGTTTAACGAAGTGCCATCATTAATAGAAGTTCCACTAATCACATTAATTCTTGCATTCAATTCTGTTCCAGGAAGAATCAATTTCTCAATAGATGGTACTAAAGTAGAGTACTGAATATTTTGAGAAGCAATAATTCCTGTTCCACCACCTCTAATTCCAAGTCTTGCAATAGAACTGGTTGTCAATTCATAACTATCAAGAGTTGGATTGAGAAGACCAGTATGAGTTTTGTTGATTTCTACAAGAGGAATTCCATCTAAGTTGTAGCACTTAACAACACTCTCATCTGCATGGGCAACTGCAGTTGTACCATTAAGACCTCTTTCATGAACAGTGATTGTCTTATTATTATTGCTGATAGCAGAATAAGACATAATTTCATCGTCAATCTTAATGTATCCTACATTACTGGTGCTAATTGCAACTCCATTGATAGTCTTATGGAATGCACTAGCGTCATTAACGCTAACACTAGTATCCGAGTCCGAAATGGATGCAGTCAGATAAGTATCGGAAACTTCTGAGATAACCCCTTCAATTGTAAGATTATTGGAAGTGCTATGCATACAATGGTTGCTATGCAGAACTTTAATCTTTCTTTGTGCGCCCGAGTAGGTTGGTGTAGCAGTTGGATATGAATCACTGACAGCACCTGCCTCAATAGAATCACCAGAATAAGTAACCGAACTTACTGATGCAGACACACCAGATTCGCCACCACTAACAGTTTCGGGACCAACAGCGTCAAAATCTGTAGAAACGTAACGAAGAGTTAGTGTATTTGTACCACTATCCCAAGTTACAACTTCTGCAGTTGGAGCATCCGCAGAGTTACCAGTAATTGTTTCACCTACAGTAAAGTCTCCTGTGGGAGCAGTTACGACCATAGTTGCCGTAGTTTTAGAAGAAACGATACGATTAGCAATAACACCACCAGTATTAGAACCAGCGGCAAAAGTGCCAGTGATATCATTTACAGTAAGAATAACACCACTAAGTCCGACAGTAACATTTGTAATAGTACCTTCTGCCAACGTAGTCTTCTGATAGATACGAGCGCCATTTGTATAAGGTAGAGTTGTAGAATTCAATTGAAGTTGAATTTCGGGAACAAATGTCTGAATTGCATCACGACGTAGATTTAACTTACCACCGTTACCAATATCAAGTGAGGAATTATTCAGAACCAAAGTTGAGTTTTCGGTAGTTGTAAACGACGCTCTTTGGATGTTAAACTTCAAATCTTCATATTGGTCAGCAGTCCAAGTAGATGCGTTCTGCGACTTGAACAGAACACCCGCATAAGGTTGTTCCGAAATTGTTCTATCTCCAGTGATATCAATCTCACCCATTCTAGAAATCCAAACTTGATATGAGTTGGAGTCGGAAAGGAGAACGAAACAATGCTCAACAGACTGAGGAATATAAACTGGAGCAGCAAATGTGAATCTAGTTGCTACAGCAGCAGTTTCAGACAGAAGAACTTGGTCGGGTTCTAATGTGACATCGGAGAATGGAAGAATATTCGTAGTAGGATATCCATTTTCCATCGTTCTGATTTGCATCGAGATAGGAATGTTATTATCCTTTGCAAAGAAGAAGACATCTACAGAAGTGAGGAATACACCACCTTGTTCGTCCGAAATAAACGATTGTGCAAGAGGGTCATACCAACCAATCTGACGACTCTCAGTTCTAGTAGAACGAATAGTTCTATCAGAAGTAACAGTATCTCTGACAATTTCAGCGTTACGAACAGCAAGTACATTTTCCTGAACAGTGTTCAGAGTTCCACTTGCTTCGTAAATTGTTTCTGCGGAAGATGCAACTGCACCACCAAGACGAGAATCTGTAGAAGAAGTGGTGAGTCTAACAGTTCTAGAACCTGTTGCCCAACGAGGATTAGTATCCACTGCTGGAGATGGTACAAAGAACGAAGACTTAACTTTACCGAATCTGTCAGTAATAAGTCTACGGTCTTTAACAACTGCACGAGCACCAGAAGAACCAAGAAGAACTTCACCAATTTGGAAGTTGCCATAAAAATCACCTACTGCTTGCGTAGCAAGAGCATCAGTATCAACATTCAAATATGCTGTTGTAGAAGAATATGATTCTGGAAGAGTTGCATCTGTATATGGATTAAACTCATAGAAATCATTTGGCGCAGATACTTTAAACCTACATCCGCTTGTTTGACCAACTACAGTTTCACCAATAACAAATGGGGTTGAGTTTGTACGAGTATCTACATCTGGGTCTTTGATAATTTCGATAAGTTTAGGAACAATATATCCATCAATCTGCTGACTATCGAAAAACGCATAGAACTGTGTTCTTGGCTTAAGACGAGCAACATCAATTTCAATATTCCTAGAGCGAATCCAAGGAATAACACTTGTAGAAACTGTGGAATCGCCAAGAGATTGTCTATCAATTCTAGGAACAACTCTTGTTCTAATTCCACTTCTGCTTTGTCTTTGGACACTTTGAATGGTCGCTGTTCTATTAACACGACGCATACCACGACCACCCCATGCACCTGGAAGAGGAGATCTGCCACGGTCTTCTGCCAACCAACCAGAGTTTCTGGTAACGGTAGAAGAAATAGTAGTTTCACCAGTCCAGTTAGTTCTCCAAGCACCCCATTGAATTGGAGCAAAACCATTCTGGTCTACATTCAATTCGGAAGAAACTGCTTCAAAATCTCCTTCAATTTGAATTACATTTTGTGGAAGTCTAGTAGTATCAATCCAATCATCAGAAGATGGATTTAATGTAATTCTACCAATGTAAGTAAATACGTTGAATGGGTTTACATTTTCTACACGAGACGCATATGGTTGAGAAATGATAGTTGTCTCTGTATATGGTAATGTGATAATAGGACCAGTCTGCTGAATATTTGTAGACAGGTTATTATTGATAATTAAAGGAACATTCGTTGTGTAATGAGAAGGACGGCACTCACCTCTTTGGAAGTCTAAAGAAGCAGAGAAATCTTCGTGCGCGGTTTCAGACTTACTATGGTCGGTAAAATCATCAACAATAAAACCATTCTTAAGTCTGTCTTTACCATCAGCATCAATAATTCTTGTGTTGAATGTATCCGACTCAAGCATGTTGAGTGAAGTGTAGTATTCAACTTGGTCAAGACGACGCTCAAGAGCACCAATGTCTCTCATTGTATAACGTCTATTATCAGAACGTTTGACAACAACGTCTGCCTCTGGGTCAAAACCATATGGTTTGTGACTCAAAGTTGCTAATAGCATACCATCAATCAGGTTGTCTGGTTCAACAGGTTGTTCTGCAGACTTACCTTTAACGACGCTGAATGCACCATCGGGAGAGATGAAGCACTTATCAACTCTAGGAAGATACCATGAGAAGTCGCAGCGGAAATTGCTGTTCTGTTTGGGAATATCAAAAATAGTTGATGTTGGACTTCCAGTGCTAGTAAATACTCTCGACTTAAAGTCAAACGTAGAACAATTCACAAATGCTGGGGATGCAACTGTTCCAGTACCGCTAAACAGATTCTTAACTGCAGGGCGGAAATCGAGATAATCTGCAAGGAAATCAACTTCAAAGAATGGAATATCTGTATAGGAAGTATCCAAATAAGACTGTCCACCAAAATAATCACCAGTAGAAGAGTGATTATAATAGTCAAGTACGATAAGAAGTTTTCTAATTGGGGTGGCTACACCTTTTTTACGGACAATCTTAGAACAGTCGTACATAAATCCAGTTTGTGCGACTTCTAAGTAGTAGTTATCGGTAATAACCTTAGAACCAGCAACTACAGATCCAATACTATCATTAATAATTGCAGAGATTGCCGACCCATTGGAGTCAAATCCGTCAATAGTTTCTCCAGCCTGGAAAGTACCCGATACGTAAACAATGGAGAGTTTTAAAGTACCAGAACTAAAGTTTACAACCTTAGCACGAGCTTTAGAAGTTCTACCAGTTACAATAGTTCCATTTGCAAAGAATACAGGTTCAACCAGAGTAAGAGATGGAATTACTGGGTCATTGTCATCGTTAGATTCATAAACTGCATGAAGTCTGTAGACATCTGCAAGACCGAGGGAAATGTCTCTGTCTTCAATTCTAGTACCGTATAAATTGGAATATGTTAGATTATAATTTTGCTTATCAAGGTCTTTAGTTGTTTTATTGACTTTGATGACAAACATTTCACTACCAGATTTTGTTTTTCTAGTAGCAACGTTTTTAGAAATTGTGGCAGTTACCTTGACAGATGTAATATTTGTTAAGTTATCAATTTGGAGAGTTGTTCTATCATTCGAGGTGAATGAAGTATATCCAAGATTGCCTGGTGTGGTAGTGTCAATGGTAATCTGGTCACCGACAGGATGAGTTGCGTTGGTGCCCGCTAAAACAGTAAATGTGTAGTTTTCGTCAGTGATAGATTCAAACTGCTCATTTTCTGGCAGAGTAATAGAAATGGAGTTAGCAGCAACAGTCTGTGCATCAAATGTTCTTCTAACGACCATCGATTCGTCAGAAATAGCACTGATATACTTCTTCGGCATTGGGCTGAAGAGGTTTGCATTTTCAATATCAAATAACTTAGTTCTATATCTAAGTGCAGCAGAATAATCTCCTGCAGATGGTGCAGCGGGTGCAGAGGGCAATGTAACATTAACTGTTTGTGCTGCATAATCAAAAACAGTTCCTGAAGAGGTAGTAGTCAAATCAGTTGGGTCAACTTTATTGACAGTGACATACTGAGTGGCGTTAAAATAAATTCTATCGCCAACTCTTAAATCAAGCGCAAAGTTGGAATTCAATCCTTTAATGTTTGGAGTTCCACTAGTAGTTAATGTAAATGTAGAACCTTGAACAATAGAAATGTCTTCAAAAAGAACGTCTGCTGTAAATTCTACTGCTTGAGTGCTCTCATCTCTAGCGACTAACTGTCTTGTATCGGAATATTGATAGTAATGTACGACTTCTAATGTATCAAGATTTTCTCCATCAACATTAATCATTTCACCAACTTCAAATTGTCCCTCTACTTGATAGACAGTGATATGATCGTTGGTGGTAACAGCATCAACCAAGTATGCTCTAGCACCACTAGAAGCACCAATCAACAGAGAACCTTGGGAAATAGTCTGATTACTAGCAAGTTCCAGAACTGTTAACATCTGGATGTCAAACAGATTACACTTATAAGTATCATCTGCTGTACCGAAAGTGTTATCGGGATCTCCCGTATGCTCAAAAGCAGAAACACGAGCATATCCAATTAAGTTGCCTGCAGCAGTACCTGCCGCTGCAGACTCGGTATCTCTTAACTCAATAGTTTGATATGCGTTTGCTACAGAACCACCAGAAATATTTGGGAATCCATAGACGTTATTGACTGTACTATAATTACCAAGTTCAAATGGGATGATTGTATTCTGAGCCGATTCGGTATCACGAGGTTTATCTAAATCGATATATGTTGGAGAAAGAGTCTTGATTCGATATCCTCTAACATATGCAGTACCAGGACCAAATTCAACAGCATATTTAGATTCTGCTGCAGTGCCACCACTAAACGTAGTAGCACCAGTAGCATAAATTCCGTTATTGAATCCATCATTAAGATTCTGTCTCAATCTAATGCCAAAATCTTTTACTACATAGTTGCCAGATTCTTCATAAGTTCTCAGTGCAAGACTCTTTTCAAGTTCTTCATATGCACTTCTATCAACCAACTTCTCTACTTTAGAATTGTTGATACGCAGCAATTCTAAGAAATCTTTGTCCGCTTCGTCAGTAAGAAGTTTCTTTACAAGAGATGTTGTGATTCTAAATCTATGAGCACCAGGAGCAGCATAGTTTGATGTTCCAGCAGCATTATCATTGAGGCTAAGGTCATCCTCGGGAGTGATAATGGATTCTTGAATGTTGAGACCAATACGATAGGAGGGATTGCTTCCATATTGGTCAAGGAGAATGTACTGATATGGTACGTCTACAAAGAAACCTCGGATATAGTAGACACCTGTTTGAATATAAGCAACAGAACCTTGCTGAATCGCAGCAGTGGGAAGAAGTTGAGCAAAAGGAGAACCAATCTCAATCAGAGTAGTACCGAACGTAATCTCAGCATCTGTAATTAACTGTTCGTTATTAGCAAAAGTTTGTTGAGTATTTTGCTCACCACCAGACTCAATATATTTAACGTAAAGGGTGATATAATTCTTATCAGATTCGGTAGAAGAAATGCTGTATAGAACCTTTGCTTTAACACCAGAAGTAAGACCAGTAATAATCTTATTCGTTAATTGACTTCTATAGAGTTCGACATCCGCACCCAAGAACGATTCTTGGAGCATAATAGCATCAACAGTCAAGTCATAACCAACTTGACCTGGGATGACCATCGCACCGTCTTTGAACAGGTGAGAACCTACACTCTCTACCTGATTCTGTAAGACGCTTTGCATCGTCGTGAGTTCCCTTGCTTGAATTGGGAATCCAGGACGGAACAATACTCGATAAAAGTTTTTCGCCTTATCGAAATCGTCGTAGTAAGGTGTAACGTTAAGATTGGTGTTCTGTGCCATTAGAATTCGATTACGATTTTGATGTCTTCTACCTGGTCGTTTGCACGACTAATTGATCTCCTATTATCTATATAAACAACCTGACCGCTGTTTGATTCAATCTCAGGTTTTGCATAACCATTGTTAAACTTCATACCCAAGTCATATTCGGTATTATTGATAGTTCTCGAAGATGAGTTGGGAACTGCGGGGAAATTAATATCAGGTTGTCCAGCAGCACCAGAAGTAGCACCACTGACGACGTTAGAACCATCAAACTCATTTTGTGTACCAGTAACTTCTGGGAAAATACCATCAACAGAGTTTTGATAATACTTCAAAACCTTAGTGGTAGGATTCCAAGAAATAACACGACCACGAGCAGTAACGTTTGTACCACCTACAACACGAGTTTGTGTAATAATTTCATCGGGAACATAATTACCTTGGAATGTTGGTGGGAAAATTACTGCCTTTGTAGCAGAAACTGTCAAATCAGAAATCAATTCTGCAGTACCAAACTTAAGTGGATTGGTAACCAAACCAATACGACGGTAGTCGTTATCGATAGGGAAGTCGCCAGCACCTTCATCATAAGAAAGTTTGGCGTTAACCATGACTCGGAATGCACCAAGTTCTACAATAGAATTAGCACCATGTCCATCTGGGGGAGGAACAATTACGTCTACTTGGGCACCATTTCCAGTACCAATACCAGTAATGTTGTCAACACTGATTTTACCAAAGGTATAACCAGTACCACCAGAAGTAACGGTAGCAGAAATAATCTTACCACCATCAACAACAATAGAAACACGACCACCAGTTCCATCGCCATTAATAGCAACGTTATCGTAGGTGCCGTTGTTATAACCAGAACCTGCAGCGTTAATAACTACAGTATCAATTTCACCAGCAACAGCATTAGTCTTTACAGCGTCATTGGTAAAGACTGGCATGTAATCGTTGGAGAAAAACTTGAGGACGGAAGCAACAGGAATGGTGTACATATACTTCCAACGATAGCTATCACCAGTTGTAATGATGCTAGTGGAAGTGCCAGTAGGCTCAACCGTAGAAGGTTTGCCATTGGGATCTGAGGGGGATGTACCATTATAAATGCACTTATATACTTGATATTGAGAATTCACGACGTAAAAGTCGGAATCATACAGTTTAGTAGCACCAGAAGAAGCAGTTTTGCTGGGAGAGTAATCTTGACGATACATGTCATAAGTAAAACCTAAACCACCAGTAGTTTGTTCAGGAGATACCCAGTCAATTCGACGAACAACTTGAATTGTGTCCGAAGCAAGAACTCTTTTCAGAGAAATCATATCATCATAAGATGCCGAAAACTCACCAAAAGAGTCCACTGCTTGTGGAGGAGAGTTTTCGTTATCCCATGGTTGAGGTCTACCGATAAACAGATACAGACGGTCACGAGAAGCGCCTGCAGCATCATCGCTCTGAGTTGCGTCAGGACCTTCCAGAGATTTAATGAATTTTTTCGCAGAAAAAATTCTAAATTGATCAGTTAATAGGGCTGCCATTTCTTAGGTACTATTGTCCTCTTGTTTATTTATGATGGTTACGAACGAACCGTTGTCGAATACTCGATTCTCTTGATTCTATAAGATGCTCCAGCATTGCCAAGGAGATTTTCTCCACCAAGAACTGCCTGAGCAGAAGCACCCGCTCCAGTGGTATCTGAAGGGTCATTAGTAAACGTTACTGTTGGATGCAAGTTATATGTTCCATCTACAGTTTGTTCAATTCCATATCCTCCATTGGTAATGGTAATGGAACTAACTTGGTCTCCCGCTGGTGTCATTACAACTGTACCAGTTGCTTGAATGTCACCAACATTTTCAATTGCAACTGTTGGAGTTGCTGTATAGTTAGTGCCACTATCATGAATAATAAAGTCAACAATAGTATTTTTTGCAGAAAATTCATACAAATATCCGCCAATACCAATGTTGACATTGCCAGTATTATATGGAGTAATATTTCCAACTGTTAATTTTGAAATTGTAGGATCCCAAGAAACAACTACCCCAGTAACACCAGAGATTGCTCCTGTAACAACTTCATTGACAGTATAATTTTGACCATTTGAATTATTGGCATCCAAATAGATATCAAGCAATGCGGTGTGTTCAACACCTTCACTGAGTCCACCTGCAGAAACAATGGTTGCAAACTTAAAGGGAATATCACCGTCTTTAATATTATCTCCAATTTGGAACAAGGTTGTATTTTGTCCACCTTGGGTCTCTTCAATACCATAAAGTGAACTATAAATTCCACCATCGAGATTAATTTGATTTGCAAAATCGGTTCCAGTATTAATCAAGTCAGCAATTCCATCACCTTGACCATCTTGTTCATCATCATCTTCAAATGCTCTATCTTGAAGAGTTGATAGAGGAACAGTTAACAAAGAAATAGTAGAACCGACTTCAGTAACAACCGTATGAGGCAATATACCCGTGCCACTACTAGAAGCAACACCAGCATCAAATTGAACAATTGCATCTTCTGTAGATGGAATACCACCATCAATAAATGCCAATTCATCAACTTCAAAAGTAACCAAAAGTTCTCTAGTTGCTGGATCCCAGTCATAAACCTTTGCTACTTTATTATTCGCATTTTCAATTCTACGAATAACACGGTCACCAACATTAAATTTGTAAGTAGAAATTCCTTGAGGATCGTTTTGACCTGGGTCTAAAATAACTCTTTGATCGTAGTTGAAATTTACACCTCTTGTTAATCCAGAGAATTTACCTGCACTCTTGTTAGTGTAAGTAATTGTTTCTGTATTAATAATAATTTCACCAGAACCAGGATATGCATCTGTAGAATCAACATAAATCTCGGTGTCATTGGCAGTAACATTTTTGACAAGACCAGTGAGATAAATTTCCCCAGAGTTAAATGCCTGCCTTGCTCTAGTTTTTCTCTTGAGATTTACAAGTTTAGTAAAGATGATATTTGGTGGATTTGTGTAACCATTACCAGGGTCAGTAATATCGATTCCTACAATAGAACCTTGCTCAATTCTAGCAATTGCTTTAGCACCTTGTCCTCCACCACCAGTGATTAAGATATAAGGAGGTTCTTGATAGAATTCACCAGCATCAACGATAGAAATGGATGTAAGTTTACCCAATGTGTCAATTTCCGCTGCACCTTGGGCTCCACCGCCACCACCACCTTCAAAAATTAGAGTTGGTGGTGTGGCATAATTTCTACCAGAATTAAGCAGAGACAAACCAGTAACGGTTTGTACAATAGGACTTACAAGTGCTCCCGAACCTTCGCCACCAAGAATCTCTGCTCTAGCAGGACCAAAGTAGTTATCTCCCTTCTTGGTCATCTTGATATACGAGATGCTTCCATTGTCATTCAAGACAACATCACCCGCAGATTCTGTTGGGAATAAAGACGTTAGTTCAGGAACAGTGTCACCTTCAAATAAAGGCGTTCCATAATACTTTGGTCCAATTCCATATGGGTAGGTTGGATTTCCACTACCATCTTCTGTTAAGAAGTATGCGTAAGTTCCGTTTGGATAATCTGGAGTTCTGGTAAACTTCCCATTAAATTCATCCAACGATCCCACCGCAGAATCGTAAATATAATCTTCTACTAAATCTCCAAGTAAATAACCATCTTGAACCAGTCTAAATCCTGTACTCGCTGTTAAATATGAGAACGTGTATAAAATTCTTGGGGCGTCAGATCGCACTTCAATAGAGATTTTTCTATTGATAGCATTTTCGTACCCATTAATATACGTAACATAATCTACAGCAACATTTTCAAGATAATATGTAACACCATCTTGATATAAAAGTTCGGTATTACCAACAACGGACGATGAATGCCACCCATCTTCTGTTTCACTAAACAGAAGAATATTTAATGCATCGTTACTAGAATCATCTTGTACAAAGTTATATGTGTTACCTCTGTTTAAATTCAAAAACGTAGAAAGAGAACCATTAATATAGAACTTTCCATTTGATACCGTGACTGTGTAATTAGTTGTTCCACCGTCAGAAACAATTGGACGACTTCCAGGAAGTTCGTCATTAGTTCTTAGTCTATAAGAGGATGATTCTCTAGCAACTACTCCAGATGTATTATATCCCCAAGGACCGTAAATTGGATATCCATCAAAGGACATACCAAGAATTTTAGAGTGACCATCTGGATGTCTTGATTGGTCACCAACGAAAGAAAATCTATTTTGATAGTATGTGTTTACATTTGGTATAGGGTCAACATTTACAGTATCAAGAATCATGTAACCTTCATCACCTTCAAATCCAGACATATGTCTGTGATACGGACAATAATAATAGATGCGATTGGTTTCATCCGCATTCATCAAGAATAGAGGTGAAAACACATTCTCATAGTCTGCAGCAGGTGCTGCAGAAGGACCTGTGCTGTTGTAATACAGAGTTCCTGGGTTTTGATTTAGAACACCATCCCTAGTGGTGCTAAATTGCATTGGATGCCCATTAACATGAAGGGTAGATGGTTGATTACTGGCATCTGCTTGATTCCAACGAATTAAATAATTTTGCTGAACTCTAATATTTTCTGGAGCAAAATAATACTGACCAGGAACAAAAGGACCAAATTCCTCTGCTTCTGGTCCAAAATCGATATAGAAAATACCGTTCGGGAATGTAACGATATCATCAGATACTCTAAACTGGAAACCATTAGAACCAAGAACTAAGTCATCTTCAGAAAATGGATCTCCTGTAACGTTTCGTGCATATATTCTGACTACTCTATTTAAATTATCTCTAACGACTTTAGAAATTTCTGCTCTAGCAGTTCCACCAATTTCGTCGATAACTCTACCAACTTCCACCGAACCGAGATTTTCGTCAACATCAGCAACAGGAATCATCACATTGTTATATTCGACCTTGACATTCCAAGTAAATGTTCTTATTGCACCCCAATCAAATACACCGTTAAGAAGTGAAAATTCATCTACAACTTTACTAGTTTGATAGTAATATGTACCATTATCAATTACAGCATCGTATATATTTTTATTCTTGATATACGAATATTTTACTGCATCTAAATGATATCCCGCTGGAGCTCCAGCTGCAGTACCCCAATCTGGAGTATGCAACAAACCACCATTTGCTAAAATGCCTAAAGATTTATTTAATTGAACTATTCTAGTTTCTGGAGTAGGAACATCTTTTCCTCCCCTATAAACAAAAACTTGGTCAAAACTTCTATCTAATACTGTGTCAGAACCTCCTGGTTCTCTCTCTGATAGAATGACTTGAGATGGTTTAGGATGATTATCCGATGTAATACGAATTCTATCGGTTACGTCATTGCCTTGAACTTGAAAACTACCAGTAGTAGAAGAATTTGGATGAGATTGCCAAATTCTATTAATATCAAAAGAATTGATAATATTTGGAGTTTCTTGTTGAGGTGTAATTTTTAACCTCAGTGGGTTATATCCTCTTCCCCTTTCTAAAACACGAACATGAATAATTTTTCCTGAATCTTCATCAATAATTGGATACAGCAATGCCTCAGTTTCAGGAGTTCCGCAACCAGAAATGGTTAATCTAGGTGGGTCTGCAGGATCGTATCCGCTACCTCCATTGACTATTCTAACTGCGCGAACACCAAAAACCTCGTCAAAGATTGGTTCGATTGAAGCGCCAGATCCAGGAACATTTCTTGCCATTTATCAACTTACGACGTTAATTGTGCCTTGCATTGCTGCGTGAATTGTACACTGATAGTACAGTACCGATGGTGCATCCATAGGAACAGTCCAATATAAAACAGAGGTTCCACTTCCAGTTTGACCTGTAGTATATGGAGTGCCAGTCAATCCTTGAGTGCTTTGAATTCTAAATGGATGTGCTCCACCAGAAATAGAATTGTCAAAAGCATACGACATCCCTCTTTGAACATAGAGAGTTGGGTCATTTGTAGCAGCAGAAAATCCAGGACCGTTGAAGGTAAAATCCGTTGATCCGTTTGCTCCTAATTCCCACCAAGTAATTGGACTACGAGTAACAATCCAACTAGTTCCATTCCAATATAACGAATCGCCTTGAGTAATACCAGAAACATTAGTATCCGTTAAGGCAGCAAATGTAGTAGTTAAAGTTCCATCAAAATCAATTGTTAATGTATCCCCAACTATGCTGGTAGCAATATTTGTGCCTCCAGTAACAGTCAAAGTATCACTAGTGCTGTTTGCGGTTGTAGTTCCAGTATCAGCAACAAATGATGCAAACAAATTTTGTGCAGATGCGCCAGCGGCATCATCACCAGGAATCCAATTAGTTCCATCCCACTTCAGAATTTGATTTGTTGTTGGTGCATTAGTAGTCAAATCAACATTATCTAAGTCACCAAGACCACTGTACTGGGTTAATAAAGAAACTCTAGTATCACCAATACCACCAGCAGTGATATTCATGTTTACATATGGATTATCATCGCCGTCTACAGTGAAGAAATATCCAGGATATGTAGCAGCCGCAGGGGCGGCGCCAACAGAACCATATTCGTTCTTGTACGAAATTTTAGTTGGAAAATCAATGTCTCCAGTAGCACCATCAAATGTTGAAGTTACACTGCCAGCAGAAAGAGTGATATCTCCAGTTCCATTTGGAGCAACTGCAATATTTCCATTAGAACTGGAAATAATAGAATTGCCATTAACATCTAAAGCAGATGTCAATAAACTATAATCTGAAGGTGCAAATGAACTACCATTATAACGAAGAACATGACCTACAGCGGGATTGGTAACACTAACTTGTAGTGTAGAACCATTCCCGATTGCACTATAGAGTTCATTAAAATTATCATTAATCTTGTCGCCGCCAGTACGAAGAGTATCACCTGTATTATCATTTGCGGCAGCGCCAAGACCTAGTGTTTGTTTAGCCATTACTCGCTACAATTTTTAGTTATTTATTCGATTAGTTTACGAAACTATTTCTGGGTCTACCAATTCTTCGCCATAATCAGCAAGATTTGGAGCAGTCCAATCATCAGGAACAGATGTTTCAATCTCAATGTTTGGATTTACATATCCGCTACCCGCGTTAGAGATTTCAATACCAGCAACACCAACCAGTGCTTTGATATTACCATCAAAACCAGAAATAGAGTCAATTCTAACATTTGGTCTGGATGTATATCCAGAACCACCCGAAGTTACCTGAACATTATCAATGAAACCGCTTGTGAGAACTGCAGTTGCGTTAGCATCCTGACCAAAGACAGAACCAAGATAATCGAAGGTGATGAGTGAGTTAGAAGACTCAATAACCGCAACCTCACGATCCTCGGTTTCACCTTGAATTGCAATAAAGTCACCTGGTTCAATTGGAGGAATAACTTCAGCAGCATCAACGTCTGCCTCAGAACCAACGTAAGAGAACGCAACAAATGTGGAACCTACGCGGGGAATTTCAGAGAAGATGATTCTAGAACCAACAATCTCAAAGGCAACTCCAGGTTCTTGAATGACGCCATTAAGAGAAACAATAATATTATTTTCAGGTCTAATTGTGCTCGACTGTACACCATCTGTGAGCGTGAGCGAATAGAAAACATCGTTACGCTTAAGGTTGAATGATTGACGCAGAGAGTCAAACTCAAAGGAGATATCATCAAGTTGTCTCAGTTTACCAACATAGAATCCAGTGAAGGATGCACCAAGTTCTGGTGGTTCGGTGAACTGAATTTGGTTGGAGAATGCTGTAAATGCATTTGTTGCTCCAGGAGGTTGAAGAATGCCATTGACAAATACCAGCAGGTGACCTGCAGGATCGGGCAGGTATGAAGTGCCATTATCAGTTGTGAGGTTAAATGTCGTTTGAGTTCCATCAAATCCTCTGAAAGCACGCTTAACACGAGCCTTCAATTCATCTTTAGCGACAATTACTGCTTCATAGTTATCTGGACCAATAATGGAATCTTTGATATCAAATGTTCCATCAATTTCAGAAATATACAGTCTGGTATTTAAACCAGCGGCGCGGATATCCTGAACTCTGGCAGCACCTGCTCCTGCTACAGTAAACTTAGTAGAAATCGAAGCATATCCAACAGGGAAACTTTCACCAATTCCATAATCACCAACTACGTCACCATTTTGGAACGTTCCTTGATATTCCTGAATGTAAATGTAATTATTAGGAATATCGACCGCAGTAATAAGTGCATAAGTGTTGGTGTCTTGAACACCACCAGAAACTTTATAGAGGCGGTTTCCAACAGTGAAGTTTTCAAGGCTGTTAATGACAGTAACACCGAGTCTAATATATCCATTAGAAGCAATTCTATCACCGATGTTAACATCAAGACCCGCAAACTTAGAAACTTCCAGATACTGTCTCGATGTTTCTGGATATACAACACTGGTTGTCTCAAATGTTCCTTGAAGAGACTCAGTATCGACGGTAAGAGTTCCACCGACGTTACTAGTTACTGCCGCTTGAGTATTTAAGAATCCTGTTGGTGTAGCAGTTTCCGTAGAAGTATATCCCTTGAAGGGAATATCTTCAGTGAAGGTGCCAATCAGGTCAATAACATGCAAACGATTTTCAATTGCACTAATCTGAGCGGTAGTACTATTTTCCGCACCAACAATTGTATCAGTAATTGCCCAAGGACCAGCAGTTACTTCAACATCAAGATATTTGTAGTTCTCATCTTCATAGAATCCATAAACAACACCAGTTACAGTTGGAGCACCCTGTTTAGAAACGGTTTCATTCATAGTGAATGGACCATCGGTGATATCACCATCAATACGGAATCTCTTGTAAACTTTCACTACCTGACCTTCATTAAGGGCAAGTCTTTCAACTTCACCCGATGCGTCACTTTGAAGTCCATAGAAGTATTCAGAACCAAAGATACCGCCACCGATTCCTACAGGAATTGTACGTGTGCCGTAAGTCTTAGAAGGAACCGTGATAGCGTTGTTAGATTCAATATCAACATAGTAATTACTATTATTCAACTGATTTCTGATAATATTCAGTTGATATCTAATAAAGGCATCAATGGTTTCTTTAGTATAAGAAGACGAAATGGTGGAATCAAAATACTTGTAGGAACCAGCATTTGTTGATGGGGAAGTCAAAGAGTTATTGAGTGCTTGACTCATAAACTCCTGAAGAGAATCCATGATGTAATTCTTAATGTTATAATCAGTATCCGAGTAGAAGATTCTTCCAGAAACTGCTGTATATGGGTCAAGGAGTCCAATATTTAACTTAGTACCCCAGGCATAAAGTCCGTCATTACCATTACCAGTATATGTGAAGGCACCAGTAGAACTTCTAACCCAGAATCTTGTTCTAAGAACAGAAATACCATATCCAAAGGTTACGCTAACATAAACTCTGTACCATCCATCACCATAAGGAATAATACCAGCAGCAGGAGAACTAATATTACCAGCAACAAATGTACTTCCCACTGTTCCTGTTGCTAAATTAGCATCAACGAATACAATTTTACCACCAACAGCAGGGTCAAGTTCAATTTGCAGTCTCATTTGACTGGATTCACCTGCCTTAACGAAGGACGAGAAGGTATATGTACGGTTCTCATCATTTGCATTAGTACCAGCATCAAAGGTAACAGTGCCAGAGTCAAAGCGTGCCGCAGTATCATCGAAGGTTGTAAATGAATCAACCGTAAAGTCCTTATAATGCAGTTTAAATCCACCAAAACCATTAGTAGCTACTAATTTATCTGCTGTTGTTGTATTATCTGGAGCATCGATATTATCAGTAATAACAGTAATAGCGTTACTTGTCCAACCGCTAGAAGTTAAATCTTCTGGTGATGGGAAGAGGTTAGTAGTCGAGGTAAGACCTTCAATAGGAGAAACAATATTTCTAGCAGTATTAAGGACTTTAATATTGCCAGGATTATTATACCAATCGTAAGAAGAACTTACACCACCAGATGAAGCAAATGGGCTGGGAGTTGTTCCCCCAACAACATTACCCTGTGGATTGATTGTATGGTTATAAGTACTAGCATCTGTGAATGCAGCACCCTGACAAGTAAGAAGGGCAGTTCCAGAAATAACACTTAATGGTGTTGTGGGAACTTGGAATCCAGAACCAGAGTACAATGCAACGCCTCTGAGAACTCTAACATTGGACAGATAACCATCCAACTCATTACCACCACTAAGATTAGGACGACCGAGCAGCAGTTCAATTGCACCATAGTTTGTTTGCCAGGTGCCAAAACCAATCCTATTTCCATTGAAGTAGAATTGAGTTTGATTAAAACCAGTGCCTGTTCTAACAATTGCCACATGGTGCCATGTGTTTACAGTAACATTAGCACCAAAATTCATGAATGTTCCAGAACCGCCCCAGAAACCGATATTTCCAGTTCCATAGAAAATATTGAAGTTATCAGAAGTAGATCCAGTAATATGTCCACCTCCTGTAGTGGTTGGTCTAAACCAGCACTCGAAAGTAATCGCACCAGTACCAAAAGCAAACGAAGAGTTGACAGAAGGAATTCTCAAGTAATCATTAGAACCATCAAAGAATACAGAACCAGTTCCACCACCAGAAATAGTTGCAGTTGCACCAGAATCTCCACCAGTCAAGGTATCACCAGCAGCCCAAGCAGTTCCAGTGAAAGCACCAACGTATAGTTTACCGCCATCTTCATCGTATTCAAGAACATCTGCAGTTCCAGTACCACTAGAAGTTACAGTTTCACCAACAGTAAAGACATCACTAGCACTTTCAACATCAATTGTGTATGCTGTAATAGTATCAGAAGTATCAGTAATAATTAAGTCATGAACCATGTCATCAACAATGGTTCCAACAAAATCGTCATAAGTCCAAGAACCAGAACCAAATTGACTGTCAACAATTGACTCTAACTCATCCTTATAGTAATTTTCATTGTATTGAATTTGTTTTGCAGCATGAACGGATTCATTTCCACCAGGAGAAATGACACCCTTTAATGCATCGACAAGAACACCAAATCTTGCATATGGGTTTGCAATCGTTACTGGACTTTCAGTATCTCTATATGCGGTTTGAGTTGCATGTACAGCAGAATATTGACCAGCAGGAACAGTAGTTCCCCTATCATAAAGGTTATTGTTGATGGCATATTCACCAAGTTCCTTAAGTTTTTCCAGTGCAAAAATTGCTGCGGGAAGAACATTGTCGATTGTAGTCAAATTGAGTGCAGCAGTTAAATACTTCTCAATTTCAGCAACACTGCTATTATTACCGCCAGTTTGAAGGTCGGAAATAATAGCAATAATTAAATCTTCAATATTCAACTCACTAGCATAAGTAAATGCAGTGAAGTTAACATTGTTCAAAGTATATGTAAGGTAATCATTGATAAGACCGAAGATTTCATCTTTGATATAGTCTCTATTGAAATAAAGTCTATCTGCAGCGATTGCATAATCATTATCCGTTGGAGCAATGATATCATTAAGAGTATTAATTAAGGTATCAATTGCGGTTTGAACATCAGCACAACCACCTGGGTCATTAGTGATGCCCCAATCACCAACAATAATGTTGGTTGTATTTGTACTATCTAAATCACCATTAATTGCTTGTTTTGCGTAATATCCAAGGCGATTGTGAGCATAGACGGATTGCCATACTTGCAAACGAATATGAAGAAGAATATCATTAGTACCAAGATAGAATTTAGCGGCACCAACGGTATTAATATTACCACCATACTGAATATCATCTGCAATCTCGTCTAAAATGAGACCCAAATCAGTTTTACAACGCAAGGTTCCATCACCAGTTCCTCCAGCATTTCTAGGCATATCCAAAGCAAGGTCTGGATATCTGTTGATAAGGTCTGCAGATGCTTTATCAATGATAACAGCACGATTCTTGCGAATCAGATTTGCAGCATCATAGAATCTATGTCTAGAATCAGTATCTACTTGATTTGTATAGATTGTGTCACTAGTACCATTGTGATAATCAACATTAAATGGTACTTCATAGAATGCATCAACCGTTCCACCAACAAATTCAAATGCAGGTTCAACCTTGGTAATAGTGCCGAGGTGGTCACCGTCAAGAGTTGCACTAGGAGTATCTGCTTCAGAAAGAGTATCCGTCAGGATATCAATCAGGTTATTAATTGTGGTATAAACGTCAGCACAGTTGTTAAGGTTTGCAGAACCAGTCTCATAAATGTTGGTTGCGTCAGTATTGAGAGTCTGAGTCAATCCATGATTACCCTGAACTGTCCAAGCAACGTTGTTGATGATATACTGAAGCATTTCATCAACCTTGTTATATGCCCAGATAGTTTCAGTAATCTCAGTCTCAACATGGTTGAGTGTTACAGGATTCTGAGTTCTATCAACGTAAAGTGCAGCAGCATCCCACATGTGGCTGTTGGATCCATTCTTAAGGTCTTCGATAAGTTCTTCTAAGACATCACGAATATCATCTTCGCAATTTACGTTACCGCCAGGAATGACCAAAGAAGGATATTGCTGAGTCAGCAGATAAACGGTTTCCTTAGCAATGAAGTCTAAGTTGAGTCGAATAGACTCTGCTGCATTATAAACTCTGTGGGAGTTGCCTGTGAATCCAACAGGAGCACCAGCAAGTCTAGAAGTTGCTAAGATTGCATCATTGTGGAATTCTTCACCATTGGTAAGAGATTCGCCACCAGACCAATCTTGGTCATATACCTGACCATCTTCACCATCTAAGTGAAGAAGAAGTTTGGTGTTGCTGTCACCTTGGAAGATACCGTTGCGTGGTGTAAACTCTGCGCTATAGCGACCAGTGTTAGAAACCCTGAACTCATCAATATGACCAGAGAAAGGATTAGAACCAGCGAAGTTTGCTCCAATAAAGAGACGTTTTGTGGAACCTAAATCGGTACTGTTAGTGGTGCTTCCAACTTCGGAACCATCGACAAATAACTTCAAATTAGTACCACTTCTAGTGATAGCAATGTGATACCAAGTATCTGCAGAAAGAGTTGTTGCGCCAGATGTAACAACGTCACTGCCACCGATATTAAAGCGTACTTGATTTGTGGCAATATAAAGTCTACCAGCATTTGCATCAGCACCACTATCTCTCGTATCAAAGATATGTCTATCACCAGCAGAAACATCATCTGGACGAATCCAGCACTCAACAGTGAATGCTCCTGTTCCAAAACCAAATTCAGTAGAAGTTGGAATGGAGAGATAATCAGTAGTAGCATCATCCAGTAGTAAGGAAGAAGAACCAAACTTCTTCTGAGCAGTATCTAACTGAGCACTGTTGTTGAAAGTTGCTGTATGATAATCCTGACCAGAATTAAGAATTCTACCAATCTTACCAAGATAAATTGTCTTGCGTGCTTGATTATATCCAACAACTTCTGCCTTAGTGTCTCTAGTCTTAAGAATTTGACCAGTAGAGAAGAATCCTGTTCCTTGCTGTTCCGTGAAAGTAATCTTTCTAATTACAGCTGCTTCACCAGAAATATACTCACCAGTATTATTGCCATACTCAATAATATAATTTCTAATAAACTCATCTTCTTGGAAGTCGCCAGATTCATTATCATAAGGAATTACATAATTGTTGATTAGTTCGTTTGCAGGGAAGACGGAGTTATATGCTGTGGAATTATCGTCAAAATCAACAATACTTACTTGAGATTTAGATATATCATCAAGAACAACGTTTGGATAGGTTGCCGAAGTAATTCTGTTGAACAGAAGACCAAAGAACGAAGAACCTTCAGAGATATTGACTTGTCCAATAAACTCTTGAGTTGTTGGGTCTTGATATGTTGCAGTAGAAGTGATTCTAGAAACAGCACCAGACTGAGCACCAATAATAATATCATTAAGTTGAATGTCAAAAAGTCCAGGTGTGGATTGATAAGTTCCTGTGGTCTTACTAAGGGTGAGTTTATCATTGATAGAAATCTGAGTTCCATAAATGGGACTATCTTCTTGCTGAGAAACGGCAGTTGTACCAGACTGTGCTCTCGTTACATTTAACGTAGTAGATTCTGTGCCATTGGTAATGGTATTAATTAAGAAAATTTCAGAACCGAACTGATAATTTTGACCTTGAGTGAATGTATTTGCTGCAACGGGAGAATCTGTTGCAGATGAATAATCAATAACTTCAAACGTAGTTGTGGAAGGTCCAATAGTATAACGTAACTTTGCTAGTGGATCTTCTTGTCCAGTTTCAAGGTTGATACTCTCAACAACTGCGGTATCACCATTAAGATCGGTTACAGTCTCTCCAAAGATATACAGACCGTTGTTAACGACTGCAACTTCTGCAGAAATATTTCCTGCAAATCCAGTTGCTCCTACAGTACACAGTTCATTGGATTGGAAAGTTCCTTCAGTAACGAAACCAAAGATACTATTTCCAGCAACACTAGTAACAGTTAAACGAGCAGTAGAAGCAGTACCAACAACAGTATTACCGATGTTGGGGAAAATGCCACTGGTATTAACGAACTGCAATTCAACGGTATTGATTTGAGAAATTGTAGTATTTACGTACTTGACACTAGCAGGTGGTGCTGGTGGTTCGCTGAAAACAATAGAGTCATTTTGAATTTCAAATGATGTATCTGGAGTTTGAACAACGCCATTCAAAACAATCATTAACTGATTGGCATTAGCAACAATGTTGTTACCATCAACAGTTAATGGGAATGCGATTCTTTCGCCATCAAACAAATTAGAAATATCATCAATTCTCTGTACAACAGAGGTAAGAATGTTCTCCGAAGAAGTAAGTCTCTTTTGGCGGAAAAGAACTTCTGTATTGTTGAACTCACTATAAATTGGTTCAACCAGAGCAAAGTTCTGAATATTAGGAACAATTGCCTCTCTTGCCAATTCAACAGACTTAGTTAATTGGAAGTCAGTTTCTTTATTCGGAATGTTAGAAAACTCACTAAGATTTAGTTCACCAAACACCTTGAAGGATGCTGGGTGTACGTTCTTAACAAGGATATCTTTCCACTCACTGATAGAAACAGCGGACTTGACAGCGTAAGAGAAGTCTTGATAATAATAGGAGTCTTGAATCTTTTGAATAATTTCAGAAGGTTTGCCAACGTCGTCAATAAATTGTCCTGTGGTCTTTGTAATCGAACCAATATCAAGAACGCCCTTAGCAATCTTGAGGTCACTAATAACACCAGAAGACTTAGAAACAACACCAGTTACAGTTTGACCTTCGACGAAATCTCCAGTGTAGTCTACAATCTTAAGAATTCTAGGACCAACTTGCCATCCACTATTAGTAGATACGTATCCAGTTGCAGTTGCAGTATCGAAAGAATCGCCTTGATAAACAAGTTCCCCTTCAAGGAAGGTAGAAGTAATAACATTTGCAGTTGCCGCACCACCAAAAGATTCTGTCAATACTTGCTGACGACCCGTACCAGCATTAACATAGCTAATAGCATCGCCAAGTTCTGCGTTAGTAGCGGTAATCGCTAACTTCATCTGGTCATCCTCAAGAGAGTTTGCAGAACCAGTAATTGCATAGTATGTGGTAGAACCATTCAGTCTACCCAAAGCGCCAGCTGCCAATGGGAAATCTGCCCCATCACCAGTGTCAACGACGTTTAGTGTTACCTCTGCACCATTGGGGATACCGTGGGGGAAAGCGAACTGAAGTAATCCAAGGTCAACGTTAATAACGTAGTTAAAGGAAGACTTCAGAGTTACTGTAGGTGTAGAAGAATATCCAGCACCAGGGTCTTTCACTAAGATTTGGTCGAGTCTACCATTTCTAATACTTGCCTCAGCAATAGCGCCCGAACCGCCGCCACCAGTGATGACAACAGCAGGTGCCTGAGAATAACCAGAACCAGGGTCTGTAACCGTAATACTATCCAGAATACTGGTAGACGTAAGTTGACAGTTGATTGGGAAAGTAATTTCTGGTCTTAATGTATAATCATGAGGATAATCATAACCAAAGTTATTGTTCTTCAACTTTTTAATCTTACCAACATTAGAACCGCTAGTAAAGATAGATGCTCCCGTACCAAATGGGGGGATAACAACTTCTAAGTCAGCACCAGAACCTGTTAATCCAGGACCAAGAATACCAGAAATGGATGGAATGTCAATAGTAGCAGTAGTATATCCTCTTCCAGGGGAAGTCACTAATACTTGTTGAATTTGACCAGGAATGAGAGTTCCTTCGTCGTCTGTTCCATCGGCAACACTAATTTGTACGAAACCTCCTTCGCCATCTCCTCCGATAGGAACACCATTGTATACGCCGACAGCATATTCCGTTCCAGGGTCATTAATTTGAACTCTTTCAATATTTCTAGTCGATTCAATACCTTTAACAATAGGAAGTTTCTGATAGAAACCGCCAGGATTAACAATACGAATATCGGCAATAGAACCAACTGCTTTAGTGGAACTTGTGCTGTAGGATGCATTATTTACTACTGCATCTCCTTCTGGTTCATTTAAAAGTGGGAATTTAAATGTATCTGCCCCACGAGTAATTGTGGCACCTGCAATAGAACTAATATTGAATGTTCCAGTGTAAGGTGAGAATGTTACATCTAAGTAACTGCCAGGAATCACGGGAGAATCAGAACCAGTTCTAGATGGGTCAAAGTAATAGGAAATATTTGTAACAATGTCTCTATCGACTTTAAATTTGACTGTGGGAGTTGGTTGACCCTCGCCAGTAAGTCCAGGTGTACCAATACGCTCAATAGAGTTGAAAGAATATTCCAGTTTATAGAGATTATCTTTAGCAAACGACAGGTTGCCGCCAACCATAGAAGAGTGACTAAGGTCAAACAGATATTGGTGACCATAGTACATTTTCAAAACAGGAGACTTAACAAACACGCTAACATTTGCCGCTGTTGTAGCGGGAGATGTTACAGCATTCTGGGAGAGTTTGTAAGTAAATTCAAGTGGACTAATTACTTTATCTACAGAGAAAGTACCATCATACTCGTCATATACAATTTGTCCGACTTGTTCCGATGGATTACCATCAACAAAAATTACCTCACCATCGCTCAAATAATGGCTGGTGTTTGTAATTACATAAACTTCATCACTATTAGAAACTGCAGTAACTTGCAGAACTTTAGTTAAGTTAGCAACTACACTAATTTTTAATACACCAGTTAAATTGGTAATTTGTGCTGTAGTGTAATCTGAGTTAAAAGTAATATCACTACCACCCAAAGTAATTACAGAACCTACAATGAACGATGATGTAGAAACTTCATCAATTCTAATTGTATAGTCATTTTCACTATATGGTTTGAACTTAGCAAATTCATCTAGGTTATTAGTTCCTCCTGAAGGATTATCAAAGTTGGCTAAATCAATATCAAAAGTACCAGGTGTGGTGTTATCAACTACACCGAAGTTAAATCCACTAATCACGTTAATATCATTTGGAATTGGTCCTACAATTCCATAAGTGCTTTGTTCAGAGAATTGTTCTGTTGACAATTCGCCAATATTCAAATCATCGGTCCAAGAATTGTTATTTACAGCAAGATAAACTTTGTTGTCTTCACCAATTCTTGTAATATAACCGCTGTTAACAAAACTTCCACCATTGTTAAGAACTAACTTAGTACCAACTGTGAATGTAAAGGGTTGATTAATTGTCAATTCTTGAACATTATCAATCTTTACAGTAGGAGTAACTTTGAAGAAATAACGATCTTTTACAACGGCAGTAACGCTTAATTTCCTAGAACCAGGAGAAGGAACAGTAGCAGTTCTAGAACTCCAAACATCATTACTGTATGTCAATGACTCAGTATCTTGAGTCATTGTAACTGTTGCATCATCAAAGTCTAAAGATTGGAATCCACTATCACCTAAGGAGTAACCAACAGAGGTGATTGTAAGAGGGCTGCCAGTGACGATAGAAACCGCAGTTCTTTCAAAACCAATTCCAGTATTAGATTGCGCTCCCTTATCTCCAAGTCTTGAGCTATCAGCATTTTTATCAACCTTGATACCAAAACCTACATAATCGATATAATCATATTGATTTAGATTTGTAGTAAACCATGCGTCATCAGTCCAATCATATGCAAGAGCAAAAGATGCTGTTGGTGGGATAGTTGCAACGTCAGATGGAACAGTGGGTGTCACTGCTCTATTTCTGAGGCGAAGATTATCGATATAATATTGACCTTGATAAGTTGAAACAAATGCTGCTGGCGTTGCATTCTTTCCAGGGATGTTGCCAAAGTGAAGATCCTTATTGCCAAGAGCAGTATTTGCAATAGTACCAGTGAAAATTTGAATTCCATTGATATATGCAGTAAATGCATTACCCTCTTTTTTAAGTCCGACAAACTGCCAAGAATCATCAGCAAACATATTTGTTTGCGTAGAAGACAATCCAGAACCAGCACTATTGATTGAAGTTGTATTATTAGTAACGACCAATTCTAATTGCCCAGTACCCATGTCATAATACAACCAGAGACCTCCAGTAGCGTCTGTAGCGTCTCCAATTGCGACTAATGTCTGTTGGGTCTGAGAATGTGTTTGAGAGTTTGTAGCGTCCTTATAGAGCATGAACTCAATGGTCCAATCAGCATTCAGTTTAGTACCTAAATCTGCTGCAGCAAATTTGATTGCAGCATTTTCCCAATTTGCAGGAGTTGCAACATCTTTACCAAACAGTTTTGCTACACCATCACCAACAAGAGCAAGAGCCTCCGTACCGTCATTTCCAATCAAAGTAGGAGTATAATGTCCTGTTTTATCTGTAGCATCATCAGTTTCACCAAACTCAAAGATAAACTCGTTACGGTTCCAAGAAGTTTGACCAAACAGATGAATATCACCAGAAACATCAACATCAAGAGAGTGTACGGCAATACCTTCAATGTTATTAAGATTAAAATCATTTAATGTGTGATTTTTAATCTTACCATCATAACCAATTTTAACCGACTCAATAGTTTTTTTGGAATCGCTAGTCGCATCTTTAGTAAATGCAACGTTTAAGTCACCAAAAATATCAATTGCACTCTTTTCAGCAACAGTTACTGATCCTCCAGAAACCAGATAACGATTATTCCAAATGACATCGCCATCAGCATCAAACTTACCAACCCAGAAACTATCTTTTGTAACATTATCAGACTTTAATCTGAGAGTAGATGTAATGTAGTATTCGTCGAACTCATCTCTTACGATACTAGTATCGAGGAAAGAATAAAGAGTATTTGTGACATTATAAATCCAATCAACTGTAATTGCACTAACCCCAATTGTAGCCTTACCAAATGCTACTGAAACATTATTGGAAGCAACAGTAGAAGCGGTCTCCATACAGAAGTAAATGTTATCGCCATTAATAACAAATTCTGTAAGTTTCTCAGAACTAGAAGCAGATGCTAACTTTCTCTTAACTGCAAAATTGCCAGTCGTATCAATTGTAGCAAGGAAAGCATCATGAGGATTTGCAGAGTTAGTATTAGTATATCCGCCAATAACAAATCTAGTATCAGAATACTTATGAATGGAAGTTACATAGTCTGCTCTGGTAGAACCAGAAATACCCGAATATGCGTTTTGGAATGCTAAAGTGGCAGATAATCCATCAGAACTTTGAGTATACTTTGCCAAGAAAATATCTGGATTATATGCATTAAGAATCTGACTGTTAGAATTTAAAATGCCTACAATCCAAACATTGTTTCCATCAACATATAACTTTTGCGCTTCTGCATAATTTAACCCAGCAGTGCTCTCTAATGTTTTCTCCCATTCTTTAACACCAGTAGCAGAAAGTTTTGAAACAAATGCAACAGTATTTCCACTGGTATCTTGAGTTTTACCACAAATGAATACCTCTTTATTCGCATTGACTACAATGTCATTTACTTTAACATAGTTATTATTTTCAATTAAAGAAACATAATAGTCTGCTTTTTTGAAAACCTGAGGATGACTTAAAATTACGCGAGGGTTTGAACTGTAACCATAACCAGAGTTGATAATATTAACAGTATCGATAGAACCTACACTACTTACAACTGCTTGCAGTTCTGCAGATTGTCCATCGCCATCAATAATGATGGTAGGTGGAATATCTTCATTATATCCAGAACCAATCTGATTGATTACAATTTCTTCAATACCTTTATATTGACGAACAATATATTCTTTGTTTGTATTGTCCATCACTGGTTCATAATCAAGGTATACAGTATCTCCTACTGCAAGATTATGAGGATTCTGAGTTGTTAAGACGCCAAAATTATTACCACTAACATTTTCAAAACTGAGAGAACTGATTGTCTCACCTTTGATTCTAGAAATTCTAGCAGAAACACCAGTTCCACTAGTATCAGCATTATCAAATACTAAATTATCATTTACTTGATAATTTTGACCTGCATTTTCAATTGTAAATCCAGTTACAGATGCATCTTCAAACTTGGTAGTAGTTTCTACTTCGATATCAACTTTAGAATCAAATTTTACTTTGGGGAAATAATCAAAGAGTTGTAATGGAGACTCTTCAAAAATTTGGTCTGGATCATCAGTTTCATCTTGAGAGATAATTCCGTCTCTATTTTCATCTTCAACTTCAAACAGCAGCAAATCGCCGTCTTCAGTGCTCAACGAATTAGTTGATGCATTAGGTGCCCTCTCTACATCAATATCAACATTTTCATATGGGTCACGATATCTAACAACACCAGTTGGAATATTTTGTTGAACCGCATTAGCATTTAAGTTCCAAGAATCGACCACAGAGTTAAAACTTGGTCCAAGAACATATGGGAAAACGGGATTTCCTTGTTCTGTAGAGTCAATACTTACAAAATAGCAATAACGTCCATTTGGGTAATCTGGAGTTTTGCAGAAACGACCATTGTACTGGTCTAAATCACCCAACCCAAAGACATACTCGTAGTCTTCAATAAATGTTCCTGCAGGCTCTTCTGTTAATAAAGGACCAGCTGTTCTAGATGGATATGGATTTGTAATATCATTGTATACAAGATTTGTTTTTAACTTATACGAAGAATTTAATTTTGCAATTTCGGAAGATTGATTTGTTGGGTCACTATATCCATAGGGACCGTAAATTGGATTACCATCAAATGCCCATCCAATAATGGGGGAATGTTCTAATTGGTCCTCTTGCTCAAGAATTGCTCCAGAAGTGTTTTGGAACAAATTATCTCCCAAAATATATCTAAGTCTTTGAGGATTGGAAAGGTGTGCGTATTCACCACCATATTGGTTATTGTAACCATCAAAAACTCCACCCTTTGAAGAATCGAGGAAAGTAGTTTCTTGTAAATTATAAGTCCACTGGAAAACAGTGGGATCGAATTTTGCCCCAGAACCAATAGAATTCAAATTAATTACCGTTGTTCCTTGAACGTATCCAATACCTCTGTTTACAATTTCAATACTAGTAACTCTACCAGCATTTTCTCCATCAGTATCGATTACAGCACGAGCAACTGCACCAAAACCTTCGCCTTGAATAGTAATTTCTGGTGCCGTTGTGTATCCTTGTCCAGCAGAAATGATAGCAATAGAAATAATTCTACCATCATTAACAATTGCTTGAGCAACAGCACCAGAACCAGAACTTAAAGTAACATCAGGTTTAGAAGTATAGGAGTTACCACCGTTAGTAACACTGATAGATTTAATTGGTCCACGAACAGACGCTGTTCCAGTAGCACCTTGTCCGCCGCCGCCGACGATAGTAATAGATGGTTGAGAAGTATATCCAGTGCCACCATTATTGATAAGAATACGAGATACTACTCCCTTCGTAATAATTGCTGTTGCAGCAGCACCAGAACCGCCACCACCAACAATAGATACCAGAGGAGATGATGTGTAACCACTACCACCATCAGTTACAGAAATTTCACTTACCGAACCATCAACGACTACACTCGCAGTAGCACCAGTTCCCCCTCCATTAGAAATAGTAATATTTGGTGGAGATGCTGCATCATAATCAGAACCAGCATCTGTAATATTAATACCAGTAACCGCACCAAAAGTTTTACTGTTAGTCGATTTATAGGACCAAATGGATACACCATTAACCCAAGTTCCAATAGGACCAGGATTGATATTATTTTTAGTCGAAATAGTAACAGGACTAAGAGGAAATCTATTTAATTTTCTCTGATTTCCAGGAAGTAACGCAGAACCTGGGAAAGGTCCAACCTCATAGTTTGGAATGCCAGTGGAAGCAAGATAAACATAGTTATCATTAAAAAATGAATTCTGAACATTTGTAGTATATGGTCCAATAGCATTCAGAATAGCAGCATTATTAGACTTACCTTTGTTTAAGTCAACAGACACAAGAATGTTGCCTTGTGGAACAACTGTCGCTGGTTGTGGTAACTGATATTGGAAAACAGTTTCACTATCCCTAGATGTTACTAAGAAAGAACCGTTATAAATGATTGGATTTGCACCATAGACTGTAACTTGGTCTCCAACAAGAAGACCGTGGGGATTTTGGCAAGTTACAGTTGCAAATCTATTATCAATACCACCAAATTCAACAGTAGTTACATTAATTAATTTTTTAACGTTGTACAACCAAGTTGTCAACTCAGGAAGTTCACTAGTACCACCAAGTTTAGAAACTGTTAACTTATCACCTGGCAAATAATAAGAACCAGTGTCGGTTAAAGTTGTTTGTTGAGCATCAACAATACCAACAATGTTCATCACAACTTCTTGAGAAGTTCCTTTGTTAAGATAAACTTGGAAGTTGGATGTTACTTCTGTAGCAGAATCCCAATCTTCTACAACACCATTAACTGAACGAGTACATTCAATAAACTGGTTGAGAGATTTCTCTTTGTATTGTACTAATTCACCACCACCGATAACAAATTCACCATTTCTTTCTGGCCAACCAATAGTAGAGTCAACTGTAATAATACTAGTATCAGTTGCTAATGGTTCTGCTAACTTTGTTTTATATGGAACTGTAAATGTACCTTGAATGGTTTCTTCGGAAATTACCAGTTCGTAAATTTCTACGTCAGATGTCTTAATTGAAATAAAGTTTTCAACTAAAGCACTAGCAAACTGAACATTTGGATCTGCAATGTCGGATTCTTGAACAATAAGAGCGTCTTTAATATTTGCAGGATTTCCACTGACTAAAGTGGCACGTAAAATAGTATCAACTGACCAAGTTGCTGCAGATGGTTTAATAATCTGGTCTTTTGGATAAGAAACACTTACCTGTTCACCATAAAGCAATTTAAAGAGGTAACTAATACTAAAAGAAGTACCCTTTGCAGAGTAAAAATCTTTAATTGTTTTGATTGCGGTACGAACGTCAATCGATTTATAATCTAAGGAAGGTACATCTGGTAAAAATTGTTCGGTGTACTTATCAAGAAGTCTCTTAACAAAGAGGGCATCCAAACATTTTACTGTGGTGCCTGTAGAAGATGCAGTAGCAGTGGTGTTATTTGAAAATACTGCATTACCATCTTCGAGATAATCAGTAATACCACTAGCTGCTCTTGCACACCCTTCAAATTTTGCCTTTGAATAACCAGAACCAGACTTATTAACAGTAAATCCAGTAACTTTATTCAAACCAACTTCAGCAGATGCTTTAGCTTGTGGAGGTGCTTGAATTACAACTGTTGGGGGTTCAGTAGAACTATATCCACTACCAAAATTTGTAATATTAATGTCAGTAATTCTACCATTAAAAATGGAAGCAATTGCAGTAGCGCCAGTGCCACCATTATTTCTATTATCTACAATATAAACAGAAGGAACATCTTCATATCCACTCCCTCCATTCAACAATTCAATACCAGTCAATCTTCCGTTAGAATCAACAGTAGTCTGCAGTACACTAGCACCTACTGGGTCAACTACAGCAATTCTAGGAGTTGTTTCATATCCCTGACCTGCATTTAAAACTTCAACAGAAGCAATTTGACCATTACTCAAAACTGCTCTCAAAGACGCACGAATTCCATTCACACCTGTAGGTTCATCAATGTATATTTGGGGTGCAGTTGTATATCCAAATCCACCATCAGATACAGTAACATCCCCACTGATAGAACCACCTACAATAGTTGGAGCATTTAATTTAGCACCGCCTGGTTGCCTAAAAGTAATTCTAGGTGTAAATGTGTAACCACTACCAGAACTTACGACGTTTAAAGCAGTAACACTACCATTTGTAACAGTTGCTGTAATTTGTGCAGGAATTGAACCAGCTACAGTTGGTGTTTCAATTACTACTGCAGGGGGATTATCTGAACTATAACCTTGTCCACCATCGAGAAGGGTTACCGATTCAATACCATTAACAAGAGCGGTTCCAGAGGCACCAGAACCCTCTAAAGATTGAATTGTTACCTTTGGTGGATACTCATAACGATATTGTGTTCCATATTCGCTTACAACAATATTAGTAATTTGACCACTTTCATTAACACGAGCAAATGCAGAGGCAGAGGAACCAAAAGTGGGAATTGGTGCTTCTACAGAATACAAAGAAAGAAATCTACCATTAATAGGAGCTTCATTGAAGACAAAAATATCCTTATCAATAAAAAAGTCTACTTTTGGAATAAGTAATCTGTTATCATAAACAGCAATAACAAATTCATCTACAATGGGTTCATAAGAGACACCATTGATGGTCATCTTAAATTCTGTTTTACTATCACCAAATGAGTTTGAAAGATTATCAATACCAACAATTGTGTTGTCAATAAAACCACTAAGAAATGTGATAGAAGTTCCAGTATCATCGTCTGCAGGAACTCTTGTTCTTGGTGCTGTAGTAAAGACGATATTAGTACCACTAATAGTATAGTCTGTTCCAGGAATGAGAACTTCACTATAAACTTTAACAATTAAATGCTGTGCCGAAGGAGGAGCAACAGGAGTTTCCTGAGATACCAATGGAAAAATGGTGGTCTCGCCATCAAAAGAATTGATTGGATTTGCAAGACTGGTCCACTTTAATTTTACTTGCTCATAGGAAATACCAGGACTGAGAGCAATGTTAGGTGCCGCAGTAACATTTTCATAATGAATTACTTCATCACCAATTAAGATACTTCCGTTTGTATCAAGAAAACTATCGACACTTTCTACAACAATTGTATCATCATTAACCGACAATGGTTCTACCAAAGTAGTCGAACCATCGAGAATATCAATATCTAATTTGTCAATGTCGAGATATCCCAAAAAGTTGTTTAGGATATTTTGACCCAATCCCGTTTTTTCTTGAGACTTATAGTAGTATTCAATAAATTTATTGAATAGCGGATAATTCGACTCGATAAAATCTGGAGTCTGTGCGTTGATAGACTGGGAAACTTTATTGATATTCATCTAATTAAAAACAACTAGAAGTGGTAACGGAACCAGTAGTATCGATTGGGTCAATTTCTACCAGTGTTGGTGTCTGATTAAAGACGTTTGGTGTCAAACTATTTAGAGGTATTGTGGGGGGTGGATTGCCCTGGCCAACAGCAATTGTAGTAACTTCAGGGGTAACAATATTAATAACTGTTCCTGGTGTTGTTGATGGAATTGTTGTATTATTTGCAGGAATGAATGTAACGGGAATTTGAAGTCCAACTGGCAATAAGTCAATATCAATTACGCTTCCAATTCCAGTAACACTATCAGTAAGACTGATATTTGTTGCATCAGTTAAATTACTACCAGCACCAACAATATTAACTGGTCCAAAACAAATTTGTCCTGTACCATAATCTACAGTTCCTGCAACATTATTGGTGTAAACCTTTTTCGTTCCTGTATTGTAGAACGTTCTAAGATTTCCATATCCATCATCTTCAAATTGCTGGTCAATACCTGGTCTATCTGCTGTTCTGAAGGTTCCAGACAAAAGAACAGGTTCCTTTGTACAATTGCTATCAGAACCGCTAGGAGCACTATCATAAAGGTCAGAACCAGTAGAAATGCAATAGGTATTTGTTTGACCTGTATTTGGGTAAATATACTTCAACAAACTAACTTGCAATGAGGTATCTGTAACGCACTTATTGGAAAGAGAAATTGCTTTTTCCAACTGCTGCGATCTAAATACTGAATTAAAATTGTTAATTTGAGTTTGATTTGCCCAGGACTTAATTCCCGCCTGTACATCGGTTTTGATTTCGGTAGCATTTGAACCGCAACCGCCATCATAAAGAATAAATGCTTTCAAATAGATGTAAAGATTATCAGGGTCAACAATCACTGGGTCAATAGACGCCATGGCATATGAACGAAGATTTGTTTGAATCTCCTTCTTAGTAGCATCATTAAGTGTTGTGCCAGTTTTTGTTTTAATGGCAATAAAAACTTTGCCGTAAATAGGAGGATTTAAAGAATCTCCACCATAAGCAACAACAGCATCTGCATTAGAATACACATTCTTAGTAATGATTGCATAATCTTGCGCTGTGACCGCTCTGTACTGCGCTGAATAGTATCTTGGAGCATTATACTTAATAGATTCAATAGTCTCTGCTGCAGCGCCTAGAGACCCCTTCTCCTTGACAGTTGTATTTACGATTGTTGGAGCATAACTTCTACCATCACTATCAACAAATCTACCGATGGCAGAAAATGTTGCTGCACCATTTGCTTCAGACCCAGCAGTTACAAGATATTCAAGTTCGATAACCTCACCATCAGTCAAAGATCTACCAACGCTATCATCACCAAATTTAATTTCATAACGCATATCTTCTCCTTCAGACAAGAAATATGCTCTGCTATTTGGTGTTAGATTAGTTACAGTATCAACCTTGTTATAAAGGTCTGCTGAGCTAGAGGACTCGTTTGCTTTAACTTTAACAACTAAAGTTGAAATATCGACATCTGGAGAAGGAATCTTGTATTCCTGCTTTCCAAATGTAGATACAATATAAGAAAATGTTACGATACTCCCTTCTTTAATTAAGACATTATCAAACGTTGCAATTCCAGTTGTAGCATTAACTTCAACCGTTCTATCACTGAGAATATTCCAAATATAATTACCACCAGTTGCTACGGCACCTTTTCTCAAAGTTACGGTACTAGGATACTGACCACTTTCATTAGAAGTCTGTAATTCAAATTTCAAACATGCTTGAGATGCTGTAACCGATTTAGGAACATAATTTAAAAGTTTCGCAATAGCAACAACATTATCTCTTACCGTCGATGAAGGCAAAAATGCTTCATTTAGTGCCATATTAGCATTAAACGCACTATAGTACGAGTTATATGCTAATACATCGATTAAATACGATAAAGAAGAACCTTCAAAGTCATAATCCGTAAACTCTGTACGGGTTCTTAGATATGACTTAATAGAAGATTTTATATCTTCAAAATCTAAAGCAGTTAGGTTGGTAGGTTGCATTACTCAGGTCTCTGTAAAACAAAGGAAATTGTTTCCACAATAGGTAACCCGACAATTCTGTATTCTATAGAAACATTGAGTTTGTTACCTTCATAAATTGGTGTAACTAGAACTTCAGTCAACTGAACTCTAGGTTCATACTGGTTAATGGTATTTATGATTTCTTCCTTAATCGCATCAGCAGTAAAGGGGTCTAGAGGCTCGAACAGAAGTCGAGACACTTTAGACCCCACTAAAGGTTGAAATGGTTTTTCTCCAGGAGCGGTTAAAACTAAATTTTTGACCGCTTGTTTGATAGCACTATCATTTTGCACCACTGCCGCATCATCGGTAAATGGATTTTTCCCCATACCTATATTTAAATCTCTAAAAGAACGAGATTTAGAAAATTGTTTGCCAGTGACTTTTTTTAGTGCCATCTTTCTACGTAATCGTCAAATCCTCCTTTACCTCCACACCATCTAGAATTTCTATTTTTAGGTGGAGAATTTTTCTTAGACTGATTCAAATATGTATCAGAGCGAGGATCTGTGATTAGTACAACCGTACCAAAATCCTTTTCCATAATTTCGGGTACATTATCAGGGATGGGATGATTTGCCATGTCTCCTAAGAATCTGGTGAACCAGAACTTTTAGAGGGGTTGCTATCCCTGAATATTATTTATCGACCTTGCCCACGATAAGCCTTTTTTGCTTTATTGCGACTGGTTGCAGCATACTTGGTATTTGGAGAACGTCCTTGACGAGTTGTTTTAGGTTTTCCAGGAATAAAGTTGCCACCAGAGAGACCAACTTTTGATTTTGCCATAATTAAATTCCGATAATAACGTTAGGACTAGATCCAGTAATTACAGACAGACATGGAAATGCTGGAGTTCCATCACCTAAAGGGTCACCAAATCTACAAGCACGAGCTTTATTAATAAAGACCGTTTTGCTAGTTGCAAATGCTTTTCTGGCATGACCAGTTGGTGCCTCTCTGCCTGCTACAGTACCTATAGTACACCAATATGCTGGAGTAGTCAAGGTCACTAAACATTTATCTCCAGTTGATGTAGTTGTGAATACAGTAGGAGTTGGGTGTGGAGTAAGAATATCTTGGTCCACAATAGGAACTTGACCATTAATAACTACTTTACCTGGTACACCAGCAGCAGCCTTCGCAACACCTAATGGTAACTGTGATACAGGTGGCCATATTGCAACTTTATCAACTTCGACTACAGGTTTAGCAACAACTCTTGTATCTAAGGGGATGTGAGGACAAACTGGAATATTTCCTCCACCAAGACCAGGATGGTGAGAAACACCACCAGGACCAGTACCATGTCCACTATCTACGCCCATAAAAATGGCAGCGTTACCAAGACCAGGTGCTAAAACTAACATATTAGTAAGGGTTTCCGTATCTTTCGGTTGCTAACGAAACAGTTTGAGCGGCTCTACTTAAATTGTGATACATTTTCATAGAACCAGACACACTCCAAGATTGACAACCAGGACCAAGTAAAGCAGAGACTGTAGCAGTAGTGGTAGTATTGGTTGTAGTTTGATAAGGTTCTTCAGTTACAGGATCCAGTTCAGCGTCATCTGCTGTAGACGAACCAGTCGTAGTAGCTGGAGTTGCTGGAGGAGAACATGCAAAATGAAGACACCCCTCATCAACGGGAGAACAAGATAACGTAATATTTAGAGAAGTTTCCGTTGCAGTATCTGCTCTATACTGCCTAAGATGATATTTAGTGTAAGTAGATGCTCTTGGTAAATTGGCAAATGAACCTTGAACAGTCTCAACATAAGTTTCTTGACTGATTATATACTCAGGAATCTGCGATTGAGTGATGTCAGCAAGGTCTTGACGACGTGCAGCATCATCTCTTTCCTTCTCATTAACAATCTCAGTCTTCAATTCTCTTGAAATTGGCGCATCATTAAGATAATCTAAGTTGTCTTGTCGTTTTACTTTATCGTAAATAGGGTCAACTGACTTTTCAGAGAACAATCTCTGCGGTACTTGAACGCTTCTATTACGTTTAGGGTCTTTCCTAGTTTCAATTCTGGGTATCGAACCTTTGACATCTGTAAATGTATTGTGTGTGTTATAGTTGTCTTCAAATGACTGCACTTCTGCAGAGTCAACACTAATAGCATCCGTCTTTGGAATAGACTTAATATCTTCAATAATACTCTGAATTGCGTCTTCACTGTGAGCATCATTAGCAATTCTAGTGTTAGATTCTAGTTGAACATTACTAACATACACAGTAGCACCCTGAGATTCCGTATAACCGCTACCAGGATCTGTAATTACTAGGTCAATTAACTCCCCACCAAGGAAAGTACCCTTGACTTTTGCGGTTCTTCCGCTTGAAACCGTAGGAGATGTGACAGTTAACTCAGGAATCCGCCCCAATTCATTCCAATTTTCGCCTCCATCAACAATAGTAGCGCCAGTAACGGTCCCATTTGTGATTGTGAGGTCAACATTTGGTTGCCTTAGCGTGTTATAGATGTCTGGAGCATCTTTATTGATTGAACCAATCGTATATTGCACGGATTTATTCAAAAATTCGTACTTTCCAACTAAAATTGCGCGGTCAACAATGCCAAAACCCGCTTTTGCCGTAATAACATGGTCTCTACTAGACGTATATTGCGTATCTTTGACAAAATCGTTACCATCTCCGTCCAAATACAAGATATGATACGGAAAATTATCGATATCCGTGTGGAAAGTGTGTGTAATTACGTGCCCATTGATGGTATCACCCGTTCTTAAGATGTCAAAACCATTAGAAGACAGCACTGCAGAGACTGGACCAGTGCCTGCTACCTTCAAATTAAGAGTTAACGTCGTTGTACTATTGTCAGGATGGGTATGTTCGTAATCTAACTGAAAAACATCACCAATACTATACCCCGTACCGCTTGCTAGAATCTCTTCAACAAGCCATCTAGTGCCAGTAAACGTTACAGGAGTGTTTGTATCATCAAAAATAGGTTCAATTCTTACTTTTATCCTAAGTCCAGTAACAGATTGACTAGAATTTAGGTCATAAATGACAAAATCACTTAGAGTTTCGTCTCCAGTTTGCCATGGATTTTGCGATGAAGTATATGGAATACCAACTTCGAGTAGTCCATCCCACCCATCAATGTAAGTGACCCCATCATACGACAATTCAATGTCATTTACTCCATTAGGTAACTCTGTAGATAACTCATCATACACAAATGCTATCTTATTAGAAGTGGTTCCAAACCCGAATAGAGTAGGATGTGGACAGTCGGGGTCGCCCGTCAAATCTTCTGCAGCAGTATATCTAAGATTTGTGGAAGCGGTGTCGCAGTAAAATGCTGTACAAGGAACACATTCTTGTGTTGATTCTGTTTGCACATTATTTGTAGGAGTGCTCTCAGGATTCGTTGAACTAGTGGATGTCGTGGTGTTCCTAGTAATGATGTGGTAACAGGGCGTGCCGACGTTTCCAGCGTCGTCTGAGGTGTCGTAGAGGTACGCAAAGAAGGTGTCAGAGTAGTTGTAATCGAAAGATAACTCCTTGGGTACGTAATCTTGAAACACAGTACAAGTCTGAGATGAAGCAGAGCAGGGAGTACGAGAGAGTTTTCCACAATTACCTGCTGCTGGTTGAGGGTTGCTATCTGGAAACCCAGAACCTCCATTACCGCCAGTATTGACACATTCTAAAGTGTACCCATACATTACAGCATTATCATCTCTGCCAGGAATGTTGTAATTACCGTTACGAGATTCATTCTCAGGGTATTCCACATAGTCGTAGGTTACACCCTCTCCAGGAATGTATGGAGAACAATGTGCAGAATTTAGTGTGCCCGTATTACTGCATACATCAGTGTATCTAGTTTTGCAACCCATCTAAACGTTCCTCTAATTTGATGATACGACCATATAGTTCATCATAGTTTTGTTTCATATCAAGGTAATCATCATAACCTTCTGGTTTATAGAATACTTTATTTGGCGTTGGAAGTTCATTAACAAACTTCTCCAATCCTTCAATTCTCTTACCGAGAGCAAGTAAGCAATCATTAATTGTCGTGAGAGATGTATAAAGACCTTCCCACTTTTCAATTTCGTCCTTTTGCTCTTCTGTCAAAAATTCTTCTTCATTCATCGTTTGTTGATTTTCTTAATGTAAATGCTGTACCATCTTCTGTAATATCATACTCTAATTCTGTCCCTACATCCCAACCCAGTTCTTCACATACTTCATATGGAATTGTAAGGATTAAATCACCAAAATCATCCTCTTCTAAATGTGTTGTGAATCTATGGGACATAACTTTACATACGATTTACTACCTGAGGATTGTCTGACGGATGTTCTGCTTTCCACTCAATCCATAGTGTATATAGATCTTCTACAACCTGAGAAGCATACGCAGACGCATAATAGTCTGCACACTCGTACATACGAGGGTCTAGAAACCCTTCCTTCCTCAATAATTGCTCAATTGCCCATACTCGGGTCTCTTGCCTCTCTACGCGGGTCTTAGAGTCCATTTTTTACCTCAGAAATTTTTTTAGATGGGGTGTAAAAGATTATTGAATTATATCTCAAGCGTCTGGGAACCTTTGTAGGTTAGGGTAGTGGCTTTCTTTATATTTAAGGGGGCTAATTTAACTGCCAAAAGTATATTTTAGACTGTCGCAGTAGGTGTTACTTAGGGGGCACAGATACACTCCGAAAGTATACCCTACTAAGTGTTTTGAAGAATACTTACATGCCCCCAATAACCTCTGCTATTATACACTAACTCTCTGAGAGTTGTCAACAACCTCCATGTACCATTTGATGCGTTTGATATAATCGAAGGTCGAAGTTCTCGGAGTGTTTGGGTAACTGTCTCCCATGCTATTCCGAATGCCATCGATATACCTCTCAAGGTCATATATGCTGTTGAATGTTCCTCTGAGGTTGTCACAATCGTCGTAGATGTTGTATACCATAAGTCTTGAAGTCTTAGAGGTGTTTCTGAACCCTTGCAGTGTTATTGTACCATGTTTCTGATACTTTGTCAAGGGGGTGTTAGTGACACTGAGAGGCGAATGATTAGCAATGGTGATGTGAGAATCTCCGAGGTATTTCAGAGGGGTTGACATCTGTTAGGAAGCGTGCTAAGAGTACAATTTACGGAGACATTTATCGAGAGATAAAACACACAAACTAATTTATAAAAGGTTTTCCACAATCTCCGCATTTTCTGTGGAAAACTATAACAAACTCATTTAGAGTTCTCTACTACTTCATGCCAGTATTCTGGGAAGACAAGTAGATTAACTTGCGTAGAGTTTCTCTTACAATGTTCCACATCTTCACTGGGTTTGCAATACTCTTTGATGCATATGGTGATGTATCTTTCGGAGATGAAATTAACATAACCAGAGTGTTCACGATAGGTGACAGATTGACCAGGGAAGAACTCAAGCATTGTGGAAAACTTTCGCTGATTTAATTATACACTATCGGCGCATCATTTTCTCGTATTGTCTACGTTCTAGATATTCTTCGTAATCATCAGGTGAGAGAATATCGTCCCAGTCGCTATCACTTTCAATGTGAGAATAGCGTTGGATGATATTATCGGAAGTCCTTGCACATTTCATCGTAGGATGCACCATGGGGGATTTGTTTGCAGAATCGTTGTAGTTTTTCATTTTGAAATCCGTTGACCGTTTGAATAGCAGCAGTGCCAATCATTGCACCGAAGACAATAACGAGAGTAGCAAGAGTTAGTCTCATTCGTTGATACCAAGGAGATGGGGGTAATACTCTTCAACCTCTTCAATCAGTTCATTGACTGTATAAGTTTCGAGGTTAGAATCAAGTTGGTCATATACAAGGCGCATCAAATCTTTGATGTCCATACTATCAATAATTTCATTGATGTATGCGTCTTGGAGTTCATCACGGTCGATGATGTTGTCAGTAGTTTCAGTCATTGGTTTTGATGATTGTGAGAGTGCCGTTGTCAATGATTTTGATGAACTTAGGTCGATTGTTGTTAGGAATGGTGGCAAACTTAGTGTAACCTATCCGCCGAACGATTGCAGGTGTTTGCATTAGAAACTGATGCGGATTTCGTTGGAATCAGGGCGGACAAACTCAGCAGCATCGTTGAGTCTATCAGCAGTGAAGTTGCGAGCGTCGTTGTTAGTCCAGAGCAGAGCACCGATAACAACTAGGAGAAGAACTTTCACTTGATTAGCGTAGAAGTTTGCAGAACGAGTTTTAGTTAGTGACTTCAACATCTTCA
>Ga0255751_10000213_pt1 | contig 53943 bp, 54 predicted proteins | sample 071ome_20_FD_179951 | JGI IMG/M metagenome (GOLD analysis project Ga0255751, IMG submission 179951) | Coastal salt marsh microbial communities from the Groves Creek Marsh, Skidaway Island, Georgia - 071412BT metaG (version 2) | ecosystem: Environmental > Aquatic > Marine > Intertidal zone >... | reverse complement strand
CACTCGATCGGCCTGCCGGTGCGCTCACTCAGGTATGCGGCGAGCTTCTCGCCCCACGTCGCAAAGTGGGTGAAGACGAGGATCTTCTCGTCGGCGGCGAACACCGTTTCGATGATCTCATTGAGACGGTTGAGTTTTCCGGAACGTCCGTCGAGACCATCGTCATCAGCCCGGTAGTTCACCGGATGGTTGCAGATCTGCTTCAACGCCGTAATCGCAGCGAGCACCGCGCCCTTGCGCTCATTGCTTCCCTGCTCCGACTCGGAGGTGGCGACGACGAGGCTGTCGATCACGGCCTGGTACAGCCCAATCTGCTCGGGCGTCATCGCACAGTGGTCGAGTTCGTCGATGCGATCGGGGAGTTCTTCCGCGATCGCCGGTTCGGCCTTGGTTCGGCGGTACACGAGGATGCCATTGAGGGCACGAAGCGCGCTTTCGCCGTCGCCGCCTGCCTCACCCTTCGTCGCCGGCGTGAGCTGGGCGATGAACGGGGCCCGGGGACCAAGCAGGCCCGGATTCGCCCAATCCATGATCGACCACAGGTCGCCGAGGCCGTTCTCGATCGGGGTGCCGGTGAGCGCCAATCGCGTGCGAGCATCGAGACGACGGAGTTGCTGGGAGACTTCGGCGGTCGGGTTCTTGATCGCCTGCGCCTCGTCGATGACGACCTTGCCCCACTCGAACTCGCTCAGCTGATCCATGTCTCGGACGGCTGTGCCGTAGGTCGTGATCACCAGGTCGGCGCCCCGAACGGCCGAGCCGAGCGCTGGGCCCTTGGCTCGGTTGCCGCCGTGGTGCACCAGCACGTTGACCCCGGGAACAAACTTGCGGGCTTCTGATGCCCAGTTGCCCACGACGGCGGGCGGAGCGATCACGAGCGCCGTACCGGTCTGACTCGACAACGCGATGCTCGCAAGGGTCGTCGGTGTCTTGCCGAGGCCCATATCGAGCGCCAGGCACCCGCCGAGCCCGGCATCGTCGAGGAAGGCGAGCCAGGCGAGCGCATCGGCCTGGTACGACCGGAGTTCACCGGTGAACCCCTCTGGCGTTGTCGTCGGCTCTTCGGGGAGCGACTCGACGCTCCGGAGCAAGTCAGCGGCCCATCCGCCGCCGACGATGTTGACACCACCCGAGAGCGGTGAACCTTCGAGACCGAGCGCATGACGGAGCATGTCTGCACCCGTCAGCCGTGTCTGATCGGCTCGCTCCGCCAACGCCGCTGCGGCCTCAGCCAGGTCGTTCTTGTCGATCTCAACCCATGTGCCGCGGGACTTCACGAGCGGGCGGGCCTCGCGTGCGAGCTGCGCGATCTCCGCCGCCGTGAGTTCGACATCGTCGAACACGGCCGACCAACGGACGTCGGCGAGCTGCTGCGCACCGACGACGGTTTCGTCGGCCTGACTGGTGAGGCGAAGCGACGCCGTCGCCTTCTTTCGTTTCAGCTGCGGGACCCGGACCTCGAAGCCGCACGCTTTGAGCGTGTCACCCCCGACGGTCATCAAGTCCCACGCCTCGTCCTGAGACAGGATCACCTCGCCGCGTCGTCGTCCGCCGAGACGCAACAGCTGCGGAAACAGACGCTCGAGGCGTGCCAGCTGCGCAGCCGTCGCCTTCGACGCCGACTTCGAATTTGCGGCCAATGCGACCTCGACCGGATCAAGCCCGTCGTCGTCGTTGTGGGCGAGTACCCGCACATGCCACGCATCGGATTCATCGGGCGGATCGAGCTGCACCACGAGCGGTCGCTCTGCGGCGCCGACGACGCTCTGTCCCCACTGCGACAAGCGGCGAACGACCTCACCGCCGAGTTTGGTGGGGGCCCGGAAAGGGGTGCCGTCGAGATGACACAACGTGGCCTCGCCGACGTCGTTCTTGGTGACGACCTCTGGCGGCGCCGCCGGCATCTCCATCTGCCCGGCACCAACGCTGACAATCGCATCCGTGAGATCGGCAAGCGCCGCCAGCGCGAATTTGGTGCGCTCCTGCTCGCGGGCACCGGACATCGCCGCGCCAGGAATCGCGGCTGCGAGCGACTCGAGCCGCTCCGGGTCAACGAGCGCTGGCATCCAGCGCAGCCGGAAGGTACCGGAGTTCGCGTCTGCAGGATCCTTGCGACGCTTCTTCGATTGCACGAGCTGGGGAACCACTCGGCCTTGAGCAACCAACTCGACGGCCAGTGCGGCGGCTTGGCCCATCCAGGTGACACTCGACCCGACCGACGAATCGTCGGCCGAATCACCCAGAGCCACCAACCAGCCGAGGGCGCTCGAGACCGGGGCGGACAGGGTCGAGACGCGACCGCTGCCAGGAATCTTCATCGTTGCGCGCTCGTCCCATTCGATCGCACCGCCGTCGAGTGCCCGGATTCGCGCAAGCACATCCTCGTGGTACTCGCCGCGCAGATTGTGCCCCGCCGCCCACGCAACGATCCGACCGTCGGTTCGGGACAGCTGGAGCTGCACGGTGCCGACATAGGGCGCACGCGGCTCCGGCTCGATATCACGCTGGTCTGTGAGAGGGAGGAGTTCGTCGTCCCGGGGTGGACCCGTCAACGCCGTCAACTGGGCATCGATGCGAAAGCAGTCCTCGTCGAGATCGGACAGCACGTGGGCACGTGCAGGGCCCTTCACCGAGACGCGCGCGGATGCCAGCGATTCCTCGGCGCGGTCGAGAAGCCGCCAGAGGCTGCCGACCCAGGCATCCTGGTTCGTTTCGAGAAAGCGGACCTCGGCATCGGTCGCTTGACCGTCGAGGTGGGCCTGCGCCAACGCGTCGATCTGCGTCGGCTTCAACACGGCCCGATCAGGGGTGATGGTGACGATGACTCCTACGGAACACGACGCCGTAGCGCCGTTCATCAGCTGCAAAGCGGGTCGGATTCGACCTACGCACCTTCGTCAGCCGAAGCGACGCCTGATGCGCCGGTCCCAACCGAAACGAGGGGACCGTACGGAGCCAACCGGTACGCCGACCGGGGATCCGCTGAGTGAAAGGCTAGGCCGAGCGGGACCGAAATCCGCGTCTCAGACCTCAGGTGAGGCCCGTCGCCTTCTCCCCGAGGGCAGCGAGGAGTTCGTCGAAGCTCTTCTCGAAGGCCGCCACACCCTCGTCCTCCAGCTTCTGGGTGACCTCGTCCATGTGGATACCGAGCCCGGCCAGGGCCTCGATCACCGCATGGGCTTCCTGCACGCCCTCGTCGACGGTTCGAGCCACGGTTCCGTGGTGTTCGAAGGCCTCGAGGGTGTTGTCGGGCAGCGTGTTCACCGTGTCGGGGCCGATCAACTCGTCGACGTACAGCGTGTCGGGATAGTCGGGATTCTTGGTTGAGGTCGACGCCCAGAGCGGACGCTGTACTCGTGCGCCCCGCGCGACGAGCGCCTCCCAGCGGGGTCCGCTGAAGGTCTGCCGGAACAACTCGTAGGCGAGCTTCCCATTGGCGACCGCAGCCTTGCCCTTCAGCGCAAGCGCCTCCTCGGTGCCGATCCCGTCGAGGCGACGGTCGATCTCGACGTCGACTCGCGAGATGAAGAACGACGCCACCGAGCTGATTCCCGACAGGTCCCCCGGAGCCGCCTCCAAGCCAGCGAGGTAGGCCTCCATGACCGCTGCGTACCGCTCGAGGCTGAAGATCAAGGTGACGTTGATCGATCGCTTCTCCGAGATCATCTGCTGGATCGGGGCGAGTCCCTCAGCCGTCGCCGGGATCTTGATGTAGAGATTCGGTGCGGCAAGCCGTTCGTCGAGCTCGCGCGCCGATGCCTCGGTGCCCGCCGAGTCACGGGCAAGGCCGGGATCGACCTCCACCGATACGTACCCGTCGAGCCCTTTGCTCTCGTCATACACCGGCCGCAGGATGTCGAGCGCCGCCGAAATATCGCTCGTGACGAGTTCCCAGTAGCTCGCTTCGACATCGAGACCGCTTCCGATCGCCGCAGTGAACTGCTGGTCGTACTCGGCCGAGCCTTGAATCGCCTTCTGAAAGATCGACGGATTCGATGTGAGTCCTCGCACGCCGCGCGCAACCCACCTCTCCAGCTCACCGCTCGTGATCCAGCCACGTCGGATGTTGTCGAGCCACGGGCTCTGGCCCTCGTGATCGAAGAGATCGTGCAAGCGGGACATGGGGTCTCCTGTCGAGAGAGATGGGGCGTCAGGCGCCGATGAGAGTTCGGGCGCGAGCGACGACGTTGTCGACATTGATGCCGAGTTCTCGCATCACCGTGCCACCGGGAGCCGATGCGCCGAAACGGTCGATGGACACCACATCGTCGACCCACTGGTGCCAGCCCTGCGCGACTCCTGCCTCGACCGCCAGGCTTGGCAGTTCGGGTCGCATCACGGCCTCCTGAGTGCCAGCGTCCACGTCGGCGAAAAGCTCCCAACTCGGGAACGACACGACCCGGGCCGGCACACCCTGCTCTGCGAGCTCTGCCGCAGCCTCGACGCAGACCGACACCTCGCTGCCGGTGCCGACAAGGGTCACGACGGCATCGTCGACCTCCTGCAGGACGTACGCGCCGGCGCCGACCGGTGCGCCGGCAGAGCCTTCGAGGACCGGGAGATTTTGTCGGGACATGATCAGTGCCGTCGGGCCACCCGATCCCACAGCCACCTTCCACGCCGCGATCGCTTCGTTCGCGTCGGCGGGGCGGATCACCCGCAGCCCGGGGATGGCGCGGAGCGAGGCGATCTGCTCCACCGGCTGATGGGTCGGCCCGTCCTCACCGACACCGACGGAGTCGTGGGTCCAGACGAAGAGCACCTTCGCCTCGGACAACGCCGCAAGACGAACTGCGGCCCGCATGTAGTCGGCAAACACAAGGAACGTGCCGACGACGGGAATCGCTCCGCCGTGGAGCGCCATGCCATTTGCGATTGCGCCCATTGCGTGCTCGCGCACACCGAAATAGATCTGTCGACCGCCGGGGTCAGCGGGGGAGAACACGCCGTGATCCTTGATGACCGTGCCGGTGTTGCCGGTGAGGTCGGCGCCGCCCCCCGTGAGGCCAGGCACGAGTTCGAGCATGGCTTGGAGCGCAGCCCCCGACGCCTTTCGGGTGGCGACGCTGTCGCCGGCCTCATAGGCGGGCAGGTCCTCATCCCAGCCGGGCATGCCGGTGCCGGAAAGTTGGGCCTCGAGCGCAGCTCGGTCGCCGTCGAACGCCGCAAGGCGTTGTTCCCACGCCTCGCGCTCGGTGCCGCCGCGGCGGCCGGCGGCCCGGTACGTCTCGAGCACGTCGGAGGGCACGTAGAAGGTCTCGTCGGCGGGCATGCCCATCGCCGCTTTGGTGGCGGCGATCTCCTCGTCGAGGATGGCGTAACCGTGGGCCTCGTGGGTGTCGGCGGACTCGGTCGCCGGGGTTCCGATGATCGTGCGGACGATGACGAGCGACGGCGCGTCAGTGACCGCCTTGGCCTCGTTGAGCCCGGCCTCGAGCGCATCGAGATCTTCGCCAACCTCGCCGAGCTCCAGAACGTGCCAGCCATAGGAGCGAAAGCGCGCCGCGGCGTCGTCGCTCAACGCCAGATCGGTCTCGCCGTCAATCGTGATGTGATTGTCGTCGTAGATCATCACGAGCTTGCCGAGACCGAGGTGCCCTGCGAGCGACGCCGCCTCGTGGCTGATGCCTTCCGAGAGGCATCCGTCTCCGGCGATGGCGAAGACATGGTGATCGAACAGGTCGGCGCCGTACCGGGTGCGCAGCTGCGCCTCGGCGATCGCCATGCCCACGGCATTGGCCACGCCCTGGCCGAGCGGACCGGTCGTGACCTCGACACCGGCGGTGTGCCCGACTTCAGGGTGTCCCGGTGTCGCCGAGCCCCACTGGCGGAAGTCCTTGAGATCGTCGAGCGTGAGGCCGAACCCGGCGAGGTGCAGCATGGCGTACTGCAGGATCGAGGCGTGCCCGACCGAGAGGACGAAGCGGTCCCGGTCGGCCCAGTCGGGGCGGCTCGCGTCGTACTTCATGACCCTGGTGAAGAGCACGTGGGCGAGTGGAGCGAGCGACATCGCCGTGCCCTGATGGCCACTGCGGGCTGCGTGTGGCCCGTCCATCGCGATCCCTCGGATCGTGCTGATCGCCCGTGTATCGAAATCGGCCACTACGTCGGTCCTCCGGTTCGACCGTGGGCGCCGCGACGCGCCCGCCCGGACACTATCCGCGTGGGACGCCGCGCGGTTCGACGTTCAACCGAACAGGAATAGGGTCGATGCGGTGAACCCGTGCACATGATTCTCGCCGCCGACGGGACCGATCTCCCCGGCGCAGAACATGCCGGCGACAGGACCGCCGCCAACAGCATCGGAGACGCGTCGGGCGTCATGGTCGGCCTCGCCGAAGAGCCGATGGCCCCGGCCGTTGCAGGTGAACACCAGAGCAGCATCGGCATCGACGGCCTGCAGCAGCGACTCGAGGTCTTCCGTCGCTGTCTCGGCGTCTCGAACATGGAACTGCAACGTGGTGCCGACCGGGGCCCGGTCACCGATTCGGACGGCGCCCGCACCGTGGTCGGCTCCGAGAATGCCCCGCACGAGAAAGTCTCCGCGCCGAAACTCGCCGGCCGACTCGTCGACGACGATCCCGACATGGAGTCCGCGGGCCATGAGTGCCTTGGTCTCGTCGTCGGCGTCGTCCACAAGTTTGCTCAGCCGCTCGAGCGCCGGACGCATCCCGAGTCCTCGGATGAGGTTCGCTTCACTGTCGGTCACGATGTAGGGCTCACCGACCGGGCGGCACCCCTGCGACACCACGGCGAACTCGCCGAGGCCCGCCGGCAAGAGGACGCCGACGGCGCCATCGGTGTGCAGCGCCCCGTCAAGGATCAGTCGGTTCGCGCCCGGGCCGCCATCGGCCGATGCCACCCCACCGACAATGCGCAAATGGGGGTATTGCCGGTTGCTCGCCTTGGTCAACGAGTCGACGGGGAAGGAGAAGGGCTCCGTGAGCAACACGAGGGTGCGGGACCCGTCGGCGGCGTCGTCCGGCATGCCGACCACGGCGGTTCCCTCCGGAGCACGGACGGTCTCGAGTCGGACCGCCTCGGCCCGCCCGACCCGGCCGGCCCACAGCGAGACAGCCGGCGCCTCCTCCGCCTCGGAGTCGTTGCCGATCACCCCGACTGCGGTACAACCGGCGAGCACCCCGGGTTGTAGTAGTGCGCGTACTGCGGTGGCGATCTCCTCGACAGCACCGACATCGTGGCCACTCACGAAGAGGAACGCGATGTCGGGCGCCTCGCCGACCGCCTCGACGACGGCACCGACCACCTCGCCCACGGCAAAGGCTGCGTTGGGGTGTTGCGAGATCGCTGCGCCGAACGACGCCACGTCAGTCCTCCGGAGGCGGAAGAATGGTGTAAGGAACCGTGACGTGGGGGCCTTGGTTGATCCGGCAGCGAGCCTCAACGGTGCCGTAGTCCTCGAACTCGAGTTCGGCCCGGACGAGGCGGTAGGTGAACTTGCCGGGCTCGACATCGAATGGCTGGACGTTGCGGGCGATCTGCTCCTCGCCACGGTGGAAGGTCACCTCCAGCACGCCCTGGCCCGAGCCTTCCGGTGCGCAACGAATGATCACGCACAGGTGGGGCGCCCAGGTGAAGGGCAGGGGAGCAGGCGCCGCCGCGCTGAACTGAATGCCCGACAGGTCGATCCGTGTCGCCGGCCCCGGCACCTGCCGGAGGTCGATCTCGTCGATGAACAGGGCGGCGATGATCTCCATGGCGCGTCACCGTACAAGCGCCTCGAGGCCGAACCCCCACTAGGGTTCACGGCCGTGAGTGGGTTGGCCACGAAGGACGCGATCATCGTCGCCGCGCAGCGTCTCTTCGCCGAACGCGGCTTCGATGGCACATCGCTCAACCTCATCGCCGCCGAGGTCGGAATCCGCCGCCAAAGCCTGCTGCATCACTTCCCGACGAAGGAGGCGATGTACCGCAAGGTGTTCGAACAGGCGCTGGCCGAGTGGTACGAGCGGGTCGAGGCGGCAGTGGCGGGCAGCGATGCCGACGGCTGGGACGAAGTCGACCATGTTCTGTCCGCCGGCTTCGAGTTCTTCCAGGCCAATCCGGACTTTGTTCGCCTGGTCCGGCGCGAGGCACTTGCGGAAGAGGGCACCGGGCACGTCGAACTCGGCATCGCGCTGCAACCGCTTTTCGCCCGCGCTGCTGCCTATTTCGAGCGCGAGATGGACGCCGGGCGATTCCGGCGTCACGATCCCGAGCAGCTGCTGCTCACCGGTTATGGCGCGCTGCTGTCGTACTTTTCCGACGTGCCCTTGATCGCCGGCCTGCTCGACCGTGATCCGATGACCGATGCCGCCCTGCAAGCACGTCTCGACCACATCCGCGCCCTGTTCCGAGCAGCCCTCGAACCCACCTCGCCGCGTACCTGAGCGTCGCGCCGCGATCTCGACCCGCACGCGGCCTACCCTGACGAAGCGATGCGACGGCTCCTCCTTCCGATCTTGCTGCTGGCGATCGCCATGGCTGCCACAGTGCAGATGAACCGCGCCAACGAACATGCCGATCCCGGCCGAGCCACCGAGGTCTCGACCGAACCGGATCTCGCCACACCGTTACTTTCGGCTCGTCGCGCACCGGAATGGTTGCGTTCGCCAGAGTCCGATGCGCTGCTCACCGATGCCATCAGCTCCGTGCTCGCCACCACGGCCACGCCAGGTACTACCTGCGTCCTCGTCGAACGGACGGGGGAGCAGCTTGCGGGGAGCAACCTCGGGGTTTCGTTCGCCAGCGCCGAACTCCACCGGCTGATCACGGCATCGGTGATGAGCGCCGCCGGCGGCGGCAGCGGCTTTCGCACCGAGATCGCGATTTCCTCCGAGGCGATCATCACCGTCGACGAGGAGGACGGAACCGCCGAGCTCGAGGGTGATATCTGGATCATCGGCGGGGGCGACCCCGGTCTGGCCACCGCTGCGTACGCCTCCCGCTTCGACAACGGCCGGGTTTTCACAGACTTCGACCAATTGGCCGCGGAGGCGCTCGCCTGGCTCCAGGAGCGCAACATCGTCTCCGTTCGTGGTCGGATCATCGGGGACGAGAGCAAGTACGCCCCCAACGAACGCGATTACTACAACATGACCATCGACACGCCCGACGGCCGAGCCGTCGTGTGGGACCGCCCGAACGATGAAACGAACGAGATCGGTCCACTGTCGGCGCTGCTGCTCAACGACGGGTTCGTTTCCTGGCCGGAGGACAGTCTCGACCCGACCCTCAACGAGCGGGCGTCGAACCCGTCGCGGTCGACCGCGGCATTCTTCGACGACGTCCTCGAGTCGGCCGGTATCGCCGTGCTGCGCAGTGCCCAGGACGGCGTCGCCCCGCCGATCGCCGAACGCGAGACCCTCTCCGTGGTGGAGAGTCCGCCCCTCGACGACATCATCGCGTCGTCGCTCGTCGACGGAACCACCGCCGAGATGCTCCTCAAAGAGTTCGGGATCCGAAGCGGCAGCTCCGCGGAACGCGCCGCCGTCGCGTTCTCACTTGCGGTGGGCAACGGGTTCGACTTCGCTGGCCTGCCCTTCGACATCACCACCACCTCGTATGTCGACGGTTCTGGCCGTTCGTCGATCAACGCAACCACGTGCGAGATGATTCACGCCACGATCGTCGACCCCGATGGCGTGGGGGCCGGTGTCCTCCCGACAGCAGGCGACAGTCCCGTGGCCAGTTGCGCGGGTTCGACGGGGGACAGTCTTCGAGTCTTCGCGGTGGCTACGGGCTCGACCACCGGACTCGCCGGCTGGTTCGACGCTCCCAACGGTGAGCGGCTCACGTTTGCGATGCTGGCCGATGATCCTGCGCGGCTCACGATTCCCGACGACGCCCCTGAGGGAAGAGAGCTGCAGGGTCCATTCGAGTTCTGCAATCCGCTGCAAGCAGCGATGCTCGATGCCATCACCGGGCATCCCTATGGGCCCGATCTCGACGACTTGGGCCCGGTAGCCCCCGCCGGATGAACGCCTATGAGCTGCCGATGTTCCCGCTCGAACATCCGGTGCTTCCCGGCCAACTGATTCCACTTCAGCTCTTCGAGCCGCGCTATCTGGCACTCGCCGAGCACCTGCACGGCGAGGTCGAAGCCGACTTCGGCATCGTCGGTATCGAGCGAGGCCGTGAGGTCGGTGGCGACGACGTGCGCGCCGACGTTGGCGTCGTCGCGCGAGTGCTGGAGATGAGCAGTCTTCCCGACGGACGGGTTTCGATCGTTGCTGTTGGTACTCGACGCGTGAGGGTCGACGACTGGCTCGACGATGCCCCGTACCCGCGGGCCATGGTCACCGATTGGCCCGACGACGTCGTCGAGGACGGTCTTGATCGTGCGGCGGCAAACCTTGCCGCGGCCGTCCATGCACTTGTCGATGCGGCCCGCCGCAACCAGCCCGGACTCGACGTCGAGGTCCCGCCGATCGATCCCGACCATCTCGACACCTCGATCTGGCGCCTGATCGCGTTCAGCGGACTCGGCCCCCTCGACACCGCCGCCTTGCTGCTCGCCACCGACCCAGTCGCACGGAGCGCCAGCGCCTGCATGATCATCGACGAACGCCGAGAGTTGCTCGACGCCCTCGGGGAGAACGACCGGTAGGCTGCTTTCTTCGCCACGACGGACAGGGATGGGATGGCTGAGAAGCAAGGGGTCGCCGACCTCCTCGACCTGATCAAGAACTACGCCAGGCAGGAGACCACCGAGCCGTTGAAGGGCGCAGGCCGCTGGATCGGCTTTGGGCTGCTCGGCAGCGTGCTCCTGATGCTCGGCGGTATCGCTCTGACACTTGCACTGCTCCGCTTCCTGCAGGAAGAAGGCGGTTCGTGGATGACCGGCAACCTCTCGTGGCTGCCCTACCTGTTCACCCTCCTGGCGCTGGCCATCAGCATCGGCCTGCTCGCCTGGCGCATCACGAAGAAGACGCTCTGATGGCTGACGAGACTCCCAAGATCACCCGAGACGACCTCGAGGCCGGGTTCCGCGAGCTGTCGAATGAGGTCCAAGGACAGGTCGACGAGGCCAAACCCAAGCTGCTTCCCGCCGCCGTCGGGGGCGGGTTACTGCTGCTCTTCGTCGCCTATGTCATCGGGAAGCGCGTCGGCGCCACGAAATCGACCATCGTGGAGATTCGGCGGATCTGATGTCGTGGCGTTCCTTCGGCCCCGCGGCCGTGAAACAAACGGTTCGCACGAACGCACTTCGCAGAGGCCTCCTTGGTGGTAGTCGGCCCTGGCTCGTGGTCTTCGCCGTTCTGCAGATTGCGAAATGGTCGAACAAGGTCACCAAACGGGGCGAGGCACCCATCGCGTTCCGTCAGGCACTGCGTCCAGGGCAGTCGTTCGTGATTACCCACCTTGAGGCGCCGGCCAAGGCACCGAAGTCGAAGGGTGCGTCACCCGCGTGAAGGTCCTGCTCCGCAACCCGGCGCGGGAACTCGAGTTCGACGGCCCGATGACCGTCGGCAAACTTCTCGCGCGACTCGACCTCAATCGCGAGAGCCACCTCGTGATCGAGGACGGCACGCTCGTTCCCGCCGACGCGATGCTCGCCGCCGACGCCGTCGTCGAGATCCGCTCGGTCATCTCGGGTGGGAGTTCCTCGTGAAGTGCCGCGTGTGTCGCGGGCCGGCGATCATCGACATCCGGCGTCACAATGCGAATTTCTGCAGCGAGCACTTTCTCAAGCTGTGCCGAGACCAGACCGCCAAGGCCATTGCGCAGTTCGACATGCTCCAGCCGGGCGATCGCGTGCTTGTGGCCGTGAGCGGCGGCAAGGACTCGCTTGCGGTCTGGGACATCCTCAATGAACTCGGGTACGACGCCGAAGGCTTCTATGTCGGACTCGGCATCGGCGAGTACAGCGGCTTGTCGGCCGAGTACGCCACCCGATTCGCCCACGCCCGGAACCTCACGCTCCATACTGAGGACCTGCTGCGCGACCACGGGTTCGATGTGCCCCACGGCAGCCGGGCCGCCAAGCGTGCACCCTGCTCGGCGTGCGGCCTCACCAAGCGGCACCTGTTCGACGAGGCGGCCCGCCGGGGCGGCTATGACGCGATCGTCACCGGCCACAACCTCGATGACGAAGCGGCCGTGTTGATGGGCAACGTCTTGCACTGGCACACCGACTATCTCGCTCGACAGGCCCCGATGCTGCCGGCGCGCGACGGGTTCCCGAAAAAGGCGAAGCCTCTCGTGCGACTCACCGAGCGGGAAACCGCCGCCTATTGCGTCCTTCGCGGCATCGACTATCTCGTCGACGAGTGCCCCATGGCCGCCGGCAACAAGCACCTCGCCTACAAAGCGCAGCTCAACGAGCTCGAGCGAACCTCGCCAGGAGCCAAGTTCGACTTCTACTTCCGCTTTCTGCTCGATGCGCAGGATCGCTTCGCTGAGGCGGAGGCCGAGCGCACCGACATCTCGCTCCAGGCGTGCGAACGGTGCGGTGCCCCCACCAACAACGACATCTGTTCGTTCTGCGCGCTCACCGAGCGAGCCACCCGACCCGTCCCGCTCGCGATCGGGCGCAAACCCGAGGAGGTCGCCTCATGAGCCGCAGCGGCGTGTTGCAGGCCGGCGAGCCCGTGCTGTTGATCGACCGCAAGAAGCGGCGCTATCTGATCGACCTCGAGGAAGGCGGAGAGTTTCATTCGCACTCCGGCGTGCTCGCGCACGACGAGTTGATCGGAAAACCGGAAGGGGAGACGTACCGGTCGAGCCGGGGCATGGTGTTCATCGCCATCCGCCCGACGATCACCGACTTTGTGCTGAAGATGCCGCGCGGCGCACAGGTCGTGTACCCGAAGGACATCGGCCCGATCCTGATCCATGCCGACATCTTCCCCGGGGCCCGGGTGCTGGAGTCAGGGCTCGGATCCGGGGCTCTCTCGATGGGCATGTTGCGCGCTGGCGCCGACATCGTCGGGTACGAACTTCGCGAAGACTTCGAGCAGCACGCCCGCACTGCAGTGGCTCGCTTCCTCGGCGCTGAGGCCCTCGAGCGGTATCGGACACAGGTCCGCGATGTCTACGCAGGTATCGACCAGACCGACCTTGATCGCATCGTCCTCGACCTCCCCGAACCGTGGCAGGTCGTGCCCCACGCCGAGACGGCCCTGCGTCGCGGCGGCATTTTCCTCGCCTACTCACCGAGCATCATCCAGGTCTCTCAGCTTCACGAAGCCTTCGAGGACTCGCGGTTCGGCATGGTCGAGACGCTCGAGGTCTTGCATCGCGGTTGGTATCTCAACGGCACCGCCGTTCGTCCCGACCATCGGATGGTGGGCCACACCGGCTTCTTGACCCACGCCCGACTGCTTGCCGAGTGATGCGGCGGCTTTTGTCCATCCTGCTCGTCGGTGTCGTGCTGGCAGCGGGATGTGGCAGCGACATCTCCGGCGAGTCACCGTCCGGCCGCCCGCCCTTGGCGTCACCCCCAGATCCGGGTCGACCGCCCGGCACTGATGGCCTCACCGACGACGTGCGCGACGATGTGGCACAGTCGACCGTGCGGGTCACGGGGATTGCGTGCGGACGTACCACCGAGGGAAGCGGCTTCGCCGTGGGCGGAGACCTGATCGCCACCAATGCCCACGTTCTGGTCGGACTCGGCACACCGACGATCGAACTCGGCGACGGCACGAGCCTGGATGGCGACATCGTGGCCTTCAACGTGATCGACGACCTCGCCCTCATCCGGGTACACGGCACCGACTTCGAACCGTTGCCGCTCGGCCCGGCCGACGATGGCACCGTGGGTGCCGTTTTCGGGTGGGAGCCGGGTCCGACCGTCGACCCCACACCGTTTCGAATCGATCGCCCGGTCACCGTGCGAATCGAGGCGGTCGCGAGCGACGAGCGGATCGAGCGCCGTTCATGGCTGCTCGCCGCCCGGATCGAAGCGGGTGATTCCGGTGCCGCGCTGGTCGACCCCAGCGGCACCGTTGTCGGTGTGGCCTACGCGACGACCACGCGGGGGAGCAGCGTTGCCTACGCCGTGCGTGCCGAACGGCTCGAGGCGCTGATCGCCGAGGGGCTGGACCCCGACCTCGTCGTGCCGGACTGCTGAGCGCTCACCCCTGGAAGTGAAAGAACCGTTCCGGCTCGACCCGGACCCGGATCGCTTCGTTACGCACTGCTCGGATATCGGCATCGAGCTGCCGGTGGGCGGGGTCGGCGAGGTCGAGATAGCGCCCGCAGAGTCGTTCCACCAGCTCGGCTGCGTCGTCGTGCAGCGTTGCGACACCTTCGATTCGTACCCAATAGACGGGCTCGGCGACTTCGGCGCTCACCAAGACGGTGACCTCCGGCGCAGCCTGCAGGCGCGCCACTTTGGGGCGGTTGGGGCGGGTGAAGAACTCGATCGCCTCACCGTCCCAGTCAAACCACACCGGTACGGCATGGGGGGCGGGCTCTGCCGTCTCAGCGATCACCGCAAGACGAGCTCCGCGCAAGAACTCGTGGGCGGAGGGCGGAAGCCGTTCGATGCGCATGGCGCACCGTAGCCCGGACGCGGCGAAGGGAGGGCCGGAGCCCTCCCTTCGTGTCAGATCTCAGTTGTGAGGATCAGACCTCGATGAAAATGCACTCACCGGGGCACTCTTCGGCCGACTCGATGGTGGCCTCTTCCTGACCGGCCTTCACGACGGCGAGGCCCTCTGGCCCGCCGGGATCCGAGAAAATCTTGTCGCCTTCCTTGACGTAGGCCAGGCCGTCGTCGAGGAGGGTGAAGACGTCGGGAGCGATCTCTTCGCAGAGACCGTCGCCAGTGCAGAGATCCTGATCGATCCAAACCTTCATGGGCTGTACCTCACACTCGATGCGCGCCCGATGGTGGGCTCGCCTGTTCGGTCGGGAGTGTACATCCTCGAATGGACAATCGAATACACGGAGACGATCAGATCCGCCCTGCGCACACACCCGGCGTGGCGAGATCTTCGAACGTGCGCGAAGGTGCCGACAGGAATGACGTCCCGTCTATGGTGGCGTCCAGGCGACGAGCGGAGAGTTTCGTGGACGAGCAGAGCGCAGCTTCGGAGGTCAACCGGTTGCGCATGGTCGCCGCCGGACTCGAGGACGAGGTCGCGGCACTTCGGCGGCGACTCCAGGATTCGCCCAAGCGCGTCCGCACGCTCGAGGAGCGCCTGCTCGAAAGCAAGGGCCAACTCGCCCAGGCGGTCTCCCAGAACGAGAAGCTCACCTACACATTGCGCGAGGCTCGCGAGCACATCGCCACGCTGCGAGATGAAGTCGACAAGCTCACCCAGCCACCATCGGGGTACGGCACCGTGCTCGGCGTGAACGACGACGACACCGTCGACGTTCACGCCGGCGGCCGCAAGATGCGCGTCGCAGTGCAGCCCGAACTTCTCGGCTCGCTCGAGCGCGGCCAGGAAGTCGTGCTCAACGAGTCGTTTAACATCGTGATGGCCCGCCGTCCCGAGACCACGGGTGAGATCGCCACCATCAAGGAAGTGCTCGAGGACGGCCGCCGGGCGATGATCGTCGGTCGCGCTGACGAGCACCGCGTGGTCGAACTCGGGGAAGGCGTGCTCGATGGTCCACTCCGCTCCGGCGACAGTGTCCTGATTGAGCCCCGCGCCGGCATCGTGCTTGAACGGCTGCCCCGTCCCGATGTCGAGGAACTCGTGCTCGAAGAGGTTCCCGACGTCTCCTACGACGACGTCGGCGGCCTGGATCACCAGATCGAGCAGATCACCGATGCGGTCGAGCTGCCGTTCGTGCACCAGGCGCTCTTCAGCGAGTACGACCTCCCGGCACCGAAGGGCATCCTGCTCTACGGCCCGCCCGGCTGCGGCAAGACACTCATTGCGAAAGCGGTCGCCAACAGCCTGGCCAAAAAGGTCGCAGAGGTCTCCGGTGATCGAGAGGCCCGGAGCTTTTTCCTGAACATCAAGGGTCCGGAGCTGCTCAACAAATACGTCGGCGAGACGGAGCGGCAGATCCGGATGGTGTTCCAGCGAGCCCGCGAGAAGAGCGAGCAGGGGTGGCCCGTCATCGTCTTCTTCGACGAGATGGAGTCGCTGTTCCGCACCCGTGGCAGCGGCATCAGCTCCGACATCGAGTCGACGATCGTGCCGCAGTTGCTCGCCGAGATCGACGGCGTCGAGACGCTCAAGAACGTCATCGTGATCGGCGCCTCCAACCGAGAGGACCTCATCGACCCGGCGATTCTGCGGCCGGGCCGCCTCGACGTGAAGATCAAGATCGAACGTCCCAGCGAAGAGTCGGCGGCCTCGATCTTCGGCCGCTACCTCACGAGCGACCTACCGATCGATCCCGACATGGTCGACACCATCGGTGGGGGCGACCCCGACAAGGCCGTCCAAGCCATGATCGAGGACACCGTCCGAGAGATGTACCGAGACGATGAAGCCAACCGCTTCCTCGAGGTCACCTACCAAAACGGCGACAAAGAAGTCATGTACTTCAAGGACTTCTCGTCCGGCGCCATGATCGAAAACATCGTTCGTCGAGCGAAGAAACTCGCCATCAAGCGGCAGATCGCAGGCGGCCCCAAGGGCATTCGCACCGACGACCTCCTCTCCTCGATCCGTCAGGAGTTCAAGGAACACGAGGATCTGCCGAACACGACCAATCCCGACGATTGGGCGAAGATTTCGGGCAAAAAGGGTGAGCGCATCGTGTACGTGCGGACGCTGATCCACACCGACACCGACGGTGAGGGTGGCAAGGCCATCGATTCCGTTACCACCGGCCAGTACCTCTAGCTCGCCACCGACACCGGTGAAGGCGAACCCGCCGACCGCAGGAGTTTCCGATTGGTTTCGGGCGCGTGAGCAGTCGACGGCGTCCATGGCAGACGGCCTGCGACCCCTGTAGGCTCTTCGCCCACCCCGATTGGGGTGTTCCAACTGGAGGAATTGAACCAATGCAGAAGCATCTTCTACTGCGTCTTCTCGCTGTGCTGCTGGGCTTCACCCTTGTGGCTTCGGCCTGCGGTGATGACGACAGCGACAGCGGCGAGGCCGCCGACAGCTCGAGCGACAGCTCCGACGACAGCTCCGACGACAGCTCCGACGACAGCGAAGACGTCGTTGAGGCCACCCAGGACGGCAGCGTGCTCGCCGCCGTCATCGCCCGCGGTGAGCTCAACTGTGGTGTCTCCGGTGCTGGCGTGGGCTTCTCGATCACCCAGCCCGACGGCTCGCAGGTCGGCTTCGACGCCGACTACTGCCGCGCTACCGCCGCCGCCATCCTCGGCGACGCGGACGCCGTGAACTTTGTGCCGCTCACCGCTGCTGAGCGCTTCACCGCCGTGCAGACCGGCCAGGTCGACGTGCTCTTCCGCAACACGACGTGGACCCAGAGCCGTGACACCGACGTCGGCATGGACTTCGGTCCGACCACCTACTTCGACGGTCAGCAGCTCATGGGCCGCGTCGGCGACAACTTCTCCGGCGCCTCGGGCGTCGCCGACATCGACGGTGCGGTTGTGTGCACCAACGCCGGTACCACCACCGAGAAGAACATCGCCGACGCCGCTGACGCCGAGGGCATCAGCATCGATCTGCAGACCTTCGAGGACTTCAACCAGGTCACCGACGCCTTCATCAACGGTGCGTGCGACATCATCACCACCGACGGTTCGGCCCTCGTCGGCCGGAAGGCCGAGCAGCAGCCCGCCGATCAGGAATGGGTGATCTTCCCGGCCACGCCGATCTCCAAGGAGCCGCTCGGCCCGACCTACGGTCAGAACGACTCGGCCTTCGCCGACGCCGTCAACTGGACCGTCTACGCCACGATGATCGCCGACGAGAACGGCATCAACCAGGGCAACGTCGACGACGCCGTCGCCAACCCGCCGACCGCCGAGATCGGCCGCCTGCTCGGTGGCGAAGGCGAACTCCAGTCCGCCATGGGCCTGTCCGCCGACGCCTTCTACCAGGTGATCAGCCAGGTCGGTAACTACTCGGACATCTTCGACCGTCACCTGACCCCGCTCGGGATCACCCGTGAGGGTTCGGCCAACGCCCAGTGGACCGACGGCGGCCTCATCTACGCCCCGCCGGCCCGCTGATCCGTCAGCTGACCGATCACATCTGACACCTCGCCGGGTGCCCTCCTGAGGGCATCCGGACGGTGACCAGGGGGCTGAGCCGTCTTCGGTTCAGCCCCCGAGCCACTGTTCGAGGATCGCTCGAAACAACACGCCACGCTGGGGGAGCACGAGGGTGTCCAACACAGCCGACCGTTCGTTTGCAACGGCCGCAACACAACGACCGCCGCTTTATCGCGACGCCGTTGTGGTGAAGTGGTTCGCCCAGGTCGTCACCCTCGTGTTGGTGGTCGCTGCGCTCTGGTTCCTCGCCGTTCAGGCGGGTGACAACCTCGAGGCCAAGAGCATCAAGACCGGGTTCGACTTCCTGGAAATCGATCCAGGCATCAACCTCAACGGCACGATCGATGACGAACCTGACACGGGTGGCCGCGCGTTATATGCGGGCATGGTCAACACGATCCGCCTCGCCGCCGGCGGCATCTTCCTCGCCACGATCATCGGCATCTTGGTCGGCGTTGCAAGGTTGTCGAACAACTGGATCGTCTCCAAGACCTCAAGCGTCTTCATCGAGTACGAGCGCAACATCCCGCTGCTCGTTCACATCATCATTTTCTTCGCCATCTTGTCCGGCCTCGAAAACTTCAATGCAGATGTCGGACCGATCAACAGCTGGCTTCACGTTTCCAACAAGGGCGTGTCCGTGCCGAGGGTCCATATCGCCGACGGGTTCTACCAGTGGATGGTCGTCATCCTGATCGGCGTCCTCATCGGCAGCCTCGTCCGTACACGCCGACAGGCCCAACAAGATGCCAGTGGTACAACGACCTACCCGACGGCCTCAATGCTTGGTGTCATTGCGCTCTTCGGGGCGATCGGTTGGTTCCTCCACCCGGTCTTCGGCTGGGTCGGCGGCATCTTCGATGCCGCCGGTGACGGTATCGACTCGGTGCCTGCGGACCTCGTCCAGGTGCTGCTCACGGTGCTTGCCATCGGTGTTGCTGCGAACTGGATCCGGCGCTTCCTCAACAGCCGCCGCACGCCAGCCGGCCTCGCCAAACTCACCGACGACGACTACTTCCGGATGATCTTCGCTGGCGTCGGCGCCGTCTTTGCCGGAGCGTTCATCTGGATCCTGTGGCCCGGCGGTTCGAGTTGGCTTGTCAATTCCGGCAGTGACCTGTTCAACGTGCTCGGCGACAAATTCGGCGACGGCCGCGATGGTACGCCACTCGGACTCGGACGCCCGGACCTCGAGCAGCGAGGCAACTTCCCCAACCCTGGACCCGGCGGCCTCAATTTCTCACAGGGATTCGCCGCAGTCTTCTTCGGCATCGTGCTCTACACGGCGGCATTCATCGCCGAAATCGTGCGTGCGGGCATCCTTGCGGTTCCCAAAGGCCAAACCGAGGCCGCGCAGGCCATCGGGCTGCGCAGGTCGACCATGCTTCGCCGGGTCATTCTGCCCCAAGCATTCCGAGTCAGCCTGCCGCCCCTCGGCAACCAGTACCTGAACCTCACCAAGAACACGTCACTGGCAATCGCCGTCGGTGCCAGCGACCTCGTGCAGGTCGGGCAAACCGTGTACAACCAGACCGGCAAAAGCCTCGAGGTCTTCGCCATCTGGATGGGGTTCTACCTCGCCTGTTCCCTGACGATCAGCGTCGTCGTGAACTTCTTCAATGTCCGACTCGCGATCGTGGAGCGCTGACATGGAGAGCACACAGCTCGACACGCAGACCACCGCCGAATCCAACGCGGCCGTCCGCCCGGAGGAGCCGAGCCTTCCGCCGCTCACGTGGATGCAGCGCAACCTCTTCGGCGGGGGACAAGGAAGCATCTGGGCCATCGCCCGAAGCTCGGCGCTGACCATCGTGTTCACCCTGCTCGGGCTCTTTGCCTACCAGCAGTTGCTGAACTTCATCTTCAGCGAGGAGACCAACTGGAACTCGGTTCGGGTCAACCTGCGGCTGCTGTTCACCCAGGCCTACCCCGAGTCCGACTACCACCGGGTCTGGATCTCGCTCGGCCTGGTCCTCGTCCTCAGCGGCGTGGGGCTCGGCCTCATGAAGGTGGGCCAGGGCATCTCAATGAAGAAGATCGCCACCTGGTGCGTGGGCTGGGGCGGACTTGTCGTGCTCGGCGTGTTCCTGCGTCAGCCCTCCGTGCTGGTCGGCGACGACGGCACACCGCTTCTCGCCGACGCCGATGGTGTGCCCTTGGCGCGCGACGGCTTGGGCACCCTCGTGTATCTCGACGGCTCACCAGCTCCGAGCCAGGGGCTGTCGGTCGTGCGCGAGTCCTACGGTGGCGCGATCTCCAGCCGCAGCGGTTGGCTCCTGATCGGGCTTGTCCTCATCGGCATCGCAGCGGCGATCTGGTTCGGTCTCGGCGACCGGCGTCGCCGCAGCACGTTTCTTCCGGCGATTCCCTTCAGCCTCGCCGGTATCGGCGCCCTGATCTCGACGACCTGGTGGTACAACTGGGGCAACTACACCTTCTCCACCGACGAGGAGACGGGCGTCAGCGGCTTCAACTTCGAACCGGGCGTCAAGGTGGCCGAGACCACTCGCAACCCGTGGACCATCATGTTCGTGGTCCTTGTCGGGGCCTACCTGCTCGGCCGGCGTCTCCGGGGAACTGCCTTCGAGCCGAGGCTCAAGGGCCTACTGACCCTCGGCTGGTTCTTGGCGCCGTTCGTCACCTTCTTTGCCATCCTCCGGGGCCCGGAGTTCGATTGGGGCTATGTCGCTGCCGTCGACGTTCCGCTCTGGCTCGCCTTCGGGGTCGGCGGCGCCGCCCTGATGTGGGCGCTCACCAAACCCGGCATCGGCGAACTCGGACGGGTGCTCGCCGTGCTCGTCTTGGCCATCGCCGCCTTCACCTGGATCGCCGCCTTCTTCGGCTGGTTCGGCATGCTCCAGAAGGTGCGGCTGAGCTTCCTGCTGCTCGGCCTCGCTGCGCTGCTCGCCCCGAACTTCATCGGTGAAGCCCGCCAACGGCTGACGCTCGTCTACGGCTGGGTCGGCATGATCACGGTCTTCCACGTGATGGTCACCATCATCAACACGCCGTCATCGATCGAAGTCCCCACCGAAGACTTCGCCGGCGGCTTCATGGTGTCGATCTATGTCACGGTCTTCACCTTGCTGTTCAGCTTCCCGCTCGGCGTCTTGCTCGCACTGGCCCGCACCTCTCGTCTGCCGATCTTCCGCCTTCTCGCAACGATCTACATCGAATCCTTCCGCGGTGTGCCGCTGATCACGATGCTCTTCTTCTTCACGGTGTTCGTGAACTTGTTCCTCCCCGAGGGCATGGAACTGGCGCTTCTGGCCGCTGTCACGATTGCGTTCGTGCTCTTCTCGGCGGCGTACCTCGCCGAGAACGTCCGTGGCGGTCTCCAGGCTGTGCGGCGGGGGCAGTACGAAGCGAGCGATGCGCTCGGCCTCACCACCGTGCAGCGGACCGGTTTCATCGTCTTGCCACAAGGTCTGCGGGTGTCGATCCCGCCGCTCGTCGGTCAGGCGATCGCCACCTACAAGGAGACGTCGCTGCTCGCCATCGTCGGCGTGTTCGACTTCCTCCGGATGGCGCGCGACATCATCCCGAACCAGCCGGAATTCCTCGGTGAGCGCAAGCCGGCGCTCCTGTTCATCTGTGTCGTCTACTTCGTCGGCGCCTACGCCATGTCCAAGTACTCCCAGCGCCTCGAGAAAAATCTCGGCGTCGGTGAAAGGTAGAAACCATGAGCATTAACGACGCAACCGTTCCCGTCACCGAAGAGTTGGCCGCACGCGACGACATGATCATCTGTGAGGGTGTCGACAAGTGGTACGGCGACTTCCAGGCTCTGAAGGGGGTGTCGGCCACGATCAAGGAGCGCGAGGTGGTGGTCGTGCTGGGTCCGTCAGGGTCGGGCAAGTCAACGTGGATCCGCTGCATCAACCGGCTCGAACAACACCAGGGCGGTCGCATCATTGTCGACGGTGTCGAACTCACGAACGACACGCGGAACATTGAGAAGATCCGGTCCGAAGTCGGCATGGTGTTCCAGCAGTTCAACCTCTTCCCGCACCTGACAGTGCGGGACAACATCACGTTGGCGCCCATCTGGGTCCGCAAAAAGCCTCGGGCAGAAGCCGAGGCCTTGGCCACCCAACTGCTCGAGCGGGTCGGCATTCCCGAACAGGCCGACAAGTTCCCCGGTCAACTTTCCGGTGGTCAGCAACAGCGGGTGGCGATCGCCCGGGCCCTGGCGATGGAACCCCGCGTCATGCTCTTCGACGAGCCGACGTCGGCACTCGACCCGGAGATGATCAAGGAGGTCCTCGACGTGATGAAGGACCTGGCTCGCGGCGGTATGACCATGATCGTGGTCACCCACGAGATGGGCTTCGCCCGAGAGGTCGCCGACCGGATCATCTTCATGGAGTCCGGCGAGATCGTGGAGACCGGCACGCCCGAGCACTTCTTTACCTCGCCCGAAGAGGACCGCACCAAGCTGTTCCTCTCCCAGATCCTCTGATCTCGGTTCGCCGCTCGGATCGGGGAGACTGAGGTCATGACGCCAGCTCCCCGTACCGCCTCCGAACTCGTCATCGACCTTGCCGCCGTTCGAGCGAACTGGCGGCGACTCGGCGAGTCCGCCCCAGCTGCGCAGGTTGCGGCCATGGTCAAAGCGGACGCCTATGGCCTCGGCGCCATTCCGGTGGCCCAGGCCCTCGCCGAGGAGGGGTGCACCGAGTTCTTCGTCGCCGAGGTCGGCGAAGGCATCGCTCTGCGCGAAGCGCTGCCGGAGGTCGACATCTTCGTGCTCGCGGGCGCTCACCCGGGCACCACCGAGCAACTGATCGCTCACGATCTCACCCCGGTATTGATCAACACCGAGCAGATCGAACGCTGGTCCTTGCTGTCGGCCGGACGACCCGCCCGGCTTCGGTGCAGCCTGCACATCGACACCGGCATGAACCGCACCGGACTCGACGCCGTTGAGGCCAGCGCGCTCCTCGCCGACCCCTCGAAGCTTGAGCACGTCGACGTCGTGCACGTCATGAGTCACCTTGCGTCGGCCGACGACCCGGACTCGATGCAGAACGAACGCCAGTTGGCGGCGTATCGCCGTATCCGGGCGGGTTTGCCGATGGGCGTGGCGTCACTCGCGAACACGCCGGGCATTGCGCTCGGCCCGGCGTACCACTTCGATCATGTCCGTCCCGGCATCGGCCTCTACGGCTGCGACCCGTCTCCCGGGAAGCGCCTCGGTCTGCAGCCGGTCGTTCGCCTTCACTCGCCGGTGCTTCAGGTCCGCACCGTCGGCGCCGGCGACACGATCGGGTACGGAGCGACCCACACGACGGCAGGGGAGCGTCGTGTCGCGACCATCGGGGTGGGCTACGGTGACGGTTTCCTTCGAGCCCAGTCAGGCCGCGGTCGGGTTGCGTTCGACGGCCATACCGCACCGATTGTCGGGCGGGTATCGATGGACCTCATCACGGTCGACATCTCCGACCTCCCGAGCGACATCGTCGTCGCCCCCGGATCCACCGCTGAACTGATCGGGCCGACCGTCACCATCGACGACGTTGCCGGCGCCGCCAACACGATCCCGTACGAGATTCTGACGAGCCTCGGCCGCCGTTATCGCCGCCGCATCATCGACGAACCGACCGCCGCCGTCTGACCTCGCGGAATGGTCGCGCCGCCGATCGGGCGTTGCGGCGAGGAGTGACTAGGGTTCGCCCGATGGCCATCGCCAAGACCTTCGGGATCGAAACCGAGTACGGAATCGTCCACCGCGGTACCGACGATCCCAACCCGATTACGGCATCGTCACTGCTGATCAACTCGTTCCTCGCGTCCGAGGGATACAAGCCCGACGCCCGCTCCGATGTGATCGCCTGGGACTTCATCGACGAGACCCCGGGAGCCGATGCACGAGGCTTCAGCCCCCTCGGCGCGTTGCCGCCGGAGGTCGAGACCCATCTCGTCAATGCCGTCCTTCGCAACGGCGCCCGCTACTACGTCGACCACGCCCATCCGGAGATGTCGACCCCGGAAGTCGCCGATCCACGTAGCGCCGTGCTCTACGACCGAGCCGGCGAACTCATCATCCAACGGTCGATGACTGCCGCAGCAGCAGTGCTCCCGGCGGGCCAGGAGTTGGTCCTCTACAAGAACAACTCCGACGGCAAGGGCAACTCCTACGGCACGCACGAGAACTATCTCGTGAGCCGCGACACCCCATTCGGGCGGATCGTTCGCCACTGCACTGCCCACTTCATTACACGGCAGATCTTCACGGGAGCTGGCAAGGTGGGCGCCGAGCTGCCCGGCCAGCGCACCGACGAGGTGCACTATCAACTCACCCAGCGGGCCGACTTCTTCGAAGAGGAGGTCGGGCTCGAGACCACACTGAAGCGGCCGATCATCAACACCCGCGACGAACCCCACGCCGACGCCCGCAAGTACCGCCGACTCCACGTGATCGTCGGCGACGCCAATCCATCGCAGGTCGCCACCTTCCTCAAGGTCGGCACGACCGCCCTGGTACTCGCCATGGTCGAGGACGACCTCATCCCGCATGACTTCGAATTCGCATCGCCCGTCGCCTCGATACGTCACGTGAGCCACGACCTCACCCTTCGAGAGGGTCTCCCGTTGGCGGACGGTTCGACAATCACGGCGCTCGAGGTGCAGTGGGAGCTGCTCGATCTCGCCAAGGAGTACGTCGATCGGCACGGAACCGACGCGACAGGCGGTGAGGTCACCCACGAGGTCCTGCGCCGATGGGAACAGGTGCTAGCCGGCCTCGAACGCGACCCGATGGAACTCGCCGACCAGCTCGATTGGGTCGCCAAATTCCGACTCCTCGAGGGCTACCGCGAACGACACGGCCTCGCATGGAGTGACGCCAAGCTCCGGGCGATGGACATTCAGTACACCGACATGCGTCCGGACAAGGGGCTTGCGTGGCGGGTCGGCCTCCAGCAACTCGTCACCGACGCCGAGGCGATCGCGGCGATCAGCGAGCCGCCCGCCGATACTCGTGCCTACTTCCGAGGGCGCTGCATCGACACGTTCCCTGAGCAGGTCGTCGCCGCCAACTGGGACTCCCTCGTCTTCGACGTCGGCTCCGATGCGCTCCGACGGGTGCCGATGATGGAGCCGATGCGCGGGACCCGTGCCCATGTGGGTACCTTGTTCGACGAGTGCGAAAGCGCTGCCGAGCTGCTCCGGCGGCTCGGGACCTGACCGAGCGACCAGGGAGACGTCGTGGCCGAACGTGAGCAGATCCGCAAGCCAGCCCCCAACGAGCGCGAGAACGAGACGGCTGACAACCCGTCGGCGTCCGAGCGCGGCGAAGACCTCAAAGCCGAACTCGACGACCTGCTCGACGAGATCGACGAAGTCCTCGAGACCAATGCCGAGGACTTCGTGAAGAGCTACATCCAGAAGGGCGGGCAGTAGCCCTCATGAATTTCCCGCTGTTCAGCGTCCAGGACGATCCGGGGCCCGACTTCAACCGGCTGCTCGCGTCGAGCGGGATCGCGCCGTCACCGATCGACGGGGCGCTCGACCCCCACGACTACCGCCACGGCACGACCTGCGTTGCGATCCGCTTCGCCGACGGCGTGCTCTTGGCCGGCGACCGCCGCGCCACCTCGGGCAACCTGATCAGCCACCGCACGCTCGAGAAGGTCTTCCCGGCCGACCGGCACAGCGGTGTCGCAATCGCCGGCGCTGCCGGCCCGGCGATCGAGATGGTGAAACTGTTCCAACTCCAGCTGGAACACTACGAAAAGGTCGAAGGCACGGCGCTCAGCCTGGAAGGCAAGGCCAACCAGCTCAGTCAAATGATTCGCGGCAACCTGCCCATGGCCATGCAGGGCATGGTCGTCGTGCCGATCTTCGCGGGCTTTGATCTCGCCCGTGGTGAGGGCCGGCTCTATGAATTTGATGTCACCGGCGGCCGCTACGAGGAGGCCGATCACGCGTCGACCGGTTCGGGCAGCCTCCACGCCGGCACCGTCGTGAAGCTTGGCTACCGCCAAGGCATGGACGTCGGCGAAGTAACCGACCTTGCGATCGAGGCCCTCTTCGAAGCTGCCGACGAGGATTCTGCCACCGGCGGCCCCGACCCGATCCGCGGGATCTACCCGATCGTCGCCACGATCACCGCCGACGGCTACACCCGCATCAGCGACGACGACCTCGCTGCCCGTACCCAGGCGCTCATCGCCCGCCGACAGGGGAACTGACCATCATGAACATGCCGTTCTACGTCGCTCCCGAGCAGGTCATGAAGGACCGCGCCGATTACGCCCGCAAGGGCATTGCTCGCGGTCGGAGCCTCGTCGGGTTCCGGTTCGACAACGGTGTCGCGATCTGCGCCGAGAACACATCGTCGACACTGCGGAAGGTCAGCGAGATCTACGACCGGATCGCGTTCGCCGGGGTCGGCAAATACAACGAGTTCGATCAGCTCCGGATCGCGGGTGTTCGGCACGCCGACATGAAGGGGTACTCGTTCAGCCGTGAGGACGTCGATGCGCGAAGCCTCGCCAACCAGTACGCGCAGAGCTTGGGGCAAATCTTCACCCACGAGATGAAGCCGATGGAGGTCGAGATTCTCGTGGCCGAGATCGGCCACGCCGACGACGGCTCCGGCGACCAGCTCTTCCACATCCTGTACGACGGCACCGTCATCGACGAGGAGATGTCGGTGGTGTTGGGTGGCGAGACCGAGGCGATTGCGGAGCGGTTCGGCACGTTCGAGCAGCCTCCCACCCTCGCAGATGGGCTCCGCCAGGCCGTCGCTGCGCTCGCCGGACCGGAACGCACGCTCACGGCAGCTGCGCTCGAGGTCGCCGTGCTGGAACGGGGCGATCATCGCCGCACGTTCCGGCGGCTCGACGATCCCGAGATCACCGAACTGCTCGCCTGACGCGCGAGCGGGTTGGAACGGCCGCCCAACCGCTGGCGCCGACCGCGCCCATGGTCGAGGATGACGTTAAGTTGGCGACGTGCAGCGACGGATCTTCGGTATCGAGAACGAATACGGCGTCACCTGCACCCTGCGCGGCCAACGGCGACTAAGTCCTGACGAAGTCGCCCGATACCTCTTCCGTCGGGTGGTGTCGTGGGGTCGCAGCAGCAACGTCTTCCTCGCCAACGGCGCTCGGCTCTACCTCGACGTCGGCAGCCACCCCGAGTACGCCACGCCCGAGTGCGACAGCGTGCGTCAACTCGTCGTGCACGACAAGGCAGGGGAGCGGATCCTCGAACAGCTCCTCACCAGCGCCGAGCAGCGCCTCGGTGACGAAGGCGTGCACGGCGACGTCTACCTGTTCAAGAACAACACCGACTCCGCTGGCAATAGCTACGGCTGCCACGAGAACTACTGCACAAGCCGCCGCGATGATTTTTCGTCGTACACCGAGGTACTCATTCCGTTCCTCGTCAGCCGGCAGATCTATGCCGGTGCCGGCAAGGTCCTGCAGACGGCGCGGGGCGCCAGATATTGCGTCAGCCAGCGAGCTGAGCACATCTGGGAGGGCGTCAGTTCGGCCACCACGCGAAGCCGACCGATCATCAACACCCGCGACGAACCCCACGCCGACGCCGAGCGCTACCGCCGGCTCCATGTGATCGTGGGCGACTCGAACATGAGCGAGTACACCAACTTCTTGAAGGTCGGCGCGTGCTCGCTCATGTTGCGCATGCTCGAAGAGCCCCAAGTCGTGCTCCGAGACATGACCCTCGAGAATCCGATCCGTGCGATTCGCGAGATTAGCCACGACATGACCTGCACCCAGCGAGTCCGGCTCGCCAACGGACGCGAGGTGTCCGCCCTCGACATCCAGAGCGAGTATCTCAACCGGGCGCTCCGCTTCGCCGAGTACCACGACCTCACCGATGAAGAACAGCTCGCCCTCGACATGTGGGAGTACACGCTCAGCCACCTCGAGGACGATCCGCTCAAGCTGGACCGAGAACTCGACTGGGTCATCAAGTACAAGCTGATCGAGGCGTACCGGGAACGTCACGACCTCACCCTCAGCGATGCCCGGGTCGCGCTCGTCGACCTGCAATATCACGACGTCAACCGCGAGCGAGGCCTCTTCTATCGGATGCAGCGCAAAGGCATGGTCGACCGCATCGTCACCGACGAAGAGATCTCGCACGCCGTCGAGCACCCGCCGCAGACCACTCGGGCTCGCCTCCGAGGCGAGTTCATCAAGCGGGCCAAGGAACGCAAGCGGGATTACACCGTCGATTGGGTTCACCTGAAGCTCAACGACCAGGCGCAGCGCACGGTGCTGTGCAAGGACCCGTTCAAGGCCGAAGACGAACGAGTCGACAAGTTGATCGCGTCGCTGTGACAGGGAGGGGTACCTGATGGACAAGCTCGAACGGCTGTTGAAACTCACTGCCGCACTGCTCCACGCCGAGATCCCGCTCACTGCCGAAGAGCTTCGTGATCGAGTCGGCGGCTACCCCGACACCAAAGCGACCTTCCGACGCGCTTTCGAGCGCGACAAAGACGATCTGCGTTCCATGGGCATGCCCTTACGAGTCGAGCCCGTGCCCGGGGTCGACCCACCCGTCGACGGCTACCGACTCGACCGTGACGAGTACGCCGGCACCGAACTCGCCTTCGAAGCCGACGAACTCGCTGCGCTCCATCTCGCCACCAGCCTCGTCCAACTCGACGGCGACGACACCGCACTCGTGAAACTCGGTGCAGCCGGTGGAGATGCCCCAGCGGACAGTGTCGGCAGGGTCCCCTTCAACGACACCCTTGCCACCATGATCGGTGCAGCCGTCGACAGGAAGGCACTGTCGTTCACGTACAACGACGTCGAGCGGATCGTCGAGCCGTGGAAACTGTCGTTCACACGCGGCCACTGGTATCTGAGCGGCTTTGACCGCCTCCGCGAGGATCAGCGGCTCTACCGCGTCGACCGCATCACGGACGGCGTCTCGCTCAGCGGTCCTGCGAAGGCGCCGGTCGGCGACGTGAACGAGCCAATCGATCTCCGCGGCTGGGAGCTCGGCGACGGGCCTGTCATCAAGGCGACGATTCTGGTCGACGCCGATCAAGCCACCTACGCCCGCCACATTCTCGGCGAGGCCGTCGACCGACCCGACGGATCGGTCACGGCGACGCTCAATGTCCGCAACATCGACGCGTTCCGCTCGTTCGTGCTGTCGTTCCTCGAGCATGCGGAGATTCTCGAACCCGCTGAACTCCGAGCCGACTTCGTCGAGTGGCTGGAGGCCCAGCGATGAGTGCACGCCTCAACGCGCGGGACCGACTGGCCCGGCTCTTGTCGGTGATCCCCTGGGTGGCCGACCATCGCGACGGTGTGCCGATCGACGACATCGTCGCTCGCTTCGCCTACCCCCGAACACAACTCCTCGAGGATCTTCAGGAGATCGTGTTCTTCGTCGGGGTACACCCGTTCACACCTGACTCCCTCATCGAGGTCGACGTCTCCGACGACCAGGTCAGCATTCGATACGCCGACTGGTTCTCGCGTCCCCTGCGACTGTCGCCGGAAGATGGTGCCCGCTTACTCACCGCTGGCCGCTCGGTCCTCGCCATGGGCGCCACCGACGACGAAGATGACGACGAGGGCGAGACGGACGTGCCCTCACCGCTGCTGCGGGCGCTCACCAAGCTCGGCACAGCACTCGGAGAGGGCGCTGAGCGGGCGGTCGACGTGCGCCTCGGCACGGCCCCCGCCGACACACTCGGCGTGCTACGCGATGCCCTCGACCGAGGGGTGCAGGTCGAGTTGGAGTACTACTCCTATGGTCGAGATGAGCTCAGCGAGCGACGAGTTGAGCCGGCCAAGGTCTTCAGCGATCAGGGCAACTGGTATCTCAGCGGTTGGTGTCGTCGCGCCGAAGGAGATCGAGTCTTCCGACTCGACCGAATCCGCACCGCGGTCGTCACCGACATTCCCGTCGAACACAACGCTGTAGGCGTCGACGGCGCCTTCACGCCATCGAACGATGATCCACGTGTCACCTTGCAGCTCGCACCGACCGCTCGCTGGGTCGTGGAGCAGTACCCCGTCGAGTCGTGCGACGACGTTGGCGAGCATCTCGTCGTGACCATGGCGGTCTCTGCTCGCGCCTGGCTCGAACGACTCTTGTTGCGGCTCGGGACCGAGGCCACCGTCCTGCAGGCCGACCCGTCGCTGGGTACCGGACTCGCCAGCTCTGCGGCCGACCGCATTCTGGCCCGGTACACCTGACGACACCTGCCTAGGCCGTCGCACGCCGACCGGCGGGCGACGAGCCGATAGGGTGCCCCCGTGAGCGACTCCGACTTCCGTCCTCCGACCGGCTCCGGACCCACGCAGGAGCCTGAATCCGCTGAAGGTGAGGCATCGTTCCCTGACGAACGGGAGCCGGCAGAGGAAACCTCGTTCTGGGGCTCCGACAACGACACCACGCCCGTTCGCACGAGTAGGTCGCGGCGTTCGAGCCGTCGTATCGAGTCCTCATTGCGATCGCTGATCGAATGGGTGGCGGTTGCGGTCGGTGCGCTCGCCGTCGCCCTCCTCATCAAGGCATTCCTCCTCCAGGCGTTCTACATCCCGTCGGAATCGATGACCGACACCCTCAACGTCAACGACCGCGTGCTGGTCAACAAGCTCAGCTATCGAATCGGCGACATCGAGCGAGGCGACATCGTCGTGTTCGAGAAGCCGCCCGCTGCGCCCGGCAGCATCACCGACTTCATTAAGCGGGTCGCCGCATTGCCGGGGGAGACGATCACCTTCGTCGACGGTGCCGTCTTCATCGACGGCCAACTCCTCAACGAGCCGTACCTCGACGGGGAGACGCGGCCGAACTCGGAGACGATCGTGAGCGAAGGCTGCACCAACCCGCCAGCCGCCGATCGTTGCACGCTGGCCGAGGGCTGGTATTTCGTGCTCGGCGACAACCGCGACAACTCCACCGACAGCCGCTCGTTCGGTCCGGTCGAGGAGCACGCGATCGTGGGTCGGGCGTTCCTAAAGGTCTGGCCGCTCGGCGACCTCGGGTTCCTTTAGGCCGAGGGCGCGTCAGTCGCCGTCATCGCCAGACGCCGGACGGGATTCGCCCTTGAAGGTCGCGGCGACGGCAACCATGCGGTCCACGAAGTCGCTGTAGACGGCGTCAATGCCCATGTCGATGAGACGGGCGATCTGTCGTTCGTGCTGAGCGTCCCAGCCGAAACACAGCACGTCGAAGCGATGAAAGAGCGTGGTGAGTCCACCCGTCCAGTACTGCTGACGAAGGTTGACGGCATCGATGCGAGCTGCAGCGAGTTCGGCGGCTCGACGTTCAGGGCCGTGGGGGAGCGCATCGAGCGAAGTCGAGTTCACGAGGTGCACCTCGGGCGAGACGTCGCGCCACTGTTGGAGGAGCTCAAGATCGGGATGACAGACCCAGAGCCGGTCGAGTGCGCCGTGGTTGCGAGCCACCTCAATCATCGGTTCAAAAGTCGCCGGATCCTTCACATCGACACTGAGCGGGAAGTCGGTGCCCACCATTGCGTAGAGCTCACCAAGGGTGGGGATATGAGACTTCAGATCATCTCGGTCGACCTCGGCGATCGCCTTCCGCGGGAACAGGCGGTGGCGGCCGTCGTGATCCAGCACGACCTCACCGTCGCGGGTGAACCAGGCATCGGTCTCGAGCCCGGTTGCGCCAAGTTTGATAGCCAGTTCGAACGCCTCGAGGGTGTTGTCGGGGGCGTGGGCCTTTGCGCCACGATGCGCAAAGAGCACAGGTGGGGACCATCGGGCGCGAATTCGGGTCGTCATCACGGCGTATCGTGGCACTTCTCCTGCCGATCGACACACCCGGAGCGGTACCGACCGCCCCCCTCGGGACGGGCCGAACCTGAGCGCACGTCGGCTCGGCGGCTACGGTGCGACCGTGCCTCTCTCGCTCCTGCTGCCGGCTTTCGCTGTGGTGCTCGCCCTCGGCAGCCTCACGGTCGGACTACGCGCGGTCGAACGCGAACTCGGCGCCCTCCGATCGTCATTGCGCCGGTCGGCCGCCACGGCCGTCGCTACCGACGACCTCGTGCACGCCTCCGATCGACTCGGTGAACGTGCGCGTGCTCAGATCGACGATGCCCGCCTGCGCCTGGGTCGGCGCCCTCAGGCGTGGTCCCAGGACCCGAACGGACGTCGGTAGCATCGACGCATGGGAAATCTCGGCAGCGGCGAATTGCTCGTCATCTTTTTCGTTGCCCTTCTCGTTCTCGGGCCGAACAAGTTGCCCGATGCCGCCCGGCAGGTCGGCCGAGCCGTCAACGAGATCCGGCGGGTGTCCGGTGGGTTTCAGCGTGAGATGCGCGAGGCGATGCAAGAGCCGATGCGGGCTGCCGAACAGGCCAAGGCCGACCTCCTCGATCCGTTCAACCAGGCTGCGTCGACGGCGGCAGACGCGACCACGATCCCGCTCGGCGATACCGACCCACCACTGCCGTCGGCCGCCGATGGCCGCAACGGCGACAGCGACGATCCGCCAGCCCCCGACGCATGAGCGACGAGGAAGCGCCGAGCGGCGACGAGAGCCGCATGACGATGATCGAACACCTGACGGAGTTGCGTCGGCGTCTGATCATCGCCTTTGCCTCGGTGGGGATCGGCGCAATCATCGCCTGGATCTTCTACCCGCAGATCATCGAGTTCCTGCTCGAGCCGTACTGCCGGACATTGGAAGCGGGGGAGGAGTGCCAGCTCTACGTCCGCAACCCGCTCGAGCCCTTCAGCGTGCGGCTCACGGTCGCCGGGTACGGCGGCATCATCGTCGCGATGCCAATGATCCTCTGGCAATTCTGGGCCTTCGTCGCTCCCGGTCTCTACAGCCACGAAAAGCGCTACGCCCTGCCCTTCGTCTGGGGTGGCGTGATGCTTTTCTTCGCGGGTGCCGGCCTCGCCTACTGGAGTATCGAACGGGCGCTCGACTTTCTCAGCCAGGTCGGTGGCGAGGACTTCACGAGCTTGTTCGCTCCGGGTGACTACCTCGGCTTCGTGATCAAGATGATCGTTGCATTCGGCGTCGCCTTCGAGTTCCCGATCGTCCTGATCTTCCTGCAGATTCTGGGCATCCTCGACTACCGCACGCTCGTCAGCGGCCGCCAGTACGCCATCGTCGGCATCGTGGTCCTGGTGGCATTCATCACGCCGTCCGGTGATCCGTTCACCTTGATGATCCTGTCGGTCCCGATGTGGTTGTTCTACGAGATCTCGATCGCGTTCGGATACCTGCGGAAGCGACGATCTCGGAAAGCGGCGAAGGCTTCGTGACCTCATCCGGCCGCGACTTCACGCTTGACCGCTTTCAGCTGGAGGCCATCGAACACCTCGATGCCGGGCGATCCGTCCTCGTCGCCGCCCCGACCGGCAGCGGCAAGACGGTCGTCGCCGAACATGCGATCGACCGGGCGCTGAGCGAACGCAGACGCGCGTTCTACACGGCCCCGATCAAGGCGCTCTCCAACCAGAAGTATCGCGATCTGAGCGAACGGATCGGCTCGTCGAGGGTCGGCTTGCTCACGGGCGACAACGCGATCAACGCCGACGCAGACATCGTCGTGATGACCACCGAAGTCCTGCGCAACATGCTCTACGAGGGGCGTGCCCTCGACGAGCTGGCGTTCGTCATCATGGACGAGGTGCACTACCTCGAGGACACCTTTCGAGGACCGGTCTGGGAAGAGGTCATGCTCCACCTGCCGGCCCAGGTGAAGCTGGTGTGCCTGTCAGCCACGGTGTCGAACACCGATGAACTCGCCGGCTGGATCGAATCGATCCGAGGTGCGACCGGCTGTGTCGTCGAACGGAAGCGGCCGGTCGAGCTCACCAACCTGTACGCCGTGGGCGACCGACGCGGGCGCCGACTTCACGTCATCTCCACCCTCCTCGACGGGGAGCCCAACAGCGAGGGCCATCGCTTCGACCCCGATCTGCGCGGCGGGCGCCGCCACGATCGCGGCAAGCGGGAGAAAAGTCCGTACACGACACCGACACGGCTCGACGTACTCGACCATCTTGAGGACCACGATCTGCTACCGGTGATCTGGTTCGTCTTCAGTCGGCGCGGGTGCGACGAGGCCGCCGAGCAGCTCGAGCGAGCGGGCGCCCGCTTCACCGACACCGACGAGGCAGACCGGATCCGGGCGATCGCCGACGAACGTCTGGGGGGCCTACCGGCAGCCGACCTCGCCGTGCTCGACACGAGCGCATGGCGTAATCGACTCGAGCGCGGCATTGCGAGCCACCACGCAGGTCTCGTCCCGGCGTTCAAGGAGACGGTGGAGCAGTGTTTCGCGGAGGGGCTCGTGCGCGTCGTCTTCGCCACCGAGACACTCGCGCTGGGTGTGAATCTTCCTGCTCGCAGCGTGGTGATCGACAAGCTCACCAAGTTCACCGGCGAGACCCACGAACAGCTCACACCAGCCCAGTTCACCCAGCTCACGGGTCGCGCCGGGCGGCGGGGACTCGACGCGACCGGGCATGCGATCGTTCCATGGTCGCCGTTCGTCCGCTTCGAACAGGTCGCCAGCCTTGCCAGCAGCAAGAGCTTCCGGCTGCGGTCGGCATTTCGGCCCACGTATAACATGGCCACCAACCTGCTTCAGCGACTCGACGCCGAAGCCGCCCGAGCGTTGCTGGCCCGATCGTTCGCGCAGTACCAAGCCGACACCGGTGTGGCCCGGCTCGAACAACGCCTCGCCCGAGAACGCGACCGCGAGCGGGACCTGGCGGCAACGGTCGCCGAACTGCCGCCCCTCGACGAAGCGCGGGTCGACAGCCCCGATGCGATCAGCGACGCGGTCAGCCGGCTGCGGCCGGGGGACCTCGTCGTCGATGACGACGGGCTTCGTCTCGCTGTTCTGGGGGTGAGTTGGCGCAAGGGCGGTCGAGCTCGGGTGCGCCTCGTCAACGAAAGTAGTCGCGAGGTCCGATGGCGACTCGAGGAGCTTGAGGCGGCCCCGCACACGATCGGCCGGATCGATCTGCCGTTCCCCATGGCTCCGGAGCGGATCGACTATCGACAAGATGTCGCCAGTCGGATCCGTCGGTCCGGCGCCGGGCACTCCGCACGGTCCCGGCGTCGACGAACACGTCGAGATGATCCCCGGATTGCGCTGGAACGCACCCGGAATGAGATCACGCAGCTCGAACGACGCGCTCGGCGAGACCAGGCCTCGATCGCCCGCCGCTTCGATGCAGTCGCCGACGTCCTCCGTGACCGCGGCCATCTCGATGGCTGGACCGTCACCGAATCAGGCATGACCCTCGCAGGCATCTATCACGAAGCGGATCTGCTCGTGACCGAAGCACTCACGGACGGCCTCTTCGACGGCCTCACGGCACCAGAACTCGCATCGGTCGCTTCCTGCTTGACCTACGAACACCGCAGCCCCACGCCACCACCCGATCCGTGGTTCCCTTCACCGACCGCCATGCAGCGTTTCCGACAACTGGAGGCGCTCTCTGCGTCGATCAACGCGGCTGAACGGCGTGGAGGTGTGGACGAGACTCGATCACCCGACCCGGGGTTCGCTCCCGTGGCCCACAGCTGGGCAGCGGGGGAGTCGCTCGGCGTGTTGCTCGGCCGCAACGACGAGATGACCGCCGGCGATTTCGTGCGCAACATCAAGCAACTCACCGACCTGCTCGGGCAACTCTCGGCGAACGCCACCGATCCGGCCACGGCCAGCACGGCCCGACACGCCGGCGATGCCATCCATCGCGGCGTCGTGGCTCTCTCCGGTTCGGTGCAGGCGCCGTGAGCGTCGAGAAGGGGGCCGACTGGGGAGAGCGGGCCCGACCGCCCGCCGACCTCATCGTTGTCGATGACAGCGCCGCAGCGGTCGAGCTGATTGCGGCCGAGCGGCGAGCGAACCGTCCACTCCCGCCCGTCGGTCTTCGGGGTGGTGATCTCGTTCGGACGCTCGGTGGCCCCACCGCCACGGATCTGGGCTCGGCCGAGGAGGCGTTGCACGTCACGGTCGACCTCGGGGCGGTCCTGGTCGATGGCGCCCTGCACTGGTTCCTCGACCATCTCATCGCTCGACGATCATGGCTGCGGGGACAGGTGCTCGTCGTTGCCAACGCTGCGTTCGTCGACGGCTGGAATATCGCGCCGCGGGCCCATCCCGGCGACGGCCGCTTCGACACGCTCGAGACCTCCACGATGGGCCTCGGGGATCGCTGGCAGGCCCGCTCGCGGCTTAGGCTCGGCACCCACGTTCCCCACCCCGCCATCACGACCCGACGAGTCGAAGCGGTCCAATACGACTTCGAACGACCCATGCCGATTCGTCTCGACGGGCGTTCGATCGGTGAGGCCCGCTACCTCAGTGTCCGGCTCGAGCCAGACGCGGTCGACATCTGGATCTGAGACAACCCACTTTGGTCAACCGGTAGATTCGGTTCCATGGACGTTGTCGAGGCCAAGGAGATCGTGCGAGCAGAGATCGATCGGCTCACACCGACGTTGCTCGAGGTCTCACACTCGATCCACGCCAACCCCGAACTGAACTTCGAAGAGCACCACGCCCACGACACCCTCACCGGCGTGCTCGAAGACCAGGGTTTGGCCGTCGAACGGGGGGCGTACGACATGGCGACCGCCTTCGAGAGCAGGGTGGGCACCGACGACGGCCCGACGGTCGCCGTGCTGTGTGAGTACGACGCGCTTCCCGGTATCGGCCACGCCTGCGGGCACAACATCATCGGCGCCGCCGGTCTCGGTGCCGGGCTGGCCGTCGCCAAGGTCGCCAAGGCGCTCGGCGGTCGTATCGCAATCCTCGGCACACCCGCCGAAGAGGGGGGAGGCGGCAAGGAGTTCATGATCCGCCGGGGCGCCTTCGACGACATTGACCTGGCGATGATGGTCCATCCGGCCGACCGCGACCTTCGCACCATGCACACGATCGCCATTCAGCAACTCGACGTGCGGTACACCGGGCGGGCGGCCCACGCCGCCGCCTCGCCCCACACGGGCCTGAATGCCCTCGACGCTGCCGTGCTCGGCTACAACGCCGTTGCGGCGCTTCGTCAGCACATCCGACCGGAGGAGCGGATCCACGGGATCTTCGCCGACGGCGGCGACAAGCCCAACATCGTCCCGTCGAAGGCTGCCACCGAGTGGTACGTCCGAAGCGGCAACATGGACTCTCTCGAAGCCCTCAAGACTCGGGTGCTGGGCTGTCTCCACGGCGGAGCACTCAGCGCCGGCTGTGAGATGCACCATGAGTGGATCGACCCTCCCTTCTACGACATGCTCGACAACCACCCGTTGCTCGACCTCTACGTCCAGAACGCGATGGAGGTCGGCCGTCACCCACTCCCGGAGACGGAGGGTGCGATGGTCGTCGGATCGACCGACATGGGAAATGTCAGTTACTCGGTCCCTGCGATTCATCCCATGATCAAGGTGGCGCCAGAAGGCACGCCGATCCACACGCCCGAGTTCGAAGTACACGCAAGGCGCGAGGAAGGCGATCGGGGTGTCATCGACGGTGCGCTGACCATGGCGCTCACGCTCGTCGACTGTCTGGCCAGCAACGAGACCCGCGACGCGATCCGCGGCGCGTTCCCGGGCACCACCTAAAGTCTCGACCCGATGACGGTCTACATCGCCGAAGAGTTCACCGCCGAAGAAGCCGATGTCCTCCGTCGGTACTTCACGAATCTCGACCAGCCCGTCTTTGCCCTCGTCAACCTGCCCGAGGTCGTGAAAGGCGCCCTGTTCGCGCGTTACTCACGAACTGCGCTGAGCCTGCGTCGACTCTTCCTGAAGGAGTTCGTGGGAGAACTCGACATCGAGGGTGATCAATCCATCGACGCAACGATCGGGCTTCGACGCGCCGAGGAACTCTACGACAAGGTGTTCTTCGAATACGGCGACGACTCTGTCGCCCAACTCGGCGGCGTCCACCTCGCGTGCGAACAGGCCTCCAACGTGCTCACCAAGGTGCTCGAGTGGGGTCGACTGATGTCGTACCTCGAGCAGTCGACCCGCTACATCGCCTACGACCAACGCCTCGGCGGCCGCTACCGGTACTACCGCGATCCGGAGTTGCTGAGCTCGGAGTTCGGCACCCGGTACATCGCCGACATGGACCGCATGTTCGACGCGTACTCGGCATTGATCCCGCAGCTGCAGGAGTTCTTCCGCGGCGCCCAGCCCAAGGACCCCAACGACTCCGACTTTGCGTACCGCTCGGCGATCAAGGCCCGGGCTCTCGACGCAATCCGCGGCATGCTTCCCGCCGCCTCGCTGTCGAATGTCGGCATCTACGGCACCGGGCAGGCGTATGAGGCGCTGCTGTTGCGCATGCGGGCCCATCCACTGCCCGAGGCCCGCGCCTACGCCGATCTGATGCTCACCGAACTCCGCAAGGTCGTGCCATCGTTCCTGAAGCGCGTCGACCTCCCTGAGCGTGGGGTTCGCACGTCGGCGTACATGGACGACACCCGAGCCTCGGTGGAGGCGCTGAGCGAGCAGATCTTCGGTGATGAGATCGGGGGACCGGTGGTTGACGACGTTGTCGACCTGGTCGATTTCGACCCGGACGGCGAGATCAAGATGGTCACCGCCATGCTCTATCCGCACTCATCGTTGTCCGAGCGGACGATCGAAGCTCGTGTGCGCAACATGACCGTGGAGGAACGCGTCGAGGTGATCAAGGCGTACGTCGGCACCAGAGCCAACCGACGCCAGCGTCCCGGGCGTGCGTTCGAGCGCACCGACTACCGCTTCGATGTGTTGTCCGATTACGGCGCGTTCCGGGATCTTCAACGCCACCGCATGCTCACGATCGACTGGCAGCCGCTGTCGCCCCGTCACGGCTTCGTGCGTCCACCGGCGGTCGATGCCGCCGGGCTCGTCGGCGAGTTTGATGCGGTGATGGAACGCTCCGCTGCCCTCCACGACCTGCTTCACGACGACTTTCCGGACCAGGCCTCCTATGCGGTTTCGTTGGCCTACCGGGTGCGGTACTTCATGCAGTTCAACGCCCGCGAGGCGATCCACATGCTCGAACTCCGCACGAGCCCCCAGGGTCACGAGGCGTACCGGCGGGTGTGTCAGCGCATGCACACGGCCATCGCTGAGGTCGCCGGCCATCATGCCGTGGCGGAGGCGATGACGTTCGTCGACCACTCGGCCGAACCAACGCTCGGACGGCTCGACGCCGAACGCCGCGCCGAGGAAAAGCGCCGGGGCCAGACAGGCGCCTGACCACCCCACTGGCGCCGACAGCCATCCGCAATCGGCCACCGGGACTCGGGCAGTATCCCCGGTACCGGCGAACCCGTGGCACCCGTCACCGTCGGTTTTGCCAGCCATAACGTTGCGCAACTCGACCGAGTGTCTATGATCCGCCGCAGCCCCCCGAATCCAGGTATGACATGTCTGACGACAAAATCATCGAAGAAGACGAACTCGACGAGGATGAACTCGACGAGGACGGACTTGACGAGGACGATCTCGACGATGACGGCCTCGACGAGGACGGCGAGTTCGGCGACGACGGCCTCGACGGCGAAGAAGATGACGACGAGGACGACGTCGCCACGCCCGCCCGTCCCTCCGGCGACGACGACGATGACGAAGACGACGACGACGACGTCGAGGCCGACCTCGATGCGATTCTGAAGGACCGCATCGCTGCCGGCGACGACGAAGACGAGGACGAGGACGACGAGCAGGCGCCTGCGAAGAAGCCGACGGTCGCACCCGGCGACGCTGAGCCGGTCCAGGCACGACAGGAGAACGAGTTCTCCTGTCCGCACTGCTTCTTGTTGGTCAACTCGACCTCGGTGGTCGATGGTGAGTGCCCACACTGCGGTGGGCTGATCTGAGCCGACGATGACGGACGACGACGACGTCACCGAGAAGCTGCTCGACGCCCTCGTGTACGCACCGCTCGGACTTGCGCTCGAGGCCAAGGACCTCTTGCCCAAGCTGGCGGAACGCGGTCGCGGCCAGGTGGCACTCACCCGCTTGGCTGGCACCGTCGCCGCACGCCGGGGGCAGTCCGAGGCGGTCAAACTCGTCGACGATCTCCGCACCGGCGTCGAGGCCTTCTTCGCGGCGAACGTCGTGGAGGAGACCCCCGACACCACCGAGAGCGAGCCCGCTCCCGACGCCGACCTGCCGATCGAGTCGTACGCCACCCTTACCGCCGTCGAGGTGATCCCGTTGCTCTCCGACCTCGACGACGAGCAACTCGACACCATCGAGGCGTTCGAAAAGGCCAACCGCAACCGCTCGACGGTGCTCAACCGCATTCGGCAACGCCGGAGCTGATGCAGGTCGCTGCCCGGATCGCCATCGCCGACGACCTCGGCGTCGTGGGCGCCATGGCCGAAGCGGCGATCGACGAACTCACGCCGCAGCGTGGGGGAGCGGTGTGGTCGCAAACCGCGGCCCGGGTGGCGCCGCTCGATGCAGGACTTCGGCACGAACTCGAAGACCCGGAATCGCTCGTGATCGTGGGGACGATCGATACAACGGTCGTCGGCTACGCGGCCTGCCACGTCGAGCCACTGCACGACGGCCGGGCGATCGCCCGGATCACCGATCTCTATGTATTGCCCGATGCCCGGAGGGTGGGCGTCGGAGAGGCGATGATGGTCGCCCTGGAGGAATGGGCCCGCGAGCGATCGCTCGTCGGGCTTGATGCCGTCGCTCTTCCCGGCGATCGCGACACCAAGAACTTCTTCGAGACGTTCGGGTTGGTGGCTCGGGCCATTCAGGTTCATCGCAGCCTGGAGACGTGACCCGGCGAGTCGAACTCGCCGTCGGCGCGGTGGTCCTTCACCACGACCACGTGTTGCTGGTCCGTCGGGCCACCCCGCCCGAGGCCGGGCGCTGGTCGTTCCCGGGCGGCCGAGTCGAACCGGGGGAGCGCATGGCCGATGCGGCGGCGCGAGAGGTTCGGGAGGAGACCGGCCTCGACGTCGAGATCGACCGTCCGCTCGACTGGGTGGAGCGCATCGGCCCGGATCATCACTTCGTCATCGTCGACTTCGCCGCGACGGTGCCCGAACGCCAGACTCCGACACCCGGCGACGATGCAGCCGACGCGCGTTGGGTTCACCTCGACGAGATCTCAACCCTGGCGTTGGTCGACGGCCTGCTCGACTTCCTCCGAGCAAACCGGGTAGTGGACTGACGACACCGATCACCGGGATCGGTGGCCGGTCACTCCTCCTCGTCGGCAGCCGGAGCGGCGGGCTCGGCGGCGGCCGGTTCGGGCTCGGCAGGTGCAGGTGCAGCCGACTGCGGCGGAGGTGGCGGCGTCGGGCGCTTGCCCTTCCCATGCGGCTTCTGCGCCGGCGCTTCGATACCGAACAGGGCTGCGATCTGCGGAATGCGGCCGGCGAGCTTGGAGATGGCCTTGGTGAGCTCGTCGCTTGGGTTGGCGGGAACACCCTGGGCCGTGACCTGGGTCCGGACGGGGGAGAAGGCCACGGCGTCGATCACGGTGGCGTAGCGATCGCTGGTGACCTCGCTGGTCAGCGACTCCGACGCCGCAGTGGCCAGGCGTTCCGCCATGTCGACGGGAAGCGGAGCACCGGCCTTCGGCGGGCGACTGCTGAGGCGCAGCGCACGAACCGTGCGGCCCTCGGCGATGGTCTGGGCGAGTTCGTCCCGCCAGGCGTTGTGCTCGGCGTCGACGCGGCTGGTGAGACCTTCTCGCAGCTTCTCGGCAAGCGCCCGGGTCTCTTCGTCACGAGCGGCCCCATCGGCCGCCACCACCACGGAGCGGATGTCACGGAGGTCGACGGTCTCCATGCCCGCAACCGCAGCTTCGGCGCGGTCGCGCCACTCGGCAGCCTTGAGGGTCGGTGCCATCTTCTCGGCGAGGGCAACGAGCGGCTCGCGCTTGATCTTCGGCATGCCCTCTGCGGTGGCCTTGTCGTTCATGCGGTCGATGGCCTGCCGCACGCCGGGCACACCGCCTTTGAGGACTTCCTCGGCGAGGGGCTGCTGGATCGTCGGCAGTGCCTTGAGGGCCGCTTGTCGATGGGTACGAGCGGGACGTAAGCGCGGTGCCTTGGGACGGGCCGGCGGCTTCTGTCGCTCGCGGCGCGGCCGCTCGTTGCGTCGGTCGCCTCCACCACGACGTTCGCCGTCGCGGCCGCCTCGGCCTCGGCCACGTCCACGATCGTCGCCGTCACGGCCTCGACCACGACCTCGACCACGGCCCTTCGGAGCGAGCACCTGGGTGACCAACGGCTCCTCGCGACCGCTGCCGAGCACTTCGAGCGTCGCGGCCTCCTTGCGGGCGCCCTTCGGCGCGAAAACGGTGGTGACGGTGAGGCCGTCGAGGTCGGCATCGGCCTCCACCTTCACGACGTCACCGACCGACGTGCCGGCGGGCAACAGGCTCCCGTCCAGCGTGCCCTTGGGCTGCTTGGCCCCGGCTGCACGCCAGGTCCATTGCCCGTCGCCGCGGTCGGAGGTGAGTTCAATGTCAAGCCGTCGTGCCACGGCGAAAACGGTATCGGCCTGCGAGCCAGGCGCCGACTCCGAACCGGGAACGATCAGCTGACGAACAGATCGGCAGGATCGGTGTTTCCGCCACATACCACCGCCACGACCCGCTCGCCCGGCTCGGGACGGTAGGCGCCGGTCCGCAACGCAGCGAGCGTCACGGCCGCTGCGGGCTCCACCGCAAGTTGGTAGTGCGACCACAGGTCGCGGCGGGCGGTGATGACCGATGCGTCGTCGACGACGATGGATTGGGTCGTGTCGGCCAGGATTGACCAGGGAAGTTGGCCGATCCGGCGGGCACCCATCGCATCGGCGCCAACGCCGGCGGGGGATACGTCGACCGGCTCACGGGCGGCGTTGGCGGCGTGAAAGGCGTTGCAGGCCTGGGTTTCCACGGCGATGACACGGACCGAGGAGGGGAGTGCAAGGCGGAGGCCCGCCGCGAGTCCCCCACCTCCGACGGCGGCGAGCACCGTGTCAAGATCCGGCACCTGCTCGACCAATTCGACGCCCAGCGGGCCTGCCCTGCCACCGTGAGTGGTGCGTTGTACGGGTGGATCTTCAGTGCATTGATCGAAGCGGCACGAGCGTCGCAGGCTGTCTGGGCATCGTCATAAAGCTCACCGACGATGTTGACCACTGCGCCCTGAGCCCGAAGGCGGTTGATCTTCGCTGGGGACGAGACGCCAGGAACAAAGATCTCGGCCTTCACGCCGAGTACCCGGGCGGTCCGGGCAACAGCAATCCCGTGGTTACCGCCCGAGGCGGCGATGAGCCCGTCAGCGGGCACACCGAGGCCGAGGGCCGTGTTCAGGCTGCCGCGGGCCTTGAAGGAGCCTGCGTGCTGCAGCGACTCAAGCTTCAGTATCACCGACTCCGAAAGCCCGAAGTCACCCGGTGTCGTCCGCAGCACGGGCGTTCGCCGAAGGAGCGGCGTGCATCGCTCGACGGCGGCGGCGATATCGGCACTGGTCGGCACCGGGATCGTGGTCATGGCACCCTGTCTAACCCCTGCCGGAATGGAAAGAACCGCCGGAAATCTTCGTTATGTAAAGTGATGCAGATGGAACTGTCGGGCATCAGCGCAACCGGCATTCGGGTTGCCGCCTGCACCACCGATCCGTCGTAGCCTCGCAGAGTGCCTACCGAGTCGCCCCGAGCTGGACGCCGCAACCTTGCGGTGCGGATCGCTCCCTCGACACTGCGTCATGTGCGCCGCGGACACCCGTGGATCTTCGACCAGTCCATCGAACGGATCTCCCACGACGGCCAACCGGGCGACCTCGCCGTCGTCTTCGACGACAAACGTGACTTCGCCGCGATCGGACTCTGGGACCCAACCTCGCCCATCCGGATCCGAGTCCTTGCAACCCACCAGACCTCGGTGGGCCCCGAGCTGTGGCGAACCCGCATCAAGGAGGCGATTGAGCGTCGTCGAGAGCTCGTCGACGATGACGAGGTCACCGGGCTGCGCTGGTTGCACGGAGAGAACGATCATGTCCCGGGTCTCGTCGTGGACGGCTACGGATCGACGCTCGTCGTGAAGCTCTACACGTCCGCATGGCTCGCTCACCTCGATGACGTCGTCGATGCGTTGGCCGAGCATCTCGAACCCGAGCGGGTGATCCTCCGGCTGGCCCGTGCGGTCCCGGCGACTCCCGGGCGAGCCGACGGCGACGTCATTTTCGGCGAGCCTGCCAACGGAAGCGTCGCCTTCCTCGAGAACGGCCACACGATGACCGCTGACCCGGTCGAGGGCCAAAAGACTGGCTACTTCCTCGACCAGCGATCCAACCGGCGGTCGTTCGGCGATCTGGCCGAAGCAGGTGACGTCCTCGACGTCTTCTGCTGCCACGGCGGCTTCTCGGTGCACGCCGCCGCCGGTGGCGCCCGCTCCGTCCTCTCGACCGACCTGTCGCCCTACGCCACCGAATCCGCCCGCCGGCACCTCGCTGCCAATGCCGCCGGTGTCGACCACCAGACCATGACCGGCGACGCGTTCGAGATCATGGAACAACTCGCCGCCGACGGCCGCCGGTTCGACGCGATCGTCGTCGATCCGCCCTCGTTCGCACGCCGCGCTGACGCCGTGCCGGGTGCACTGCGGGCCTACACCCGCCTCACGCACCTCGCGCTCGATCTGCTCCGTCCCGGCGCGACCCTCATGCAGGCGTCGTGCACGTCGCGGATCGACACCGAGATGCTCACGCAGACGGTGTTGGGGGCCGCTGAGCGGGCGGGACATCCGGTCGACGTCCTCGACGTGAGTGGCCACGATCTCGACCACCCGGTCGGGTTCCCCGAGGGTTCGTACCTGAAGGCCGTCACGATCCGGTCCCAGCGATGATCCGGGCCGGACGAAGGCGATAGCGTTCGACCGATGGAGGCAGATTCCCGGATCGAGTTGACCGTACGTCTCTGGAGCACCGGGGCTGGCGAACGCTTCGCCGAGTACCTCGATCGCCTCACCTCGCTCCTCCCCCGTCACCGGGGCGAGGTCGCGCGCCGCATCGACAGCGTCGAGGGCGGCCCCGGCGAGCCCGACACCGTGCTCGTCCTCGCCTTCCCGGACGCAACCGCCATCGACGGCTTCCTTCGAGACCCGGCCCGAGCCGACTTCGAAGAACTCGCCGGTCAGGCCATCACTCGATCGCTGATCACCGACGGTCGCACCCGAATCGATCCGGACGAGCCGGCGACCCTCCACGAACTCCGTCCGGACCAACCATGAGCCCCGATATGCCGGACGGCATTCCGGTCGAGGGGCGCCCCTCCCCCATTCACGGCAATGGTGCGTTCGCCACCCGTCCGATCCGCGCTGGCGAGCGCATCGGCGAGTACACCGGCAGCCCAAGCGACGAGGACGGCACCTACGTCCTCTGGGTGGAAGGTGACGATGGCGAGTACCGCGGCATCGACGGAGACAACGAACTGCGTTGGCTCAACCACAGCTCGTCGCCCAATGTGGAATTCGACGGTCCCGAACTCTTCGCGCTCGTCGACATCGAGCCCGACACGGAACTCTGCTTTCACTACGGCGAGGAATGGGAGCACGTCGACTGAGGCACGCCCGTCGACTCACCGAGCACCGGACCACTTACCCGGAGATCCAGTGGGCAACCGGGCCGGCCCCGTCGAGATCGGCCCACTGGGAGGCCCGCAGCCGATCCGTGACAAACGCCTTCGCCTGACGGATCGCGTCGACCGAATCCTCGCCGCGAGCAAGGCCCGCAGCCGTCGCGGCTGCGAACGTGCACCCGGACCCGCGAACATGCACCGTGTCGATCCAGGGCGACTCGAGATGGTCGATCGTGCCGTCGGCTCGGACCAGCACATCGACCGCTGTCGCGCCGCGATCGGATCCGCCGGTGACGACCACATTGGAGGCGCCGAGGCCAGCGAGTTGATCAGCGACGGCGTCGACATCGGCGACGCTCGCCAGCGGGCGCCCGGCGAGCAACGAGGCCTCACCGAGGTTCGGCGTGATCGCCACCGCCGCCGGAAGGAGCCGCTCGCGATACGCCCGCTCGATCTCCGCGCCGACGAAGCGGTGGCCGCGGCCATCGACGAGCACCGGGTCGACGACCGGGGCCGGCAAGACGCCGTTGTTGATGCGATCGGCGACGACCTCGACGATCGCGGCCGATCCGAGCAGACCGGTCTTGACCCCGGCAATCGGAAAGGTGTCGGCAATCGCATCGATTTGATCGGCGACGAGGCCGGAGTCCATCGGCTCGACGCGGTCGACACTTCGCAGGTGCTGGGCGGTGACGGCGGTGACCGCCACCGTGCCATGGACGCCGAACACAGCGAACGTCGTCAGGTCGGCAGCCAGACCGGCGCCACCCAGCGGGTCGTGGGCGGCGATGGCGAGGACGACGGGCGGGGTGGCGGCCAACACAGCATTGATCGTGACACACGCGAAGATGGGACATGTCCACCCGCGGACGACACCTCGTCGCCAGCCCCTCCCTCAACGACCCGAACTTCGAGTTCACCGTGGTGTTCATGCTCGAACACAGCGACGAAGGCGCGCTTGGCGTCGTGCTGACCCGTCCGAGCGAGCTGCCGGTCACCGACATGTTTGACGGATGGGTCGATCACGTAGCAGCACCATCGGTCGTCTTCCGTGGCGGTCCGGTGTCGCTGTCGTCGGTGATCGCACTCGGTGTCGCCGCAGCCGCCGGCCCCCACGGTGGGTTCAACCCGATCGCGGCCGGGATCGGCACGGTCGACCTCGACACCGATCCCGCTGAGCTGATCGCGCTCCAGGGCGTCCGACTCTTCGCCGGCTATGCGTCGTGGGCTCCCGGGCAACTCGATGCCGAGCTACTCGACGACGCGTGGATCGTGCTCGATGCAGCAGAGAGCGATCTTCTCCATCCCGAACCGGCCGAGCTGTGGTGGACCGTTGTGGGGCGTCAGCGCAGCGGCATCAGGCTGCTGGCGAACTACCCTTCCGAGCCCTGGGTCAACTGAGCGCCGGCATCACGGCGAGAAGACGAAGCGGGCGTCGAGCTCGGCGAAGACAAGATCGGCCACCCAGGACGCCGCCGGTCGCGACAGGTGCACACCGTCACTGATTCGAGCGGTGATCGTGTCGCCGTCGGGTCCGGTCAGCCGGTCCTGGTAGGCACCGTCTCCGCCGAAGAGCTCCCAGATGTCGATCGCAATCACCTCGGATCGATCGGCGAGCACCTCATCCGCCACCTCGTTGATTACCCGAACACCGGCGTCGAGCGCACCGTCGCGCATCGGCGGCTGCGTGACCCAGTAGACGATCCGATTGTCGGTTGTGAGGATGTCGAGCGCAGCGATCATGCGGGAGCGCCACTCGTCGCGCCAGGAGTCACTGCCCTCGATGAGGCGCTGACCGGCTGCATCGACCATGTCCTGATGGTCGTTGGCGCCGATGAACAACACCACGATTTCGGGGTCGAGTTCGACCATCTGGTTCGCCCACTGCGCCGGCCAGTCGAAGTAGTCGGGCCGGGCGAGGCCAGTCGAGATCCGGTCGTCGAGCTCGACCTCGAGTGGCCAGCCACCGCTCTCGCTCGTGATCGCTTGGCCGAGGTAGGTCGCCTGACTGTCGCCGGCCACGTACACCCGCAGCGGGTCATCGTCCGTGACCACTCGACCCTCGGGAACGGTTGTTGTGGCGGGTACCGCAGTCGTGGTCGTCGTCGCCTCCAACGACGAACCATTGGCCGTAGGAACGCTGGTCGTTGTCGCGATGGTCGCGGCCGGGACCGTCGTCGTGACGACGGCCACGGTCTCGCTCCGGCCATTGTTGGCATCACGTAGATTGCGGAGTGCGTCGTAGGGCCGGTTCAACGACAAGAAGTTGGCGACCCGGTCAATGCTCTCGGCAACGGCGAGATTGCGGTCACGAGCGTCGCCGAACTCCTGACGCTCGGCGATCTCGACCACCTTGCCGGAGGTCAACAGCAGCGCGAGGAGCAGACACCCGAGCACGGCCGAGACGGCGCGGCGAACCGGCGTGGTCCGTTCGGTCAGGTCGTGTTCGCGGGCTGCCCGGAACTGTTCATCGGTCCAGATTTCACCCCGTTCCCGGGGGCGGACGGCTCGTTCGAGGGGGTCGTTGGTATCCATGTCAGAACTGGAAGTAGATGAACTCGGAGACCCCTTCGGGTCCGAGCGCGACGACCACCATGATCCACAGCGCGACGCCGATCGCCATTGCGGGTGCAGGCACGGTGGAGAACATGGCGGAGAGCTGGCGGGCGAGCAGCGGCGGGACGAACTGGACCGCGATCGTGAGAACGATCACCACCGCGACGAGGGGGTTGAGCAGTTCGGGTGCCTGGGTCCAGCCCGAACCGAGCGCGGCAAAGACGTCGACGGCGGCGTCGATCCCACCACCGGTCACCGTGCCGGCGAAGAAGACGACCCAACCGACACAGACAAAATGGAAGGTGACGATCCGGCCGAGCCAAAGGCGCCGCACCGCCAGCGGTGAGAACGGTACCGGCGAGGTCGGATCTTCTCGCCACGCATCGACCTCGGCGCCGCTGTGGAGACGGGCGAGTTCTCGGATGCGGACATCGGTGGCATCGAACTCGACATCGGGTTCGCCTCGCGCCTCGCTCAACGCTCGTTCGATGGCGAGACCGAGTCCCTGGTAGAGGCCCCACACGACGAACACCCATGCTGCGCCGTGCCACAGCCCGCCGAGACCCATCGTGATCACGAGGTTGCGATAGGTCGCGGCCCGTCCGCTGCGGTTCCCGCCGAGCGGCACATAGAGATAGTCACGAAGCCATCGCGACAGGGTCATGTGCCAACGACGCCAGAAGTCCTGGACCGAGACGGCGGCATAGGGCCGATCGAAGTTCTGCGGGAACCGGAAGCCGAGCAGCAGGGCCAGCCCGATGGCCATGTCGGTGTAGCCGGAGAAGTCGGCATAGATCTGGATCGCGTAGCCATAGATCCCGAACAGGACGTCCCACGCCGAGTACTCCCCCGGCGTGCCGAAGGCGTCATTGACGATTGCCCGGCCGATGAAGTCCGCGATCACGACCTTTTTGACGAGACCTCGCGCAATCAACAGTGTCGCTCGGCTTGCTTCGACTCGGTCCGGCGTCCGGCTCGCCCGGAGCTCAGGAAGGAACTCCGTGGCCCGGACGATCGGCCCAGCGACAAGCTGGGGGAAGAACGAGAGGTAGACGGCGAAATCGAGCAGCGGCGCCGGGGCTGCCTCCCGGCGATGGACATCGACGACATAGCTGATCGCCTGGAAGGTGAAGAACGAGACGCCGACCGGCAAGACGATGTCGAGGGCTGGTCCCTCGAGGCCGAAGGAATCCTCGAGGCTCGACACGAAGAAGCCGTAGTACTTGAACACGCCGAGCACGGCGAGATCGAACACGACGGCCGTTCCCGTGAGTCGTTTGCGGCGTGCCGGCTCGGGCTGACGGTGCACGGCGACCGCGGCGACCTCGTTGACCACGATCATGAGGGCAAGAAGGCCGAGGAAACGCCAGTCCCAGTAGCCGTAGAACACCGCCGAGGCGGTGAGGATCAGGATCTTCCACGCCGTGGCGCGTCCACGCAGCGCCCAGCTGAGGGGCAACACCACGGCGAAAAACACCGCGAACGTGAACGTGGGAAAGAGCACCTGGTCTCCAACTGCGCCCGCTTCGGAGATCGTACCGCGACCGCCCAGTGCCCCCGGTGATGCCGGATCGTCCGCCTCGTCGGCGGGTGCGCCGTGGCGCCATGGATCTCGGCGTGGACGGTCGTGCCGCTCCCCCGGCCATCCCAAGCATTCTCGGCAACCGAACACCTGTTCGCTAGCATGGAACGATGCTGGCGTATCAGACGAGCGTCTTCGGACAAGGCGCACCGACCGTGCTCGATACCGGGGTCGAGCGAAGCTGGCTCGATGAGTTCACCTGGGTCGACCACGCCCACACGTGGCTCGCCGGTGCTGACGAACTGCTCGCCGAACTGGTCGACGCGCTGCCGTGGCGACATTCACGACGCCCCATGTTCGGGCGACTCGTTGACGAACCCCGACTCCACGCCATGCTCGATGCCGAGAGCCGCTACAGGCATCCGGTACTCGACGACATCACCGAAGCGCTCGAATCTCGTTACGGCGAGGGCCTATCGCCGGGTTTCGTGAACTACTACCGCTCAGGCTCGGACTCGGTCGCCTGGCATGCCGACAAAATCGGAATTCACGAGGTGAACCCGGTCGTTGCCATCGTGTCGCTCGGTGGACCCCGCACCTTTGGATTGCGACCGATGGGGGGCGGAAACGCACACCGATGGATGCTCGGATCCGGCGACCTGTTGGTGATGGGCGGCGCCTGCCAGCACGCATGGGAGCATGCTGTTCCCAAGATGGCGAGCGCTCCACCCCGGATGAGTCTTAGCTACCGCCACGTCGTCGATCGACCCGACGGGCCTCGGTGGTCGATCGCGGTCGGGACACCTGTCGACGAGATCGGCTGGCAGCCAGGGCGGCGATCGGCCACCATGCCCCGATGAGCGCACGCTGTCCCGACGCGTTCGGATGACGATGTTCAGTCGACCGGTCGTCGTGATGGGGGTTTCCGGGTCCGGCAAATCAGTGGTCGGGAGAGGCATCGCCGCAGCACTCGCCCGCCCGTTCATCGACGCCGACGACCTTCATCCCCGCACCAACATCGACAAGATGCGACGGGGCGAGCCCCTCGACGACCTCGATCGAGCGCCATGGCTCGACACCGTCGGGGCCTCGCTCGTCGCCGACCCGGCGACCGTTGTCGCCTGCTCGGCACTCAAACGCACCTACCGTGATCATCTTCGGTCGTGTGCACCGAGGCTTACGTTCGTGCACCTTGCAGGCCCCCGGGCGCTGATTGCCGAGCGAATGGCCGATCGAGCCGATCACTTCATGCCGCTGAGCCTGCTCGACGACCAGTTGGCGACGCTCCAGCCGCTCGAGGCCGACGAGGTCGGTACGACGGTGTCGATCGACGGCCCGGTCGAAACCGTTGTTCGCCGCGCCCTCGACGCACTGGCTTAGATCACGGCCCTCGGGCCGATGAAGATCCCTTCGGCCCTGGCGCACAACGTTGCGCCATGGTGGAACGTGCCGGTGGCGAAGGTCTTACGGCCCTCGACTCGATCGATCCAGCCCCGCATGGTGATCGGCACGCCAAGCGGGGTGAGCGAGGCATACCGGATGGAGAGTGTTCCCGTGAAGCCCGAGACATCGTTCACGACGCACGTGCAGCCCAACAGTTCGTCGAACACACCGGCAACGACGCCACCGTGCACCCCACCGGGTGGGCCGTTCACGACCGCTTCGAACGTGTGCGTGGCGTGCACCTCGGCACGGTCGCCGACCTCGACCGTCGCGAAGTCGATCGGCGGGGCGATCGGGTTGAGCGTGCCGACATAGGGGCTGTAGGGAAAGAAGCCCGCAATCCCGACCTCGAGCGCCCGGTTGATGCGGCCCTTCGGTCCGGCGGTGAGGTTCTCGGCCATGCGCTCGGCGAGATCGTCGTGCCACAACGAAGCTTGCATCCGGATGTCGTCGACCGCGAGGGCGTCGAGTCGATCGGCGAGCGCCTGCAGCTGTTCGATCTCGGAGGTGAAGTCCTTGCCGTCCAGTTCGGCGATTCGGGCGGCCGTGTTGACCCGCCGCATCGCGTCGATGAGATCTCGGGGTTCGTGCATCGGCGGGACGGTAGGCGGCGATCGTCATCGTCACCGAATCGCCCGCTGGCCGGCCGACCGGTACCATCGGCCCCGATGAGCCGCTTCACCAACCGCATCGCATTTCTGACCGGCGCCGCCAGCGGCGTCGGCCGGGCAACCACCATCCGCCTCGCCTCCGAGGGCGCCGCCGTGTTTGCGGTCGACGTCAACACCGATGGCCTTGCCGAGACCGCCGAGCTTGCCGACAACCTCGAGGGGTCGGTCACCACCCGCCGACTCGATGTCACCGATGTCGCCGACATCGCCGCTGCAGTGACCGAATGCGTCGATGCCCTCGGCGGGATCGACATCGTCGGCAACATCGCCGGCATCGCCCGTCACCATCACATCGCCGAGGTGAGTGAGGCCGACTGGGACCTCATGAACAGCATCAACCTGAAGGGTCCCTTCTTCGTCGCCCAGGCAACCATGCCGCACCTGCTCGAACGCAACGGTGCGCTGATTAACATTGCGTCGAACGCCGGCCTGATGGGCCAGGCGTACACCGTGCCCTACTGCGCCACGAAGGGGGGCGTGGTCAATCTGACCCGCGCGCTCGCCATGGAGTTCGTGAAGACGGGTGTACGTATCAACGCCATCGCACCCGGCGGAATCGACACGCCCCTGGTGCACAACTTCCAGTTGGCCGACGACATCGACTTCTCGCTGATGCAGAACCACATCGGCTACCGCGATCCGAGCTCCGCCGAGCAGATCGCTGCCTTCTTCGCCTTCCTCGCAAGCGACGAGGCGGCCAACATCCACGGCAGCATTCTCAGCGCCGACGGCGGCCTCACCACTGCCTGACGTGGCCGATCTCGACGCCTTCATCTTCGGTGTCGACCTCGATGGCGTCTGCGCCGACTACACGCTCGGGTTGCAGGGCAGCGTTTCTGCACACACCGGGCGGCCCCGCACCGACTTTCCGATCGAGCGCGACTGGGACTTCACCCAGTGGGGTTTCGGGCCGGGCGACTTCGAGTACCACCATCGGCGTGCCGTCGCGACCGAGCGCATGTTCCGCACCCTCGAGGTGATCCCCGGCGCGGCAGAAGCACTGTGGAGTCTGAGCGATGCGGGCGTCTGGATCCGTGTCATCACCCATCGGCTCTACGTGAACTGGGGACATCAGGCGGCTGTCGCCGACACCGTCGCCTGGCTCGACGACGCCCGCATCCCCTATCGAGACCTGTGCTTCCTCGGCGCTAAACCCCAGGTGGAGGCCGATCTCTACATCGACGATTCGCCGGGCAACATCACCGGGCTGCGCAAGGCCGGCAACGACGTCATCGTGTTCGATCAGCCGTACAACCGCGACATGGCCGGGCCTCGTGCGGGCAACTGGAGCGAGGTCGAGGAGATCGTCATGGATCGGTATACGGCGTGGTCCGGCGTCCACGGGGTGCAGCCGGTGCTGCCCGGAGTCACCGCCGGCGATCGATTACACGGTCAGCGACCCACCTGAGTTCGGTAGGTTGAGATCGTGACCGACGATCTCGATCAACTCGACGCCGCCCTTCGACGCGACATCCGTCGGCTGGGCACACAGCTCGGCGACACCCTCGTGCGTCAGGTCGGGCCGGACCTGCTCGAGCAGGTCGAGCAGGTGCGCACGCTCGCCCGTGCGCTACGCGAGGGCGACGACTCCGTCGGCGAAGAGCTCACCGACCGACTCGGCAACACCGACGTCGTCCGAGCGATCGAACTCGTGCGGGCCTTCACGACCTACTTCCATCTTGCGAACACGGCAGAGCAGGTCCACCGCATTGATGACCTCGCCGAGAATCGCACCACCCGGTCCAAGCGAATCGCCGAGACGCTCTCCCGTCTCGTCGAGTTGGGTTTCACCCCGAACGACGTCGCCGCCGCCGTCAACAAGGTGCAGCTGTATCCCGTGTTCACTGCGCACCCGACCGAGGCCTCGCGTCGGTCGATCCTCGACAAGCTCGCCGAGGTCGCCCTTCTCATCGAACAGCGGATGACCGAGAACGACGAGCCCGTCGTCACTCGCATCGATCGCCGCATCGACGAACTCCTCGACATGATCTGGCAGACCGACGAGCTTCGACGCGAGAAACCGGATCCCGTCGACGAGGCCCGATCCATCCTGTACTTCCTCGGCGAGATGCTGGAGGAGGGGGTGC
>Ga0255751_10000208_pt1 | contig 54711 bp, 75 predicted proteins | sample 071ome_20_FD_179951 | JGI IMG/M metagenome (GOLD analysis project Ga0255751, IMG submission 179951) | Coastal salt marsh microbial communities from the Groves Creek Marsh, Skidaway Island, Georgia - 071412BT metaG (version 2) | ecosystem: Environmental > Aquatic > Marine > Intertidal zone >... | reverse complement strand
AATTTTAACTTTCATAATATAATTTCCTATTCAATGTATTAATTATATTCCAACATTGAATTAAAGTAAAGCGAAATATGAAAATAAAATCCCTACATAATCAACTACTTACGCAATTAGTCCCTGCTTATAAACTGTTTTACCGTTCTCTTTCACTGCGGTAAGGATAGATCTTCTATTCTCGCCGTTGTTATTGTATGAAACATGTACCCAACCAGAGTCAGGAATCCCTGGAGTGTAGAACTCGAGGATAACTTGATCAAATTCTAAGTTGTCTACGATCCACTGAGCCACGTCAGCGTTTGGAACTCCAGGACACTCAATATCAACTGCCTGTCCCTTGCAGTGCTGTGATCGACTTGAACCACCGACTGCTTCGTTTAGTGCTGGACCACGATAGCCACTGTTGATGACTGTTGGACCGAAGTTGTCACGTACCTTCTGAACCACGTTAGCGAACAGAAACTCTGCTGCTTCCATGTGCTCTTCATTAGGTGTGTTATCGATTCCCATCCGAAGAGCAGTCTGGCTCTTGGTAAACTCTTGTAGCGTAAAATTCTTTGATAGTTTCATTATGTCTCCTTAGTCTTTCTTCTTACCTTTTAAAGCATCAGCACCAAAGAATGCTGCGACCAATGCTGAGATAGCAACAAAGTAGGTTGGCGCAATGTCACCAATGATGTTTGCTGCCTTGTCTAAACCGAACAGTGATGTTAGGAAGATACCAAAAGGATAGAGTAACATGCCAAACAAAGCAAACCATGTCATCTTTCTCATCGCATCACGTTGTGCGTCTTGATCTTCAAGTTCTTTACGCTTGAACTCAAGATACATATTTCTCTCGTCTTCAGTTACAACTCCATCACCGTTGGTGTCAGCTGGGTGGTAACCTGCCTTTTTGATTTCTTCTTCTGCCATCTATCTTCCTTTCTAGTTTAATTATGAGACGGTGCCTTTACTTCAACAAACATCTCGTGTTTCCTCTTAATGGGATTATATTTACGAAACTTTTGCTTGATGCCTCTAATGTTTTTAGTCTTTAATAATGTATAGTGATACGTGTGACTATCTCTAGTCTCACCCTCAGGTATCAAGTAAACAATATCTTTCTTTTTCTTAGCCATACTATCCTCACTTTGTTGTTGCTATAAACACGCCATTCCAATCTTTTGGTAAATCTTGGGTTTGCATGTACTCACATCTTTCAATCCACATGTCGTAGTATTTATCGACTTGACCGTCGAAAGAACCTTTTAATTCGTTACACATCTTGATTGCTTGTTTGAACTTTTGATCACGATAGAGTTGATGCATCTTATCGTGCCTTTCTTTGTCCTCGTCCCAATCTGCTCTATTCTCACCAAGAACAGTATAGATGCGGATACCGACACTCTTTCCCTTAACTGCTAACTCGTCTACTTTAAGATAGAAAAAGTCACCTTCAGTAGCATCGTATGTGTTCTCGCCCACTAGCAATAAGCAACCATATTCTTTACACTTTGACTCAATACGTGCGGCAGTACTAACAGCATCACCTAGTACATCGTAACTGTGTCTGCTGGTGCTTCCCATTTCACCCAAGTATCCCAGTCCACTGTTAATACCAGCACCCATACCAATTGGTGGTCTGCCCTCTGCTGTGATCTTCTCGTTGAACTTCTCAACTGCCCTCAGCATATTGAGACCTGTTTGTACCGCACTCTTCGCATGCTCTGGATCATCATTAGGTGCATTGTGTACGTGCATACTGGCGTCACCGATGTACTTGATAACCATACCATCAGCATCTAGCACTGGTTGCGTGATAGCATCCATGTAGCCATTCATCAATGTTGTGAGTCCCTTCACATCGTCACCGAATGATTCGCCCAACGGAGTAAACCCACGCAAGTCTGAGAAGCAAATAGATATCTCACGCTTCATGCCGTCTTTGATTAGACTTGGATTTTCCTGCAACATACGAACAACGGTGGGCGAACAGTAGCCAGCAAACTGTTTCTTGATTGCCTGCTTCTGTTTAAATTCTTCCATGAACCGTAGAAATGCAGTGATTGACCACGTCAAGAACACAGCAAATACTGGGAAGCTCCAGTCTAACAGCAAGGACTTATCTATAAATGCTTTTCTGGTTACCCAAAATATTCCACCGAGTGAAACTACAATAGAACCGATACCAAAGTACCAGTTCATTCTCATAACTACTGCGATTATAATTAGTCCAAGTGCCAACGATACAGTAAGTTCACTGATATCTGACCACCATGGACGACTCATGTTGATTCCGTTAAGCATAGTGTAGACTGAAGCAGCAACCAAATCATGTGAGTATAGAGTGCCAACTGGAGTAGGTACAGTTGCTTCTAATCCTGATGCTGTTAATGATAGTATAACGATACCACCATTGAAGTCTGGTAGATCTTCTAATGAATACTCTTGAACTTTGAAGCGATAGTCAACGTAGATACTACCGTTGCTGTCTGTTTTGATTGTATCAAACTGCGGTATGCGTAGTGCCTCAACACCTGCTTCACCGATCTTCATTTGATAACTTGGATCGCCAGCAATAACTCTGATAATTTCCATAGGCAACGACGGGAATATCCTTGCGCTTTCTGTGTCCTCTTGCGAAGGTATACGTACAACCAGTGGTAGTTTACGCACCACACCATCAGCTTCAGGACTGGTTAACATCATACCAACACCGATAGCATTATCACCGATCTCTTTCAGTGGACCAATGGCTTGATCGTAACGGTATAACCAATCTTCCCATCCCTCGCCAATGATAGCCACACCACGTGGGACTGGTGTTCCTTTACCGTTTAGTGCTGGTATCTGTCCGACAATAACTGGTGCGTTCTGTAGCAGATCAATAAATGCTGGGTCGCCACCGAATCTATCCTCGTCAGCAAACAACATAGGTAGCACAACTAGACCAGCATTTGACTGGAACAATCTGATAATTTGATCAGCCAGCAAGTCACGTGGCCATGGGAATTGTCCGTACTTATCTAAGGCATCGTTGTCGATAGTTACGACTGATATTAGGATGTCGCTATCTAGACCAATAACTTCCTGCGGTACACTACGCTGATGCGTGTCTAGTGCTTTGAGACGAACTACTTGGGAGAACCAAGGATCTTGATAACGTACAGATAAAATTACTAACAATGCAATTAATGCAACCAACCACTTCTTCATTATAGACCTTTTCAATTCATGTTTTGTATTTATTCAGTTTGAGATATTGACATGTTACAACCAGCGGCAGTCACGCAAGTGCCAGAAACTGAGATAGATAAATCACTGGAGGAGTTTTGATTCAAATCTAGATCATATGATCCACCACCGTTTGTCAGATCAACAGTCGCATCGTGACCACCAGATCCTTCTTGCTTAACCCAAACGTCATGTCCGTTGCCACTCAACGTAACATCTGCGGTATGACTACCAGCGTCTAGTTGCTGAATGGAAATGATAGCACTGCTACCAGTCAAATCCAGTATCACACTATCAGCATAAACAACTGAATTAATTTTGATTAATAGTAATAACGCTATCGTTCGCATTTTCTTTTGTATGTAAAGTTACTGGCACTCCCGCCTGATTCAATATCAATTGAGTAGAAGAATCACCATCCAAAGTAATACTCACAATCCTACTGTCCACGTTTCTATAGATTATCCAGTCACCGTCCTTAACGATTTGTGTATTGCCACCTTCAAATGTTCCAGGTTGTATTGGGTTTGTTGTAAATCTCGCAGTCTCTTGAAGTAATTTAGAATTCAGCATTTCTAAAATATTTGCCAATAAATCAACATCAAGTAAGTTAAAATCTAACCTAGTAAATACAAGTTCATCTTCATCCAGTTCGTTCTCAGCAAGCAAGTCTATATCAAGTTCATTGAAGTCTAACATAGACTTTTCTTCGTCGCCCTTCTCTTCTTCTTTTTCTTTTGGTTTCCTAACAATCAACAAGTTGTTTATCTGCGCCTCAGATAAATCTAATATGACTGGCTGTGATGGTGCCTTTTCTCTAAAGCCAACGACTGTGGCTTGGAATGCTTGATTGAGAATAACTTGACCGACATCTGATTCAACAGATATTTCGCCGACTGTTCCGTCAGCATTTGGTAACAGGATAACTAGCGACTTACCTATCTCGTCAACTGTCATACTGAACGCAGTACCACGCACACCAATCCTAGCAGTTGGTGTTTGTATGTCTACATTTTGTGCGTTGTTTTTAGCAATCTTACCACTGGCGTACTTGACTGTACCCAGTCCTACCTTCATCTTAAGTTTGCTTTTCTTTGGATTGGCTCCATCATAAACAAAGTCATCAATCACCATCTTGCTGTGCTTTTCAATTTGCACTTTAGTATCGTCGTTAAATCCGATACCAATAATACCGTCACCTGTACGGATGTCGTCAAACATCTCGACACCCGTATTTTTCTTTATCTTTATCTTATCTTTGTCCCTTACTAACTGCGCTGGTCCAGTTTGTTTTTCAACTGTACCAATCGCAGCATAAGAAACATCAATCAGAAATAGTAATAGTAACGCTAGAACTCGAGCCATCTGTAGTCATATCCACTGTACTGGCTTCAGCGCCACCTTGCGTTACGCTAATAGTACTGCTACTGCCAGTGTGATTAATAGTTGTATCATGTTGTGCTGAACCACTCTTGGTCGCACTTACTGTGTTTGTGCTTCCACTGATATCAATGTCAGTTATCTTATTAGTAATACTTGCTGCAGTACTGTTTTCGTTAACTGTGACAGTATTACTGTCGCCAGTGATATCAAGTGTTATTGTGGCATCTTCAGTTGCTGCTGTTGTTCCAACATTAGTTGTTATATCATTTGAATCGCCAGTAATATTTTCTGTGTAGTTGACACCATCAGAACCTGCGCTGGTTCCAATAGTTAATGTGCTCTCATTACTACTACCTTGTTGGTTAATTGTGATGTCTGCGTCTGCGCCAGTAACATCATAATCAATCGTGTTGCTCGAGCCAACCTGATCGATATCCATAGTAGTTGTTGCACCATCACTAGCAGAATCAGTCGTACTAGATCCAACTCTGTTGCCTGAACCATCTTGGTTAATATTGATGGTGGCTGATGAGCCAACTTGATCTATATAAATTAAATTGTCTGCTGTTGCAAAATTAATAAAGAATGTCAGTACAGCAGCAATAGCTACTTTTACATTCATTTACTTCTCCTCGTAATCCCAGTAACCTCTTTCCTTACCTTGCTTCGCTAACTCTATGACTGCCTGTTGAACTGCCCTTCGTACAGCGTAGTTAACTGGTTCATTTGTTGATGTTCCAGATTCAATCTCTAATACTTTAGTTCCTTGATCGTAAAATTTAAAAATGTTGATACCCACACTGGTGCTCAATATAGTTTTTTCTGTGCTAACATTTAACAAGATATCACCTGTTAACACACTCACTGCTCGTAGACCAACGGTAACTATATCACACCGCCATTGACCTGTTGGTCCGATTCCCATAATCCTTGCGCCAGCTCCTCCAGTAAACATATTTGTATCATAACCAATTATACCTCCCTCAATAATAATACCAGCGAACTTTAGAGCACCAAGATCTTTATTCTCGTCTGCCTCTTGTCTTGCATTTCTTATAATCTGCCGTTCTTTAATCAAATTATCTAAATTAGTTCTCTCAACAACGTCAAAAAAGTTTCCATTACTTAACGACATCAAAGCATCTATCAAATAAACTTCTCCACCCTGCGTCACTGCCGTACTAATATTTGCTATATTGTCAGCTGGCTTTCGTTGACCAGTTTTATCTAAGAAACTATACACAGCAACAGTAACTGGTTTATTGCTCCCTATATTTGGAAACTCTTTCAGTTTGTCTTCTGTCTGCGTCTCAGACAACTTTGGTTCCTCCACATATTTCGTAGTGGCGCAACCAGCTAACAATAAAACAAGTAACAATATTTTCATATTAAAAAGCAAATTGAGCAACAGGTATTTCTACAACAGTTTTTGACCCATCCGTTTGTGTAACATTAAGAGTAACCATATCATCAGTCATTTCATATGATATAGTATTTCCCAACAAATCTATTGTCCCTGTTTCCTGTGGATTTTCTCCAAATAACTTATCGCTGATCTGCTTACTCAACTCAGCGTATATTCTACTTTCCAAATTAGCAAGAAATTTATTTACGTTAGTATTTTTTGCTTCACGTTCTGCTTCTCTTAAATCCGACTCAATCTTTGACTCTATATCCTTCTTTCTCTGATGCGTCAAGTTCTCAATAGTCAACACATGACTACTGTATCCTATTCCGTTGAAAGCTGGCGACTTAAATTGATATACAAGATCACCTGCAAAACAATTAGTCGTCGCTATCAGAAGTATCGTTAGAAGGTTTCTTTTTCTCATTTTCTCTTATTGCCAGTATTACGTCAACTTTTTGATTAAGTCTTATCAAGTCATTATCTAACATTCTAATTCTGTCGATTAAAGCAATCAATGTTACATTTGCTTGACTAGTTACTGGATCAATTTCCTTAGTAACCCATTGCCACACATAGTAAATAAAATATCCTAGACCACCTGCAGCAATAATTGGAAATCCGTACTGATTAATTAGTCCTGCGATATCCATTTACAATGCCAACCCATAGATTAAGCCAAGTACCAATCCAGATACAAATCCAGACAGCAATGCTCCTACGACTTCGCTAGTAAAATATGTTGGTTGATTTTTGAGCCAAACTTGCGTGGCTTGGTTTTGATTCTCAAGCCATCCTTCTTTAAAGAATTTCATCAGTCTCTCCTGGCGTCGGACTGCTCGGCTCTCGCTATTCTATCAAGATCAGGTGGAATCTTTAATGCGTGACTAACCTTCGTGTCAATGCGAATGACATCGTGGTTCATCGTTGCAACTCTTTTGTCTAATGCCATGATAATACCCTTCATGCCATTAACCGACCCAGTTACACCTGCTAGAATAAATTTTAGTGTGAGGAAAACAAAGTATCCTGCAGCGCATGCTGCAGCAATCGGAAAACCCACCTCAGCGACGAGATTCAAGAACTCCATAACCGTTTTATTATAGTTGTTATTGGTTAATGTGCTACTTCTTATTTAGTCTTGCTGCTTCTTTTAATTCTCTTTTTCTAGACCATCCACGTGTATGTGGCTCTATTTGATCCTTGACTTCAACATTATCAGAGAGACTTATCACTGTTCCTTGCAATAAAATAGTTTCCTTGATCACCTTTTTTGGCTGTTTTTTAGGTGCTGGCTTGGGTTCACGAACTTTTTTGCAGGTTGAGGCACCTCCTCGACAACCTCTTCTTCAACCCTTTCGACTCTAGTTGGTCTACCACGATACAAACTCCAGTTCGCAGCAATAACCATCAGTACAGCAAGAGGGTCAAATACAACAACGATCATTATAATTACCCAACGAACTGCTCTCTCTAATAAATTCTTATCAGGATTATCGCCATATATTAAAGCAGCAACATATTTGATTGGACCAACTTCAGCTTCAAGTGTACGTAACTCAGCATTAATTGGTGCCTTTTCTTTTTGTAAATCTAGTATCTTTGCTTGACTTGCTTCTATTTCTTTGATGAGTCTGGCTCTATCCTTTGCCTGACTTCTTCTAATTTGTAAAGCACGCTCAGCTACATCCTCTTTCTCAAGAAACTCTTTACGCTCTCCGTCGCTAAACAAACTTTCTTCTTTAATACCTTTCTTAACTAAAGTTCTTCCTTCTTGATTCATTTTGTTATTGACGACAGCATCCATCTGAGCAATAAGAGATTTATTTGCCTCAATCATTTGACGCTCAGTATCTATTTGATAATCTATAATTTCTATTTGAGATGCTACATCACCTGTTGGCAATGCCTGATCTAAGTGTGCCTTTGATAAGAATCCAAAGATTCCCATTGACGTTAAACACATCAATATTATCAAAGCAAACGTAAAGTATGACTTCATGAGCAACGGAACTTGTTTCCAGTTGCGATACATCCATGAAGCAACAATTAATTTTGCGACTTCTAAAGAACTTCCCATAACAATGATGGGAACAACTGCCGCAGCGAAGATAGCTACCAATCCAGAAATAGCATAGAAGGCAGCAATGGTTGACAACGTTAATGCTGTCACTAAAAGTAAGTAGTTCATTTTTGTAAATTCTTTACATGAGAAGCATGAACCCTCGCCATTATATTTTTATTATACCAATCCGTAGGATTTTCTAACACTTCCCTTAGAAATTGCTCTTTGGCTTCTAAGTAAGTGCTTTCACCTTTCTTTTTACACAAATACAATATTTCCCGTGTAAAGTTTTCCTCCCCCAGTCGTTGAACATCTGATTTCAATTCATCAGAGGATGACCAATATGTTTTCCAATCACTTTCCTCTTTATACCTTTTCTTTTTACCTTTGACTTGTCTAGTCTTAGAAAAATAGAAAAGTTTTTTACCAATATACTTTTTGTTTTCTAAATTATTTGTTATGAGATAAACAAAGGCAATATATCCTTCAGGTATCTCATTCATTTCTTCATTGTTATATAACCACGCCATGGACAAAAAAAGGGGGATTACTCCCCCCTATGAGTTAGTATCAGTACTATTTATTAGAACTTAACTTGTACAGTTGTACCACCGATTAGGTGCTCTTTTTGCCAATCACCGTCTTCACCTGCCGTCAAATACTCAACGAATGGTGTAAGTTTGAGATTTGGAGCGATAGCAATATCGTAACCTGCTTGCCACTTGACGTCATCAATCTTCATGTCGCCTGTTTTGCCAGCACCGAAAGTCCAACGTGGTTGCATTTTTAACCATGCTCCACCATATTCTGCCTTTACAATACCACGATATCTCCAATTATCATCTTTACTTCCCTCGAAATATCGATACTCAATTCTGTGCGCAAGACTAATTGGACCTGCGTTAAAAACTTTGTGTGTTAACTTTGGACGAATCTCAGTATCTGTACCGTCCTCAGCAAGTCTAAGCGCACCAGTAAGATTAGGTGCTAATTTGTATGTCACTTCAGCGTGATCATAGTCGTCGTCAGCATATGTTCTGATTTCTAGTCCATATGACTCACCTTGGAATTTAAAATTGTTTTCCATGGTTTGCCAGTCATCTTCAGCATGAACTGAAGACACGAGTATTAATGCTGCGAAAAGTGTCAATAGTTGTTTCATTTAATCTCCTTATTAATATGGGTTATTATTTAGTTATCGTAGTTTTTTAGATACAAATTTTTGAAAAACGTATCTTTTTAGCTACAAAATTAAGTAAGCATATATGAACGCCAATGCAGTAAATAACGTCATACCGCCCAACATCAGTAAAACTATGTAACCGATGATAAGCATAAAAAGAGATTCATCTCTATCATTACTCATCTAAGTCTTTATATTGCCAATCATCAGTATGCCCAACATTCCAATAGTCTTTATCCTCAACTGTATAATTTTGAGAACAAACCTTAAAGTCAGGCATTTTAGTTTCTTTTGGTATTAAACTATTATCACTCCAGATAACTCTATTGTTTGGTTGTGCAGCAAACTGTCCGTTATCTAACTTGATAACGTTAAATGATTTGTGTTCAGGATCATGCTCCGAAAAGTTTATGTCTAATGTGTTACTATCCGAATGGCAACTATCAATCGTAAACATATAACTACCACTGTAGAATGCTTTATTCTTAGCGAAAAATTTACATCTACTGAGAAGTGGTTTTTTAATTACAGTTATGTTATAATCAAAGCAATCCCAAAGTTGTAAAGTATCCAACGATAATTGTCTGAGTCTATCATAACTCTTATCCCAAACAAACGCACTGATTGGGAGTTTATCGTACAAGGCACCATACTCTGTCAATAAAGTTTCAAAATATAATGCCTTGCCCTGAACACTCTTTACTGAGATCCAAATACCTGGAGTCAGTTGTCCCTGTCCGTCTTGGTGATCATATAAAAACTCTTTTCTCACATAAACTGGGACAGGTGGAAGGTTACATACCAAATAAGCCACTATTCCTCCTCGTCAAAATCTTCTTCAGTATAAATGTCTGCTCCACAAAATGGACAGAACACAACTTCTTCAGAAGTTAATTCTCCCTCTTTAAATATTATCTTACCATGCCCCCCACAGTTCTCACAATCAAAAAACTTTGTTGCCATTACTCAGTCCCCCACACTTCTTCCCAAGAACCAGAAAGTGCACCCTTCGCATAATCCGTTACTCTGTTTTCGAAGAAGTTGCCGTGTACTGGAGCATTAATCATTTCTTCAACCCACGGCAGTGGGTTTTTCTTAACTTTAAATATACCACGCATACCTAAACTAATCAATCTACGATCAGCAATGTAACGGATATACTGCTTAACTTCATCAGAAGTAAGTTTTGGCATTTCTGAAGAACCAAACGCAAGATCGATAAACTTATCTTCAAGTTCTACCATCTTTTCAGCAATCAAATATATCTGACTCTTCAACTCATCATTCCACAGTTCTCGTTTTTCCTCAATGTATGTACGGAAAACTTTAATCATTGACTCAGCATGCATTGTCTCATCAACAATAGACCAAGTAACGATTTGTCCCATACCTTTCATAAGCCCATTGCGAGGAAAATTAAGAAGCATGATAAAAGAACTGAAGAGCTGCATACCTTCCGTAAACGCTGAGAATGCAGCAATGTTAACTGCGACTGACTCAGGTGTACCGTTTTTTCCTGAGAGTTCGAGGAAGTATTCATGTTTTTCCCTCATCTGTTGATATTCTAAAAACTCTGCATATGTAGTTTCAGGCATACCAAGAGTTTCAATCAAGTGAGAATATGCAGCAATGTGTAATGCTTCACGTGCAGCAAAACCGAGAAGCATCATTCTTACCTCAGGTTGCTTGAAGTATGGTAGATAGTTTTCAACATACCCACCTGCTACGTCAATATCACCCTGCGTAAAAAATCTAAAAATATTAGTCAGAAAATGTTTTTGTTGTGGCGATAACTTTTTATTCCAGTCTTTAACATCCTCTAACATTGGCACTTCAGTATGTAACCAATGTGCCTGTTCGTGTTTAAGCCATGACTCATATGCCCATGGATAATAAAATGGCTTGAAAGAGTTTCTTGCTTCTATAATGTTATGTTTTTTCTTTACCATGTTATCCCTCGCACGCTATACAAACTGATTCATCTTGAGCCAAAGCACTTAGATCGATTTCTTGTATTACTTGACGTTCTATCGCTTTAGCAACTTTATCTGCCTTCGCAATCTTATCGCTACGGCAATAGTATAGAGTTTTTAATCCCGCTTTCCATGCTAAGAAATGTACAGCATGTAAATATTTTATGTTGGTATCTGGTCTAAAAAATATGTTGACCGATTGAGCCTGATCAATATATTGTTGACGGTCAGCTGAATGCTGTATGACCCATCGTTGGTCGATCTCCATTGCAGTTTTGAATACGTCTTTGTGCCACTCGTCGATCCACTCCAGATGTTGAACACTTCCATCGTTGGCGATAATACTTGACCAGATTTTGTTATAGTCCATTTTATCATCTTCTTCACACTTTCCTTTAATAAATTTATCGAGATATTTGTTCTTGTTTAGATGCGACCCTGATAATGTATCTTGGCGATACGCATTGGCACGATAAGGTTCAATGCTAGGACTGGTATTGCCCATGAGAATGGAAGAAGAAGCATTGGGAGCGATAGCCATAACATGACTAAAACGCCTTCCAGTGCCAACCGCATCCAGAGCCTCGCCTCTCTCGGTACCCAATTCAATATTCGCATCATCTAATCCCTCTCTAATAGATTCAAAAATTCTTTTATTCAACCCCACTGCCATAGCTGATTCCCATGGGATATTCTTTTGTTGCAATAACGCATGAAAACCCAACGCACCAATACCAATAGATCTTTCTCTTGTTGCTGAGTATCTAGCACGTTCAATAGCAGTTGGAGCATGATCGATAAAATGCTGAAGAACATTATCCAACATTTCTGCCACATCTTTTAGGAATGACTCTTCTTTTTTCCACTGATCATAATATTCTAAATTCAAAGATGACAGGCAACAAACAGCTGTTCTTTCATTATCTGTAGGTAAAATAATTTCTGAACATAAGTTTGACTGACGAATCTTCAACCCAAGTTTCTTTTGGAACTCAGGCATATTACGATTAGATGTATCAATAAAGTGAAGATATGGCTCACCTGTTTGCATTCTAATTTCTAAAATACGTTGCCATAGTTCACGTGCTGAAACATATTCTCTGATCTCTCCGTTGTTTGGATCTTTCAATGCCCACTTGTCGTCGGAAGAAGGATCAATCATACAACGCTCGATAATCTCCATAAAATCATCAGTGACATTAATACCGTGATGAAGATTCAGGCAACGCATATTCTGATCACCTGTTGGCTTACGCATCTCTAAGAAAATTAAGATGTCTGGATGCGATATATCCAAGTACGCAGCATAGCTACCACGACGAGTACGACCCTGTCTATAAGCCAAAGAAGAGGAATCGTAAGTACGAAGATGGGGCATAACCCCAACAGATTTATCGTCAGCTGAACGAATACCGATACCAATTCCAACGCCACCTCCTAACATAGATAACCAGTTTACTTCTGATAATGTTTCTACTAACCCCTCAGCTGTATCTTCCAAGTATGGGAGAAAACAACTAATTGGTAAACCTCTTTTACTTCTACCAAAACTTAATACTGGAGTTGAATAAGACAACCAATGCTTACTTGAATATTCATATAATCTTTGAGCATGCTCATCATTACTGCCAAATGCTCTAGAAACAAAAGCGAATCTTTCTTGCGGTGACTGTTCATCTTCACGCATATAAGATTCCTGCATTCTTTTTAATCCTAACTCATCAAATAACGAATCTCTATCATATGTTACCTTTATGCCATGCACAATATCTTCCATTTATTACTCCGCTATTTTTATTCTGTTATAAATTCTTCAGCCATAGGAAATACATCAACTATCGCCTGCGCACATGCTCGTGCTATTTCCATATGCTCTTTCTGCGTGCCGTTTGAAGAGCGCAATTCTATATAGTGAACCCATGATCTAAGTGTTCCATTCACATATAGTTTTGAAACAGTATTACCCTCAGGCAACACACACCTCGCCTGCTCTTTAGCAATACCATGTTCTATTGCCCAGTTGTATGCATTTTTAGCAACTTGAATAGTGCTTTTTTGAATCATCTCCCACTCACCTCTAACTTTTCTATCAGCACTGTCAATAGAGTTTTGCCTATTAGTTTCATCTTGCAATCTAGCTTCACGAATCACAAAATCTAAATCCTCAAGTGGATTAGCGTAGCGTTGACTAAACTCTTGAAACGAAAATGATCTATGCCTCAATAACTGACGAGCAATATCCCTAGTAGTTTCAACCTCTAAACAAGCACTGACCATCTCAAGTGGACTCCAGTGTTTATGTTTAACTAAATACCGTATTAATTTTTCTGACGTTGTAGTATTAAATTGGTTGGAGGGATTACTTACTCTAGCACAAAACGCAATTAAATCTTGAACATTCATTAAACCTTCAGCATACATATGACGTTCAGGTTTGGAACAACTAATCAATTTCACTTTCATTAACACTTTCTCCATTGAGCAAATTTCAACATCGCTTCTACACCTGAAACGGCATTACCATCAATGATGCTAACTATTTCTTCCATACTATAACCAGCCAATATCATTTCATTAATATCTTTCTCAGGCATAGTATCTGGGAACAAACATATGGTGTACCCAGCATCAATGTACTTTTGTATTTGTTTTGTTATTTCTTTACTTCTTGGCTCATTATCCATAACGATCACTGAATTGCCAAGTATGTCTCTCACAAGTGGAGTATCAAAAGACGCACCACTTACTGCTATTGAGTTTGGAAGGAACAAAGAATCTATTGGACCCTCTACAATATATATGGTTTCGTTTTTTTCTACCCTTTCTAAACCATATACTTTTTCACGACTTTCGTCAAGTTTGATTGTATAATATTTTGGTGTTTCTTTACCGAATGCTCTGGCTTGAAACGCAAAAACATTATTATCTTCGTCGAAGAAAGGTATAATTAATCTAGGATGATCATCTTCTAAATTACTAAATTGTTGTTTAACGCTATTGGTATATTCTTTAAACTTAGTAGCAAAGTAAAGTAAGTTCCACTTATCCTTTGGGATCTTGCGGTCAACAATATATTTTAGAGCAGGATGGTTCTCATCCAGTTGATCAATCCTTTGCAACGATGATAGCGTAGCATCAGGAACTTTAACCGTTTCAGTTTCAAAAAACGAATTATCTATTTCTTTGTGAGAATTGTGTTTTGATGTTCCACTTTTGTAACGTTCAAGAACGTACTCGTTATATAGGTTCTCATCTATATACTTTATGAAGTTGCCAATATTTGAACCATAGTTACAATTATGACATTTTACAAACAAGTCTGATTTTTTGCGATAGATATATCCTCTGGCTTTAAGTTTATTGCGTGCACTATCCCCACACACAGGACAACTGTAGTTCCAAAGGTAATCTTTTTTCTGTTTGAAATTTCTTAGACGAGTGCTAAGAATGTTTGCATATTTCGCATCAATGTAAAGCATGTAATATCTCCATATAGAAGATATATTATACTACATAACGACTTTAAAAGAAAGTTTGATTTAGAATAAAGATGTAAACTTGACGTTGGAAACTAACCAACCCACTACCACAGCACCACCAATTACAAACCATCTCCATTTTTCTAGAGCATCAATTTTTTTCTCAACTCTTTTAATTTCTGCATCTTGTCTGTTATGTTCGCTGTCAATATGAGCCTTAATAGACTTCTCAACTGAGTGTATTGCATCCATAACCTCACGATTACTAGTTGTGATTCTAGAATGCAACTCTTTAACATCCATGGTAATATCGTCTCTATGCTTGACTATTTTTTGTTCTAGTTCTTTATCCATGGTGTTTAGGACATCCAACCTTTCTTCGTGCACGGCAAGCAATTTACTAATATTGTTAGAAACGTCACCTATCTTTTCGATAGTAACATCTAACTTAGTAAATAAAACTCCAAACTGATTTATATCTCTTTTGAGAATAGCAACTTCAGTTTGTAGATCCTTGTTGTCCGTTTGTTCCATCTTTGATTTCTGGTTCGTAATATTCTTTATATTTTATTATAATAGACCTTTGTGAGGCAATATAATTTCTGATCTCTGCGATTGTAAGCGAGAGTTCTTTATAACCATCATCAGTCAATGCAAAAAATACAGGATCTGCACCATCCGTTTTAAGTTGGGCGAAGATATCTGCTACATTATCTTCAGTAACAATTTTCCAAGTGATTTCTCTTTTACTTAAATCAACTGGAGCAGGGTGAGGAATATTCAATCTGGTTCTCTCAACCTGTTTTGTTTTTATTTCTACCTCCTTTACCTCTTCCCTTTCCGTTGTTTTCCACAACGTAGGAAAAGACATACAGCCACTAATTAGCAGCAGGGGTATAATTAGGATCAATAAGCGAAGGACATTCACGGTTAGCCTCTACTGGTGTTTTAGCACTTTTTTCTTCATCAGTCAATGGTGCACCACTTGCTAATTCAAAACATCTAAGTGCATTCATTGTACCACGATTAACTTTAAATTCTATGTCAGCGGGATCAGCAATTGCTTTCTTCCCAATATCACTTGAAAACTTTTTGTTCAAGACATCAACATCTTTTTTGAACTGTTTGTTTTCTTCTTCTAACTGCTTGTTTAACTTTTGAACAGATTCTATATCAGCTTGCATCTGCTCAATAAGTTCGTTCTGGGAGTTAATCCCATCTTCTAACTTTTTATTGTTTGCTTCTGACGTAGCCAGATTGGCTTTTAGGCTGGTAATGTAACTCAAACCATACCATGCTCCACCACCAATAACAACCACAATCAACAATATAGCAATATATTTTATCGCACTTCCAATACCAAACATAAATTTATCATCCTACATAAACTTCAATATCATTCTTCTTTCTATTACTTAGTTTGTTCCATGACCCACCACCGTTACGATTGAAACGAATGGCTTTAACTTGGTCACCATTTTGTAAAACAATAACTGCTTTTGGGTTTCTTCTAGCGAAACTGTAAATACCTTTTTCTACCTCGTCCTCGAGGTCTAGGTATTCAGACCACTGCTTATATTTTTTCTTACCTTTTTTAAATCTATCTATAACTTTACTACTTACATTAAACGTAGCATACTTTCTACCACCTTTACGTTTAATAGTTGGGTAGTCTACCGATGCCCCTGCTGTATTTGAAGCTGGAGCACCTGCAGCACCCCCACTAATTTCTTCAAATATTTTTAAATATTGTCTAACAGTTATTTCTTCTTCTGCTAGAACAACACCGTTTTCCATAAGTTTGAGGGCATCATTTAATTTTTCTGCCATTTGGGAGGTACTTCTATTACCTGTTTCGTATGACTCTTTAATCAGCCAGAACGCAGCAACAATGTTCCTAAGTTTACTTTCACCTCCAGGAAGTTTATTAATAATCCTCTTTAGATTAAAAACTAATCTTGTAAGATAATTATATGCGTCTTTTTCTTGCGCAGTTTTTAATTGTGATGCTTTCTTCAAAATTTTACCTTTATCATCAACGATACCCAGCTTGTATGCTTCGGTATCTTTAAATGGTTTTACCAATAAAGATAAAATTCTGTAAGCTACTAAATTATCAACCACTCTTGACATTAAATTTTCCTTAGTGTAGAAACAATGCTATTATCTATACTTATATCAGATGTTTTGATGTTGTGCTCAGGAACTTCATCTGGCATCCTCCCCAGATATATCAAAAATGTTGTCAGAGCATTCCAGCTGTCTTCGTCAATTTTATAGAATAACATATTTGTTGTACTATCGCCAAAGATATTATATAAAACGATTATGTGATTTAGTATTAGTCTTTCTCTTAATACATTATTATTCTTGTATCTAGAAAATAATTTTTTAAGATAAAGAAATCGTTTTAAATCTTCTTCAAATTCTTGTAAACTATGACACTGTGGATTATCATAGTGGTTCATAGCATAGACAAGAAAGTTGTTTTCGTTCAGCTTCATTATATGATATAGTCAAAATGGGGGCATGCGCCCCCAAGAACCATATATCTAAAATTATACGTCAGGAAACTCTGAGTCGTCGTCCTGATCGCCTGTTATTGAACCCATAGCGACCAATGTTTCGTACTGAATACGTCCAGCACGACCACCTGTACCTTCGATACGTCTTACCCATCCAGCATGTTGAACTGGATTACCGTCGGCAGCAATTTCAGTTGCCTCAGTTGGGTCAACACCAAATACTTTAGTTGGGTCACCCATGTCTCCAGAAGTTGAAGTTGCTTCTGATGTTGTTACATACTCTGGCTTCTCAGAAAGAGTATATGCTGCAGCAACAGCAACTGATGTTAAAGTTGCTCCTGGGACACCAGCCTCAACTACTGCTGATGCATCACTAGCAATAGAAACAATTCTGTAATCTTCACCAGCGATACGAATATAATTACCTACAACTGCTTCAGTTGTGAAAGCAGTAGAAGTTCCAGTAACTGTACCATCAGCAGCAATAGCAGCTGTTCCGCTTGCCGTTTTGCTATCTTTGTTACCCCAAAGTGCCATTGTTAATTCTCCTTGTTATCGATTTGAATTAGGTAGATTTAAAGTGTGGTGAGCGATACCACCATATGATTTTTTGGCGGTTACCTTTTGGTTGGCTCCCGACTTTGAACCCACAGGACGACCACGACCACGCTTCACTGCAGGTTCAGCTGGCTTTTTGGGTGCGTCTTTATCATCACTATTATACGAAGTACCATAGGTTCCCTTATGTGTTACAACTCCAGGTCTACCCTTGTCGTACTCATATTCTTTTAAATATTCTGCGAATGAAGGTGTATCATAATCTTCCTTCTTTACAGATGCTTCTTTTGCTTTCATTGCTTTCATTCTTTCACGATGCTTTCTAAATACATCATCGTTCGCTTCTTTGCTTGATGGAGTAGTTTTACGAGCACCATATTCACCTGTATCAACTTCTTCTCTCATTCCTTCTTCCCTTTCTGCTCCGAGTTTAGCAGCGATTGCCATTTCTCTTTTCTTTTCTTTTGACTTACCTTTGAACTGTGGAGCATCAGACTTTTGAAAATCTTTAATAACATCGCCCATGTCAGTTTTAGCAAGATCCATTTTCTCTTCAATAGACTCAACTTCTTCTTTCTTCATCTGCTTTTGCTTTTCCATTTCAGCTCTACGCTCAGCAGGTGAAGGAATACGAACAGTTTTAACGTTGGATTTATCTTGCATCATTCTTGACAATGCTTTTCTTGCCATACTTTCTTCCATCTCATCGCCACGTTTCTTGGCTTTTTCTTTTTCGTCCTTTTGCTTTTGACGTTCAGCATCAGTACCGCTATTGTGGAAGTTAATTCTGTGCCTTGGATGCACCTTATTATCTTTACCCATTTCCATGTCAGAACTATACATGTCTTCTTTTTTTGTTTGTCCGCTCATGCCTTTTTTCGCTAGGTGTTTGGCAATTGATGGACCAAGACCATATTTACCAGCTTTGGCTGGAGGATTTTTTCTTGGTGGATCTGGATCAAATGGAGGATCTTTTGCCTCAGTTTTTACTGGCTTTTTAATGGTAACAGGATAAACCTTACCACCCATCATAAACTTATCTTTGCCAGCACGATGAGCCGCAGATGCTTTTGTGATAAACTCGTTAGCATCCTCTTCGTAGTCAGAAGGAACTTCAATCTGAACTCTCTCAGTTGCCTTCTTTAGATCTTTATATTTTTTCATTTTCGAAATTTCCCTAGCTTTTTACAGTTATATTATTTATTCCTTTACGATTTCCAAAACTAAATCGCCATCGCCCTTCAATAATCTATGGTAGGACATTTTTGGTATAAAATAATCCTCATCTTCCTCTAATCTCACTGGCAACTCATTATCTTTTTGAAGCATCCAACCTTTGCCAATTAAAACTTTTATTGTTCTGTCTTGTTTATCTCTATGCCAAACTAAAAAATCTTCGTCTAATTCTTTAGGAAACCTTCTTATGGTATGCCACGGTAAATCTAGATCATAATATACTTCGCTCATATTTAATTACCAGAAGAAGTTTCCACCTCCAGAAAGTCCTAGTTGTTTGGCATACCTTGGTGTTCTGCATGCCCAATAACTTGGAGTTGTTTTATCATTTCTAGTACTACACTTATGCCTAGCAGCAAAACTTGCTCTGGCTTTAGGATCATTCAATTTAACTGACAATCCTGTAGTATCTCCCCACTGAACCTTCTTAACATTTTTAGTCTGAGGATCTCTAACATAAACATAAAACTTTTTAGATCCACCACGCTTTGGTTTGTTTAGTTCAACGTCATCCTTTTCTTCCGTATACATAGGACAATCTAGAGGAACATGTTCTCCGTTAAACTCAGCAAATTCACCAATTTCTGTTTCTTCTAATAGAGCCTTATCAACTCCAAATACTTCTAAAGTTCCCTCAGCTACCATCTGCCTAGCAGTTTGCCATAAAGCAAAATACTGTTCTGATCCAACACGGTAAACGTTTTCCTTCAAAGGAACTTCGTTTTCTATGTGCCAATCTATGGCTTCAGTAGCCTCTGTTAAATTTTGATCAACAGGATTTAAATAATCTTTAAACTTAATCATTTTGTAGAACTCTTATGCGATAGTCTTTTCTTTTCTAATTGACGAACACGTGGTACCATCTTTATTGCTATCCTATTTAGAATAGGTGTTAGACGCTTAACTCTAGCTTCTAATCTTTCTTTTTCTGCAACTGAAATCTTTTTAAGATCTCTACCTTTAGTAAATCTTTGCTTTAACGCTTTGACTGCTAACCTTCTTGCTCTTTTATTGATAACCTTCATTGGGGAATATCTTTTTAAGGCAATCTTAACAGCTCTCTTACGTTTTGCTTTTGTGCGCATCAATCTTTGCTTAGCACGAATTCTTTCTATTCTTGATAAAACTTCGTCAAGCACTTCAAGTTCTTCGTTGACTTTTTTCTTATCCTCATCGTCAACTTCTTCACCAGTTTCATCATCAACCATCTCAAAGTCGTCGTCATCATAAGCATGGTTTACGATATCGTCGTCGGTAATACCTTTAGCGACCATATCTGCTATCTTTTCAATTTTTTCATCAGTCATCTCTTCGCTATCATCATCTTCCTCAAAGAAAGCATCATATGACTTGTTATAGTTGACACCTAAAGTTTTACCGTCGTCTTTAAGTTTAATTTGTTTGTCTGCTTTTTTAATTTCTTCAGTGCGATACTCATGCTTCATAGTATCTAATTGAGGATTTTCTTTCTCGTCCTTTTTACCAAGCAATCTCTTCAAATCTTTATAGCTCATAATAGATTTTGCTAGATTGTAGTTGCTTGATGTATCAATTTTTTCTGACTCAAACTGACCAACCTTAGTAGTTCCATCAGGTTGCCTAATTGCTTCCTCCAGATCAGTAGCATCTTCACGTAAGTCTTTGTCTGCTCCGTGGTAAGTTCCCTTACCTTTAGTAACATATGAGTTTACTCTAGCAAGTCCCCACTGCTCTGGTGTAGTTCCTGGACGATGTCCTGAGTTCCAAGCAGCAACACCACGCTTATAAACTTTCATCAAAGTGCTATATGACATCCCAGACTTTTGCGCTTTCTTTTTTACAGCTGCATTTTCTTCTATCGTTTCTTCTTTTAATCTAGATGCCTGAGTAGGAATCATCTTTTCATCATAGTTAATTCCTGCCATCTTAGCAGTCTTCAACATGTTCAACAAAATTTTATATCCGTTCTTAGACATTGGCAACTTGCGAGCATTTCTAAGACCCATATTTACCAGTTGTTCTGGATTACTTTTCTTTTGCGCATCTTCAATACCAAGTGTTGTAGCAATAATTCTAGCAACTTTGATTTTATCCGCAGCAGTAAATTTTATTGATTCCATGTTTTCTCCGTAGAGTTCTTTATATTTTTTTGTATGCTTTGAGGGTTTTGTTTTAGCAGTCTTATCTCCTGGAGCTGGTTTATATGCTTCAGGATCTTTGTCGCTTAACTTGTCTGCCTTGTTCCAGTGTGCTGCTCTAGCTTTAGCTGTAGAAGGTGACAACCCACTAACATATTTTTTTGGTAAACCTGATTCTTTATCTTTTGCTACTTCATTTAGAGGAGATACTTCTTGAAGCCACTTACTAACAAGCGATCCGTCTTCTTGTTTCAATAGCAGATGATTAGAACCTCTCTTAACTATTTCTAATTGAGAGCCATCACACTCTACTAGTTCTCCAACATTATATATTTCTTCTTTAAAATACTTTTCTCGTATATCGTCAACTTCAAACTTAATAGATTCTTTAATAGGATCTAGTCCCATACCAGATCTAACTTCGTTCATCAATCGTTTAGCATCCATAGTAGTTAATGTGTTAGGAACGCCCCTCTTAAACGCATTAAAGTTACCTTTTTTAGCAGCTTCACGCATTTTAGTAGCTGACATACCAGAAGCAGAATCACCGTCAGGATCTCTTTCTCCTGCGGAAATTACTTCTATACTATCAAAATTGTATTCTTTACCGTTGTATCTATCGAGTAGCGTTTTAAATTCGGATACTCTATCACTACCAGCAACTAACACGATACTCTTGTATTTTTTGTTTAGATGCTTAACAACCTCGATAATTGTTCGCATATTATCTGTAGCTGCAACAAACTTAGTTCTGGGGAACATTCTCCTCAGATAGTATACTTTACGGGCAACAGGGAGAGGATTTTTCTTAGAATCTTTAGTTTTCGATACAAAAACTGCAGAATCTGAGCCGACAGATAGCTTCTTGACTGCTTTTACTAGCAGTTCATGCCCTATTGTGGGAGGATTGAATCTACCAAATGCGAATACAATTTTCTTATTCGGCAGTTCATTTAAAAACTGTCTATAACCTTTCATTATTACCCATCTATATAATTAACTGTAAATATATTTATATAATTTTTATTTTAATTATCTATCAAAAGTACATCAAATGCAGCTGTCATACGAGCATTATTTGAACGAACTGTAGCTCTTACGTCAACATCTGATTTTTCTGGTATAGCTACTGGAAATTGAAAAACGTAGTTATATGGTCCACCAGCACCTGAAACCTCAAAACTGTGTCCAACTCTAAATGCATCTTGACCAAAATATCTAACAAACATATCCCCAGTTGCATCTGCTCCATACTGCACTGATGCTATTCCTTGCATAAGGTATGCAGTTTTTCCTGCAGGAACTGTATAGATAGCCATTAAAGTTTGAGATTTTTCTATGTTAATTCTCAGTACTTCTGTTCCACCTCGAGAAACTCTTATCTGAGAAGTATTAGTACCATTAGTACTATATGCACGGTAAACTCGTTTAAATGTTACTGAACCTGTAGCAGTGCTTCCACTAATTGTAAAATCTTCATATGTTGGCTCGTAATTTTCATCAAGTCCTTCTACTCTAAACGTTAATCCATTATCTGTAGTTACTGTTGAACCATTAGCAGCAGTTGTTAAAACTGTTAATGTGCCAGCAGTATTAAATGCCGACCAAGGGTATGCTGTATCACTTTTGTCCCAGACAGTGCCACTTGTATTTTGAGACATCGCAGGAACAGCACCAAATTTGTGTATAAATGTGTGTCCAGCAACTAAACCTTGAGAAATAGATAATCCCCATGGCTGTAAACTTGCCCCTATGGCTGATCCAGAAATATTTGCATCGACATAAATTGGATTTAAAGAACTATTAACAGACGTGTCTTTACTGACTGGGATTGGATTTCCCTCATCATTTTTTATTTCCTGATTATCTGTAAATAAGTATGTCACAGTTTAACCTTTCCTTCAGCAATAAGTCTTTCACGATTTGCCATATGCTGATCTTGAACAAGTTTTTTATTTTCTCCGTTGTACTGTACAGCATGACCCTCTTCGATAAGTCTTTCTGAGATCATTCCAACTGGAGTCCAAAAGTCTCCAAGGATACGACCAAACTTACCTTTAGAATCATATTCTTTACAGCATAAGATAGACTTCTTACCTAGCATTTCTTTCAACCTTGCTTTACTAGCAAGACCAAATATTTTTTCTACCTTGTCTCTGGTTCTAGATTCTGGAGTGTCTATACCTGATATTCTAACTCTCTCATCTTTTAATATGATACCAAATCCTAAGTCAATATCAATATCAACAGTATCCCCATCTACAACACGTTTAATAATAGCGTGATATTCGTACATTAAATTACTCTCCATCCAGAACGATAAACCATCTGTATACCGCCATTGTCCATTTGCAAACTAAATCCACCCGCATCATTATCTACTGTGCCTGAAGCATTTATAGGATTTGTGGAAGCATTGCCTGATTCATCTTTAATAACCAACACTCTACCATTGGTAGCAGTCGATGGTAATGTTATTGTTACAGTACCAGCGTAGTTAACACCAATATACCAGTCTCCATCTTGGACTATATATGTATCAGTCTCAACTAATGTTGTATTGTAAACAACATCTCCAGTTTCAATGGTGTCGCCAATCCACTTCTTTGTTGTGGCATCATACTTTAAATACTTACCATCTTGTTTAGCTGAATTGCGATTAACATCATCCAAAAACTCTAAACGAACTTCACCAGATCCTGGACCATGCGCTGAGATTTTTCCTAACCACTGCTCAAGATGTTTTATCTTTTTGCGAATATCATCTACATCTCTAGAGGGTGCATCTGGATTTGGTTGCTGAAAAGTTTTACCAGTAAGGTATTTGTTTACCTCATCCATATCTAAAGTTTGCTCATCAACCAAAGTTTCTTCTTCTTTGATTGGCTCTGGCAAAACTTCTGCGATAATCTGTTGAGCTTCTTTTTTACCTTCTGTTTCTTCAGGTAATATTTCTACTTCTTTTTTGATAGAAGATAACTGAGAAAACAAATCTGATAAATCTGATTTGACATTTTCTTTGACTTCTGCTCTTACGCTGGCAATAAGTTTCCCTGTAGGATCATTCTCAGAATAATCCTTTTTGCCTTCAGAAATAACTTTTAGAAAATCTCCTAAACCGCTCATGCTAACGCTAGTAATCCTTCCGCAGCTGCCACAATGTAACGGCAAGCAACTTCGTCATCAGCAAGTTCCTGTGCTGCTCTAACTTCTACGATCTGCTGCACTAAGAAGTCATATTCTTCTTTGTTTAGATCGCCATCTTTATACTGCTGTTCAAAAGTTAACAGGTCTTTCGCTAATGATGCTGCTGGTCCATCACCAGTAGCAACTTGTCTAAGTTCTTCTAATACGCTCATCTTCCCCCCCAAGCACTAACAATAGTGTCAATTCTAGTTTTTTGAACTTTTAAAATACCTTCACAAAAAGTCTCATTTTTAGAATCCTTTGCTTTGATTAATGCCTCCTTCAACTGCGAAACATTTTCAGCTTGAGGATCTTCTCTCAACTCAGTATAGACTGATAGTCTATTAACATCATCAATAACATAATCCCAAGTGCTCTTATCAGCACAGTCTAGACTGTCAACATCTACCTTAGCATTAACTAGCATAGAAAATTCAACAGGATCGTGGGGAACAGGAAAAATGAATGAACATGCACTCAAACAAAGAACTGCTGTTAATGATAGTAAGTTTCTCATAATTATTTTTTCGCTGCTGGTTTCTTAGATCTTGGGCGACCACGACCACGCTTAACTGTTTTCTTTACTCCAGCTTCTGTTTTCTTAGCTGCAGCTTTAAGATCTTTCATGTCGATCTTACCATCTTTGTTAATGTCCAAAGACTTAGCATCACGATTGAAGTAGACCATAATGACTACCACCGCAATCAAAGCAACAATAACCCAAACCATAGTATTTTCCATTTTTTAAATCTCCTAATTTTTATTTAAAAAGTTATTTCTAGAAAACTCTAAACGATCAACTAATTTCACTACTCTGTGATCGTGTACTGCAACAAATCCCTCAGGACTCGTAGGCACTAGAGAATTTCCTCGTTGAACAAACGATCTCATAGTTTTTAGTTTATTCAACTTTGCGACAATCATCATTTTAGCAGCTGCCAATAAAGAAAATACTTCGTAAGCAAATACTAACTTTGTATGATTATCAGTGATGAATTTTACTAATTCATCTCGAGTAGTAATTCTACCTGCTTTTGCCTTTTCTGTCTTTAACTTCTCAATTTCTTTCTTATATTTAGCTTCTATGAACGGCACAAATCCATTCGCAACCTGAGGAGAAGTATAATCTCCAGCACGAACATTTGAGTTATTATACGATGCCATTAATGGTGCTAGAGCATCATGGTTTGCCAACTGATTTAAAAACTTCGCTGGCAATACTCTTTGTAGCTGTTTTAATTTAACAATAATATTGGTAATCTGCTGCTCCTCAGCAGGACTCATTGAAATATCTGTTGTCTCGTCTTTAATATAAGCATCGTCAAAAAAGATTTCTGGAGTCTTTTTAAGTTTTTTTACTGAGTATGTTCCAATACTAGCAGTCATAGTAGCTGGGTCACTCCCAGCATAAGAAGTGTGAAATATAATACCCATCTTAGAAGCAAGTATTCTCTTTGCCAAATCTGATGCGACAGGAACCGCATATACATTCGTATTAGGTTTGAAAGTAACATATTTAACTCCATCAATATTCATTGGTTTCAAATCATTTTCAGTATACAAGAAATCACCTTGCACTGTTCCGTTTATACCTAATTTCTTAGCATATTTTAGAGCATACTTCATCTTCTCAACAAGTCCTGGAGCATGCCCATGATTTTCTTCGATATCTTTTTCTGTTCTGTTTAACTTTGGCGTCTTATTGAAAGCAGACTTACTAGCAACCCAGTAATCTTTTGAGCTGTGGTGGATAATGATAGAAGGACTACCATCCCACTTTGTAGTTAATTTGGCAGGAGCTGGTCTGCGTTGAACAATAGAATGGTATATGACGATAGAGTTTATGGCGTCGTTTACGCCAGATGCCCCCTCTTCAAACACTAGGTCTTCCAAGTGTGATAGGTGGGTCAACCGATTAGTATTGTTGACCTTTTCTGAGATATATGTTTTTAGATTTAGCATTTATTTTATATAATTATACCCTATTTGTAAATTAAAGTAAAGCATTATCCTCTTAAAAAAGGATTTTTTTTCTTAGTTCCTGGTTTTAGGGAATAATTGCTATTTGGCATCTTACTTATCTTGATCTCAGCTTGGACCTCATAAAATTCCGATCTAGTTGCAATACGAACCTTAAAACTTCCTTGCCCCGAAAGTAGAGGTATATTTAATAATTTAAATGGATTCTTATTTGATATTAAGTAAAAATCATCACCAGCTTGCATATAATATGCTGGCTCACGCTTTCCGATAGTATAATGTTCCGTCACTACCTTACCAAGATTATAGTTTTCTTGATTAGCAATATAACGATTAACAGATGGCTGATCAAAGTAATTCTTCATAACATGAAGGGGAACTGCTCCCTCCTGCTTAAGACCTCCTTTAGTCGTTGGTATCTTTAACTTACTAAAAGGAATACCTGAGTACTTGGCAATATCTTTTAAAAACTTTTTCGCTTGAGATGATTGATTCAATATCTTAACAGCTTCTGCTGCTGCGGGAGTTTTATATGTAGTTTGCCACTTACCGCTATCATAAAATACTCTGGGGTTAGATAAGTTGTCAGTATGATTCATTTTAACTTCAAACCATGCTAATTTTGAATTATACGAAACCTTAACATCAGCATATGAAGTATCTACTGATGGTCTAGTAGCTTTTATTCCTGGGATTGAATCTATATTTTTAGCTACTTCTTTTTCGTACCTATCTGATGCTGCGCTCATTTACCTATCCCTATTTTTTTATACTTTCTTTCCCATTTAACAACTTGCTGTAATAACTTATTTAGTGCTGCATTATTTTTATGGTCTTTCTCAAAAGTTCTGAGATAGTATGATAGAGTAGGGGAAATACTTCTTTTCTTAAAATTTAAGTCTGCTGGAGTTTTATTTGGATGATAATACAATAAATCTAGATAAATGCAGTGAGCATACGCTTGTATTTCATCAAAATTAGACAAATATCTGCGTTCTTCGTCTCGCTTTAATTTTCCAGTTTTCTTATATGCTAGGTAATAATTGGCGAACTCACCATCTCTACGCTCAAACTGCATAAAGTGTATAAGTTCATGCATCATCATTTGGATAAACTTAAATTTAAATCTAGTCCAAGTAGTACCAGTAAAAACAAACTGGTCGAACGACTTATCCATAATAATGGCACTTATTCTACGATCTTCCATATCGTATTCACCAGCAACTGCTATGTATTCATCGAATACTTTAGATCTACTTCGTTTATATAACTTGACGCTGGTACGCCATTTTTTACAGTAATTAGATAAACCTCGATAATCGTTTCTATAATTATCGAGGTCTACCCAAATTTTAGACGGAATGAACTTTGCCCTGAATGGACGTTCTTGAAAGGGAATGAAGTCTACAAAATCAAAATTTAATTTTTCTATTAAATTCATTTTATCCTCCAAAGTAGATGATATTATTATAACCTACCTTGGATTATTTATAAACCTTTTTAGAAAAATTCTTCTAGAGTACTCCTCTGACTTGATTCATATGCCTGTTTCCACTTAATTTTAAGTGCTTTCTTTACCAATCCCTTCCATGGACCAGTGGTTTGTTCTTTCTCATAAACCTCCACAAAATCGGGAAACTTTTCTGCTAGTATTTCCTGACCTCTATTGTGGTTCTCAATGGTTCTGTAAGTCTCACATCCACCCTTAGTATTGGTGGCAGAAGGATTGACTCTACAATGATTGAACACTACATTTTGAAATCCAGTGGTGAGTAGTTGTAATGTAAGGTAAAAATCTTCTGGCATTAAAAGATAATTTTCACCCCAGTCTACACTATTAGGATCAAACTTCTCAGAATAAAACACGTTGGTATATACTCTAGTGTTAAACGAAAATGGCTTTTCGTTGGGTGGAGTATTGTGAGTAGAAAGTCCACCATGAACATATCCGTCGTCCATAAAACTTTCTATCTTGAGGAGCATATCAGAAAACTCTGCCTCAGTCATAGCAACACCTTTGAGTTCTGAATTAATTGTTACAAACTTAAGATCGTCATCCATAACAAATATTCTTTTGCCCTTCCAGTTTTGCCCGATATGCTTTCTAGTTACAGCAATACCTTTAGTTCCTGAAGGAAGTTTCCATACGTTACAAGATTGGTACTTATCTTTCATGTAATCATATTCATGCTCTTGAACGACCAAGGTAACTATATTATGAAACTTTGTTGGTATATTACTTAAAGTTATTTGGTTGTCACATCTACCTAATGTTGGGATAATAATTTCTATACTCATTTATGACTCCACTAATCTATTATGTTCTGAAATGCCTTCTTCACCAAGTTTACTTCTCAAATAATCATACCATTCTTGCTCCTTCCACATCCCTGGACTAACACCGTTCCACAGTTTTCTTTGAAGAGGATGATCAAGATTTTTTCTTCTTGACTCAACATATTCATATCTAGTATTTTCATATTCATATGAACCAAGTTCAAGCATTTTTTCTCTGAGATAACAAACCAAAGAAACTCTATGTGAACCTTCTTCACAAACTATTGGTGTGTTACCGTGAATACACTCATGATTATTAATCAGTAACAGATCTCCAGGTCTTACGTTAATTGCTATTCTAAGTTCAGGAAGTACTAAGTATCCACCAGTATATCTACCATCATTAGATAGAACTAGAAGATTAGATAGTCCATCAGTAAAGTCTCCAGCATCTCTATGGCAAGCTGTTCTAAATGTCTTATTGACAGTAACTGTAGTAAATACTGTTTCAGGAACTACAAACTTTGGATCAATTTTATTAATCGCTTCCTGTTGAGCAGCATGTCTTTTAGGTAAAAGATTTTGAAATCCTTTAGAAAGATTCTTTAAAAATGGAAAAGACATTTTAAATTTATCAAAGTTGTCTCTAGTATACGATGTGGCTCTACCATAAGGTATCCTAGGATACCGATCAAACCAACCAGCAATACCAGAATCTACTGGGTTGCCATAGGTAGTTTCACTAATATATTTTTCTATCTCTCTGACAGCTTCAGCTCTTTTCTTATGATCAAATCTTTTGATAGATTCTAACCAAACATCAAAGTCAAAACCCTCATGTATTCTATAGATAACCCACACATTATTTTTACCACCACCCAATGCTTTCTTTCTAGATTCTTCCGTGGGGTACTTTGCGTTGACTACGTCGATTGGATCTTCTGCGAGAAAAAAATCACTAGCACTTTCGTGTTTTAATAATTCGTCCATCATTTCTTGTTGATAGTTAGTTACCCAAACTCTAGTACCGTCTCCAACATTAGTTCCGTCTTTAGTTCCAGACGCTAGACCTCTGTTTTCTGTACTAACAGCAGCACCTATCAAACCATCATAAGCATCTTTCTGCTCTTGTTCATTGAAATAATTTTTTCTAAACTTGAAAGCAATCCGCTTCTCACTTACTTGATCTGTATCTTCAAGATTATTAGAAGGAAGATAACAATCAGTATCTTTATCAATTAAAATATCATAATAACTGTCGTCTACAAATTTACCCAGAAGATCTTCACAGTCAATTAATTTGTCAGCAAGTATAGTTCTTACCATATAAACTCCTAAAATTTAAATCCATCAAAACTAATTTCTTTTTTCGCTCTTCTACCAAATTCACTATTATCAAAAACTGGAGTATCATCTTGCCCAGAATCTGCTATATTTTCTTGCGCTGAAACCTCAACATCATATAGTTTCATTTTACTTCTATCAATACCAACAATAAATCTCTTATAACTACTAGGATCAGCATATCTGTTCTTCAACTGCTTAACCATTATCTGATTAAGCTGCTCAAGCTCTTCAGTTGATATTAGAGCAAACATAAAATCAACAGTTGCTGGCAAACCAAAAGACTCAGAAGTATCTGTCAAGTCAACGTCAGTGTTAGAAAAACCAGATCTAGTAGTTTGTGTAGCACTTAGTATAGGAACATTATATTCTACAGCCAAACCTCGTAGTTCTTCAGCAATGCTTTTAATATATGTATAAGAGTTTACATTCGCTCCTTGACGAATACGTTGACTTGAACAAATGTTTAGATAGTCAATAACGATAACATCTGGAACAAAATCACGTTTCATTTTTAGTTCATCAATTAAAGAACGGAAATGACCAGCATGAGCACCTGCAGTTGGATACTCTTTAACTACCAACCTACCTTGAGTTTTAGTTTTCAGTTTTTCAAGTCTGTTTATGAAGATTGATTTTTCAACAACCTTCAACTCATCCATGGATAAGTTTAGTAAGTTAGCATCAATACGCTCTGCGATTCTTTCCTCAGCCATCTCCATAGTAATATAGAGAACATTTTTACCCTGAAGTAAAGCAGCAGCTGAAACGTGACACATGAACAATGACTTACCGACACCAGTGCCAGCAAGCGCAACGTTGAGTGTTTTCTTAGAAAGACCACCTTTGGTTATAGTGTTGAACATACCAAGATCAAAGGGCATCTTTTCTTCAACTTTATGATAGAAAGCATACCGTTCTTCACCGTCTTCAAGATAATCGTGACCGACATGTTTATCAAAAGAAACTGCCAATGCTTCTTGAAGTAAGGAAGGTATGGCATCTGCAGTCAAGACAGTATTTTTACCATCTATGATACCGATAGATTCCATTATACCATTATGAAGTGCCTTTTCTTTACAGAATTTTTCGCTACGTTCTAGTAACCAATCTTCATTGACATCTTCACCTGATAAACTATCAACAGATTCTTGTAATGATTTGTGCTCAACATCAGACAAGTCCCTACGATTAGAAACTTCAATAGAAAGAATTTCTTTCGTTAGTGGTTTGTTGTAGTCAGTGTAAAATTTAGAAACAATTTCAAAAACTATTTTCTCTTGACGATTTTGAAAATAATCTTTCTTTAAAAACGGTAATACTTTTCTTGCATAGTCTTCATTATGTATCAGATTGTTCAGGATCGTCTGTTCTATTCTCATCAATACCGCCTGTATATACTATTCCATTCATAATTAACTGCTCACTTAGCAGCTCCATCAAGAAGTCACCCAACTCTTCTTCAAAGTCTTCTTTATTATAAAGCACTCCACCATCATCATGAACTTCATAATCAAACTTCAATTTGAGTTTATCTTGACCCTTGTCCTCTTCAAACTTTACTGCACCATATGAAAATATTATACCACTATGTTTCCCCTCTGTCAACATTAATGCTTCTGTTTTTGCATCATCTTTCTTTTCTAAGACCTTATGTGGTCTTATTGGAGCATCTTCATGAAACTCCTCATGCAACATCTTCATCACCTTCAGAATAATCTTTTGGTGCAGGTGGGTCTTCATGACCAAACAAATACTTAGATTGACAATACTCGTCAATAACTTTTAGTGTATCATAATCAAAATACTTTTCAACATCTTGCATAATATGTTTACCAAAAACTTTTTTACCGTCTGGTAATTCAATACGTCCACCTTGCGACTTCCAAAGACCTGCTTCAATAGCCAAGTCAGTCAAACCATGATAACGATCTAAACCTGTAGTAAACGAAAGTTTAGTTTCAACCATAGATTGTTCACGTGTGAATCTAGACTTTTGCAACTTACATTTAATAATATTACCAATAACTTCAGTTCCGTCTTTATCTTTAGACTTACTCAGATAAACAATAGTTGAAGCAGCATACTTCAAACCAGAACCGCCACCCATTTCCTGCATAGGAATATAAGAACCTACTGTGGTATACGTGTGATTAGTAACTAGCATTGGCACATCAAGTTTAGATAACTTCAAAGATAATATTCTAAAGGCACCACGAATAAGTTGTGCTCTAGTCATATCTCTAACATCTTTACCTGAAGCGGCATCTTCCATCTCTTTACTAGTTGACAGCATACCCAAAGAATCTAGACACATCATTAATGGTGGTCTGTCACCTTTTTTAGTTTTCTCATATCCTTCAAGAATTTTAACTGCTTGAGTTCTAAACTCTTGAATAGTAGAAACTGGAACGATAACAAATCTGCTAGTGTCAATACCTCTATCCTCTAGCATCTTTTTAGTCAGCGCACCCTCAGTTTCAAAATAAATTATACCTGAATTTTCATCAGTGCTCAAAAAACTTTTACAAATACCTAACGCATAGAACGTTTTTCCTGTTGAAGATTCTCCTGCCAATGCTGTAACTTTGTTAGAAGGTAAACCACCGAAAATGGTACCAGACAAAAGAGCATTAAAAGCATAGGAACCAGTATCAATAAAAGCATCAGTATCACCGACAACACCCTGATCGGCAACTCCAGCAAATTCATTGTCCAACTCCTTTACGATTGATTTTAAAAATTCCATATTAACCTCACGGATTGTTTTTCGAATGTGGTACATCAAATACGAATGTTATTCTTACTTCATCACCGATGTTCTCAGTCCCATGTTCAAGTTTATTATTAAACCACAACAAAGTTCCTGGTTCTACATCATAATACTCATCACCTACATAATAACGATACTTACCTTGAATAGAAAGATGATAGCGATCTTTCGTTTGATAATAACTACCTATATCAATGTGAGCACCGACGTGACCAGCAACTGGCAACGAAAGAAACCCACAACGTTTAAACTTCTTGAAGTGCCTCTTTAAAAACTTAATTATCTCAGTATGACGCTCATACGCAGGCGTAGGAATACATATCTCAGTATCCCCAACATATTCTTCAGGTTTAGTTATACCACCAATAACTAGTTGCAAAACATCTGCTTCTATTTTGGGGAACCCATGTTTATCTATATTACTCTTCACACCCTCAATAGTTTTATTGTTACCCCAATCTTCAGGGTATTGTTTCAACTGATTGAGTATTTTAGATACATTAATACCTGTTTTAATTATGCGTATATTTTTCATCCAAAAAATTCTTCTAGATTAGCTTGTGGTTCAACATACCAGCCCATTGGTTCTATAATAGTTTTCAAAGGATCAAGAAATACTTTCTCATACATAGTATTATAATCTATATACGAATTTAAATCAAATTCTTTTGGTAGTGTTTGCAAGAAAGCAATCACGTCTTCAGAAAATGGATTTGGTTTGCTAACATAAACGAATTTTATCTTATCTCCATCTTTAATTTCTGGATACTTTTTAGATATCTTCAATCTTTTACAATGATGGTTGAATAACAAAGCACCACGCACATGGATTGGAGTACCCTTAGTATATATTGGAGAACCAGCATACTGTTTCATTCCATTAACACCTCTTGGGAAAGAAATATCTTCTACTGGCAAGGAATTAAATACTTTCCTATAATCTTCTACAAATTTATGCAGAACCTTTTCGTCTCCTCCCAAAACTACATTAACAGCATCCTTTAGTTTTTCTCGGATAACTGCAGGTGTGGAGGACTTGACAATTTCTAGTCCCATAACCTTTAGTTTTGGTTTGGCATATTGAACACCCTCAGAATTATGGACGTTCAGCACGTATCTCTTTTTCGCAGTCCAGATACCTTTATCAGCAAGAACTTCTCGCTTCATGACCATTTTTTGATCATAAGCATTCATATACTGAGCCAACTCATTATAACACTTATCTATATATGGTTGAACTTTATCTTCACAAAATCTATCCATTAATGAGATAATCTTTTCAGTTGGATTATCTTTGAAGAACTTCTCAACCAACTTCTCAAATGTTACATAAATTGAATCCGTATCAACAGCAATAATATAATCTTCATTTTTAGTACCAAGTATCTCGTTCATAAATTCGTTCATCTTATTATGAATCCAACGAATACTTAACTGTCCTGAAGTAGTGATACCCTCAGCCATACGAATATCAAAGTAACGGAAATACTGATTGCCCATCGCACCATAAGCAGAGTTCAAAGCAATCTTCATTGCCATCTGCAGATTGTTCAATCTAGATATTTCTTTGAGTAGTTCTGGTTCCTTGGTTTTTTCATAGTCTTGTTCAACAGCAAGCATCATCTTTTTATATTTGCTTCTGTCAACATACATCTTATTCATCAACTCAGGAAATATACCTTGCTTCTCTTTGCTATAACACCAGCCATTAGCAGTCATAGAAAGGTTTCTTTCTTTAACTTCACTGGTATCTACATTTTGTTTCAACAAACTATTTACTTTACAGTTAACATTAAAATCCTTAACCATGGTTTCAGGACTGATGTTATATTGCATAATCAAGTGGGGGTATAGACTGTTCAAGTCAAATGAAGCAACCCAGTTATGCATGCCAAGTATAGGGTCTTTAACAAACGCACCCTCAAACTGAGCACTCTTTTCAGTAAAACTTTTTTGCGGGATAACTATGTTTTTGCTCTTCAAGTGATTATAGATAATCGCATCCCACATACGAACCTGAGAATAAACATCCTCATAGTTTATCTTAGCATTATATGCCATAGTTAAGATAAGCTCGATCAGCTTCATCTTATCTTCAAGTTTATCAACCAACTCAACGTCATGAATATTATACTCAACAAACTTTTGCCAGTCACCTTCATAGAAGTCTTTGAAGTTTTCAAACTCACTGTGGTCTAGTTTGTTAGCACCAAGTTCAACAAAGGCAATGTGATCTAGACGATAAGACTCTTGGTTTGAATAAGTAAACTTCTTATAGAGATCGAGATAATCTAAGGAAGCAATACCAACCACATCATAAGCAATTTCTTTGTTACCCCTAACATAGATTTCTCTACGACGAATCATTTTCCAAGGAGAAAACTTTTGAGCATCCCTAGTGCCAAGGATACGTTCAATCCTACCCAAAAGATATGGAATATCAAAAAAGTTTGTGTTCCACCCTGTGATAATGTCAGGATAGTTTTTCTGCCAGAACTCCATAAACTTCTTGAGCATAGTATACTCATCTTTACATTCAATATACATAACATCGTTACGTGTATTATTAAACGGACGAGTACCAAACGTTATGGTTTTCTTTGTGGTAAAGTCTTTGATTGAAATTAGAAGAACTGCCTCGTTAGCAGTTTCAATATTTGGGAACCCTTCTTCAGTTGCGGTTTCAATATCAATCGTAAAGATTCTTATCTTATCAATATCAAACACCACTTCACCAGTATAGTTGTCACTTATATACTGAACAACATAGTTTGTATTTCCGTAGATCTCAAACCCCTCAACACCGTCGTATCTAGAGATAAAATCTTTACAGTCTGAGATAGTTCCTGGAGTAATCTCATAAACAGGTTTACCCTCTAAAGTTTTCCAAGGGATAGATGAGACACCGATAGATTTATTTGGAACAAACAGGGTGGGGACGAAGTCAAAGGTATGTTGAAAGCGTTTACCGTCTTCATACCCTCGCACCAAAATTTGATTACGCTTTTGGTGAACGTTAGTATAGAAAGTGTTGGACAAAAGAAATCCTCAAAAGAAATAACAAACAGGTATAATTATACTACAAGGTAGTATTATAGTAAAGTTTTATTCTTGTGTTGCAAGATATTCCAAAAAAGAAGCAGCTGCAGTTTCATTAGTAAAACATTTTACATGAACAATATCTCTGTCGATTGTGTGTGCTGCTACAACAAGTACCTGTTTACTTTTCATCACAGATACTTTAAAAATCCAGTTCCCCTTCTTTACAGGAATGAAAGAAGCAAGACCGTTGGGGAGAAGTGTAACTCTATTATTCATAGAGGTATTTAGGGATAGACCGAAGTCTACCCCCAAATATTAAACGTGCCAGTGTTTTCTAGATTGAAACACCTTTGACCAATGCTCTACCTCAGAAATAGATGTTGGTCGTTTACTCATAATAAACTGCTCAAGCTCATTGTTTGGCGTGTCGAAGAATGAAGTTAGGAATTTAATTATGCGTTGCATTTGCAAGATCCCTTCAAACTTTCAATGAGTTGTTTAGCATTTTTGCTTTTACCCATTCTGTTGAATCCTGCTGCTGCTCTTGCCATTCCAACTTCCATACCAAAACACTCCAATTTGCATAATAAATGTCTAATCATTTTGATCATTTATCATCGCTTTCTGCGAGAAATTGCTTCTCGCCATCGGAAGGTTGGTTAATTTCGATTTTCTTTGGCTTCTTATGCTCTGGAATAATACGCTCAAGGAAGATCTTAAGCATACCATTAATCATATCAGCACCCTGAATCTCGATATGATCGTTCAAAGCAAATGTTCGTGTGAAGTTTCTTGTCGCTATACCTTTGAATAGGTAGTCGTCATTATCTTCATTAGCGTTACCCGATACAACTAGTTTGTCTTCAACAAATTCAATTTCGATTTCAGATTTGCTGAAGCCAGCAACTGCCATCTCAATCGTGTACTTGTTCTCGTCAACCTTTTTAATATTGTAAGGAGGGTAGTTAGGGATGTTTTTTGTGATATCGTCGTGTAGTTTTGCTAGACGATTAAATTGATCATCGTAACCTACAAAAAATTTATCAAAATCTTTGAAGGATGATGGATTAAAGAACGTATCTAGACCTTTAAGAGTCATGTGTTTCTCCTTTTCAGCGAGTTAATAAAATTTGCTACCCAATAGGCGTAGCTATTTGGTGGTTTTAACTGGACCACCAACCAGTTCCCATTCCGTAGGAATCAGAATTACTTATTAGCGATATACATCGTGACTTCAAAGCCAAAACGCATTTCGGTATATTCAGGTGTTGACCACATATGTGTTCTCCTAAGTTATAACTGCCCATTATTGAGCATTATTACTTATTCATAGACACACATATTTGACCTAGTGAAAATCATTAGTTTCCACTAAATCAAAATTTATTTAAGCAGCTTGTGCTTCCTTTTCCTTATCTGCTTGTTCGTTGACTTGTGGCTGTCCTTGCTCTTTGATCTTTGCGACTAGAGTTACTACTTCATCAAATGGATGGCGACCCAATACACGAAGAATCATATTTACTTCCTCAAGACTCAATTCAAGTTTAATCATTCACTTTCCTTTCATTTAGTTTTTTACCAATGTTATATTTTGGAACAAGTTCCCACTGTTCCTTTTCCTTATAGGAAACTACTTTAATCTGAGACAGAGATGCTTTGTTATCTGCCTTAGAAGAATCTACAATTTTTAATAACTCCCAATCTTGCAACAACGAAGCAATAGCATTTCTTCTCTCGATATCATTGCTAGTAATATTTGCTTCTTTACCGTCCAAAGCAAATAGTTCTTTGAAGTGAACTATAAAATATTTACCTTGCTTGTGCAAAATATGGCAGGATTGATATAATACCTGCTCTTTCTTGGACGCTATTCCTATCCGAGTTAGTGTTTCCCGAACCTTCAAAAAGTTATCTGGTTCTGGGAGTGTAATCTCCAACATAGAATCAGGAGTCCAATCATAATAGATTGTCTCAACGCTCATTATTCTTTACCACCCTTTTGTAATTTTTGTTCAATAATATTTAATTGTTCTTGAGAAAGAAGTTTAATCGCTTCTTTTGCCTTTTCTCTAGAATAATTAAAGTACTCCATTACTAGTTCCAAAGGTTTATCTATTTCTTGCTTAGCCCACTTAGAAAACCTTTTTTTCTTTGGTATACTATTTAGTAAAAAATAATATTGCCATTTCTTATCTAGATTAGAGTACCGATTCATTTCATTAGCATAAAGAACGGTATCATGAAAATAAGATAATCCTCTATTGCTCAAGAAAGGATCATAATACTTTATGTTTAACGGATCCTCTTCTAATAAATCTTTCTTAGATAAATTTATGGAATTTAAAAAGTCAAATGGGTTCATGTGATCATCTTTCTTGACTGAACCCAATCTTCAGCTAAATCCTCAGCGACTTGTATTGATGTATAAGTTCGCCAATCATCTATCTCTAAAGCAGCATCCCAGTAATTTACCTGATACATTCCTTCTGCTGTTCGGTAAATTCTAGCACACCTATTAGTATCATCCGTATATTCACTTAGTAAATTCATAACAATCCAATCTCTTTTGCGTGTTTAGTGTTTACTACGATTTCTCTGTCTCCACCGTAAGTATCACTGAGGACTTCTTTAATCTCATCCCAAGTTTTACCTTGCGCTAGAAACGTATCGTCTTCAGAACTGAAAAGATAAAATATTTCCCCATGCTTCTCAACAGTTGCTAAAATATTATTATCTACCTCTGGTTCTTCTGACTCATATGCACCATCTGCTATTGACTCTAGCATTTCTATGGTTTCCATTTTTCGTCTATTGTAACCAGCTTTAAATGCCGTGACGTAAATAATAAGACCGATAAAGAAACTCAGTAATAAATCAAACATTGTTGAACCTGCAAGATGACATTACCTCTGTTAATGCTGCCATATTATTTAGTTCATGGTCAGCAACGAACGCAGACTTGTACTGATAATCTGCTAGGATAAGAACCAGTTGGGGAATACTGTTCTTATCCAAATACTCTACAGCTTTATCGTACAAACTTCTAAACAACGAGGTGGTATCTATATCAGAGTTTTTACCAAGCCACTTCCTAGTAGATGGGAAGTCCTTGTTCTTGAGAAACTTGATAAGTTCTTTGAAGTTCTCATCATTTAAGTTTACAAGAATACCAGAATCAATAACACCTGAAGCAGAGTATCTTTGAAGTTCGTTTAAGATTCTACGGTAATCTGGGAAATGTTTAGTAGCCAGTTCAGCAACAACCTTCTGGTCATACTCTACATTCTCTAGATCAAGAATCTGTAGAACTCTTTTAAAGAACCCATTTAATACAGTTGGCTTTTCTTTGTTATCGATCTTAAACTCAACAACAGAACACCGACTGTGTAAAGGTGCTATGATTCTGTTTTTAAAGTTGCAGGTGAGGATAAATCTACAGTTGTTTGAAAACTCCTCAATGAATCCTCTCAACGCTGGTTGCGTACTATTGGCATTCAGGTAATCTGCCTCATCTAGAATAACGACTTTCTTTGCGTCAGTCAAAGAAACCGTTGAGGCAAAGGACTTGATATTTGTCCTGAGATTGTCGATACCTGATTCTTCGGATCCATTAATGAATAGATATTCTGCACCTATTTCATTACATAGAGCTTTTGCTACCGTAGTTTTACCCACACCTGCAGAGCCACTAAACAGAAAGTTGGGTAACTCTCCCTTCTTTATATAGTCATGAAAAGTTTTTTTCAAACTATTGGGAAGAATACAATCATCAATTTTTTGTGGACGATATTTTTCAACCCACAAAAAGTCTCTCTCACTCACATCCATAATATAATCTCCAAGATTTATTCAAAAGTAAAATTAGATTCACATAAAACATTCCAAAGTATTTCTGTCAAAAAGATCTTCAATTTCGTAGTTTACCAAAAACTTGCCACATCGTTCTAGATTTTTAGTTTTTTCATTCCAGACGTCAACATGGTAACGACGTAAATCTTTTTCCCTAAAACAGTTGTCTTCGATATCTTGTTTATATGACTTAACATATACTTGTGATTTGGGGATATATTTTTTTACCAGTGGATCATTAACATCGTCATGTTCAAAACACCACGCCCAAATTAAATCAGTAGACAAACCTCCCCACAAATTGGAAGTTACAGAGTGCGGCGTTTTGCGATCTCTAATAACAGTTTTCATAGTATAATCTCCAAGATTTATTCAAAAGTAGAATCAGCTTCAACTGCTACGTAGTATACCAAGTCTCCTTTCGTACTTTTAAATCTTGAAATTTTACGACTACTAATTGATACATCATAATCGCCTGGGATCATCTTAAGGTTATCAACTTTAAGATTAATCGTGAATGATTTATTTGTATCGCCTATCTGTTCTTCAAAACTATTTTTTGATTTGTTTTTCTTATCGCCAACAACAACTGTAAGTTTTGTTCCGTCACCAACGAAGGAAACGTCAGAACCATGTAAGACTGAAGAAGTTCTTTGAATCATGGATAGATTTTTCTCAGTAAGTTTGAAATCAATATCTGATTCAGGAAAAACTATTTCTTTGGTAGGTATAACTAAGTTAGTAGCATCTGAAGAAATAAATTTAATCGCTTGATTACCTTGCCTAATCTTAACATACTTTTCCTCAAAGTCCAGTTCAGGATCTTCGAACAAACTCATAGCACTGAGAAACTCATTAAGATCATAGATACCAAACTCTTGCGGAAAAGATTCCGTAACAGTGGTAGATGCCATAATGTTTTTCTGCGCTGATACTGTTTTTAACGCATTCCCTGCTTTAAATAAAATATTGCTGTTAATTCCAGCAAAGTTTTTTACTAAGGCAAGTGTTTCTTTAGAAAGTTTCATAATCACCTCATTTAATCATCAATAGAATATTTTACATCATGTTCATACAAAAACATTAGGCAACACATTGCATGTGCCAAGTGATGAATACCTGATTCTGGATCATCTATTTCTCCTTCTTTCCATGCCCAGATATGTCTTTGCATAGCATCAAAATATCTGCGCTTAGAATCAGGAACGATTTGCCAGTTATCTGGTTCATACTTTTCAGCTCCAAACGTTAAGACCTTCACCGTTTCTTTTAGAGCAAGTGGTGGCAATAAACCATAACGAAGTTTACCTCCGTCAAATTTTCTACCCCCAACCTCAGTAGTTTGAGATTCTTCAACAATTTGTTTTAAAGTTGGCATAATATATTCCAAAAAGAGGGGGGAGATCCCCCCATCAAATTAGCGTTTTGCTTTAGCACTCATTGCGTAACGCATGGTAGAAGTACCATCAGACAACTTAGTACGGTTGCCAGTGATCTTATAACCAGAACTACGTAGTTGGTAGATAGCATCATGCGGATTCTTTAGTCCGTACCAACCAGTAATTTGCTTTGCAGTTACTGCCTTACCTTTTTGTAGTTGAGTTAAAAGTTTCGCTTGTTTTGACATATTATAGTCTCCATTCCATCATTAAAGAAAAAAATAGTAGTGGGAAGGATGGCAACTCCCCACTACTGATCTAGAAAAGAGTTACACGTTAATACCGTTGGCACGCAACTCATCTAGAAACTCGTCTTCAGTATACCCTGATACTGGTTTAACTGTAACCTCTACGTCATCGACAATGCTCTGTATTTCTGACTTCTCATAGTCAGCTTTTTCTTGCTCTGTCAATCCCTTTGTCTCTGGTCCTGGGAAAGCAAGCACACCTCTACTAACCTGATTGTTCTTAGAAAGCCAATGAGGATATCCAAGTTTTGGTGCACCAGCTTTTCTATTATTAAAAATTTCATGCCAGATAGTATGCATCTGCTTTGATGTTATAGTCTCAGCTGACGCTAACTCTGGATGGTACTCAACAAAAGTATCTACTAATTTCTTTTGAGCATTTGACAAATCATTATATTTTAACATAATCTTTCCGTTCAATTCAATAATATAATTATACTGGAGTTCTTATTTAAACGCTACTTTCTTTTTCAGTATTTCCAAAGTCTTCGCTATTTGGCTCAGAACCAACTTTATCAAACAAGTCGATAAATGCTAGTTTGGTTACACTGTCAAATCTGTTGCAGCAAAGTTCAATCGCTTTCTTTTGATCTTTGAAGATAGAAAAAGCACGAACGATATGAGTCATTCGACGAGTAGTGATTGTTTCATCAACACCACCCTCAGCAAAGGTTCTACGTATAGCATCAGCCCACTTTACCATAATCTTCGCAAACTCTTCATCAACACAACCAAACGACTCCATAAGTTTGATAACGATTTTAGTTTCAACAGACAGTGAAGGATAATCCTGCTCAAGGGTAACAGCAAATCTCTCAAGGAATGCTTCATTCAAAACATTAGTGCCAATGTAACGACCATCGTCAGATCCCTTACCTTTGGTGTTAGCAGTAGCAATAATGTTAAACCCAGCAGCAGGAGTGATCACTTCGTTCTTAAGTTTAAAGTAATATGGCTTACCCTCAAGTATTGGCTGCAAACATAACAACGTATTTGGAGCACCAGCGTCAATCTCATCAAGCAACAGAGTTGTGCCAGTACGCATAGCAATTAGTACTGGACCTTCAACAATCTGAACATTACCGTCAACCAAAGTTTTAGTTCCGATCAGTTGCTCTTCGTCAGACATCATGTTTAGATTAACACGAATTAATGGTTGTTTACGTTTGGCACAAACTTGTTCAACCATAGTTGACTTACCGTTACCAGTTGGACCACTGATATAAACTGGATAGAACTGCTTAGAAGAAACAACAGTATCTATGTCTCGATAATTTCCAAACGGAACAAAATTGGAATCTTGTGTTGGAATTAGAGATTTAGTATCAGTATAGTCCACGTGTACAGATTTAGTAGGTTCAGGTAACTTTGGTGCAGCATTACCACCGTCAATAGAATATAATCCTCGACCAACAGTATTTTTCATAAGTTCATATGGCCACGAGTTAGTTCCCAATGCCTCACGAACTTGAAGGATTTCTTTCTTTGTAACTTTACCTGTCTTAACAGAATCAGGAAACATCTCAGATATTTTTTCTACAAAAACAGTTTCATTTAATTTAGCCATCACATTTCTCCATAACAAAATAATAATTTAACAACTCAATAACATTAGTATACTGCAACTTTGAATTAAAGTAAAGTTTTTTCCAAACTTTTTTACTAATTAAAATCAATAACTTACGCAATAATATCAACAAACCTATCTAAAAGGATCTTAGAAGTGGTCTGTTTAGTCATAAATTTAGTAAACTGTTTGGCTAATTTATTCGGTGTCATAGAATCATCAGCTACCAGTTCCTCGTTGTCATCTTTCATCTTATTCATTGGAATTATAAACATCGCATCTTTCGTTGTATTCTGTAGGTTATAGTAACCAGATTCACGGAATGACTTTTTAGCAGCGACAGTTATTTCCGAAACCGCATTAGAATAATAATGTTTAATATCTAATCTGTTTGCATATACAGCATTAGAAATTTGACCTTTAGTGTTGGGGCAAATATAAAATCCAATGACTTTAACATCATGTCTGTTCTTGAGCATATCAATAAACATATCTGTTTCAGCAGTTGATTGTTTGCCATAGTTTGAATCAGGCATTCTGTATTTCTTTTTAGTTACATGATCAACAATAAAGTTAGTAAGATATTTACCATCCTCATATCTTGGTATGTCTTTCAATGTTCTAAATCCTTCGCCATCAGACAATGTGACCATGGTCATTTTTTGAATGTTAGTAGAACGAGTAATCTCAGGAATGTACTTCAACATATACCGCAAAGCATCATTCAATGGTGTTCCGTGTAAATTATATTTTGGTCCATTACACACGTTAAAAACTTTGGTATCAAAAAGTCTGCGACACATCTCAGTAAACTCTTTTTTAGACATATCGCTTGACAAAAATTCTAATAATCTAAAATTAATAGCAGCGGGAACTTTTCTAGCAGACAAAGCAGCATTGTACTCATCATACACTTCGTGGTTTTGCCCATCGTACTTTGATACTTCATAAGAGTTGCTGAATGCGAGAACTCTAAACGGTATCTGAGTTTTTCTGCAGAACATTGCCAAAGATATCAACTGTTTTATAGTATCATGAATAACACGATCCATAGAAGCTGACCAGTCTAGTAAAAATACCATACCATGATTTTTAGAGTCAGCGATCGTAGTAATCTGTTTAAAGATATCGTCTTTAATTTTGTAGGCAAAAATCTTTTTCATATCAAGTGAACCACTCTTTGAAACTTTGGCTCGCTTATATTGATCAGCAGATTTCTTAAGTTCAAACTGTTTCACCAAGTAGTTCACAACCTTAGTAGAGTCTTGCATAAATCTAGAAAACTGTGAATCTACTGATTCTATTTGATCATCAAGCATCCACCATGGGCGGTCAGGATTAGCAGTTTCCTCTAGGATAGTTTTGTATCCAATAATAGGATCAGTCTTGTAGTTTTCTAATAACTCGTATTCAACATAAAAAGAATTAGGATCTGCCATTTCTTGAATATTCTTTTTCATGTTTTCTTGAGTCTCAGAAATTGGCTCTTCGTTGAACTCATCTGAAGAACCACCAGTCGGCTCGTAATCAGCTTCGCCCTCATCAACTTCTTCATCTTGAGATTGATCCTGTTGACTTTGTGCTTCAGAAGTCATTTCTTCTTCTTCCTCGTCATCATCAGAATCCATCTGCATCATCTCTTCAGATAACTGCTCTTTCTCTTCTTCCATTTTTTCTTTTTCTAAGTCGTATAATTCTCTTGCTATCTGCAACACTTCTTCTTCAGTTTCAGCAAGTTCAATACGCTTAACATATGGAAGTTCTTCTGAGTTAAACTTAACGCCACAGAAGATACCTAGTTTGAAATAAAGGTTTGCTCTATCGATAAATGGTAGTTTGTTTATATCTTTATCTTTGATACCAAACAAGTCACGTTTGTTCAAATCTTTATAACCAGATAGAAAATACTTTATCATTCCTGGATATAGACGTTTAACTAATTTTTCGATTCGAGCATCTTCAATAACATTCACAAAAGAATGGAACCCACGTCCCATATCTTTGATAGACTCAAGCATATCAAGTGAAGTGTATAAAGCATGCCCGATCTCATGACCGACCAGCATAGTCTCTAAATCTAGAGACATATCCTTCCATTGCGGAAGAGTGAGGACTCTGGTCTTTACATCAAAAGAGGCAGTCTCAACAGGTTTGCGAGTAACTGATAGATTTTCAGTAGCAAGCAAATTAGCAACTTTATCAATATAATTCATAATATATCCTTTTTCAATATATTATTATTATACTGCAACTGTGAATTAAAGTAAAGTTTTTTTATTCTTTTAAATCAATAACTTATAAAATAATTGAAAAATCATTACGTTTTTCGAATCGTAAGACATTGTGAAACTTATCTACAAGCTGGTCTCCCTTGTGACTTATGACGAAAACATTATTATTTTCTCCCATAGTTGACATCACAGATAAAAAGTAATCTGTTCCCGCTGAGTCTAAGGAAGAATCAAATATCTCATCTAGTATTAGTAGATTAGTGTTAACTGAGTTTTTCATCTTGGCTATCTGCCGCCAAGTAAATAATATAGCAATGTCGATACGCATCTTCTCGCCTTCACTGAAAGAAGCATATGTGAACTCATCACGATGCCTAGATTTAATTACCTCATTAAATGCTTCATCTAATTCAAAGTGAACATAAAAATCCATGGCTGTCAAATATTTGTTGATCAGCTTATTCATAACTGGAAGATACTCACGGATAATACTAGTTTTTATTCCAGTATCTTTTAGTAAGGTAGCAGCAATTTCTTGGAGGTTTCTCCTTTCAGCAACTAGAGCTTTCTTATCTATCATTACCATAGCATCCTCAGCCATGGTTTTTAGTTTTTCTTTCTCTAAAGTTATATCTTCGTTATCTTGGTTTTCAGTTTCTTTTTCTTCCAATAAAGTTGTAATCAATTTATTCAAAGTGCTGATACTACTGTTTATCCCAGAAATTTCAATAGTCTTTTCTGTTATTTCTGTTTGAACTTTCTTAATTTCTTCTACTCGTAAAGACAACTTATCTAACGCAACGTTCAAAGAATCTAGCGCAGAAATATTTTTTTGCTGATCTTCTTTAAGTTTATTTACCATACTAGATTTATGATCAGTAGGTATAGACTGAGCACAGCTTGGGCAGTTGTCATTGGTTTCAAAGAAGTTTAACGTATTACCGATATCTTTATTGCTATGAGTTTTTTTACTAATCAAACTTTTTGCTTGATCAATATTTTCTAGAACCGCATCGTTATCTTGTATCTTTTCTTGTAAGACCTTAACTTGCTCAGTCAAAGTTGTTACTGAAGAATTTAGTCTTGATATCTCAGCATTATTATCTACTATCTTCTTATCAATAGCAACTACACTATCTTTCTTTGCCTGCGATATCTTCAATATAATTTCTTTTTGAGATTCTATCTTACCCTTTAGTAATCTGATATCTTGCTCTATAGAAAGTAGTTCATCTTTAGTTGAAACAACCTTTTCTTTCAATAGTTGATTCATGGTAGAAAATATTCTTATATCTAAAATATCTTCGATAACTTCCCTACGAACGTTGGGCGGCAGTTGCATAAAAGGAATAAAAGATGCGCTGCCTAGGATAACTACCTGAGTGAAAGATTTATAATTTAATTTTAGTATTTGTTGTTCTAAAGTATTTTGATAATCTTTTAGTGCTGCGTCTTTTTGTAATAACTGATCGTGTTTATATATCTCAAAAACGTTTGGCTTTATACCACGCACAACTTTATATGGCACACTACCAACAGAAAACTCTATTGTTACTAAAGTTCCTTTTTGATTAACACTATTAATTAGTTGGTTTTTCTTAACATCTCTAAACGGTCTACCGAACAAACCAAAGCATAGAGCGTCTAGCACAGTAGACTTACCCTCACCGTTTTTACCTACTACTAGAGTAGACTTGTGATTGTTAAGAATAATTTTATTTTCTGAATTTCCTGTTGATAGAAAATTCTTCCAACTCACAGATTTAAAGATTATCATACTATTTCTAGATTAGTAGCTTCAAGATATAACTCTCGCATAAAAGATTTTATTTTTTGTTTATCTGATGTTGTGTCAACAGAATCTACGTAGTTATCTAAAACGTCTAACGTATTTTCTAAGTTAATAGTTTCCTCAACTATCCCCGTTTCAAACTCAGAATAATCTTCTATAATTTTCAGTTCATAGATATCGCTATTATATAACGAATTTAATAAAGAGTCAAATTTATGATGATTGTTTTTCTCAACCACAATAAGTTTTATATATTTCTCAACAAAGTTGTTAACATCTAAGTTATCAATATATGCTACATTTTCTTCGTTATCATTATAAATTATCTTCTCAAATATGCGATATGGATTTTTCACAAACTCCAAAGTCATAGTTTGATCATCAAAGATGTGAAAACCTTTGGGGTCATTATAATCTTGCCATGTTATTTCCATTGGCGTACCCACATAAGTTATATTATCTTGAGAAGACTTCGTGTGATAATGACCACTTAATGTTGTATGATAATTTGAAAATAGATTTTTACTTATACCGTCATGACTTTCCATACCACGATACATAGCAAACCCAGCTATCTCAAAATGTCCAGCGCATAAATCTGATTTAGAATTTTGAATATACTCGACAACTTCATCATAGTTCTCATCACACATCCAAGGAATCATATCAATAGTAACTGCCCCAAGGTTAATTGTGTTTGGCTTACTATGTAAAGTAACATTATTATACTCACCCAAAACCAAGCCAGTAGAATTAACTTCTAAGGATTCTCTCCAAAAAATATCATGATTACCTAACAGTGTATGTAGGTGAATATTATTGTCTTTGAGTGGATTGAAAAAATATTTTTTTGCTCTATTCAATGATAGAAAGTTAATATATTTTCTACGATCGAACAGATCGCCCAGCTGAACAACTGTGCTTATGTTATGTTCTTTGAGGTATGGAAAAAATACATTATCGTAAAATTTTTCACAGTAAGAATGAAAACGATTGCTGTCATTCCTCATACCAAAATGAGTGTCGCCGAGGATAGCAAACTTCATATTAGTCTTTCATAAAGTCATCAAGGGAAGGAGTTTTCTTTGGTTTTTTCTTTTCTTTTAATTTGATGAAGGAGTCGTCAAAGTTATTGTTTCTTTGAATAAACTCTATATACGCATTATGTAGATCAGCATTATCCGCATCACCATCTACTTCAAAAGAATCAAACGGTAACTCTTGTATCAGCTGATTTTTTATGTAAGACTGCTTCTTTTCTCTTTGAATCCTACGAAGAAAAGCGTAATATATTATCTGAGTAAAATATGAAAATGGATTAGAAGATTTAGCAGGATCAAAGTTATCTATATACTGTAAACAGTTTTCAATACCATCTGATATCATCTCATCTCTATATGAGTAGTTGATAAAATTTGGTTTATATGATAAATGGTTTGCTATCTTAAGGATACATTCACCGATATAATTATTTACTTGAGGTTTTGGTAGATCTTTTTCTTTTGCTTCTTGTACTTTGGATCTATATTCTTTTATAGACTCCAAAAAGTCTGCATTGTTTACGTAATGTTTCGCCACTTAATACTCCAATCATTTTTATACTAGTAGATAGTATACCGCAAAAGTAGTTTAATAACAAATTGTTTTTCTTGTTTCCAATAAAAAATACTTTATTTTAATTTTAAAAACAGGCATAATAATGGTGTGGTGGGGTTAAGGGAATATCTAATTAATAGTTTCATTACCTTTAACAAACGTTACTTTCCACTTTTCTTCTAGCTCTTCTATCTTTGCATCTACCTCTTCTTCATACCTTTCTCTAGCCATTTCATTTAGTTTCCTAGAAATTTCTTCTACTGTGTCATACGTATCTTCGTATTCATCTTCCTCTTCTTCTATTACTTCTAGGTAACCATCTGCATTTTCTCTAACAGGTACAACTTTTTCATATTCATTTAATAATTTAAGATATTGTTTGGCTACAAGCTCATTCATATTCTTAACAAAGATAATTTGTGTCTTTTCTAAACAAAATTCTTTGGTTTCTACGAACGATGACCATGGTGTTATGGTAACATTTTCTGCTGGCTGTTTGGTAATAGGATTTACCGTTGGATATAATTTTATTAACATGGGGTCTTTAAAACTAACTGTGGTAGTTGTTTCCCCATCGTACTTTGCTAGTACTTGTTCGCCAGAAACTAATTTTAGTACTACGTATCTTTCAGTCATAGATTTACCTCCGCTACTTTGTATTTGAACTTTTCTTCAGAATACGTTTTTACACGCTCTAAGAAATGATTCAAAGTATGATTCTTCCATGACTTCCAGTGCAAATCATCTGCAATATCATAAAGGTTACACTCAGTTTTTCCATTTTTCAATCTCAATCCTCTTCCTATCGATTGTAAGTTTCTAATTTTACTTTTCGTTGGAGAAGCAAATATAATATTCTCTAGTGATGGAATATTTATGCCTGTACTAAACGTCCCATAAGAAGCTACGATAATAGCATCGTTTTCTTCATCAGTTATATGTCTGATGTTCTCACGTTGTTCAGTATCAGTTCCACCGTATACAAAAAATACTTTTCTACCTTCTTTCGCTTTTTGAAGAATCTGTCCGTATAGTTCCTTTCCGTGTTTTTCAACATACTGAAAAAGAACTAAAGTATTTCCTTTTGACGCTAGAGCCAAATTTCTAATAAATTTATTTCTAGTATCATTTAATACTAACCAATCCATTTCTTCTTGGTAAGTATTATTCTTTCTTGCTTTGCGAGTTTGTTCATCATATTTTAATAGTATACACTGTATATTTAGGGTCGCTAAATGGTTGCTATCCATAAGTTCTTTAGTTGTAGTAACTTTATGAACAGGTCCAAACAAACCTTCTAATACTAATTTGTGAACTTGTTTACCGTCTAATGTTCCAGTAGTACCTATACGATAACGAATATTTTGCATCTTTTCCATTACCGTAGTTAACGACTTGGCTTTAAACTGGTGAGCTTCATCACCAAAGATAACATCAAACTGATCAAACCAAGACTTTGGTTGTTTGTAGATAGATTGCCAAGTAGTAATTAATACGTCTTTACTAAACTCACGAGTAAACCCAGAGTATAGTTTTTGACATTGGTGTTCAGCACTAAAGGTATTATCGTTAGAAGAATAATCTTGAAAGTCAGAATACATCTGTTCTACCAGAGAAGTAGTTGGTACGATAACTATTGACTTTCGTTTAGCAGTTAAATGCCAACGTATTAAAGAATATATTATTAATGATTTACCAGAAGCGGTGGGCGATAGTAATAAAATACGTTCGTCGTTTAATGATCGTAATATTGCATCTGTCTGGTATTCTCGAACCTCAATCTGGTTCCCTTTGCTGTGCGGATTAATGAGACTGAGAAATTCTGTGATTTGCTCTTCTGTAATATTGTGCGTTCTGACAGCAGTCTTAAAATCATCGTTTGGAACGAACTGGACTTTCTCGTGATTACGCTCAGCGAACTGAAGCAAGTAATTGTATAATCCTGCGTATAATGTTTTTCGGTGCAAATCATAGAGTCTAATCCATCCATCCCATAACCTCGCTTTATATTGTGGTGTAAACTGATACCCAGGAACTCTAAACTTAAAAAAGTCCGAAAGGTTTTTTTCAACTGCAGGCTCTGCAAATACTCTTAAATGTACTTCACTAATCTTTTCAACATATATCATTCAATTAAAACTATGCCATTACCTGACATTCCCTTTCTAGTTGCTACCCAAACTAATGTTGGAACTGTAGCATATGGTTTTATTTTGTTTACCCACCAATCTATATCTTTTTGGATAAGATGGACGTCCCTACCATCAGCCAAATATCTTCCTGTTGCCCAATTGGCTATTCCGTGGTATGCGAACTTGTTTGCTTTTTTATATATAAGTTCTAAAACACTATCTAATTGTTCTTCCTCGATATGTTCTAATACATCGGTATTTATTACTGCGTCAAATGTTCCAGAAGGAACAACATCTATACCTTCTACCGCAGGATCATATAAGGAAGGCATTATACCCCATAGGTATAACTCGTGTAAATTTCTAGAGGTGTATTGTTTACCTTTGCCAGAACCAAAATCTAAGATAGATTGTATTTTACGCTTTCTAATTTCTGGTTGTAAAAGTTTACCATGCCTATTGAAAGAAGCTCCCCAATATCTTTGAGGGTCTTTATGTTGTTCTTTATAATCTTCTATTATATCCATTACATTCCTACTAGGAACTGTTTCCATTTAATACCATTGGATATTTGAAAGTCTCTAGATTTTATCTGCGTCATAACAGACTCTAGGAAATATATAATAGAGTTAAGATATTCTACTTTGATATCTAAGTTGTTGAGGTCATCGTCGCCAGATAAGAACTCGTCCATCTCGTTCTTTAATGGCTTAACACCTTGCCACTGATCCCAGCCAAGTCTTTCAAGTTCTTGTCTGGATAGTTCGCCACGATAATATCTAAACTTAGTTTTTCTAAGTATATTATATTCGTGTTTAACTTTAGATAAACGTAGTTTGTTATCTATTAAATACTGAATGTATTTGGCGTGGAGGTTTGGGGTCTTTGTAGATTCTTCACCTAAGTGATCGTCGTCAATCCTAGAATCTTCTTCCCACATTTTTTGCATATCTTCAAGTTTCATAATATCTCCAATTTATTTCCCATTATATTATACTATAAATTTTATTTTTTATAAAAATTTATATCTTGCATATCTAAAAATTACATCTCCTACAAGATACTGAACATCACTATTCGTAGCTTGAAACTGTAAAGTGGTTATTGAGAGCGGAAAGACATCATGAAACTGAACTGTTTGAACTGCAACGTTGTTAGATCCAAGTATTTCCAAAGATGCATCTGAATAGTTTTTAGCTAGATCGTTTAATAGTTGCCTATCATCATCAGAATTAAATGATATGTATTGATCGTAGTTTTCTGGGAATCCAAGGGCAATCAGCCAGTTATGCACTTGGATGTAGTTTGCCATACTTTCATCAATTAGAAATCTAACATTCAATGTATCGTACGTTAGCATTTCTCCAGGAAGAGGTTGTACTGAAAATGGAGTATTCATTTCTGGCGAACCAATAGTTATCCCAGGAAGATTAACCTCCTGACAAAAATATGTTACAGTTGGTGCCTTTTGAATACTAAATCTAAATCCATTAGGTGAAAGAGGATTTATATTAGAAGGTACGGGACAAGCTAGAGTTCCTGCCATGTTTACTCCATAAATGTTTTTAATATTTAGGCAAATAAAAAAGGAGGATCCGAAGATCCTCCTCAAAGTACCGCTTCTACGTCGGCTTCATCAATAAAAATCAGTTCACTTTATTGACAAAACCATATGATTAAAATTACATTAAGTTTGTAACTTTAACCATTCTGTAGTAGTAGTTCTCGTCTGCTGTTAGTCCACCAGAACCATCAAGCTCAACGAAAGGATTAGCAACAAGACCGTAACGAGTCTTGAATCCAATCTTAGGCTGGAAGGTGTTAGGATCAACTGCACGAACCTGCTGGAGAGGAACGTATGGGCAGTAGAAAATACCAGCATCAAAAGCAGATGTACCTTTGTAACCAACACAGAAGAATTGGTTAGCATCGTTAGCATTGCTTGAATATGGATCAACATAAACTTTGTACTTACCGTTAAGAACACCAGCAAAAGTTGTTGATGACTCGTCAACGTTCAAGTTTGTGCTGAGAGCAGGAGCGTAGTCAAGTACGCCAGCCATTGCTAGAGCAGAAGCAACGTCTGAAGAAGTGATAATGAAGTTACCACGACCACGACGTGTTTGCTGAGCAATCACATTAGCTTCACGCTCGATTTGGAACAAGAGACCTTTGAACTTCTCAACTGACCAACGACCGTTTGAGTCGGTGTCAAGATCGAAAGTACCTGAAGTAGTCGTACCAGCTACTGCACCGTTTTTAGCAGTTGTGTAGATTGTACGGATAACTTCACGGTTGATCTCAGCAAGAATCTCAGCAGAAAGAATGTTGCTGAGTTCAGCTTCTGCGTCAAGACCATGAACACTCTTCATGTCCTGAGCAAGTTCGATCGAGTATTCAGCTTTAAGAGCACGTGTCTTAGCTGTTACGCTTGTACGCTCGATAGAGAAAGCCATCTGATTGAAAGCACCAGCAAGTGAAGCACCTGAACCAAGAGCCTCGCCCTCGCCCGTAGATGTAGCTTCACCAGTTGTGTAAGTACCGCTAACTGGGTTAGAACCCTGATGAGCACCTTCACCTGAGAAATCAGAATCAGCTTCGTTGTAAAGAGCTTCTGTACCGCCCATTGTGCCATAGCGTGACTTCATTGCGAAGATCAAGCCAGTAGGCTGAGTCATTGGCTGAACGCCAGCAACGTCATAAGCGATAAGTTGTGGCATAGCACGACGAACCAGTGAAATCAATACTGGGTCAAATTTAGCCATACCGCCTGTGTTAGGATATGCAGCTGCATTGTTGGTAGGAGCACCTGATGCCTCGGTGATCATATCAGCTTGCTTACCCATTTCACGTTCTTGGTTCTCAAGAAGAACTGCCGTAACTTCTTTACGGTAGTTATCTTTAATTTCTGGAAGAGATTCGTGGTTAAGAACTGGTGACCACTTCTCCATTAGTTGTTTACGATCCATTCGTTTTACCTCTTTCTATTCTTATCTAAAAGATGTGTTTCCGAGAGCATTTGCATATCGTGACATTGTCTCAGAGAGAACTTTTGTCTCAGCAACTGGCTCATCAGTGACTACAGAATTAACTTCTGTTTTTGCCTTATTTGTAAAATAACTTTCACGGATTGTCTGAAGTTTTTTCGTAAATGAGTCAACGTCTTCGTAAGAAAGCTCTTCGGCTAGACCTTTGAACTTTTCTACTTCAGTGTCAGTTAGACCTTCAGAAATTTCGTCGATAGTATTAATACGCTTCATAGCATCGAGTTCTTTCTTTATTGAAAGACTATCTTCAACTGACTCGTTGAGTTTGGACTCTAGATCTTCGATCTTTGATTCCATTTCACCCAATACGTCAAACTTCTCTTCAGGGATATCAATGTAGTGCTCTTCGAAAAGAGACTTCAATCCACCAATAAATCCTTCAAGAATTTCAGACTTCATACCAGATTCAAGGGCAAGTGCATTCTGTTCCATCCACTGCTCGACCATAAGACCGAGATATCCATCAACCTTTTCAACAAGACCCTCTTCAAGTTCTTTCTTAGCTTCTGTCAATTTTCCTTCGTATGCTTCTTCCAACTTAGCGGTTTCAGCTTTAACACGAGAAATAACAGCAGCCTCAAAAATTGTTTCAGCTTTCTCACGGAACTCCTCAGAAAGCTCTTCGCCATTCAACAACGCATCAACATCTTCTTTCATCTTCTTAAGATTAGTAGATGGCATTTCTGCAGATGCGCTTGCTTTAGCAGCTTCAGTATTAGTAGCAGCTGCAGCTTTAGCGTTATCTTTATTAACTTCTTCTTCGTCGTGCTCAGCGTCAATCTTATTCATCTTTTCGCCAGCAGCTTCTTCTAAAGAAGTTTCCTCAACTGCATCCTCAGAAACAGTTTCGGCTTGCTCTTCAACTTCTTGAACTTCTTCTTGGAGATCATCTTTCATTTTTTTGCTCTCCTCCAATAGTTCACTAATTTTTTGTTCGATAGACATTCTTTTTATCTCCTGTGAATTTCTATTGAGATCCCTCAATAATACTATTTATATTATTTAATTTTTTGTAGAAAATGCTGGAAAGCCTTAATCTTAGCTTCCTGTAACTGAAGAGAATTA
>Ga0255751_10000205_pt1 | contig 55041 bp, 36 predicted proteins | sample 071ome_20_FD_179951 | JGI IMG/M metagenome (GOLD analysis project Ga0255751, IMG submission 179951) | Coastal salt marsh microbial communities from the Groves Creek Marsh, Skidaway Island, Georgia - 071412BT metaG (version 2) | ecosystem: Environmental > Aquatic > Marine > Intertidal zone >... | reverse complement strand
TATGGTTTCTATCAGGCACACATTGCTGATGCTAACTGTACTGGTGCTGTTATCATCAAACAAGACCATGAATCGTGGGAGATTGTTGAAGAGTTTGGCACTGAGGGTATGTCTATCGGGTGTGACAACTTTATGTCCTTCAGTGTAAAGAAGTCGCCTGACCTTGTGATGGTCTGAACTGACACTAACTCATTCACCACTAATTAACAACAATGCAATTCCAAGTTACCTACATCGAGTTTGATTTTGGGGATGATTTGTATCCCATGACGGAACAAGAATGTGAGGACTTTTATGATGACTACGTGGGCACATTTTGGGAGGCAGATGATGGTGATGATTTGGTAGAAGAGATTACCTCTGCTGCAGGATATTGCGTCAGGACTATAGATTATCGTGTGGTGCTTAATTAACACTAACTAGTGTGCCAGTCGGGGCAGTGTCCACTTTGCCTCGCAGATCGCCAAACCCCGTGCCTATAATGTCATCATGACAAACAACCTCACTTCCTCCATGGTCCAGCAGTTCGATCTGGACATCGCTCCCGCCCTTCGGGAGTACATGTGTTCTAACATGACTGATCTCAACGATTGCGTCGATTGGGTCTGTGATGTGTTCAGCGTGAACGCTAGCGACTGGTTGGTCGATCGTATCGCTGACGAGTTCGAAGAGTTCTTCGGCATGTGACAATTGGGGGAGTGTCCACCATTCTCCCCATTGCCCCCCATCTCCTGTATTGTAGTTTCAAGTTCAAAAACCGCTTCACATGACCCGCAAGATCGAACGTGAGATGAATGCCGCTATCAGCAACAATCTCAACTGGTCTAAAGACAACACTCGTGTAGAGTTTGACCCCGAAACTGGTGAGTCTAAAGTGTATCTGCACGGCAACCACATTGCAGACGTAGGTGAGAACTATGTGCGTCTGTTTGACGGTGGTTGGCAATCCAACACTACCAAATCTCGCATCAATGCTATTCTCGGTGAGCATGGCATTTCTGGTGAGGGTGTGTTTCAAAAGAACTATCAGTGGTTCATTCGTCTCTACAATGGCACTGAATTCTTTGTGACTGAGTTTCGCAATGGCATGAAATTGGGTGATCTGCCTTACTCTCTGCTGCTCGCCTGAGCATAACTTAGTCCACACATTCATCACTGCATTCTTAACATGAACGACTTCGAACTTTTTGAACTCAAAGAGAACTATGTCAACCACATTATCGATGGCATGGATATGGACACCTTGGTGCAATTGGCGCATGATTTCTTAATGGATGAGTATGAAAAGATGAGTGAGGATGAGATGATTGAAGAGATCAAATATGTGTATGATGAGGACACTTTGATCAACCTAATCCCTGACGCTAAGTAACACTCGGCCGCGGCAATCGTTCATTCTCAATAGACTTTCTTATTGAGAATCGCGGCTCGAACTAGTACAACCACACTACCACGTCATGGCGCACTATTCTATGCCTCATCACCCCGTCTACACTAGCGAGGTGGGGACAGTTGGCGAACTGGTCTGGAATGCCGCCAAACGTGCCCTAGGGGTGCTTATAATGACTTCAGTTCAAAGGAAACGCAATTGACCAACGCCATTGCAGTTCAACCCTCAGCATGGGGCAAGTTCGATCCTAACGGGTGCGACTGGGCGACCGATATGAACCACGCTTTCAGGATCGGTCAACTGTGGGGAGAGGAATGCATGATCTGGATGTGCCCCCCTGCTGGTGAACCCATCCGCTGGTGTCGCACCGATGCCAACAGCAACGCCATCGCTGATCTGGTGTTCGGGGTTGCCAAGTGATCGACGCCCTCACCCGTTCCCGTTCCCCTGAGTTTCACAGACAGACCATGTTCCGACTCGTCATCCTAGCAGCGGTTGGCGTCCTCTTCTGGACCAGCACCCCTGCCCGTACTGTGACAGCAGATGCTCTGTCCACTGTTGAGCAGATTGTGCGCCCCTAACCCCTATACTAGTCTCATGACAAACGAAACCAACTTTGACCGCTTCTCATTCGCTGCTCTCGCTGGTCGTGCTGGTCAGCAACCTGCCAACTATGCCACCGACATGGGCGACGGAGACTTCGATGATTACTTCACCGCTGACGACATCGACGCCCGCCGCTACGAAACCGAGCGACGCCGTGCCCGCTACGGATACTGAGAAGCGTCCGCCACGCGATCCTAACCCCATCTTCACTTCACCCTGTCACTGAATCATGAGCACTGAAACTTACAACGGTTGGGCAAACTACGAAACTTGGAATGCATCCCTGTGGATCAACAATGATGAGTTTCTCTATAACACTGCTAAGGCATGTGTTGTATACAGAGATGCAGGGATTGAGACCCCTTGGGATAAGTTTGTGCGCTGCATGATGGATGGGCAGATTGGTCGCCACCTCTGCAAGACTGGCGACGGTGTTGCATGGAATGACCCTGCAATCGATGCAGATGAGATGAACGAAATGCTGTGGGAACTGTGACCAGTAAGCAACTCAAAAAACTAGCAAAAGCACAGGGTTGGATTATGCATAGGCAAGGCGCTAAGCATATGATCTACCGCCATCAATCATCATCTAAACAGATAACAATTCCATATCAAGTTCGTGACTTCGTAGGCAAGCAAATCGCTAAGCAGTTAACACTTAGCGATTGAACAGTAAGGTATACCGAGGGGGCAGTGATTTGCCCCCCTTTGTTGTTACTTAGGGTCGCCAAGCGAAAAACGTGGGTCCTTCCTAACCTACAAAAGTATCCAGACGACCGATAAATATTCTTCGAGGGACCCGATATAAAAAAATTCCCCCAGAAAAAAATTATGGAAAAACCCGATTTTGAAAATTACGCAAAGATCTTAGAGAACTTTGACAAATTTTGCGACGAGTTTGAAGAGAGAGCATCCAACGCATTCATGAGAGGTGATCAAAATGACGGACGAGTTACTGGAGAGATTGAACGAGCAGGAGAGGACACTCCTCTGGCTGTCAGAGAGATTGCAGAGCCTGGACCAACGGATGTCGCAACTGGAGCGCCCCACCTTGATGTACCACCGCCCATCATCTGAGGAGTATGAGACGATCGCTCAGACATTAGATTATTTGCATAATAATGTTGAAGGGTTAAAGAGAGACATAGTAAAAATCGCAACACAAGTATAACGATGCCCAATGTAGTTGGACCAGATTGCATAGATACGCCCAGTACAGATGGGTTATGTACATTCCCCGCCAAGGAACTGGGAGGGGCATCTACAACGAGTCCTAACGTAAAGTTCGAGGGCGAGTACGTAGAACATTACCCAGTTGCCGAGAACATCCTTCTAGACGAAGTAGAGGGCACTCCACTGCCTACTAATGTGCTTGGTGTATGTCAACCAGGAATACGAAGACTTAACCCAGTAGTTAACCAGACTGTGTTAATCAATGGGAATCTTTTCGCAGTCACTGGTGATGAAGCAACGTTAGTCACGGGCGTAACCTCACCGAGGACCTTGACAGGTCCCTTCAGTTATCCTACAATAGTAATTGGTTCACGAATTGAAAATTAACTATGGCACGAACAAAGATTGGTTTGAGTGGCACTAAGTTTATCGAGGGCAAACCGAAGACTACTCGGCAAGGTTCGTCGAAGAATACGAAGTATGCCGCGACATCTCGGAATAAGGCGAAGAAGAAGTACAGGGGTCAAGGGCGCTAATCACCGAAAGCGCCGAGCAAAACTAAATATTTAAAGAGATAGCAACCTCTCTAAAAGTTCTGGAAACAGACTTTAGGGAGGTTTTTTCAATGGGACTATTTCCAGTAGACAAAGGTGAAGAATTTATTGAAGAAGGCATGACACTGATCACCGAAACTGACAGTGATCGCCTTCTAGATGCCGCTGCAAGGCGTCGTAAGTCAAAGATGAAGGAAGAACTATACCCACTCCCCGAAGACCGTCTAGAACGCCCTTGTGGAGGAGCGGGAGGTTTTGACGATTTTGTAGAGCGTTGGACGGAGTGAATAAATAGAAACAGCCTATTACTGTGTCTAAATGCCGACCTTTCAGACATTTAAAGATCTGAGTGTTACTTTTAAGAAACACCCTGTTACCGACGATTTGGTAACAGTGAAGGACAAGGCAGCTATTGTACAAGCGATTACCGTTCTTCTACTTACCAAAAAGGGAGAAAGACTATTTCAACCTGATATTGGATGTGGTGTTCAGAACTTGTTGTTCGAACCAATGGACTACGCTACTGCTGGTTTAATCAAGGGCGAGATTATTCAAACCCTAGAAAATTTTGAACCACGTATTGGAGTTGAAAATATTATTTGCACTCCAGATTTTGATAATAATGCATACGAAGTAGAACTATACTATCGAATCGTTGGAAGAGATGACGCAGTTGTTGGTGTAGACTTCTTGCTAGAGCGTACACGATAATGCCTTATACTCAGGTTGCCAATTTAGACTTTGAAGAAATCAAAGTCGCTCTGAAAGATTATCTTAGAGCATCATCGGATTTTACCGATTATGACTTTGAGGGTTCTGCTCTAGCGAACTTGATTGACGTATTGGCGTATAACACGTACTACACGGCGTTTAACACCAATATGGTAGTCAATGAACTATTCATTGATTCTGCCACGTTGAGGGACAACGTAGTAGCGATTGCGAAGCAATTAGGTTACACACCGAAGAGTGCTACTGCTCCAACTGCGTATGTGTCCTTTACTGTAAACTATGACAACCCAACAACTGATACCGAGTTAAATCTTAAGAAAGGTACAGGTTTTGTTGCTACTTATGACAATGATACTTATCGCTATGTTGTACAAGAAGATGTAAAAGCGCAAGTATCTAATCAGCAAGCAGTATTTACAAACGTAGCGGTTAAAGAAGGAAGTCTTCTGACTAATACGTTTACGATTGATACATCACTATCTTCCCAGAAATTCATTCTGGACAATAACAATATTGACACAACTACGGTTCTTGTTAAGGTTTATCCTGGCGGAGGTTCATTTAACGAACCATACCTACTAGCAAAGAACATTCTTGGTATTGATGGGTCGTCCAAAGTATTTTTCCTAGATGAGATTGAAGATAACAGATATGAAGTTCTGTTTGGTGATGGTGTACTAGGAAAAGCACTAGAGAACGGAACAAGAGCAGAAGTCTCTTACATGGTAACAAATGGTCCTGCATCCAATGGTGTAAGGTCATTTGTATTCTCTGGTGTCTTAGAGAACCAAAACGGCACTCCACCCACTGCATATAGCGTAACTGTTAACTCATCTATTGCATCTGCAGGTGGAGAAGAACTTGAGAACACTAACAAGATTAAGTTCAATGCACCTCGTTCTTATGGAGCACAAGACAGAGCAGTAACTGCATCTGACTATGAGACTATTGTGAGACAGATTTATCCTGCTGTAAGTGACATTATTGTCTATGGCGGAGAAGAAGCAGATCCTCCACAGTATGGAAAAGTATTCATTTCACTGAAACCAAAGGATGCATCTTACTTAACATCCTTAACAAAGAAAGAAATTATTGATGGTCTTAAGAAGTATGTGGTTGCATCAATCGAACCACAAATTATAGACCCATCTATTCTTTATGTTGAACTGAAAAGTTCTGTATTTTATGATAGAAACAGTACAGATCAAACTACAACCGACATTGAAAGAAAAGTGATTCGTTCTGTACAAGACTATCTTAATCAGTCTAGCACAGAAAAATTTAATGGCAAGTTTAGATATAGTAAAGCTACTGCTGTTATCGATGATGCCGATCGTTCAATTAACTCAAATTTAACAACTGTTACAATGAGGAAGGATTTCTATCCTCAATTAAATTCAACTTTTTATTATGAACTATGTTTTCAAAATGCGTTCGATACTGACTGCGACGATCCTGTTTTATCATCTACTGGTTTTAGGGTTACTGAACATCCTAATTATGATGTCTATATCGAAGATAGGTCGGGCAAAATCGTCCTATATAGGATAGATCCTGCAACTGGCAATAAAGTTGTCCTAGACAGCGATATTGGCGATATTAATTATGAGAAAGGCGAGTTAAAAATTTATGCATTGACAATTATTAAAGGTAGCTTCTTTGATAATAGGATCTCCGTGAGGGTAAAACCACTTTCAAATGATATTAAAGCATCTCGTGAAGTTTATCTTGATGTTGATGTTGCGAGTTCCAGTTTCACAGCATACAAAGAGTAAGTAGATGGCAGTCAAGACTAAGAGAATTTCTACCCTCATTGAGTCTCAACTACCTCAGTTCATTTCATCCGAGTACGAACTATTTTCAAAGTTTGTCCAGAGATATTATGAGCAGCAGGAGTTGCAGGGTCAAGCACTAGATGTTATTACTAACATCGAGGATTATGCTGACATTGATTTTTATGAAAAGAGTATCCTCAATCAGCAAGGAACACTTGCTACTAGCGTAGATAATCAGTCTACCACAATTACCTTATCCAATTCTTCTGGTTTTGTAGAGAAAAACGGATTTGTTCGTATTGATGACGAAATTGTTTTTTATGAAGAAAAAGTAGGTAATGATCTTGTAGGTTGCCGTAGAGGTGTGAGTGGAAACACATCTCTAGGTGATTTGTATACATCTAGCGATTTTAAAACTACAGAAGCAGCACCACATCAATCTGGTGCAGTAGTTTATAATATTACCAATCTATTCTTATATGCATTTGTAAGAAATTTTGAGAAACAGTATCTTGCGTCTTTCCCTGAAAAGTATTTAAAACCTGAGGTAGACAAAAGAACTCTTATTAAGAATATTAAAAAGTTCTATAGGTCTAAAGGTACAGACGCTTCAATTAAATTTGTCTTTAATTCATTAGTTGCTGGACCAGAAACTAAACCAGAAGTTTACAAACCAAAAGATTTTACATATAAAGCATCGAATGCTGATTGGATCAACATTTATGCATTAAAAGTAAAAATTCTATCTGGTGATCCTAAGGAACTAATTGGTCAAATCATCACACAAGATGACGAAAGTGGTTTTGCATCTGCAACTGTAGATAACGCTTTCGTTGATGGTGTGTATGATGGCGAGACAACATGGAACATTGTTCTTGCTCCAGAGACTGTTAACGGTCGTTTTGCAATCTCAACTAAGACTAGACTTGAGAAGGCAGTTCCTTCCAGTCAATCTGGTTTGGTATTAAATGCATTTTCTACTTCTGGATTCCCTGCTCGTGGTCAATTCTTAATCGATCAAGAGATTTTTGAATATGATTCAAAAAATGTCAATCAATTTAATGTAACGAATAGAGGTGTCGATTCTGTTATCCAAGCACATAGCAAAGGAACAGCAATTTACAAACCAACATTAATTAAACAAGGCAATGTCACCTTTATTACACTAGGTGTTGTCTACAATGTTATTCCAAGTGCTACTCATCCATATGCATATGCTGGTGATAGCGTACAAGTATCAGAATCTGGATTTACAACTGACAATCCAAAAATTATCGATACCGCATCTAATAACATTAGATGGATCTTTAACAGATACCTCTCTGTCCAATCTTCTCAAAATGCTAACGTCACTGCAGCACTAAATGATGCTAACACTGATGTCTCCGCTATTTTTGAAGATGATCAATACTATTATATCACATCTTCTGGATATCCATCACATGATATTTTAAATGGTGGTGTAACTTTACCAGTTAAAGATCAAAATCTTTTAAAATTAATCAGAAAGCAATCTACTAGAACTACTGAAGTTTATGAAACATCGACTAGAGATGTTGGCATTCTAGTAAATGGTGTACGAGTCTTTAGTTATAAAGATGAAGATAGAATCAATTTTGGTAAATTAGAATCTATTAGAGTTGTTAACCAAGGAAGGGGATATGAGAATCCACCTTATGTGTTGATAGACAATGTACCAGATAAAGCATATGCTGTTCTTTCTGGTGAAGTCATTGAAAGTATTAGAGTAAACACGACAGATACTTTCCCCAAAGATCCTGTAATTACGATTACATCTGGTCGTAGAGCATCTGTAAAAGGTATTGTTACTGGTGGCAGAGTAACCAGTCTCCAAATTGAAGATGCTGGTGAATACTATTCTACCCCACCCATTGTCAGAATTACTGATAGGGCAGGAAGAGGTAGATTTGCTTCTTATACCAGTGTTATCACTCCAGATGGCAGACTTGACAGTTTTGAGCAAATTGACGCTGGAAACTTCTACACTCAAGAAAATATCCAAGTAGATATCATTCCAGTTGGTGTTGATGCTACAGCAGAACCAAAATTAAAAACATGGGTCAAGAATAGATTTAAAAAGTATGAAAATCTAGTTGACTCTAATAACGGATATCTTTTCCAGAATATTAATAAGAGTCTAGATTATGGTTATGGATATCTTGCCAATCCACAACAGCTAAGACTTCTCCTAGATGACAACTTATTAGCTATTGGCACAGAACCATCGGAAAAAACCCATTCTCCAATTCTTGGTTTTGCATATGATGGCAATCCAATTTATGGTCCATTTGCATGTGAAAACCCACTAGACCTTACTTCTGATATTATCAGAATGACATCTAGTTACAGAAACAAGAATAGAAGACTTGCTGGTCCTTCTGTAGACACATATCCTCTAGGAACTTTTATTGACGACTATGAATATATCCACAGATCTGGAACTCTAGATCAAAACAATGGTCGTTACTGTGTTACTCCAGAATACCCAGAAGGAACCTATGCTTATTTCTTAACTATTGATCAGGAGCAAAAACCAAAGTTCCCATATTTTATTGGTGAAAACTTCTATTCTCTACCAGTAGACTCTAATTACAATGCTCCAATTAGTCAAAATGAGCTCCCTACTAATGTAAGAAGATTAGCACAACCAGATATGCCTGTCAATGGTGCTGGTTTCGTTGGTGTTATTGATAGTGTCAAATCAGGTACAGTAGAATCAATTAATACCACAGAATCTCATAATAACTTCTCGGTTGGTTGTGAATTCTTATTTGATAGCAGAGGAACTGATGGTGAAGATATTGAAGCAGTTGTAGGATCGGTTAAAGGAAAATCTGTTGATTATATTGAGTCTAAAGAAGACAAGGTAGTAAAACTTGTCACGATTCAAAGTGCTTACTTATTCCAAGATGATTTCCTTAGACAACCAGCATCTGGTGCTTCTGGTCAAATTATTGGTAATGTTGTTAATGACAATATCGTTATTCTAAGAAATGTTATTGGATCTTTTGATAACACTGGAACTTTCTCTGCAGATATCAAAACTCTCAATATTCTTCTAGATCAAAATTCATCTTATACTAAGGGTGCTATCATTACCCTCACAGATGGAATAGGTGGAAATTTTGCAGAAGGTGAAGTTTTAGAAACAACAAATAGTCAGAACGTTGTAAAACTCAAAGTTTTGAGTGGAGAGTTTGTAGTTAACACAGAATACTATTTACAGTCTGATAATTTACTCAACACAGCTGGAACTAAAATTATCACATTCTCTTCAATGAGTGATAACTTAGAGCCATTTGATGTAAACCAGAATGTAGCACTAGTACAAACCACAGAACCACATGGTCTTGGTTTTGGTGATAAGGTTGATATTGACATCAACCCAGATGATTCTACTAAGACTAAAAACTACTATGTAAGAAAAAGATTATATCAAAAAGTAAAATTTGTAGCTCCACAAATTCAAACATCGCTTAATTATGATGGTGTTGGTAGATTTGATTTACTTGAAAGTGGTGCTGATTATACCGACGACATCTATATCGATGTCCCACTAACAGGTGGTTCTGGTACTGGTGCTAAAGCTAATATTACTGTTATTGGTGGCAGAGTTTCTTCTTGCGTTTTATCGGATGGTGGTACTGGATATAGTAAAGGCGAATACTTAGGGGTTGATGATAACTCTTTGGGTAGATCTATTGCTTCTCAAAGCACTCGCAGATTGACATTGTATGTTGATCACGTTGGTGTAGCAAAAGGATCCACCAGATTCCCTCTAGTATCTACTGATGGAATTGTAAGACAAGATCTGTTCAAAATTGGAACTGAAATTGTAAAAGTTGTAGATATTGATGGTAGTACAGTAATTGTTGAAAGAGCACAAGAAGGAACTGTACAGAAAGATCATTTTACTGGTCAAGCATTTACATTATATCATGGTCAATACAATTTTGATCCATTATATCATATTGGATCTGCAAATGGTGATGGATACATTTACAGTTATGATAATAAGACTCAAGAAGCACTTATCGTATTCAATTATGGAATTGAGATTAAGACTGCGAATAAGATAACAAATTCAATTCTATTTTTTGATTCTAGCACACCTTCTAGGTTGGTAAGAACTTCTAGTGCTGAAGATCCTGTATTTAAATTTGAAATTTCAGAAGATAATGTCAATTTTGATGTTAACCCACTACTAGACATTCAAGAGTATTACAGATACGTATTTGATACATCACATAGTTCTCTGACAGGATCTTTCTTTGATATTAGTCCAAGTAAGAACTTTAACCTCGTTACTGTAGAAAGAATTAATTCTACAGTTAAAGCAGGCAATCCAGGATCTTTTGTTGATGTTAAATTTGGATTTGGATCTAGACAAAGTGCTAATACTTATACAGAAAAAGTCGGAACAGATTTCCTCAATTTTTACTATTTTGATAAAAATGGCATTATTGATGCAGAAGGATCCTATCTAAAGATTGTTAGTGATCCTCTACAAGGAACTAAAACTCTTGCATATGTAACTGATACTAAATTTGTGTATGAGTTAGATGAGATTCCATTGTGGGATGGATCTGGATCTATTACATATACAACAACTGGTCAGTTTGCTATTGGTCAGATCAATTCTGTTAATGTAGTTAATTTAGGCACCAATTACAAAAAGACACCTATTGTAAAAGGTGTTTCTCCATCTACTTCTCTGAGAGCATCTGGAACTGTTATTATTGATCCAAATACTCAGACTGTTACTGGTTTTGAATTAACCGAGGGTGGATCTAATTATTCTAAACCAAAAGTTGAGTTAATTGATGCTGATGGTGTAGGGGCAGAATTTAATATTGTTATCAGAGATGGTAAGATCTTTGCTATTACTGCAAAAAATGGTGGTAAGAACTACACATATGCTCCAGAAGCAAAAATTATTGAAACTGATTTAAAAGCATACGCTGAAAGCACAAACATTGGATCTCCACAAAGCATCAGAATTATCAAAAATGGTGGATCGTATCATGATGATAAAACTGTTAGATCCCTGTTCACATCAGCAACTACTTTTAAAGTAAAAGATTTTGCACATAGTCAATTCAAGAATGGTGAAAAAGTAGTACAAACTCTTGGTGGTATTGAAGTTGCTAGCGGTATTGTATTAGAATGGAGAAATGGTTCTAACTTATTGAAAGTTGGAAATATTCGTGGATATTTTAGAGATGCTTTGCCTATCCGTGGATTGGTGTCTCAAACGTCTGCTAATATCATTGACAGATATGTTTCTATATTGAACGAAAGAATTGAGACTTTCTTTGATAACCAAGGATCTTTCAATTCCGATAGAGGCATCATTGGTGTATCAAATCAAAAAATTACCGACTCATTCTTCTATCAAGATTATTCTTACGTTGTTAAATCCAAAACTCCTATTGATCAATGGCGTGAGTTAATCAAGTCTACAACACACCCAGCAGGTTTCTTACTGTTTGGTGAAGTTGACATTGAAACTGATGCTAACATCAGAATGCCACAGAAGATGCCAAAAGCATCGCATTTCTCGGTAGTACAACTTTGGGATCCAGATAAGAATAAGATTACTGTTGAAAGCACGAGACGTGTTGTTACACAATCTATACAAAAAGTTGAAGATTCTAAAAAGCAAAGAGGAAGTGGGTCTGTTGCATCTTCAGAATTCAACTTCAATGATCTACGCGCATTTAATGTAAGAATCTATAATAGAACTGCTGGATTCTATGATGATATCATTGCTGACGGTAAACCATGGTGGTATAAGAATCCTTTTGATGGCAGAGAACTGGAGAGTGGTGATACAAGCCTAGGTTCTAATAGAACTGGAACAACCACTTTCCAATTAAGAGACTTTAATGATAATCCAGTATTTCCAGTTAGCGCAAACAATCTGATCATTTCTCTGGATGGTGTTGTTCAGGAAGCAGGACTTTCTTATACTGTACAAGATGACAACATTATTTTTGCTCAACCTCCATATGGAGATGGAACAAAGTTAACTGGCGATGACGGTGATGATGTCACTGCATTTGGTGGTGTAACTTTCTATGGAAGATATGTTGCATTTAATCAAAATCAATACAACGATCGTTATTTTAAGAAGTTAGCATCTATTAGTCAACGCAATGGCAGATGGATTGATGCTGCTAACCAAATTGACAACAATCTAGATTTTATTTTAGAAGAAACTCTTGGATATACTCAAGCTACTTACACTGCGGTAGATTGGAATGTAAAAGAACTTAAATTCTTAGAAGATCTAGAAACTGTAATTAAAGCATTCTCTCACGATTTGAGATTTGGCGGCAATGCAGATAGTTTTGATTTTGCTACTTATTTTAAGGAAACAGAAGCAGGAGTATACTATAAGGATATTTTACAAGAATTCTTGTTTGCTGTCAACTATGCAGAAAAACTTTGCAGACTTGCCATTAGAAATTGGGATTACACAGAACCAGTTGTAAGATATTCTACTGGATCTACTCAAATTACAATGGACAACACAGAAAACATTATTGTTGGTTCTATTGTAAGTTCTGGAAGAGCGTTCCCAGAAGGAACAAAAGTTGTAAGAATTCTAGATGAAAACACAATTTTAGTATCCAGAGCAGCAACACAAAACGCTGGTGGTTCTGGTGGTGCTGAAGTTGGCATCGTTGATATTGAAGGTACTACTGGTGGTGCTGGTGTTGTATCATCTACAAGAACGGTATCCAGAGTTGTTGATGGAGAAACATTCGAAGTTGAACCTGGCGATACTTACATTGCTGAAATTGCTTTCTCTGGAACTACTCAAGCCACATTTAAGTTAAGTGGTATCAATAGTGGTACATATATTGACGCTTCTGATATCATTAGAAATAATGCAGAATACATTAAAGAAGAAGCGGTAGGTTGGGCACAATCCCAATTCCCTAATATTGGTTGGGCAAACAAAACCGACAAGTGTAAGCGTGATATTGGATACTTAATTGATGCTATTACATATCATTTAAGATTTGGTGGTAACGCACAAGTTGTCGAATTTGGTCAATTATATTACATTGGCAATGAACTTGGATATATCAATGATCAACTCAACGAGTCTTTGAGAACTTATGAGAAAGCAGTTGAGTTAATGGTTCTTGCAATGCGTCAGACATTGCCAGCAGGAACATACACTGCTATTGAACCTGTAGTAGACAATAGTATCCTACTGGATACAGAGGTTCCATATTGTGCAGATGTTGAAGCAACTCTTAACACTTATTATGAAATTGTAGATACAATTTTGACCGAGGGAAGAAATTTAGTTCCTATTACTGCAGAAAACCTGAATCCAACTGGACTATACAGTGGAACAAGACCTCTTACAAATCACGACATTATTCTTGATCCTGACATTCCAGTAAAAGAATGTAATGATGTTATTTCTGCTATTAACATTCTTCAAGAAACTGTTGCGGACATTATTAATGGTGTAACTCTTACAAGATCCAACCCACAGTATATTGATGGGAAGAATAAGGCATTTGATCTTTATTGGGAAGATGGATCTGCTGTTGTCACAGAAGAAGATGAAGATCTATTCATCTATCTAAATGGAATTTTACAACGTCCTAAGTTTACAGAGTCTTATCCACCAGAAGACTCTTATGTAATTAATAGAGAAACAGTTCCTAATCAAATTGTATTTGATGTAGCACCTGTTTGGGATCAATCAGAAAACCTAAAACTTGTTCAGGAAAAACAAGCAGTTGAATTCTATGGCGGTGTAGGTATTGGCAATTACAAGCGTTTAACTATTGATTATGAACTAGTAGACGGTGTAAGAACTGGTCCATTCCTAATCTTAGATGTAGAAGATTTAACAGTACAAAAAATTGATGATCCCAGATATGTCTTGGTATTCCTAGATGGTGTGCTACAAAGAGATACATTCTCTTATGAGATTTCTGGTCCCAATATTTTCTTCAATGTTCCCATTCAAGCGGAAATGAAGATTGATATAAGATTACTTTATGGTAGAGATGTTGGTCAAACATTGCAACTCTATGGTTATAGACCAGATCTTTATTATCAAGATTCTAAACTTACTTGGAACAATCTTAATGCTGTAGGCGAATATATTGTTCAGGAATTTACTAAAGGTGCGTGGAAGGGAGAGTTTGTTGCGAATGCTGTACAAGTATGGCAAGTTAGACCAGATGGCACTTATAACACACTTGGCGAAATTGTTAACTATTCGATTTTAGGCAACACATTCGAATTAACACTGTTTGGTCATCCATACGAAATTATTGAAGGTCTTAAGTTTGTATTTGCAGTTAAAGGTAGATACTACTTGACTTATGATTTCCCATGGGCAAACTTTAATGATTACACGTTATCTGTAACTAAAAATGCTGATAACATTAAGGTCCTTAGAAATACTTCTCAGTGGACTGGTAGTTCTAAATCTAATCAATCCCTATTTGATACTCAAAAATTTGTAAATGTAGCACCAGGATATAAAATTAAAATTGATGGTGAGGATGGAATGAGATCCATTCTCTCACTACCTCCTGTTGTATACGGCAATGAAAATAGACCCAACCAACAGATTTCAAATAAAATCTATGGCACCGTACCTGTAACTTCTTACAATGGTGTTGCAAGAGGTGAGGGTCTTTCCGTTGTCGCTATTCTAGAGTATGAAAAGGATTCGGAAGGTGAATTTGTTTATGATAGTGAAGGACTAAAAATTCCTACAGGTAAAATCGAAAAACTTGAATGGAACCAGCGTAGTTATGATCCTATCACACAACCCACCGCATATCAATACTTCATTCCACCAATTTTAGAGTTTATTTCTTTAGATGGTAATGGCGGAGGCGCTAGAGCAAATGTTCTTGTAAGTAAAGGACAAGTCATTAGCGTTGATATTATTGACAATGGTTCTGGATATACAACTGCTCCAAAGGTAGTTGTAGCAAGGGGTTTTGACGTTATTAGGGACACCAATACTTTTGGATTAGATCTTCAGTTTACTAGACTCAACCCATTTATTGGTGGTGTTGGAGAAGGTAGCGCCAGATTTAATATGGCGGCGTCTTCCGTTATCACCAGATCTTCTGATCCAGCCGTAACAGGTGGTTTTGTCAGTTCTATCTTGGCAAATATCCCAGCAGATACTCTCTACTGGCAGAGCACTATGTGGACATCTCTACCAGCAGTGGAAGATGCTCAACAGATGCCTGTTCTACAACCAGGATCTATTAAGATTGGATACTGGGAGACTGGATTTGATGCTCCTACCGTTACACCACAGACACAACCTACTAATATTGTTACATATCTCTCTTCTAGAGTTGATAATATTCAATCCTTTAGCACTTTCTCTGTCACGAAACAGATTACAACAACTGTTCAAAGAAAAATTGACAACTCCTTTATCGAGAACGTTAACTACTATGCTGCTGGTGCATACACAGTTGTTGATTTCCTCATTGGAGATACAGTTCTATATGTCAATGATACTCAGAAGTTTACCACAAACGGCAAACTTATGGTTGGTGATGAGGTAGTATTCTACCCACGCAAGATTTCTGATCGTTTCCTCAAGATTACTCGTGCTCAGGATAATACCAATGAGCAAGATTGGTTGGCAGGAACATTTATTAGACAAATTCCTGATCTGATTTCCATCGCACCAGTTGGTATTCAGAATATTCAATCTGAAGCATCTATTGTTACTGTTGGTACTGTAACTAATGTTTCTTCTTCTCAGAAGCAGAAACAGATTCAAATTGATTTGGATTCCGTACAAACAGTAGAAAAACAGATTGTTCTTAATATTAATCTAGATCAAAAGATTGCATCTATCTCTACTATTGAGAGTGTTAGAGAATCTCACGCAGAAGCAGGTGGTAAGTTTGTAACTGTTAAGTCTGCATTTAATATGAAGACTAATATCGGTCTTCATACACAACAACCACAAATTGTTACAAATGTACAGACCACCAAACAGTCCCTCGTTATTCAAGGAACTGTTGAGGTTAAGCATGATATTCATTTACAAAATATCACAACTGAGCGTCTTGGTCAACCTGATCCAGAAGCACCAATTGCAGCAACTGTATCTGAAGTGGCGGTGGTTGGTACTACCACCGTACTTGGCGCAGAAATTCAGGCAGCAAGCACAATTGTTACCGTTAGAAATGAAGTCTTTACCCAAATCTTCTTTGACCTACCACCAGCAGGATTTGTTGATGGATACGTTGAAGATGTTAACATTGTTAACCCATTCGTCCAGAGAGATGGAACTATTGTATTCTTGATTGATCCTAAGATCATTCAGTTAAGATCTGGTTTTACACTAGAAGTTGATAACTTTATCTTTGGTGAAAATAATGAGTATGTTGGCAATTATCTAAGAGGTAATGTTGGATCTACTATTGGCAATTTTGATTATGTTGGATATGACGATGGCACTGCTAATGTTTCTGGTCTCAGTATTCAAGATATGGATAGACTCTTCCGTGGTCTAACTATTACCGATTTTGAAGATAGAAAGAATACAAGCTATACCAAGTCAAATGAATACTTTAATCTAGGTCTCCCATCAATTCAAAATCCAGTCGCTATATATACTGGTGCTTCTGGTGCAGTTCCAGGCACTGTTGATGTTGCAAATACAACATACTTCCCAGATTCTGGACACCTATATTATAGTGATGGCACCAACTTTGGTGTAATTTATTACTCTGGTAGAACTGCAACTCAGTTCTTAGGTTGCGTAAGCGTCAACGGCGCTAACAATATTACCACTACTTCTGAAATCATTCCAATGGTCATGGAGTAAAACTGTATAAATATAAATAACTTTGGCACAAACCACGTCGGAACGAAAAACAAATGGCTGCTATTATCTCTGATAAGTTTAGGATTTTTAATGCTAAGCAATTCCTAGAATCGCTGACTGAGGGCAGTAGCGAGACTGATCCCGAAAGATCCAGAATGTACTTCTTCGTGGGTAGACCACAACCATGGAGAGCATACCTAGAATACTATTCCGAAGCGGGTGGTAGTTTCTCCGTTGGAGATGAGGTTTATGTTGGAACATATGGTTCCACAACGTTCCGTGCCACAATTGCCAAGATTTACGCTAACGCCCTACTACTAACCGACGTATTTGGTACTAACGGTGTTAACTCGACTCCTACATTGGGTCAAACATTAAAAGGAAGAACTGGTGGTGCTGGTGGTTCTGATACAGGCGTTACTGCTAAAGCAGGTGTCTATCGTTACGCAACTGAAGACGTTCCTCCCCTTCCTCTAGACAACCAGAGAGAAAAGTTTGAAGTATATGACGAATTGATCGCAGCAAAGCGTGTTACCGATTCCTTTGCAAGAACAGTTATTCGTCGTTACAACTGGGATCTAGTCGCCAATCCTAAGTATGACATGTGGAAACCCGACTATTCCGAAACACCAGCTGGTGGTGGTCAAATTGGTAAAGAGACAGCAACTGGCGAATCGTCTATTGCTTCCGCTAAGTTCTATGTTATGAACTCTTCTTATGAAGTGTTCAAGTGCCTCTACAACGGAGAAAATCCTTCTAACCTATCTGGTCAGAACGCAACTGAAGAACCTATTGTTGGTGGCGCTAACTACGATGCTGCTACTGGCATCTACACCGAGTCTTCTGGTGCTGGTTACATTTGGAAGTATATGTACACCATCCCAACTGATGACGTTTTGAAGTTCCTATCTTCGGACTTCATGCCTATTGTACTACCATCTAATGCTTCTCGTCAAGCAACTGAGCAGCTAGCAACTAACACTCCTGCTCCTATCGATGTTGTAGTAATCGAAGATGCTGGTCTAAACCTACCTGCTTCTCAAACACTTTACACCGCAATTCAGGGCGATGGCACTGGTGGTGTTGTAAGTTTTGTAACAGATGGTAATGGTACAATTACTTCTGCAAGTATCGAAACTCGTGGATCTGGTTACACTTATGCTAACGTTATCCTAGATAACGGTAACCTCTTCTCTGATGCTGGTCTAACCAGCGGTGTTGCAACTCCTGCAACTGCAACTGGTGCTCTAGAAGCAATTGTTCCTCCTCAAGGTGGTCATGGTTCTGACTTTGAGACTGAACTCAACGGCAAGCGTGTAATGACAAATATTCGCCTAACCTATGCTGAAGGTTCTGGTGATTTCCCTGTTGATAACGACTTCCGCCGCATCGGCATCATCAAGGACCCTCTTGAGTTTGGTAGCACTACTTATGCTACTGCAGATACCCTCTCTGGTCTAAAGGCAATCAAGATCAGTGGTGCAACTGCCGATTACATTCCTGACGAAGAGATTTCTCAGACTGTAACTGGTGGTACTGCAAAGGGAACCGTTGTTTCTTGGACACTTGACCAAGGTTCCACAACTAACGGTACACTCAAGTATATCCAAACAGTTGATGCTCATACAGACACTGGTACAGTAAGAGCTTTTGAAACTGGAACTGCTAACAAAGTTATTGGTGCTGCTTCTGCTTCTCAGGGTGATGTCAACAACAGCTATAATGGTTCGCTTCTAGGTTCTACATTTGCTTCTGGACTTGCTAATCCAGAAATTAAAAATAACTCGGGTGAGTTAATTTACATCGAGAACCGTCGTCTAATCACTCGTGCTCCTGACCAAATTGAAGACATCAAACTAGTCATCGAATTCTGATGTGAAAGAGACATCATTAATCCCTCCAGCAATGGGGGGATTTTTTTTATCTCTACTAAATACTAAAGACAAGATGCTAGTATTTGGCGGAGTACAATGCCACAAAAGACTAACTTTAATGTAGCCCCATATTATGATGACTTCGACGTAAGTAAGAATTTTTATAAGATTCTTTTCCGTCCTGGTTATTCTATTCAGGGAAGAGAATTAACTCAAGTTCAATCAATTCTCCAAAACCAAGTAGAAAGTTTTGGTAGACATGCCTTTAAACAAGGAGAATTGGTTATTCCTGGCGAAGTTGGGTTAAATACCAAACTTGATTACGTTAAGTTGTCGTCTGTATCAGAAGTTGCTATCAATGATGGTAATGGTATTGTATACAGAAAATATGATATTAGAGAACTTGTGGGGCAACAGTTAGTTGGTCTAACGTCTGGCGTCATTGGAACTGTCTTGTCTGCAAATATTGCAACCGAAACTACATCAGATACAGTATACGTTAAGTATGTAAATAGTGGCAACTCTAATAATGAGACTACTTTTAGACAAGGTGAAACTCTAGAAGTTGTTAATGGTATCAATACTCCACTTTTAGTTGTCGGTACTGATGGTAGTGTTCTGCCAACTAGCATTGCTATTACCGATCCAGATACAAAACAAGTATCTTCTATTGAAAGTCCTGCTATGGGATTTGCTTCTGCTGTTAAGGTAGAAGAAGGAATCTACTTTGTCAATGGATTTTTTGTTAGAAATGATTCTCAGCTTCTTGTTATTGACGAATATTATGATAAACCAACAGCAAAAGTTGGATTTACTATTGTAGAAAATATTGTAACTCCAGAGGAGGATCAATCTTTATACGATAATGCCCGAGGATCTTCCAACTTTACTGCACCTGGCGCACATAGATTACAGATTCAATTAAATCTAAAAGAATTTGGATTTGATGAAATCACCGATAAAAATTTCATTCAACTTCTCACTGTTAAGAGAGGTGCTATTCAGAAAAAAGTTACTCCTGCAGACTATTCTCTACTAGAGCAAACACTAGCACGCAGAACATTTGATGAGTCTGGCGACTATGTTGTAGATAACTTTGGTATTGATATCAGAGAGTATCAACAAAAAGATGGAAATAACGGCATCTATTCTGTTGATGAATTTGGTAAGTATAATGGAAAAGAAAGCGAAGAAGCTTCTAGACTTATGCTTGCTGCTATAGGTCCTGGTAAAGCATATATCAAAGGATATGAAATTGTCAACAAAGAAACCAAATATATTGAAGTTCCTAAAGCAAGAGAAAGTCTAAACACAGACAATGTAACTTTAAAAACGAGAGGTTTGCCAACATTCAATATTACCAATGTTTTTGGTAGTGTCCCTCTTAATGCAGAAGCACCAGAACTAACTGCATATCCAGATGTTTTCTTATATTCTACATTTAATGATGGATCTTTAGGATTTAATAATACTGAAGATGTAAATGCACACAGGCAAACATTATCAAGACGAGGACTGAAATTCAATCCAAGTGATGCTATTAAGACAATTACTATTGAAGTTCAATCAACTTCCAATCCAAACTTGGGATCGATCACGGATGGAACTTTTGAAAATGTAATTGGAGAACTTTGGTTTGTAAAATCTAGAAGTACATCTGGAGCTCCTGCAGTAGTTTCTTCTGTTAAATCTATTTCTTATGCAAAGATTAACAGACCAGAGATCAATCCTACCACAAGTGTCAAATATTTAGAGTTAACAATTTGTGGAAACAAAGATGATATTATTTCTCTAGTAGAATATGATGAAGGTGATCCCAATTTTATTAGAAAACTATTCAAGTCCGAAGCAGACGCTAAAGCGGATACTAGTTATTTTGGCGAGATTGTAGACTACAGTAATACTATTACTCCTTTAATTGGTAAAGTAAAACCAAATAACTTCAAGTTTCTTAAGAGAGGAGCTGGTTTTAATACAGATACGGATGTAGTTCTTTCTAAAGGTCGTCTTGCTGGCGGAGTATCTAGTTACAATTCTGTATTTGGATTCTCATTCTTTGATCCTACATACTTCACTAAAATTATCACACAGTCTCCCATTGCGAGTGTGACAGCGTTTACTGCTGGTCAGTATGTATATGGTCTAGAGAGTGGCGCATACGGCGTTGTAGAGGGTCCTGCTGATGGATTGTACACTGCCAAGAATGTCCTATTCTTAAAAGTATTGTTTGGAAGCTTCAAGTCTGGAGAAACCATTGCTGACGAATCTGGCAATACGCTCAAGATTGCAAAAGACAATACTATTTCCCACTTTGTTGTTGTAAGAAGAGGACAAGGATATACTGAAGACTTTACTATTTCTTTGAACGGTGTTGAATATGACAACAGTAAAGTACAATTAAAAGTGACTTCAGGCGGAAAAGTTTATGGTTGCAGTATTGTAAACTTTAATTCTGTCTCTGATACATATTCTCAACCACCTCTAGTAAGCATCAACACTCCATCTGGAGCAGATCAACCTTCTAGTAATGCAGTTATTACTGCTGTTTTAATTAGAAATGCTGTAACCACTTATAACGCTTCTGCTGTTAAATCTTTCTCTGCACAATATGGCAGTGGAAATGCAAATACATTTACCGCAGACGTAGAAGTTGACGATCAATCCTACGCAGAGATCACAGATGTAACTCAGTTTACTTTCTCTGGTAGTCAAGGATATAAGTTCCTAGAATCAAATAGTTTTAGTGCAGATGCATCTAGTCTCCTTTTACAGGGAGATGTCATTCAATTTACCGATGTTGACAATAACACTATTAGAGCAATTGTTCAATATGCAACAAAACCAATCGGTACATCTAAGACTAGAGTTTATCTAGATACAGCACTGCCAGCAGACGTTACTAATAATAGTATTGTTAGAATCAGACCAAAAGTTGCAAATCAAAATCAAGGTACTCTCCTATTCCCAACAGGAAGCAATGAGATTGAATCTATTGTAAGAGACCCAGAAGATTCCAAGATTAAGTATTATGTTAGAAGAGACTTTGTAACTGCAACTACTGTACAAGACAATATTACATTTGCTGCACAGTTACCTTTTGGAACTCAAAGATTTACTGCATTTACTGAAGAAAATTATATTGTAACTGTACTAGATGCTGGTGATGCACCAAATATTGTTGCTGGTGACATCGTATACATTCCAGCAGATGCAGTGGAAATTACATCTGCTACAGAAGGAACTACTGGACTAACTTCTGGTAGTATTAATATTTTCTTGTCTAAGGATTATTTTGGATTTATTCCTGAAAATGGACAGTATCCAAAACTAAAACTAACAGCAACATTAGAAGTTGACAAAGCAAAACCAAGATTAAAAACAGCAATTAGAAGAAAGAGAATTGTTGTTATCTCTTCTGGTGATAGAGTTGTTCCATTTAGAGGTAGAGATTTTGATTCGGATTCTATTGATCAGAAATCATATGCAGATGCTTTCAAACTAAGATATGTTTATGAAGGCACATCTACTTCCCCACCAGAAGTTGATACTGCTGGCAATCTAGTTGCTGGTACAGACATCACTGATAGATTTACATTTGATGATGGTCAGAGAGATACAATCTATGACGTTTCTCGTATTGTATTGAAACCAGGTGCTGAACCTCCCGCTGGTCAACTAGTTATTGCTTTCGATTATTTCGAACATTCTGCTGGGGACTTCTGTACAGTTGATTCTTATATTCACGAAGCAGGTGTAGACTCTAACGAAATTCCTGTTTTCAACTCTAACGTTCTTGGTCTAACAAAACTAAAGAATGTTATTGATTTTAGACCAAAGGTTGACAATGAAGCAATTGTTAGTGGTTTCCAAGATACATCTATTCTAGAGAGAACGGAAGGTTCTTTCTCCAGATCTGGTGCTGTTATTTCTGCTTCTCCTGCGCCTGACTCTAATTTAGAGTATACTTTCTCATTCTCACAAGTTCAATATTTGTCTCGTATTGATGCACTGTTCTTGACAAATAAAGGAGAATTTGTAGTTAAAGAAGGCAACTCTTCTCTAAACCCATCCAAACCAGATCCTCTTAACGATGCAGTACCTTTGTACTACATGTACATCCCTGCATATACAGAGACCAGTAAGGATGTAAGAATTACTCCTGTAGACAACCGTCGTTACACAATGCGTGACATCGGTAAGTTGGAGAAGCGTATCGAGCGTCTTGAGTATTATACCACACTTAGCATCCTTGAGCAACAAGCTCTCAACATGCAAGTTAAGGATAATGTTGGTTTAGATAGATTTAAGTCTGGTTTCTTTGTTGACAACTTTGAAACCCATCGTGGTAATCTATCTTCTCTTGATCACCAGTCTGCAGTTGACACACAACAGTCTGTATTAAGAGCTCAGTCTAAAGAAGATTCTATTCTACTAGAAGAAGTTTACAATCGTGAAGATCAAAGATCTGTTGCTGGATATTCCAGAAAAGGAGATATTGTAACTCTTCCATACGAGAACCTAGAATTGCTAGGAAATGCTTTTGCTACTAAGACTATCAATCCAAATCCATTTGTAGTTCTTCAGTATGTTGGTGATGGAGAACTATCTCCCCCAGTAGATCAGTGGTATGACACCAGCATTGCTCCATTGGTTGTAGATAATAATACAAACATCTTCTCAATTTTCCTTGCTAAGGAAGATGTCGAAGAAGCATACTCCAGTCTCTATAATTCTTTTGTAATTAACTGGGTTGGTTCTGCTCCAGTATTTGAAAATATCAATTCTCTTGGTACTATCAACACAGAAGCAGTTAGATCTACTGTTGATCTTGCATCTACACAAAGTTCTTCTAATGTAAGTCCTGTCAACAATGCTGTTGGTAAGGGTATTCAACAGAAGCAAGTTGGTGGCAATGTTGTATCCAACTCTCTACAGTTCTTTGCAAGAAGCATTCCAGTTAAGTATGTAATTAGAAGATTAAAACCAAATACAAAAGTATATGCATTCCTCGAAGGAAGAGACGTTTCGCGTTGGGTAAATCCAGACCAGAGATTTACTGGTATTGCTGGCAACTCCCTGTCTTCCTTTAATGGAGATATTGTTACTGATGAGAATGGTAATGCTAGTGGAATTATTCTAATTCCTGCTGGTTTACCACCTAGAGAAAATAGCGCATGGTCTGGTAAGATTGAAGATGTAGATTATGACACATCTGCTGAAGAAGTACGTATTACTACTGGCATCAAGACTATCAGATTTACTTCTAGCTCTGAGAATATTGGTAAGGAAAATGTAGATACATATGCCGAAGTTAAGTTCTACGCTTCGGGTATTTTACCAGAAAATCCATCTAGCATTATTTCTACAAGACCATCTTACTTCAAATCTAATGAGGGTGTCCAGTTAGTTAACAGCAATACGGACAATCCATTAAAGCCAAATCCAATGGCACAAACATTTAAGATTGAAAACTTTGATGGTGGAGTCTTTACAACAGGTGTAGACCTCTTCTTCTCTAAGAAGAGTGAAAATATCCCATGTAAAGTATACTTGACAAATGTAGAGTCTGGTAAACCAGGCAAGAATATTGTTCCTGGCACAGAAAAAACTCTCACTCCATACACATATCTAAAAGTATTTGGTAGTGGAAACATTTCTCTATACAAAGGAGAGAGTCTAGTTGGTCAAAGAAGTTCTGCTTCTGGACCTATCGTTAAGATTTACGATAAGAACAATGTAGAGCTTGTCGCTACTGCTAGTGGCAAGTATTCTCTCACCAATGAGCAAGTATACACTGTAGTTCTTTCCAACCACAATGGCAAGTCATTTATTGCTAATGAAGGTTTGGTTTCTGAAACTCTAACTTTAGATAATGCTAAGAATAATACAGATCTAACTTTACAGATTGCCAAAGATAGCGGCAGGGTTACTAGACTAAAAGTTAAGGCAACAGGTGGAAATTATTCTTCTGCTATTGCTGTCATCGAATCCCCACAACTTCCTGGCGGTTCTACTGCTACTGCAAGACTCGATGTTTCTGGTGGTCGTATTTACAATGCAGAGTTGTCTCTTTCTGGTTTTGGTTACACAGAAGCACCTTCTGTTGTTATCAAAGGAGTTGGAAATGGTGCTGCTGGTTGTGAAATTGAGTCATTTATTACTATTGATGTTCCTGCTGTAAGAATGGGCATTGCTACTGATAGTGGAGATGTTACAGAATCTACAACACCAACCAACTTTGAATTCGAATACCCAGTATATCTTGAAAATGAAGCAGAGTATGCATTGGTCATTGAAACAGATTCTACAGACTACGAACTTTGGGCATCTAGATTAGGCGAAACTGAAATTGCTACTAGCACTACAGTTACAACTCAACCATCTTTAGGTTCTGTGTTCAGATCTCAGAATGTAGATAACTGGACAGAAGACATCTTTGAAGATGTTAAGTTCACTCTATACAGAGCAGAGTTTGATATCTCTCGCCGTGCTGAATTGCTTCTGACTAACCAACCACTTGGTTATGAATTAGTAGAATCTGGTGTATTCCAAACAAATGCATCTGCTAAGTCTAATGCAGACTCAACATTGTTTGGAAATAACAATAACATTGTGAAGGTTAATCATCACAACCATGGATTCGAAGATAGTGGTAAATCCTATGCATTCTACAAGAACGCTGATGAGGTAGGTGGTATTTCTGCTTCTACATTGAATTCCAATCTATTCCAAGTTTCTAACTCTGGTATTGATACGTATTCCATTTTCTCCACATCAAAAGCATCTTCCAATTCTCTTGGTGGTACAAATGTTCTTGCATCATATAACAGAAAATATGAATCTCTCTATCCACAGATTAGATATATTTCCAGCACTGGAACTAAAATTGAAACGGATGTTATTACAACAAACATTCAACCTGTAGATGCAATCACATCAAACTATGAGTCATATTCTCAAACAGAATATGAAAGAACATTCTTGAATGAAACTCATTTCTTTACTAATCAGAAGGTTATTGCTTCGCCAATTAACCAGACTATGAATGGAATTGAAAGATCCTTAACATATAAGATGAATCTTTCTTCGACAGTATCGTACCTGTCGCCTGTTGTTGATTTGGGAGTAGCGTCTCTCAAGACATCCACAAACAGAGTTGAAAATGCTTCTGGTAAAGAAAATCGTTTTGGAAGAAGAGACCAGATTCTGGAATTCTTACCTGTTTATAGTTTCACGGTTTCTAATACAACTGGCACCACAATTACAACAGGTCAAACTGTAATTGGTCATGAAACTAAAGCAGTTGGAACAATTGTTAAAGTTGTTAATGATACTATTTTTGTTAAAGTCAGTACAAATAATTACTACAGTTTAAGAGATGGACTTAAGTTTGGAGATCAAACATCTCTAAACCCAGATTCTTCTATTGTAAATCCAACTTTAGCACAGCACCCAATTAAAGTCAACAGCAATCCTGTTCAGCAATTCTTTGATATTCCAGATGCTTCTCCAATTATTGCGAGAAATCCATCTACTCCATCTCAAGTATATGAGAACACTATTGATGGAAATACCGTAAACTGGAACAGACGTGATAATAAGTTGACAGTAAGAGTTGATAGAAGACCTATCAATGATGACTTTAATGGAAGGATTATTGACAACTCTTCCTTTAACAGAAATGCTGATGTTAACGAACAAGGATTTGATATTTTCCGTGTAGGAGATATGATCTCCTATCAGGGTCAGGCAGAAGATGAACAAGAATTCTTGGAAGTTGCTTCTGTTGGTTATACAAATGGAACTCAATTCATCGAAGAAAATACTTCGAAGAACAGTTCCTCTGTTGCTAAGTATGTAACAAAAGAAATTGCAATTAGCAACCCTGCTACTGGAATCAATGTGCATCTAACAGCAAATACCAAAGACATTGCAAACATCGAAGTTCTATATAAGTTTAAGAAGTCTGCAAGTCAAGAAAACTTTGAAGATATCGAGTGGATCTATTTCAATGGAAATGGTCAACCAGATGTCTTTGAGATTGCAAGTTCCGAAAATACTATTTCTGGTATTTCGGAAAAACAATCTTCTTATCAAGAACTAGTTTATAGTGCTAATGATATCGAAGAATTTGCATCGTTTGCCGTCAAGATTGTAATGAAGTCTCCTGATCCTGCATACGTACCTAAGATTCAAGACATCAGAGCCGTTGCTTCTTTCTAATTTCCGCGTATGTCTTATATCAAGGTAAGTGGTCACGACGGGTTAGTAAGGGACGAAAACACAGGCGCTATCATTAATCAGAACGTTTCTGCTATTGAAGCAAGACGTAAAGCGAAACAGCTAAGTTCCGCGTTAGATGACATAAATATGTTGAAGAATGAAGTCTCTGAGATTAAGTCCCTCCTGAAAGAGTTAGTAAAAAATGCCCGCAATTAACGTCGCTAGGACAGATACTTTTGAAGTCCAAAGACAAAAAATTAATCAACTAGGTGCCGCCCTATTCAATATTTCTGCTGGTGGAACAGACCTTTCTACTGGTGTTCTAAAACTAGGGGATGGAACCAAAGATTTCCCTTCTCTAGCATTCACTTCTGACGATACGTTAGGTTTTTATAAGTCTAACGTCAGAACAATGGCGTTTGCTGTTAACGGTAAAAGGATTTATGATTACAATGATAATCAAACCACCTTTTACAGAGACTTTGTAATTAGGAAAAATACTTTATATACACAAGGTATTTTTGTACAAGCACCTGGTGAAAATTACGACGTTGGAGAGTTTACAGATATTCCTGGCGTTGGTGGTACTGGTTCTGGTGGTACGTTTGATATCACAGTATCTCCTTTTGATGGAACTACTACACCAGGTTCTGGATACATTTACACTGGTGCAGGTGGAGGATCTCAAAACTACAGTCAAGTCAATCTTGCAGGTGGTTCTGGTACAGGAATTGAAGTAACACTTCTCTTCTCTAGTGGCAGTTTTATTCAAACTACCATTGATAATTATGGTGAAAACTATATTGTTGGTGACATTTTAACACTGCCACCAGATGTCTCTGGCAGTGGAACAGCAGACGATGAATTTGGAACAATTACTGTTGCTTCTACTGCTGGCATTTATCCTGGTTGGTTCTTCACACAGACTGGCGGTACTGCCACAATCACTGCTCCTGTAGATCCCATTTCTGGCGCAACACAAGACATTACCATTCAATCGGTTTTAGACGAGACAACATTTAGTGTTAGCGGATCTATTGATGCTGGTGGTAGTGTCAACTTTGATGTTGATGCTCCATGGGGATCAAATGGTAATGGATATAATTTTACAATTGATAAAGCTGGTGTCGTCACCAGCGTCTCTGTTAATGCTGCTGGCAATGGATATGATGTAGGAGACATAATTGGTGTTAATAATCTAGACCTAACAATTCCATTTGATTATGTCGTATCTACGATAAGTTTAAACCAGTTAACATTTACAACTAATATTGCTGCTGGTACATTCTTTGTTGGACAAACGTTATTTGCAACTGATCCTAATGGTCCTGGTGGAGATGCGTCTGAAATTTTAGTTAGAGAAGTTGTTTTAGATGGATCGTTAGTTGATTTTATTGTTGTAGAAAGTATATCTGGAAGTGCTGGATCTGGAAATACAATTTCTACCACAAGCGGTGGTGCTACAATTGCTACCGTTGATACGTCAGACAACGTAAACAGATATACCATCGATATTGATGATGGAAATGGTGCTGTAATTTACCCAGATCTATTACTATACAAGAGTAACACATATGATTTTGATGTAAGTGGTGCCAGTGGACATCCATTCAGATTCTCTATTCACCAAGGTGGTTATTGGACTCAACCTGTAGTTGAAACTGTAAATCTAGATGTAGCATCTAAAGATATTACAGTAACTAATGCATCTGGTGTATTAGTTGGTATGGAAGTTATTGTCGATACCAGTGTTGTTGTTACTGATTCTGGTCAATTTGCAGAAGGAGCTGTTGTAGAAGCAATTAATGGAAATGTAATTACTATGTCTGAGTTTCCCACTCAGGCTGGTGCAACACCATGTATTATTAGAGGTGCTTTATACGAAGGAAATGAAGTTGAATATGGAAGTGAAACTGTAAGAATTGTTCCTACAGATTCTACACCATCAACTCTTTACTATTTCTGTACTGACCACCCATATATGTCAGGTCAGTCTGTTATTACAGTAAATTATAATAATCCAAAAACTTTTGGTAGTGGATTTGAAATTGGTGTTTCTAATATTATTTCCGAAGATGTAGTAACTGGTGATGTTGCAACTGGTAACATTAACGTTGCTGCTATTACTGGTGATACTGTTAACGTTGAAACTGTAAATACCACCACAACAAATACCACAGATCTAATTGCAGAAGAAGTCAAGTCTGCTTTATATACTGACGATAATACTATCGAAATTACATCTGGATCTGGTAACGTACAGTTAACAGGTGCATTTGTAAACTTTGGAACAGAAGCAAATATTCAAACAAGTTCTGGAGACTTCTTAACAGCAGGTGAAATTAGAACTGACTTTAAATTTAACATCAAAGATATTTTAACCATTGTAGACAATAACATTTCTACAACTGGATCTAATGATTTGTTGTTTACCCCTCCCGCTAACAGAGTTGCGAAGTGTGATGCTCTGACAGCATTTGTTATTCCTTCTGGTACAACAGCACAAAGACCAGGCGTTGGTATTGTAGAGGATGGTGCTATTAGATTTAATACCACCACACAGCAGTATGAAGGTTATTCCGAAGACACTGGGCAATGGTCTTCTCTGGGTGGTGTTCGTGACCTAGATGGCAACACGACTATTACCGCAGAACTAGAAGTTGGCGTAAACGATAACATCTTACGTTTCTACAATGATAGTAAGATTACAATGCGCTTCACTCCGTTCTGGATGGAGTTTTATGAAGTCAATAAAGTACGTGCATTGAATCCAACTGTCCCTGCGTATAGCAATTGGGCAGCAAACACACCAGTAAGCGCAGGTCAATATCTCAAGTACAGAAACAATCTGTATGAAGTAACTGGTTCTGGTGTTACTGCAACTGATGGTAATGCGCCAGAGCATACCGAAGGAGAACAGTCAAATAACACTGCCCTCTTAACTTGGTATGCATTTGCAGTAAACCCATTAATTGTTGATGAATGTACAGAACTTAGAATTGGACCCCAAGGAGATCTTCCTGTATTAATTAACAATGATCTAAAATTATTTGAAAACAAAATTACAACTACAGTAAGTGATCTTGTTCTTCAACCAAATACAGGACAAAAAATTACATGTGATGCAGTTTCTTCTCTCGTAATTCCAGTTGGTAATGGAGATGAGCGTGGTGCTGCTATTCAGGGTTCCATTAGATACAATACTTCAGATAGTCAGTTTGAAGGTTATAACGGAAACCAGTGGGGTGGTCTTGGTGGTGTAAAAGATATCGACCAAGATACCGAGATTAAAGCAGAACAATCTCCAGGATCAGATGAAGATACACTGTTCTTCTACAACAATGGAGTAAACACTCTAAGAGTACAAGAAAATGATATCGAATTTGATATTGATACATTTGTATCAACAAACGGAGATTTCAATTTAACAGGAAATAGAATCACTCTAGATAATAATACTTCCACTTTTGAGCACTTAACTTCCAGTGCATTCTTACATACAACTAAGAGTCAACTAGATTTTGGTCTATCTGCTGGACTCAATGTAGATCCTCTCCTAAGATTAGATTCCTTGGGTGATATCTATTATAACCTAGGATTTGGAAGTGGTACTCCAGAGATGGTCAAATTATTTGACACTGATCTGAAGACTATTGAATATAATGATTTGAGAATTTCTACAGTTGATATTCCTTTAGTCAAGGACACAGCAGATGTAGGTGCAGCAACTCTTTATAATGTTAACACAGAAGAGTCTGCTAAAGTTTATTGTGTGGCACATAATACAACCACAGGTGACAAAGAGTTTATCGAGTTTGCTGTCATAGATAAGAGTGGAACCGTATATTTTAGTGAATACGGTAACATTAAAACAGGTGCTGATCTAATTCATGCTACCTTTGACATTGACTCCCTGTTCAATGCAAGAGTGACATTTACTCTACATGATGATCTTGCAACTAATGATGTTGTTAACATTAACGTAGTTTCTTACAACCAGAAGAAGTAAAATGGCAGGAAGTTTAAAGACATTTGACTCCCTTGGGGGATTCTCAATTGGTGATGTTGAGATGTTGTCGCATGATTACAATGCGAGAAACATCCATACTTTTGAGTTAAAGAATCAGTTTTATACCGATTCAAAATCAACACGATATATTTTAAGAGGAACGAATACTGCAATTCTTTCCGTGAATTTAGTTGGAGATCAAATTGATTTACCACAATCATCTATCAATTTTATTACCGCACAGATTATCGCTGTAAACACAACAAATTCTGGTACGTTTGTAGCAAAGTTTGAAAATTGTGTTACTAATGATGCATCGGGACAAGTTGATACTATTTCTAGTTTGGAAACAATTATCAGAGATAATATTCCAGTTGGAGAGAGTTGGACTGTTCAACCATTTGACGATGGTGCAGCAAACAAATTTAGTTATTCTACCGTGAGAGGTGGTACAACTACATCAATTAAATGGCTTGCTGTAGTTGAAGTTGTCAGTGTTGCATGGGCCTGACACTAAATATAAACGAGCATATAAAACTACGGCTGGGGCTGGATAAAAAATGGGTTTTCAGTTTAATTCCGATAAAGAAATTATCAAGGCTTTAAAGCCAAGAATTGTCGGTGAACAAGAAGTAACTATTAGATCAGGTTCTGGATCTAATGAGAAAGAAATATTTCGTGCTCAGATCGATGGCGAAACCGATTTGCCACGTATCGGTATTAACCGAACTGGTAAACGAGTAGAGAGAATCGAAATCAATCCTGGTGGTGGTGGAGCAGGATATACTCTACAACCAAATGTTACTCTCTCTGCCCCAACTGGAGAAGAACCCGTTCAGGCGTTAGCATCTGCTGTTATCAATAACGGTGCCGTAGTTGCAATCATCGTAGATGAAGCAGGTAATGGATACACTGCAGCACCTATTGTAACAATTACAGGTGGTAATGGTACTGGTGCTACTGCTACCGCATTCCTAGACACCGTTGATTATGAACTGGACGTTAACGGTGCTATTAGAACTTCTACGTCTATCATTTCTGACACGGCGAGAATTTTAAACCTAGATATTGACAACTTTGTTACTGCAGATGCTAATTTTAGAGCACCTAACTTAAAAACATTTGCCAACTCCACAGGTCAATCTTTTGTACCAAACGTTGTTTTACAAGAAGATTCATATAGATGGGCTGGCAATAATATTTACCAAGCATTAAATACTGGACAAACAGGATCGAGCGCACCTTCACATACCGATGGTATCGCTCTCAACGGAGAAGTACAGTTTAAGCATATTGGTTTCCGTGTAGAAGATGAGAATCAGCCATTCTATCTACAGTCTGGTGATTCTGGTGTTTTCCCCCGCTCTATCACTCCATTACTTGGCGATAGATCAGACAAAATTGCAACCACAGAATACGTTCTAAATCTAGCAACAAATGACGTTGGTGGTAGAATCTATGTTTCTCAGCAGATTGGTAGCGACCAGAATGATGGTCGATCTGCTGTTGCCCCTGTCAGAACAATTAAAAAGGCATGTCAACTAGCGTGGCAAACGCCTGGCGTCAAAGAAACAATTATTGTTGCTGGTGGCGATTACGTAGAAGATAACCCAATCTCTATTCCACCAGATGCATCGGTCGTTGGTGATAACTTACGTTTGGTTATCATCAGACCTAACAATCCAAGAAAGCACATCTTTAAGTTTGGTGATAAGAACTACGTTATTGGTGTAACTTATCGAGATAAAGTTGACTCTAACAATGATCCAGTTTCTACTTGGGACTTTGCTATGGTCTTTGACGATAAGCAAAGAATCACATATGATGCATCCTCTGGTGGTGACTTTGAACCATATTTCCCAGTAGGTCATCAAATTTTTGGTCCCGATGAGTCCAGAGTTACATTCCAAAACAACGAAGGTTTATCTCAGTTAGTTGCTGGTTTAACTGTACGTGGTGTTAACACTGGTGCAATTGGTACTTTGCTAGTAGTTTCATTTAAGACTACTGTCGGTAACGATGCATATGTAACAGGTACATTTGATTTACAAGTTAACAGTGGTACTTTCAACGCTGGTGAAACTTTCCAATATGATATTCAAACTGGTACTGACGGAAATGGTGATCCAGTATTTACAACTTACAATTTAGTTTCTACCGATATTCGTTCGATTAGAGCGGAAGGTGAGGTTGTATTCGAAGATAAAGCTGAGAACGATTCGGGTCTTCCTATTGTAAGAATCGACTTTACTCAGCAAGGAACATTTTCTGGTGGTTTCCAAGATCCTGGATCTACTGAAGATCTAGGTGGTATTGTGTTCTATACCAACGCTCTGGTTGGTAGACAGAATACACATGACTTTAAAGAAGGTCAAGAAATTTTCATTGAGGGTTTGCCTGTTTCAAGTCCAGACTTGTCTTACTTAAATGGAAGACAAAGAATCTATAAAGTTATTGAAGATGCTGATGGTCGTGCAAGACGATTTGTTATTCCCAAGAAAGTAACCGATCCTAGTCTTGTTACTCTCGATAACTTTAATCCTGGTCAGTTTGCACTGGTAAAAAAAGAGTCTAAGTCAGTTACTCTGTCTTTGCTCAACTCTCCAAACACATTCAACCTAGCAACTCCTATTGCTAGAAGATATCAGGATGCTTGTTTACAGATTAGAAACAATATTGATTTCATCAAAGATGAAGTTGTACTAAGAGTTCTAGATGAATTTGCCAAGAAACATTTTGCTGTTTTCAACATTGGCACAACAAACGTAACTAATGATACGTTTAGTGTATATCTTGGTGGATCTTCGTTTGATCACACTTATGTTAGCGGTGGTACTGTTACGTTTAACGGAACAACATATACAGTTACTGGTTTTAACTATAGCAACAATGTAACTGGATTTGCTACAATTACAGTTAATGCAACTATTGTAGGAATTGCAGAAAAAGATATTGTCAAAATTGAAGACATTTTAGTTGAGTGTGAGCAAGGTCAGAAAGTATATCCATCGTTTAATATTCCTATCAGCGATGAGAAGTGCCGTAGAGACGTTGGACATATTGTTAATGCTGTAATCAGAGACTTAGAATTTGGTAGCAACTATCATACTATTGAAGCTGCTAAGCGTTACCTTGATGGAACAAGCAGCTACATTGATTACGTTGACTATGAGATTATTCAAACAGTCCGTGCCGTTGAATATGCACGCGAACTTTGCATCTTTGCGATGCGTAAGTGGAGAACTGGAACTGGTTTGCCTGGTCAACCTATCTACACTCCACAATATTCTACTGTGGAAAGATATTTTGACCCAACTGTTATTGATGACCCCATAACTGGTTGTGCAAATGTAGCATCTGCAATTGATACACTATTCTATCTGTTTGTTGATGTTCTTTCAAATAATGCATCTGGTACATATCTAGATGCGGCATATTTGATTGCTAGAAACAGAGACTTTATTGCTGATGAAGCACTAGAATTAACTAAAGTACAATATCCAACATTGCAGTTTGGTACTGTTGATCCTCAAGCAAACAGATATCAAGATGGTGTCAACTTAATTGAAGCGAATAGAAGTGAAATCATCGACAGATCTGTTGCTCAGATTGCTGTATTCCATCCAGACTTCTATATTCCTGGCGACTCTCAAACAGACTCTGGTTCTAGATATGCTGATGCATATAGATTGATCCAACAGAACCGCAGTGAAATTATTGGTACTGCTTGGACTAATATGGTCACACAGTATCCTGCTGTTGCTTCTACTGAAACCAAGTGTAAGAGAGACATCGGTTATATGATCGATGCAGTATCTCTTGACTTATTCACACAAGGCAACCAGTATACTCGTAAGTTCATTGGTTTATATTTCGATGATACTACAACACAAATTGATAATGGTCTAGAAGGAGAAGAGACAGAATCTATCTACGCATTCAATCAGGCAAGAGATCTGATGAAGGCGGCATTGACAAACCAATTGTCAATTAAAGATCTTACTGTAACTGCTGATCCTCTCACTGGTTCTAATACTAATACAGGATCTTGTGCTGATGTACAAACAGCAACCGATACCCTAACAGAAATTATTACTGATGCTCTTCTCGCTGGCAATCTAAATGCTCTGCCCGCAGAGAACACAGGTGTTTCTGGAACTGGTGAGACTAAGTGTAAGAGAGACCTTGGTTACTTAATCGATGCTGTTAAAGCAGACCTTGCCATTGGTGGCAACGCATCTACAATTAACTTCATCGAACAATATTTTGATCAAAATGGTGATCCAATCAGCAACGGTCTTGTAGGTGAGACCGCAGAGAGCGTTACCGCTTTCAATAAGGCAAGAGACATGATGAAACTTGCCGTTACTAACTCTTTATATGAAAAAGATCTAACCATTTCCGCTGGTCCTCAAGTCTATGGTACAGCAGATGAAGCGGTCATTTATGGCGATTCTGGTAATACTGCTGCTTGTATTGACGTTCAATCTGCTATCGACACTCTAGTTGAAATTGCGACAGATGCAGTTTCTGCAGGAAATCTCGACAGTCTCCCAGTAGAGAACACTGGAGATTTTGTTGTTACCGAACTGGATAACACCGTAGGCGAACAGAAGTGCCGTAGAGATATCAATTACATCATTACTTACATGATCCGCGACCTCGTTCTAGGAGGTAATGCAGGGTCTGTTACCGCTGCTGAGGCATACTACACTGGAGCGCAGTTAACAGGCGTTCCAGAGGCACAGAGACCTGCTACAGCGTATGCATTTGATAGAGTCAAGGAACTAGCAATCCTTGCAATGCGAAATTGGTTGACAAATGGTGGTTCTGGTGCTCAGTATACTCCCGTCCACACTCCAATTCCACTATTTACAGACAATACAATTTTAACAGATCCAGCAGGCACACCATATTGTGCGAATGTTGAATCTTCGATTACAACATTGATGGATCTAATTGGAGACATCTTAGAAGGAACAACTGCTCCTGGCGCAACAACCAAGGACTTTGGAACTCTCTATGACACTTCCAATCTCTATACATATCCCGATAATTATATCACAGATGCTAATGGTCAATTAGTTACAATTAGATCTGACTACGATGATTACCCAATCATTGAAGCATCACCATATACCCAGAACTCATCTGTTATCTCTTTCCTAGGTGGTGGCGGTGCTGAGGTTGACGGTGCAAAAGTCAAGCAACCCAACTGCCCATTCCCTGGATTGGAACTTGACGGATCCGCATCCTTCCCCAACCAAGGTAAGTCGATGGTTGCTGCGGCATTTACGATTGTTTCTTTTGGTGGTACTGGTTATAGGATTGTTAACGATGGTTACACCCAGTTGGTTTCGGTCTTCGTTATCTTCTGCGAAGACGGTGTTCTTGCTGAGTCTGGTGGTTATGCATCTATTACCAACTCCGCTACCAACTTTGGTACATTTGCACTACGCGCAATTGGTTACAGAGATGAAGCATATAGCTTTGACGTTGCAACTATTTCCAACTCTTCGTCTACTCCTACTGGTAGAACAATCTTCACTATTGATGGATTGGGTCGTGAACCACTAGAGCACTATATCGTCAAGATTGATGGTCATGAGAATGTAAATAGCGAAATTGAATACTTTATCGATGCTGTTGGTGCAGTAACAGTTGGTCCTCCTTTCTCTGCTCAAATTACTATTGACAGTGGAACTGGTGGACCTGCAGAGTTTAAAAATACTTTAACTGGTCAGGCAGTATCAAATGCTTCTCTGGTTGGTGAAACAATTAGACTACACAGACCATCTATTGTTAACTCTTCTTCTCACACTTGGGAATTTGCTGGTTCTGGTACTGACTACAATGCATTGCCCGAAAACGGTGGCACTAAGGTTGAGTCTAACGAACAAGTATCCGAACTATATGGTCGTGTATACGTTTCTGGTACTGACGAACTTGGTGACTTCAAGGTTGGTACGTTCGCTAAGATCGAGAACAGAACTGGTGCTATTACCTTCACGGGTACTGTTACCATCTCGGAAGTTGAATTCTTGAAACTGAAAGGTGGAGACGTTGTTGTTACTGGTTTCGACGCATCCAACACTCTTGGCGGCGCTAATTCTTCTAACAGCAAAATCCCAACTCAGAAGGCAGTTAAAGATTTTATTACCAACAACCTTGGTCCATACATCAACAAACCATACTCTACAAACGCTGTTCCTAGAGCACTGGTCGAACTAACCGATTCTGGTAAGATCTCCGCTGACCAGATCCCTGCTTTGCGTCCTTTCAACGTCTTCACCGTTGCAAACGAAGATGAAAGACTTGCTATTGAAGGCGCACTTGCTGGTGACATTGCAATTCAGCAAGATGAGGGTTCATCTTACATCCTAAACAATGACTTAGGAAGTCTATATCTTGGTTTCAATCCCTCCGCAACACTATCCTTTACTATTGGAGATATCTTCACTGGAAGAAATCCAAATGGGACTGTTGGACCACTAGCAACAAACCTAGATGCAAACTCACAGCAAGTAACACTAACAACAACTGCGGGCATTTCTACTGGTTGGGTTGTCACCCAAGGTTCTGGTGATACTGGTGAACTTACAAATGACGGAAGTCAGATTACTGTACAGTCTATCAACAGCAGCACAGAAATTACTCTAAGTGCTGTTCCTGCTACATCTGGTGCTGCTAACTTAACATTTACAGATAACACTACACGAGGTCAGATTCAAGCAACAGAATACAGAAAAGGTGTTCTGTACCAGATCAACATTACCGATCCTGGCGAAGGATACACTTCACCACCTGTCATCACAATTGCTGGTGGTAATCCTGGTCTTGGTGCTGTTGAGGCAAGAGCTTTCTGTACCATTGCAAATGGTCAGGTTGTTACTATTGAGATCTATGAGTATAACAATTACATTGGTGGTACTGGATACACCGAACCACCTACAATTACATTCGACGCTCCAACAGGAACTGGTAGAACTGCAACTGCTGTAGGTCTAATTGAAAGTAGATTATATGGTGACATTGTTAACCAGATCAAGATTGAAGACACCGAAGTTATTCTATCCAGCGATATTCCAGCAGAAACAGTTTCTATTAACAGAGTTGTCAATACTTCTGCTTCCGATGATCTTAACTGGGTATCTCTATCTTCGGATACAATTTCCGCAAACCAGATTGTTGAAGGTGTTATTGAAACAGCACGTCTTGCAAACAACTCAGACGCTGCAAACTCTAATACATTCCTAAGAGGTGACCAAGCATATGCACCTGTTGTTCAATCGCTAAAGGGAGCAGAAACAAGATACTTTGCAGCATTGAATACTCAATGTTCATCTGGTTCTTCCCAGATGATCTTTACCACCAATTCCGATGTACTATTGGGTCACGAGGTTGTAGATAGTGTAACTGGTATTCAACCAAATACAAATATCAGTGGTGTTGTTACCACTGGTGGTCTGACAACTATTTCTCTGAACAACCCAGTTGTTGCAACTATTCCTGCAGGAACTGTTATCGAATTTGAGCGCGGTGCATCTCCACTCAAATTTGAATCTACATACACGGTTGGTAACTTCATCGACAGCATCATCATTGCTAATGGTGGTCTCGGATTTACCTCTGGTCAGTATTATAACGTACCACTTACAGGTGGTACTGGTAGTGGATTGAGAGTTAACATTGTTGTTACCAATCAAGTTGTTACCGATGTTGCTATTTCCAGTGGTGGTGCTGGATATACAAGTGACTTTACTGTTACAACTTCTCCAGCAGAAATTGGAAGTGGTTCTCAGTTAGTTCTACAAGCAAAAGTCTCCACAGTTAACAAGCAATATGCAAACGTTGCAGTTGACCTAGACCGTGTTACCGATGCAACCATTTCTTCTGATCTATACGGAACACTTGGTGTAGCAAGATTCTTTAAATCTCAATTTAACATCGGTACAGCTGGTAATGGTTCTATCCAACTTAAGACTGGTGCAGACAGTGGTCTAGACGCTGACTTGCTCGATGGTGCTCAAGGTGCATACTACCTCAACGCATCTAACCTGAATGCTGGTACGGTCAACCCAGACCGTATGAGTGGTACGTATGACATCAGTATCTCTGGTCAGTCTGGTTCCACAATCCGTATGATTACGGGTACTGGCAACCCCAATGACAACTCTCTGCCAAATACTTTCTCTGAAGGTATTATTGCTCAGACCAGATACAACACCGCAGATGGTCTCTCTGATGGTGGTGCTAGACACCTATCACTCACAATCAGAAATGGTGGTAGCAGCTTCGACTCCACTTACGGTGGTATCAGACAGTTGGCATTCACCGATAATGACAACATGTGGATTCGTGGTTCTGGAACTAACGTTACCGCATGGGGTTCTTGGGCAAAGGTTTGGACTTCTCTCAATGATTACTCTGCTGGTGGTGAGCAAGGTCCAAACGCATTCAGACTTGCTAATAAGCAAGGTGAGTGGTATCAGAATGCTCTGAACATGAACTATGGAACTCTATCTGACAATAGACTTCCTACTTACCAAGATGAGAAAGCATTCCAAGATGCGATTGAAGTACGTGAAACAACTGGTCTACCAAGATTTAATGTTTATATTTCTGGCATTATTCTTAATGCTACACCATTCCTACCAGGCTTGGTTGTTAACCTCTATAACGCCAACTCTCAGGGTGTTGGTACGATTCTAATTACCAACCTCACTACATTTAATGATACCGATAACTTTAATGATTACACCATCTTAACTGGTACTCTGACAACTGGTTCGTTTGATGGTGAACAAGGTAAGGCACTGACAATTGGTACGGCATCCAATCGCGTTAACTTCCAAGATTACACTAGAGATGTTAGCGGAACGTTCCAAGTTTCTAGACTAGAGAGTGATAATGGCGTTGCCAAACTCTACATGGGTAGAACAGATGGAGCTGCATCTTCCCCTGCAATTTACTTCAGATCTTCTCAAGTTGCAGCAACTACTTATAACTCGGCAATTGTAGCAACTGGTGGTAATGCATCTAATGGTTCTGGTACTTTGGATGCTCAGGTTGTAGATTCTAATGGATTTACAGTTAATGGTGGTACAGTTTGGAACTCTGGTAATACAGTATTCAATACAACCAATGTTGCTTCCACATATAATGCACAAGGTGAGTTCATTCTAAGATCTGCTGTTGTCCGTGATCAGAATGGCAATTTTGCTGCTGGAACAATTACTGCATCATTAACTGGTGCTGCATCTCTCAACGTCCTTAAGGCAGGCGATGTCATGACGGGCACGCTTGAGTTGACTGGTGCTGGTTCTAACTTGATTGTTTCTGGTACAACTGGTCTAACAGGTAACGTCACAATGACGAATGACCTGAACGTAGATAGTGGTACACTATATGTTGACTCCGCAGACAATCGCGTTGGTCTAGGAACCACAGATCCACAGGCACAACTACATTCTTATGCGAATGTAAGCAACGGTGATATTTGGACTGCTGCAAGATTTGAAACCCTCAGAGGAGACTTCACTGCAGTACCTGGCGGTATTCAGTTGATGTTCAAGAATCAGGACGGCAACAACAATACCAACGAAGCATACCTCAAGGTAGTATCTGTAAATGACACCGACTACGGTGACAATGATGAAGCAAACTCTAACTTCATCTTCAGAATGACTGATGGTGGTACTGCAAACGATAGAGTCATCTTTACAGGTGACGGTCGTGTTGGTATCAAGACCATGAATCCAACCAGCAACCTGTCGGTTAATGGTTCGATGAATGCAACAACTATTGTTGCTGACACATCTCTTACGATTCAAGATGCTGCTGATAACACTGGTGCTCCACTATATTTCCGTGGTGCATCTGGTTTCAGAAACTTTAGAATCGGTAACCAATTAAATGCAGATGATGTATTTGAAATTACACCATCCGCAACTAACGGTGCTACTGATTGGCAATCTGTTCCTGCTATTTCTGTTAAAGGTAGCACAAAACAGGTTGCAATTAACACCTCTTCGTTCCAAGGTAATGATCCAGAAGATAACACACTAAGAACTTATCAACTTAATATTGAAGGTGATGTTAACTTTAATGGTCAGTTGTTCCAAAACAACGCCGAATTTGTTACCTCACGTTGGACTGAAGCAGCAAACGAACTCGATATCTATAGAGCATCCAAAGTTTGGATTAATCCAGATCCTACTGCTAGTGGATTCACTGGAAACCCAACTTATTCTTTACAGGTATCTGGTTCTCTTGGTGTCAATGGTGCGTCGTTTGCTGATGGAACTAACACTCTAGTATATTATGCAAATGGAGATAAGCAATACTTAGATTCTTACGGCGTATTTAAGTCTAATAGAAATACAGTTTCCGAAAATGTCACTGTCCCAGCAGGAACCAACGCCCTAAGCTCTGGTCCCATCACTATAAATAGTGGCACGACTGTTACCATCGATTCAGGTGCAGCATGGTCTGTGGTATAACCAATGAGTATCTTTTTTATTGATAAACTTGAGAGTGCTACGGGGTCTCAAATTGAGATCCCTAGTGGATTTAATTTATATCTTGGTCCTGTCAATTTAAATTCCGATGTTCTTATTCCAAGTCCTTCTGGACAAGGAGGTAAATTGGTTGGTTCAAATGGAACCAATCATGTATACCAAGATAGTCCTGGCGCATCAAATGTACAAGTATTCACATCTGGCGGAACATATACTCCAACAGCAGGAACTCGTCTTGCACATGTAAGATTAGTTGGAGCTGGTGGTGGTGCTTCTGGATATGGCGAATCTGGTGCATCTGGAGGATATGCCGAAGGATACTTTAATATGACTGGTGTCAGTTCTGTGACGATTACGGTCGGCACTGGTGGCGGGGGGACATATTATTCTGGAGGATCTAGTGCTGGAAACAGCACGTCTTTTGGTAGTTATATGTCTGCGACTGGTGGGAATGGAGCAAATTCTTCCCACCAACATTGCGGAGGATTGCCTGGCATAGGAACAGGTGGTCAGTTTGCATATTATGGTGGTGGTGGAACTGGTCACGGGTATAATGGGAGAGGTGGTACTAACTTCTTTGGAGGTTGTGGTGCTGCTGGTCACCCACAAGGTGGCAACTTTAATAATAATCATTCATCTCACGCGGTTCCTGGTACTGGTGGAGCTAATGGTTGGGCAGGTTCTTATGTTGGTTCAACTGGAAGGGGTGGTATGGTCGTTATTTGGGAGTATACCTAAATAAATGAAGCAACAAAGTATGCACTAGTGTAATGAGCACCTTAGCGTTTAATGAACTACGACCAGCTACTGGAACACAGGTTTTAATTCCTACTGGAACTAACCTAACAGTTGGTGGCGTTCTTCTAGATGCTGCTACTTTACTGCCAGATCCTTCTGGCGGAACTGGAAAATTATATGGTTCTGACGGAACTAATATTATTTTTGCTGAAAGTGGCGCAAAAGCAATTCAAGTATTCACTCAAGGTGGAACATATATACCCTCAGCAGGAACTCGTCTTGCACATGTAAGATTAGTTGGAGCTGGTGGTGGTGCTTCTGGATATGGAGAATCTGGTGGTTCTGGTGGATATGCTGAAGCGTATATTAGTATGATCGGCGTGAGTCAAGTAACTATTACTTGTGGAACAGGTGGTGGTGGTAGTTATTATTCAGGTGGTGCTGCAGGAGGAAATACAACATCGTTTGGAACTTTCTTAACAGCAACTGGAGGTAACGGCGCTAATACATCTCACCAACATTGTGGAGGACTACCAGGACTTGGTTCTGGCAGTGTTTTCTCATATTATGGTGGTGGTGGAACTGGTCATGGATATAACGGAAGAGGAGGTACTAACTTCTTTGGAGGTTGTGGTGCTGCTGGACACCCACAAGGTGGCAACTTTAATAACAACCACTCATCTCATGCCGTACCAGGTACTGGTGGAGCTAATGGTTGGGCAGGTTCTTATGTTGGTTCAACTGGTAGAGGTGGTATGGTTTGTATTTGGGAGTACGCATAAATGTCTATTTTAAAAGTTAATGAAATTAGATCCCAAACAGGATCTCAAATTAGTATTCCATCTGGATATGAACTGAGTGTTCAAGGAACTGTTTTGTCTTCATCTTCCTTGCCACCAAATCCAGCTGGAAATGCAGGGAAATTTCTCAAATCTACAGGTAGTGCTCTAACATGGGAGAATGTTGGACCTACTGGAATTCAAGTTTTTACTTCAAGTGGAACATGGACTAGACCATCTGGTGTCACTAAAATTTTGGTGAAACTTGTAGGTGGTGGCGGTGCTGGTTCTGGTGTTGGAGAAACAGGTGCTGCTGGAGGATATTCCGAAAGATTGTTGGATGTCTCTTCTATCACTTCCGTAAACGTAACTGTTGGACAAGGATCAACATCCCCCACTTATTATTCTGGCAGTGCAGGAAGTGGAAACTCTACGTCTTTTGGCACTTATCTAAGTGCTACCGCTGGTCGCGGAGCAAATTCTTCCCACCAACATTGCGGCGGTCTACCAGGCGTAGGTTCTGGTGGAGATTTGAATCTTTATGGTGGAGGTGGATCTGGACATATGTACTGGTCTGGTCCTCCTGCTGGAAACTCTTATTTTGGTGGTGCTGGTGCAACTGGTCACCCACAAGGTGGAAACTTTGCTCATAATCATTCTTCCCATGCTGCTTATGGTTGTGGAGGTCCAGCTGGATATCACACCAGTAATCTAGGAGCAAATGGAAAGGGTGGTGTTGTTGTAGTCTACGAATTTAAATAAAATGTCAGTATTACGTGTTAACAGATTAGAATCTGCTACTGGTTCTAACATTACTATTCCCACTGGGTATAGTTTGAATGTTGGTGGACTACTCATCAATCAAGATACTCTTCCTCCATCACCAGCTGGTCAATCAGGAAAGTTTTTGTACAGCAATGGAACTGACGTTATTTGGCAAGTTGCTGGTCCTGCTAGCATTCAAACGTTTACTTCATCGGGAACATGGACTAAACCAGCAGGTGTTACCAGAATTCTAGTACAACTTGTAGGTGGCGGTGGCGCAGCATCTGGATTTAATGAATCTGGTGGCGCTGGTGGATATGCAGAAAAATTAATTGATGCTTCCAGTCTTAGTCAAGTAACAGTTACAATTGGACAAGGTTCTGGATCTTGGACATATTATTCTGGAGCAGCTGGTAGTGGAGGAACTACATCTTTTGGTAGTTTCTGCTCTGCAACTGGTGGCAATGGTGCTAATACATCTCACCAACATTGTGGCGGTCTACCAGGCGTAGGTTCTGGTGGAGACTTTAATCAGTATGGTGGCGGTGGAACTGGACATATGGGATGGGCTTGCGGTAAAGGCGGGCATACATATTTTGGCGGTGCTGGAGTTACTGGTCACCCACAAGGTGGTAATTTTGCTCACAATTATAGAACTCATGCTGCACCAGGTTGTGGTGGCACTTCTGGATATGCAAGTTCTAACCATGGTGCAACTGGAAGAGATGGCATGGTAGTCGTCTATGAATACAATTGATAAATAACTACACATAAGGAGATTTACAGGACCATGAAAAGCGTACTCGTTGATTACCGTGGGTGCATTACTGACGTTGTAGAAGTTGGACAAGAATTCGAAGTTTATAACGGTCCAGACACTGCAATTAAGTGGTGCCTATGTCCCCATGATGATGTTTCTAGCAACTGGATTCTTAACTATGATGGAACGTGGTTGAGACAAGAAGACAAACTTGAAGGAGATCAAGATCTCAAGAGACGAGTTGCATATGGTACAGTAGAAGATCAACTTGATATGTTGTACAGAGATATCAAAGCAGGCAATCTTGCTAGTGGCGAATGGATTACTCATGTAGATAACATCAAATCATCTGTTCCATCTACTGCTCAGTTTATAGCAGACCCAGCAAACACTGCTGGTAAGAAAGAATTTAGATTCGGTACTCCCGAAGCTCCTCAGTGGAATACTCTTCCAGAAGAATCTCGCCTAGACCCTTTCCGCGATAAGTGATTTAATATGAAAATTCGTTCGGTATGTATTGTCGGGGGTGGATCCTCTGGCTGGATGACTGCTGCTCTCTTAGCAAAGAATTTAAAAAATACAATAATCACTGTTATTGAACCAAAAGATGTTCCTACTATTGGAGTAGGAGAATCTACATTAGGTCATATTAACAGGTATCTACACGCTATTGGTCTTGAAGGTAAAGACAAAGAGTGGATGCCTAAGTGTGATGCCACTTATAAAGTATCAATTCAATTTACAGACTTCAAAGAATTGGGACATAGGTTCCAATATCCATTTGGTCAACATGACTTTAGTGGTAATAAAACACCACAAGATTGGTATAAGTTTAGGCATCAAGAAAACTTTTCTTCATATGCCGAGTATTACAATCCAATCACATATCTTGCAGATGCAAATAAAATGACAACCAGTAGGGAAGTCATTAGAAATTTTGATTTTATTGACGATACCGCATATCATTTTGATGCCACTAAGTTTGGAGAGTATTTAAAAAATGAAATATGTATTCCTAATGGAGTGCGTGTTGTTAGAGACAAGGTACAAAAAGTTTTTAAAAAAGAAGATGGCAGTATAGATTGGATTCTTTTAGAAAAATCTCCAAGACTTAGAATATCCGCAGATCTTTATATTGATTGCACAGGGTTTAAGTCTCTTCTTTTAGAAGAAGAGATGGGATCTAAATTTATTAGTTTCAATGACATCCTTCTTAACGACACAGCACTTGCTGCTCGTATTCCATATGTGGATAAAGAAAAAGAAATTCATAATGTAACTGACTGCCACGCACTTCAGTATGGATGGGTTTGGGACATTCCATTATGGAATCGTATTGGAACTGGATATTGCTTTTCTCAAAAATTTACTACGGTAGAATTAGCAGAAGCAGAATTTAGAAAACATCTAGCAAAAAAAGATAAAAAAAGAGCGGAAGAAGCAGAGTTCTTTAAGATTGATATTCGCCATGGTAAAAGAGAACGTGGTTGGGTTAAGAACTGTGTTGGCATTGGTTTATCATATGGATTCCTAGAACCACTAGAGTCCACAGGTTTATTAACTACACACGAAAATGCTCTCAGATTACTAGACACTTTACAAAGAAGAAATGGATTTATTTCTAAAGCAGATATAGATGGTTATAACATTTCTGCAGATAAAGACATTGAAGAAATGAAAGATTTCATTGCAATGCATTATGTTCTTTCTCAAAGAGATGATAGTTCTTATTGGAAGCATTGCACAAATAACATCGAAGTTGTTAAAGACATTGAGATGTTTGATCAAGTTATGAGAGCTCCAAGACTTTATCAAGAATTTGTATATAGTGTCACTAGATTCCACGATCTAGGTCCACTTGACGGTCTTCTTTACATTGCTGCTGGTATGGGGTATAATCCGTTATCGGAGACACAGTACCGATTTGCTTCTCGGGTAAAAGATATTACAGATAGTCTACAACAGTCAACTGTCCTATCTGATCATCTAGAATATGAAAAGAAAATCAAAGAGTATGTTGATACTCTCCCATCTACGTTTGAATTTTTAAGAGATTATGTTTACTCGTCGCAAAAAGAAGAGTCCATCTGTTAGATTTTTTAGTTTACTTCCTGCAGTAAATACACTATATCCTGTAATTTCATCCAAATTTCTGAAGAGAGATTGGATTGCAGAAGAGCAAGAAGATTATCAGGAAAGAAAATCTAAGTGTCCTATGGCAAAAATTTTTAATGCCGCCAAAGGATACACAGGAGAGATTCATAGTATTAACAATTGTCCAGCAGTTCATTCAATTATGAACCATGGATTAATTGTTAGAAATTGTGCTGATGTTGTTATCAGTATGAATGACGGCAATATGAGTCTTCAAGCTCCAACATTAGTTTCTGGTACACCATACGCAACTCTACACGAGGAAGCAGTATCAAAATGGTTGATTGATTCAAGCACTAGTACATATAAAAATGTCTTAAAGATAAACACTCCTTGGCGGATAACATCTGATGATGACATTATTTTTCTGGTTACAAAAGTGCCATTTGTAAATGAAACTAGATTCAGTGCTGTACAAGGAATTTTAGATCCTAAAATTGCATATGAAGTTAACATACAATTGTTTTGGCACAAACTAGAAGGACAAACTGTATTAGAAGCAGGAACTCCTTTAGCACAATACATTCCTATATCCAGAAGACTTTTGCATGGTCTTTCTTTTACATCTGAGGATGCTACAGAATCCGATTATAGATGTGAACAAGAAATGAATTTTGTTTATGACCATACACAACCATATATGGCCAACATGAAAAATAAACTCGGCAGAGTTCTAAAGGTACTTAAGAAATACTATGATTAATTTATTTTCTCTAAAAATATACGAAGGTAGTATTATACCAACCGAGCAAGAAGATTTAGATTCTTATAATTTTTTGAAGTCAGCATTTTCTCATTGCCCGTCAAATTATTGGGCAGGAGAAAGTGGAAAGTCTACAGGACAGTTTGGTTTAACACTACATGAAAATAAAGTTTTTGATTGGTTGTTCGAACCTCTGACAGAAGAAGTAAAAAGATATTGGGACATTCTTAACTATGCAAATCTAGATGTACGCATAAGAGATTCTTGGGCAAACCACCACACCTGCAAAGATACAACAGCAGAACATTCTCACAATGATGGGTACTATGGCAACTCCCATATTTCTGGTGTATTCTATTTTAGAAAACCTTTTCATGATGGTCATATTCAGTTATGCGATCCTTTGGATTATATTAAAAGGTTAACTCCATATAAGTCTATGAACGGAATTGATACTATATCAGAGCCAGTGCCATGTGAACAGTATGAGTTTATTTTGTTTCCCTCGTGGGTAAGACATAGAGTTCCAACATATGTCTCGGATAAAGAAAGAATAGCAATCTCTTTTAATTACATAGGTCATGAAATTCAATAGATTAAATCCATCGTCTGTTTATTTTGACACAGAGATCCTTGTTAAGGAAAAGATTGAAAAAGAATATTTTGAACTAGAGAAGGGCATCGGTTACTGGGTAACTGAGTGCCCTTTTGTTGATGGTAGTTTTGAAAAATTTAAAAAATTCGTAAATTCAAATCCTATTTGGCGCATGAACAATGAACCAGAGTTTGAAGATACAAATCCTTTCGCCACTATTCATTTAGCAACATTTGCTACAAACAAAATTAATAAATTGATTAGTAACATATATGGTCCACCTCCATATAGAACTGGATTTAATGATTGGGGAAATCTATATTGGAAAGATGAATGTAGACCTATCAAAAGGTGGAGACTACCACACAGAGACTACGGTAGTGGTCTTGTAGCAAATCTATGGTTTACAGATCACACAGAAACCGAGACTGGCACTCGTATATTCAAATACAAAGGAAAAGAGTATGGCGTTAGTTATGACTTCCATGTTGACTCTGAGCATCCTTTATACAACGAGTGGCACAGCATGGGTGCTAGAGAAAGGGAAGAGAGGTTTACCAACTTCTCGGATGAAGAAGCACTCTACTGGGGGTTCGAACCCCTTGGCATGGCACCAACTAAATATAGTTGTATGACGATGTATCATCCAAATATCTCACACACTCCATATATTGAAGACAGTGTAGATTTTAGATGGTCACATACTTTTGCGACATTTACTGTATGAATCTTGAATATATTTTCCCGACTCCCATTTGGTCGGTTGACGCAAACTTAGATCTACCAAAAGTAGAAGAATTTGTTTACAACTTGCGCGAGAGAAGTGACGGAAGAGTCATCTCTAATGCTGGAGGTTGGCAATCAGAAGATTTCACAGAAGATCAACTACCACCAGAACTATTTGAGAACTTTCTAAAGTTCTTAAAGGGAAACCTTCGTATGTGTTTTCTCGAATATGGTTCACAAGATATACCAGAGTTGCAAAACTTTTGGTTCAACATTAACAAGAAAGGAGATTACAATAAATCTCATGCACATGTGGGTTCATGTTTTTCTGGATGTGTTTACATTAAGTCGGATGTGAATGCTGGTGGTATCAATTTTGAGAGAGACTCAAATGAAGATTATATGATTGCATCTAAGTTTGGAATTAATACTTCCAGATTAGCAGCATCAATGTGGAGGTATAATAGCATTCCAAATATGATGGTTATATTTCCATCGTGGTTGCGACACTCTGTAGAAAAGTCTAGTAGTAATGATGATAGAATATCAATGGCGTTTAATGTGAGGGCAAAAAATGTTTAAAGTAGTTGACAATATAGTACCTGTTCGTTTACAAGAAGATCTTCATAGTTATTGCTTTGGTGATTATTTTCCTTGGTATTACATCCAAGACATCACTAGGAATGCATTTGTTCAAGGTGAGTATGCTCAACCAGGATTTCACCACACACCATTCAACGAATACAATCCCAGAGGATCTTCTTATGACTATTTTAAATGGATGTCATTTTTTATTGAAGAACAGATTGGGTATCATAAACCATTACATTTGTTTAGAATTAGATGTGGATTGAATATTTCCAATGTTTGGAACAATAGAGAATTTAAGCAAGAGTGGAATCATCCCCACATTGATCACAATCCAGAAATAGTTACTGGTCAAACATTCACATGTTTATATTATGTGAATGATTCTGACGGTGATACATTTGTATTCAACGAGACAGAAGAGTCTAATGAATATAGTGTAATGCATCGCATCACACCAAAACAAGGTAGGATTGCAATTTTTGATGGTAAGCAATACCATGCAAGTTCTTCACCCAAAGAAACAAACGCACGAGTGGTCTTAACATTTAATTTTCATGAAAAACTTTTTGGGTAAAATTGATAAGTACAACGACAAACCAGTTGTTGGAAGAGAAGTTATTGATCCCAGCGGATTGGTATCTTGGAAAATTGTAGAGGAGATTATTAATACCAATAAACTGTTTGTTGAACTTATTGAGGCTGGCAACAAAATTGATATTCCATATCAGAAGTATTTTTGGTATGGTAATTATGTACAAGACAAGAGATTTATTGTCGATAAGATTCGCCAAGGATTGTGTTTTGTTATCTTACAATATTCTTCATACAACAAAGAGATTAATGATCTATGTAAACTTATAGAAGAATATTTCCCAGTTCTTTGTGATGCACACATATACGGCGGTCTTTCAAAGTCTCAGTCTTTTGCTCCCCATGTAGATATTCCACCAAACTTTATTGTTCAAGTGGAAGGAACTACAACATGGAGATTATTCAAAAATGTTGCATCTGATTTACTTCCCCAAGAAGAAATTAACAGTATGATACCCAAATTAGATTTGGAATTTGAAGAGACACTAGAACCTGGCGATGTAATCTACATACCTTCTCGCACATTTCACCAAGCAATTCCATCTAATAAGAGATTATCCATTAGCATTCCATGTAGGTCTAAGAAGTATGAACCATCTTATACAAATCTAGATAGAAATCATTATGTTCTTACTTGAAGTAAAGGATGCTATACCACCAGAAGTGGTAAAGATAATGGATCTTGAGTTCACGATGATGCGTGATGTCATGAGGATCTATGATAATGGCATGGGATTTGATGAGGAAGAAGTTCCAAATGCATTTGCATGGTATGGTCCACTGTGCTTCGAAGCATTATCGTTGTACATACAACCAGTAATAGAAGAAGCAGTTGGTAGAAAGTTGTTTCCTACTTACTCATATGCTAGAATTTACGAGAATGGTAGTGAGTTAAAACGACATACAGACAGACCAAGTTCAGAAGTAACTGCTAGTTGTTGTCTGCGTAAAGACTCACCATGGCCATTGTGTTTTGAGGTTAATGGAGAAACAAAAGAATTTGATCTAGATCCTGGTAGTATCGTAATTTCATCTGGTGCGGAGATACCGCATTGGAGAAATCCATACACAGGTACTGAACATGTACAAGCGTTTCTGCAGTATGTTTATGCTGATGGAAAGTATTCACATCTTAAGTGGGATACCCGACCACACCTTGGAATGGACCAATCTACACGAACTATAAATAAATCACCATGAGGTATTACTATGTCTGACGAAGTTGTAATTACAGAAGAAACACAAGAAGAAGAAACACAAGAAGAAGAAGTTACTTTTGATTCTATGTGGGAAGGTTTTGTTTCTCAGTTAACTGAAGCAAGAGAGCGTGTAGAAGCAAAAGGCAAAGAACTAGAAGCAGCTACAGCTTCCATGACTCGTGTTGATCTTACTGAGTACAATGGTCTCAAAACCATGGTTACTAAACTTGAGGCAGCACTAGAAACTATGGATCTTATCAGAACAAAAATTCTGAAAGAAGAGTCTAAAATTACATTCACTTGAGGTTATTATGGATCCTACACAACTTAAAGAAAATTTTGAAAAGCAGATTGCTGAAACAGAAAAACAAATTATTGAACTGGAAAAGCAACTAGAGAAAGCAAAAGAATACAGATTAAAGTTAACTGGTGGATTGGAAACTCTTGGACTTCTAGCAGGAGAATCAAAAACGCCAGAAGAAACACCAGCAGAATAAATACTAAATCCCTTCTTCCTAAATAGGTAAGAAGGGATTTTTGTGTGTAATGGCATCTCCAAATTCAAGAGCTGAACTTATCACATACTGTAAGAGGCAGCTTGGTGAGCCTGTTCTCCAAGTTAACATTGATGACGAGCAAGTAAACAACGTTATTGATGATACCATTCAGTTCTTTCAAGAGAACTGCTACAACGGTATGGAGCGTGCATATCTATTCCATGAAATTACTGCTGATGATAAGACAAGATTCGCTGCTAGTGTAACTACTACAGAGGGATCAACGGACTGGAAAGAGACTACTAACTATATTCCAATCCCAGATCATGTAGTTGGTATCACCAGAGTATTTGGTCTTGTCAGCAATTCAATCCGTTCGAATCTTTTTGGTGTTGAATATCAACTGTTCTTGAATGATCTCTATGCATTTGGATCACTTGATATTCTTAACTATTACATGAACAAGCAATATCTAGAGACACTGGATATGGTTCTTAACAATGGATCCTTCCAGCAATTTAGATATACACAACGCCGCGATCGTCTCTATATGGATTTAGATAAAGACTTTCTCAAAGAAGGGTCTAATATCCTCATTGAGTGTCATCGTCTTATTGATCCAACAGACGCTACGGAAATGTATAATGATATGTTTGTAAAAAGATATGCTACCTCACTGATGAAAAAGATGTGGGGCATGAATCTAATTAAGTATAACAACGTTCAATTACCTGGCGGTGTTACTCTTAACGGTAGAGAAATCTACACAGACGCACTAGCAGAAATTGAGAAAATCGAAAGCGAAGTTCTCAGCAAGTATGCAATCCCACCAATGGATATGATCGGATAAGATGCCTACCAGTCCCTACTTTCCAACTTACTACCAAGGTCACAGTGGCGAACAAGGTCTCGTTCAGGATCTTGTGGATGAGCAAATCAAACTGTTTGGTTCAGATGTATACTATATCCCTAGGATAGTTCTACAAGACAGCACTCTGGATGAAGTACGCTTCTCTAAGTACGAAGAACAGTTTCAAATTGAAATGTTGTTGCAAAATGTTCAGGGTTTTGCTGACAATGCAGAGTTCATCTCCAAGTTCGGTCTAAGAATTACAGATGAGATTATTTTTCGTGTGTCTACAAGACGTTGGGATGAAGAAGTAGCACAACACAATCCAAACCTAGTAATCGATAGTAGACCCAATGAAGGGGATCTACTATACTTTCCACTAACAAAAGATGTCTACGAAATCAAGTTTGTTGGTAAGGAAGAACCATTTTTCCAGTTTGGCAAGATCCAATTCTATGCTATCACTGCTGAGATCTATGAATATGGTAGTGATGACTTTGATACTGGAGTTGCAGAAATTGATGAGATGGAACAACTCTTTGATAATGCTATCAGACTTTACATGGATCCTGGTGGATCTGGAGACTTTATTGTAGGTGAAGAAATTGTTGGCGATGAATTCCTTGCTAAGGCAACATCAACTATTACAGGTGATGCTGTTACTAGCATAACTATTACCGATGGTGGATCACACTATAAGCAAGCGACACCACCATCGGTAACTATTTCTGGAGGAGGTGGTATAGGTGCAACAGCAACTGCAACAGTTAGCTCGACTGGTATTGTTAATGGCATCCTTATCACTAACGGTGGTTCTGGGTATACTTCAGCACCTATCGTTACCATTGACTACTCACCAAAAGACAACAGAGCAGAAGTCAAGTCTTGGGATAGCACAACCAGATCTCTCCAAGTCATCAACAGAACAGGAACGTTTACTACTGCTGAAGTAATTACTGGTCTAACTTCTGGTGCTAAGTGGTCTCCAGAGACATTTGACACTCTAAATAATGTGAACAGCAACTACGATCAAAATAGAGTGATCGAAGATGAAGCTGACGACATCATTGATTGGACGGAAGGAAATCCGTTTGGTGAAGCTGGTAATTATACAGGTAGTATCTAATGTTAGGGTCACATTTTTACAATCAAATTGTTCGCAAAAATATTGTAGCATTTGGTACGCTTTTCAATAATATCACATTGAAAAGTACAGATCCTAGTGATGGGACAGTTCTGGAAGAAATAAAAGTTCCATTAGCTTATGGACCTAAACAAAAATTCCTAGTTCGTTTAGAAGAAGGAGCATCAACTAGAAAAGTAGCAATCACTCTACCACGTCTCTATTTTGAGATGACAAGCATTGACTACGATTCTACCCGTAAGACATCACCAATTCAAAAATATAAAACGATCATTGATGGTAATGGTAATGAAGTCCGAGTGCAATATGTTCCTATTCCTTATAATCTAAGTTTTGAACTAGGAGTTATTGCAAAATCTCAAGACGATGCTTTGCAAATTGTAGAGCAAATTCTACCATATTTTCAACCATCATTTTCATTAACTCTCAACATGATCCCAGACATGAATGAGAAGAGAGATATTGCTATTGTTTTGAATAATGTAAGTTATGAAGATGCATGGGATGATAGTTTTTTAGAGCGTAGATATATTGTTTACACTCTAAACTTCACAATGAAGTCTTATCTCTACGGTCCTTACAATACTGCGGATGTCATCAAGAAAGCAATCATCCACGAAACAATTGGAGATTTATCTGTCAATCGCAGAACAGTTACACGAACATATACTCCCAAAGCAGTTACCGATATCAACGAAGATGGTGTCATTGATGTTAATGATGACGCTCTGGTTGATGCTGGTGATGACTTTGGATTTAATGAAGGAATTGAATTCTTATGAGCCTAGAAGAAAACATGGAGGGGATCCTCAATATCAGTGCTGAACCTGTGGTGGATAAACCACCAGTAAAGGTTGAGAAAACTGATGACGATCGCCAAAAAGATTATGAATATACCAGAGGCGAACTATACAGCCTCATAGATCAGGGTCAGGAGGCGGTCAGAGGCGCTTTAGAGGTCGCTCAGGAGTCAGGGCACCCAAGAGCGTATGAGGTCGCTGTAGCGGCAATGAAGCATGTTGCAGACATGACTGAGAAACTACAGGATCTTCATAAGAAAATGAAGGATCTTGACGAAGAAAAGAAAGGTCCATCCAAGGTCACCAACAACGCTATGTTTGTCGGTAGCACTGCGGAACTTCAGAAGATGCTGAAGCAGATGAACGGCAACAAGAGATAAATATCTCAGAGGTGTAATCTAGATGGCATACACAAGA
>Ga0255751_10000198_pt1 | contig 56088 bp, 58 predicted proteins | sample 071ome_20_FD_179951 | JGI IMG/M metagenome (GOLD analysis project Ga0255751, IMG submission 179951) | Coastal salt marsh microbial communities from the Groves Creek Marsh, Skidaway Island, Georgia - 071412BT metaG (version 2) | ecosystem: Environmental > Aquatic > Marine > Intertidal zone >... | reverse complement strand
GTGGTGATCAATACGACTTTCAGTACCAAATCGTCGGAAAGCGGACAGGACGATCCCGCCGTTTCCAAAAAGAGGAACCGGTTCCAACTTTTCCTTGCCTCGCGGTAGAACCCGTTCCTAATATCGGCCCAGACCGGGACATCGCCCGGATCGCCATATCCGAGGGGGACACTCGTGGCACTGACCGCTGACGCTTTTTCCAGCAGTGTTGACTGGCGAAAGGATGCACGCTGTCGCGACACCGACCCGGGCCTGTTCTTCCCCATCGGCACCACCGGTTTGGCAATCGAACAGATCCAGAACGCCAAGGATGTCTGCGATCAGTGCAACGCCAAGGCCGCCTGCCTCGAGTTCGCGTTGAGCACCAACCAGGACACCGGTGTCTGGGGCGGCACCTCCGAAGAGGAGCGTCGGGTGATCCGTCGAGCACGCCGCAAGCAGCGGGCCGCCGCCCAGGCCTGACCCACTAGTCGGATCAGCCGACCACCACCGGATCGCTGCGTCGCCGCGGGACCCGGATCTCCACCAGCGTGCCCCGAGGATCCTCGGTGCGCGCTGCGCCGATCGTGATCGTTCCTCCAAGGTCGGAGACGACGAAGGTCCGCACGATGGCAAGACCCAAGCCTGCGTCTCGATCGAGCGAGAACCCGTCGGGAACGCCGGCACCGTCATCGCGTACCCGAACGACGAGGTCGCGGTGATCGCGGGCAACCTCGACCTCCACACTTGCGCCCGCTCCCGGGCGGGCATGGTCGACCGCGTTCTGGACCAATTCGACGAGCGCCACCGCGAGCGGCATTGCTACTTCGCCCGGCAACTCCCCCACCCCGCCGTTGACCTCGACCCGCAGGGGTCGATCCGGTGACGTGAGGCCCTCCTGGACGAGCTTGACCACGCGCCGCACGACAGAGTCGAAGTCGACCTCGTCGGTGGCGTCAGTGGCCAATGTCTCGTGCACGATCGCAATCGACCCAATCCGGCGAGCACTCTGCGCGACAGCATTCTTGGCCTCGGATGACGTCAGCCGGCGCGACTGGAGCTGCAGCAGTGACTGGATCGTCTGCAGGTTGTTCTTCACCCGGTGGTGGATCTCACGAATCGTGGCGTCCTTGGAAACGAGCAGCCGCTCTCGACTTCGCAACTCACTGACGTCGCGAGTGAGCACGAGTACCCCGGTGGAGCGTCCGCTTGCGAGCAACGGATGACACCGCAGCACGACCGACAGGTCGTCGCCATGATCGATCTCGGTGATCGTGCTCAGGCGGGTCTCCAGCGCCCGGCGCACGACGGCGTCGTCAATTCCGATCGAGTCGAGGCCGCGGCCGATGAGTTCGGCCTGCACGCCGAGTCGGTGCAGCGCCGACACGGCATTCGGCGAGGCGAACTCGATGCGGCGCTCGCGGTCGAGCACCATCACGCCATCACCGACGCGAGGTTCTCGGAATTCACCGAGCTTCTCAGGCCGCCCGAGCGGGAAGGTTCCCTCCTCGACCATCACTGCGAACCGCTGGAACAGCTCGCGGTACTCGCGCTCCAGGCCACTGTGGATTCTGGTGAGTCCGGCTTCGCCCTCCCGAGTGAGCACAGCGATGATCTCGCCCTCGTGACGCACCGGCACATGGTCGACCATGACGCTGCGAGTCCAGTTCGAATTCGACTGACCCTCGAGCACGGTGGTGTCGAGGGTCTCCGACGAAACCTGCTCCGCCATCGGACTCTCGAACCGCAGGCCATCGATGAAACAGCGCTGAACCATGGGCCGCGCCGACGACGCGACGACCCGGCCCACGGGATCACCCGCGTGCGATGTCGGCCCGGTAGAGGACCGGATGTGGCCGAGCACGACGAAGGAGGTCGCATCCAAGTCGACCGGTGCGTACAGCAACAGGTCGGCAAACGCGAGATCGCAGGGCAGGGCCCACGACCCGACCAGACGCTGAAGATGCGAGATCGCAACGTTTGGCAGCGGCGTGTTGGCTGCGGCCAACTCGGCAAGGCTCGCCATCGCTCAGCGCCGCTCGGCGATCAGCCGATCAGCCGATCAGCCGAACCCGATCGGGTTGCTGCCGGCCGGACCGAGTTCGACGAAGGCGAGACGAGCCGCCGGAACGGCGACTTCCTTCCCCTTGTCGTCGGTCAGCCAGAGCACACCCTCGCCACCGCTGATGGCGGTGTCGATCCGAGCCTTCAGGTCGTCTCGGTCGGTGTCGTCGGCGAGCTGCAGCACGATCGGCTGGGGATTGTCGGTGACGCCAATGCGAATGTCCACGATGAAGGTTCTCCAGTTTCGGGGGGGGTGTGATCAACCGTTGATCTTGAGTTCGGGATGGGTGCGCTTGCTTGGTCCGTGCGCAAGCACCCACTTTGCCATCTCCACGAACGCACGCGACGCCTCGTTTTCGGGATCGATGGCCATGACAGGACGGCCCTGGTCGGAACCCTCCCGCATCGGCATGGTCATGGGGACCTGCCCGATGAGATCCACCTCGAGGCGATCGGCAAGGTCTTTCCCGCCGCCGGAACCGAAGAGGTGATACTGCTTACCGTCATCTCCGGTGAACCAGGACATGTTCTCGATCACGCCCTTCACCTTGATGTTGACCTGATCGAACATGAACGCCGAACGCTGGGCGACCTTCTGGGCGGCCGGGTTGGGGGTGGTGACGACGAAGGCCTCTGCCGTGGGCAGGAACGATGCGAGTGACAACGAGATGTCACCGGTGCCGGGCGGCAGGTCGACAAGAAGGAAATCGGGTTCGTCCCAGAACACGTCGGTGAGGAACTGCTCGAGCGCCTTGTGCAGCATTGGTCCCCGCCAAATGACCGGCTGATCTTCCTGCGCGAAGAACCCCATCGAGATGCAGCGGACGCCGTGCGTGCTGGGGGGCACGATCATGTCGTCGATCACGGTGGGTGGAAGCTCGACACCGAGCATGCGCGGAATCGAGAAGCCCCAGACGTCGGCGTCGACGACGGCGACCGACTTGCCTTGCTGCGCAAGCGCGATGGCCAGGTTGGCAGTGACCGACGACTTGCCCACGCCGCCCTTGCCGGACGCAATCAGCAGGACGCGGGTGCGGTTGCCGGCCTCAGCGAACGGGATCGCTCGGCCCTCAGCGTGACCGTGCGCAGCCTGAGAACCGGCGGTGGCAGCGGGATTGCCGTGCAACATCTCGCGGACCTTCGCCCGCTGCTCATCGGTCATCACCCCGAAGTCGATGCTGACGAGGTTGACACCATCGAGAGCGGTGACCGCCTCGGTGACCTCGCTCTGGATCTGGTTGCGAAGGGGACAACCCGCGATCGTGAGGTCGATACCGACCTCGACGTGGCCTCCGTCGATCGTGGTCGACCGGACCATACCGAGGTCGACGATGCTGCGATGGAGTTCGGGATCCTGCACCGGACGCAGGGCGTCGATGACGGCGGCTTCGGTGACGGACATGGGAAGGACTCCAGGGCAGGGCGAAGTGGGGGACGGAGCGGCGTGAATTTCTCCTACCGCCGTAGGTAGAATATCGGCGTGAACACCGTCTCCCCCAGCTCGGCACCGACCGGTTCGGCGGCCTCGAGCCCTGCCGGTCGACGTGATCTCACCCCCACCGAGTTTGCATCCACGGTCACGGCAATCACCGCAGCGTTCGGCGATCCGACTCGCCGCGACATCTTCTTGTTCGCCCATGCCAGCGACGACGGCGTCACCGCAGCCGAGACCGCCAAGCACTTCGACCTGCACGCAAATGTTGCCCGGCACCACCTCGACAAGCTCGCCTCCGGCGGTTACCTCGTCGTCGAGATCGCGAAGCCGAGCGGTGGCGTCGGCCGACCATCGAAGCGCTACACCACCACCGACGATCAGGTGCATCTTGAGGTCGACGTGCGCCAGGACGACATCCTCGTGGCGCTCCTCGGGCGAGCGCTGAAGATGCTGCCCGCCGAGTTCGCCGAAGAGATGGCCGAGGAAGTCGGCCTCGAGTACGGCAAGGCGATGGCCGAGACGCTCGAGCCGTCGTCGACTCATCGATCGTTCCAAGGAGCGCTACACGCGATCGCCGATGCCCTTTCGGCCCACGGCTTCGCCGCTCGCGCCGAGCATGCCGACGAGGACGAAGAACTCCAAATCGTTGCCGAGCACTGCCCGTTCGGCGATGCCGTCGTCGAGCATCCGGTGATCTGCGCCGTCGACCGAGGGATAGTGAAGGGCATGCTCGCCCACATGATCGGCTCGACCCCCGGCGCTGATACCGCTTCGTCGCTCGCCCAGGGCGACGACGTCTGCGTCACCCACGTCTCGCTGTAGTCGAAGGCACGGAGAGGCGAACGGTCCGCCCGGACGGCTATCTTGCCGGGCCGTGACCCTGCACCTCGTGCGCCATGCCGCCGCCGGCAATCGCTCCCGCTGGGACGGCGACGACCTCGAGCGCCCACTCGACGCACGCGGCCGCCTTCAGGCGGAGTCGCTTGCCGACTTCTTCGCCGACACACCGATCCGTGCGGTGTGGTCGTCGATGGCAACCCGCTGCTCGCAGACGGTCGCACCGCTCGCCGCCCGCCACGAGCGCCCGGTCGAGCTCCGACGCGAACTCACCGAAGGGGCACGGCCGAACGATCTGCTGGAGTTAATGCGCGCAGAGGCGCTCATCGAGGGTGACCTCGTCATGTGCAGCCATGGCGACCTCATCCCCGAGGTACTCAACCGTCTCCTTCGGGAAGGCATGTCGGTCATCGGCGGGCGCGGCTGCGAGAAGGGCTCGGTCTGGACGCTCGAGGTGCGCGGCCGCGACATCGTGAGCGGCACCTACACCGCCACTCCCTGATGACACCGCTCCGTCGGGGGTGGTCGTCGACGGGGCCTATGGGTCCGGGATGACTCGGATCGACGAGTAGCACATCTCGTCGACGGTACCTTCGTTCCACGTGACGTAGCGAGGCTCCTCGAGGTGCACGAGACTGCGATCCCACCAGCACTCGAAGCGGAGGGTGTCGCCACGCTCGATACGGATCTCCTCGACCGGGGTGTAGTTGAGCTGCCACTCGAAACTCCACACCGGAATGTCGAGCAGGACCCGCTCATCGGGCGTATCCGGGTGCAGGGTCATCCGGTACGAAGCACCGAACTCGTGCATGTGGCCGAGCACCGAGAAGATCGTGCCGGTGTTGCGGGCCGCAAGGTCGCACGAACTGTGCGCAACCGTGCCATCGAGCTGGTCGTAGTCGGACAGTTGTCCGCCGCAGCCGCGGATCATGGAGTCAGGCAAGTACGCAGCCGTTTCCCCGTACAGCCCGGCCAACTCGACCAGGACGGCATCGCGGTCGCACAGCGGGGCACCCGTGGCGATTTCCTCGGGCGTACAGGGCATCTCAGCGGGTGTCGTGTAGGCGGAGCCCTGGATGCGACGAAGACCGGCGGCCACCTCGTCGGGGGTCGCGGTCTGCAGCACGATCGTGGACTGGTCGGGCGGGGTCTCGTGGTCGAAGTGGTAGTGGATCTGGTTGACGATCACGTCGCCCGGCTCGAGGTAGATGCCGACACCGTCGGGATACTCCGATGGTTGCTGGCCGGGCGCCCATCCGGCGATGTTGTACACGCCACCGGTCGTCAGGCCCTCGCCGACGAAACACTCGTAGCCGGGTTTGTCGTCTTCGGTCGAGCGGGCCTCGATCTCGGGCAGCGCCGACGCCGGCACACGGCTGATGATCGCGTGATGCACGACACTCGCCGCATCGGGTTCGAAGCTCATGCCGGTGATCCAGGTGCCATCGCCCTCGGGATCGGGGACCTCATAGACCTGGCAGCGGTAGTCATCCTTTTGCTCGAGCGAACCGACATAGGGCTCGGCCGGGCTCGTCACGATGTCACGTCGGATCGGGTTGAGGAGCGCGGCGGTCGAGACAAGCGGCGTGTCAGGGGCGACATCGAGACCGCCACCGTTGGCTGCCCACTCGGCGAGGATCCCAAGTTCGTCATCGGTGAGCGACCAGTCGTTGAGAAAGTCGGGGCTCTCCTTGGAGGGCAACCACGGCGGCATGTAGCCGACGCCGGTGACAAGCGCGATGTCATCGGCGATCGCTGCGGCATCACCAGCCGTGTCGAGGGCCAGCGTGCTCCAGCCGGGGCCACCGCTGCGGTGACAACCCACACAGTTGGCCTGCAGCACCGGCATGACATGCTCAGCGAACGCCCCACCCGCGATCTCATCGGCGGGAATGTCGCTCTCCAACGACCCGGAGTCGGTCGCATCGAGGTCGATACGGTCAGCGACCAGATCGAATTCGAGCGTGATCTCGTCGTCGGTGTGAGCAAGGCGAGCAATGTTGATCGGGCCGACGTCGAAGGCCGAGCCGAGAATCGACGTGGAGACCGACGCCAGGATCCGGCCGTCGGTGATCGTGGCCTCACCGACGAACACGACCTCGTTGGTCGTCTCCTTCACGGTGAGGTTGCCGGTGAGCGTCAACGACGCCGTGTCCCCATCGGCGAACGAAGTCGGCAGACCTTCGACCGACGTCGGCTCGAAACGGGCGAAGGGAAAGTGGGTCGAGGCGAGGAAGTCGTGCCGGAGACGCTTGTCGCGCAGGTTCGAGTCGGAGGTGAACATCTCGACGTTGACGACAACCTCACCGATCATCGACGAACTCGGATCCTCAAGATCGAACAGGATGTCGCCACCAACGACCGTGGTCGTGCCGACCGTGGTCTTCTCCGTACCGGCGAGACGTTCGGTCACGACGTAGCGGACCTCGCTGCCGTTGTTGGGGCTGATGCGGTAGAGCCGCTGGGTCTCCTCGTCGACCTCCTCGACGGCGATTGTCGGCGCCTCGACATCCGTGGTCTGCGGATCACCGTCGGCCAGCAACCAATCCCACTGGTCGCGAGTCACCATCAAGAGGCTGCCGATGACCACCACACCGAGGATTGCGAACTGACCGGGCTGAAGACGTCGCAGGGCTGCCATACCCAAGTATGGGCCGCCGACTCACCGACGTGAAACCACGCCCGGTTCAGGAAGCGCCGATCGACTCCCGAAGACCGAAAGCCAGGATCAGCCCGCGCAGATCCGCAGGCCTCGTGTCGAGATCGTCGAACGCCGCCAGGTCGGCGGCAGCCGAAACCGGATCGCCGAGGAAATTGTGGACGAACGCCCGGTACACGAGCGCCTCCGGATGCGCCGGCTCAACGTCGAGCGCCCGGTCGAGGAACGTCAGCCCGATCTCGGCCGGAGCCAGGGCATCCGGGGTCGCCGACCGAGCGAGCAGCCAGCCCTGCCCGGCGAGCGCGTCCGGATCCTCGGGCACCGACTCGAGCATCCACTCCCCCAGCTGGATGCCCGTGAACGGCTCACCCTGCGCCGCCAGCGCCTCGGCGGCGAGCAGCACGTCGTCCACCGTGAGCTCGGTTTCACTGAACGGCGCAGGATCATCGACCAGCGCAACCGGCTCGACACGGGCGAGTGCGTCATTCCTCGCGATCTCTGCGAGACGATCGCGCAGACCCTGCTGAACGACGAGCTGCTCGATGAACGGGGGTGCGTCGAGTTGGTCGAAGGCGTCGAGATGCCCCTTGGCTGCGTCGACATCACCGACATCGAGAGCGATGGCCGTGGCGAACACTCGAGCGTCGGCGTAGTCGGGGTCGATCGCCACGGCGTCCTCGACGAGGGGCCGGGCGTCGTCGACGTTCCCTTGGAGACGCAGGAACCACGCCTTGTACGCGAGGGCCTCCGTGTTGGCGGGCGACAACTCGAGAACGTCGTCGTACACGTCGATTGCGGCGTCGAGATCACCCTCCCCGAGAAGTTGCTGCGCTTCGAGCAGGAGCTCTCGGGTGGTGACCCGGATCTCACCGGTGATCGTGTCGTTGAGTGTCCGACTGCCAGAGAACTGGGCGACGAGAATCCCAGCGAGGGTGGCAACGACGGTGATACCGGCCAGCCACATCCAGCCGGTTCGCTTCGCTGTCGGTGCCTCGATCGGCGCGGGGTGCTCCCCCGCCTCGATTGCTCGAAGCACCCGAGCGGCGCGGGTGGTGTAGTCGGCCTTCAGTGATTCGTAGTCGGCGTCATCGAGATCGCCGGCCGCATACTCGGCCTCGAGATCGTCGAGCGACCCGAGCAGGAAGTCGCGCTCCTCGAGGAGCGCAGGATCGATGCTCATCCCCGATCGGCCATCGCCTGCTCGACCAGCACCTGGTCCTCATCGGTCGCCTCGAGATCGGCGTCGCGCTGCCATCGGCGGAACACCAGACCGAGGCCGGTGACCGCTACCGCCCCGCCCACGACTGGAAGGATCCACACGAGAGCAGTGACGCCTTCGGCGGAGGGCGTGTAGTCGACGTCTTCGCCGAAGGTGTCGACGAGTTGGTCGCGAATGAACGCATCGGATCGTCCCTCGTCGACCCAGACCCGGATCTCCCGCCGAATGTTGCGGGCCACGACAACGTCGCTCTCGGCGACCGACTGCCCCTGACAGACCGGACAGGCGAAATCCTGGGCCAGCGAGTACGCCCGGTCGGCGTTGCTGAGCGGCGGACCCTCGTCGACGGCGGCGAAGACCAGCATCGACAACCCGAGGGCGGCGACGGCCAGCCACGAGGCAAGACGACGGGTCACGACGACACCTCGGTGTCGGCGAGCGCTCGGGCGACCAGATCCTCGATCTGGTTGTCGAGATCATCCTTGGTGATCCCGCCGATGAGCTTGGCGGCGACCACGCCACTCGGTGCGACGAGATAGCTCTCGGGAACGGCGGTGACGCCGTAGTCGACAGCGATTGAGCCCGTGTCGGTGGTGATGACGGGCCACTCGCCGCCGTTCGCGAGGAAGAAGTCGCGGACGTTGGCCGAGGCATCGTCGAACGCAACCGACACGACGATGGCGTCACCGGTGATCGCTCGCTCCTCGGCAAAAGCAACGAGTTCGGGGTGCTCGACGATGCACGGAACACAGGTCGTGGAAAAGAAATTGACGACGACCCACTGACCACGATGGTCGTCGATATCGAACCACTGCCCGTCGAGGTCCTCTCCCTCGATGAGCGGAGCAAGGCGCCCGACCGCGGTGGAGTTCGCCGCCCGCTCCGACGCGGGTTCGCCGGTGGCGAGCAACACGATTAGGAGCGCGAAGGCTACGGCGACCGGGAGAACGATCCAGACCGCCGTGCGGTGGGTGCCAGTTGCGGCGGTAGGCGTCACGACGGCGCCTCAACGGAGTCGGGTTCGGGGATCAGAGCCGAGGTCGGGGCGATCGGATTTCGACGTCGGCCTGGCACGACTGCGAGGGCCGTGCCCACCGCCATCACGATGCCACCGATCCACAACCAGAGAATCAATGGTTGGACCGTCGCACGGAGCACTACGGCGTCGTCAGCGTCTTCGGGGAAGGACAGCACCGAGAGCGCAATGTCGTCCTGGAGGGTCGAACGGACGCTCGGGGTGCCGATCGTCTGACCGGCGAACGGGTACGTCGAGATCGCCGGCGCGTAGACCTGCCCGCCATCGACACGAATGTCGGCCTTGCGCTCCACCCGATTGGAGTACTCGACGATACGAGACCCCTCATAGGTGAGGGTGTGGCCCGAGATCACGGCACTGTCGCCGGGCTCGAGGGTGAACTCTCCCTGGCGGACATAGGCGTTGCTCGCGGCGAACGCCACCGCGATCAACACGACACCGAGGTGCACGATCATGCCGCCGTTGGTGCGACCGACCAGACCACGCCAGCCCTGGCGTCGGGTGGCGAGCACCACCTGGCGCAGCGCGGCACCGCCTGCGAAACCACCAAGGCCGAAGGCCAGCATCGGCGCCCAACCGCGAGCGCCGACGACCGCGGCAAACACCATCGAACCGACACCGAGCCAGGCGGGCCAGATCAGTCGATGAGACAGGACGTCGCCGCTTGCCTTGCGCCACGGCAGGATCGGGGCGACCGCCATCAAGAACAGCAGGGTGAAGCCGATCGGCATAGTCATCTGATCGAAGTACGGATTGCCGACCGAGATCGTGCGACCGTCGATCGCCTCGACGATCAGCGGGAAGATGGTGCCGAGCAACACCACGAACGCAAAGCCGGCGAACACCACATTGTTGGCCAGGAACGCGCCCTCCCGCGAGACCGGCGAGTCGATGCGACCAGGCGCACGGAGCTCATCTCCTCGCCAGGCGATCAGGCCGAGCGACACAACGACGATCAGCGTGAAGAACGTGAGGAACCACGGGCCGATCTGGGACTCGACAAAGGCATGGACCGACTGCAACACACCCGAGCGGGTGATGAAGGTGCCGAGAATGGTGAGCGCGAACGTCGAGACGACCAGGGAAAGGTTCCAGACCCGCAGCATGCCTCGACGCTCCTGGACCATTACCGAATGGATGAACGCCGTGCCGGTCAGCCACGGCAGGAAGGATGCGTTCTCGACCGGATCCCAGGCCCAGTAGCCACCCCAGCCGAGGGTCTCGTAGCTCCACCACGCACCGAGCACGATGCCGAAGGTGAGATACCCCCACGCCAGCACGGTCCACCGGCGGGTGGCGACCAGCCAGCCCTCGCCGACCCGGCCGGTGACGAGTGCTGCGATCGCGAACGCGAACGGCACCGTGAACCCGACATAACCCAGATAGAGGATCGGCGGATGGAACGCCATCAGGATGTGGTTCTGGAGCAACGGATTCGGGCCGGGGCCGTCGTAGCCGGCCGGCGGGTCGAACGAGGTGAACGGCGCCGACGGGCCGACCATCAACAAAAAGAAGAAGGCGCACACCACGAAGAGCGTGAGCATCACCCACTGCATCATCGGGTCGTCGCCGTCGTTGCGGAACTTGACGACGACTGCGACGACATAACCGCACAACACGAGCACCCACAGCAGCACCGACCCCTCGAGCGCCGCCCAGAGCGTGGCGATGTTGAACAGCGCCGGGGTCTGTGACGAACCGTTGTCGGCCACGAACTGGACGGTGAAGTCACGCGTGATCAGGGCTCGCTCCATGATCACGACGGACGCGACCGACGCGAGGGTCATCAACCCGACGAGCAACTTGGCGTCGGCGAACCAACGGGGCCGATAGCCGAGAACCCCGAGCAGCGCGACGATGATCCCGGCGATGGCACAGGCGGCGCCGACGGTGACCGACGCCGAACCGAGCGCGACGTTGCTCACGCGCAGGCCTCGGCGACGACAACCTGCTCCGCGCTTTCGGCGAGACGATCTTCGTACCCGTCGTCGTTGATGTAGTCGTTGTCGTGCTTGACCCGCATGCGGTCGGAGGCGAAGTACCAGCCGTCGTCGGCGAGGCCGTCGAACCCGTCGACATCGGGATCCGACTGCACCCACGCACCGTCGAGCACGACCGGAACATCGGGCTCGAACAATTCGGCCGGGTCGCCGAAGTGCACGATGTCGGCCGTGACACCGCCGTGCATGATCGAGAACGCCACGATCGGCAGATCGTCCTGGAAGCCCTCGACGATCGAGCAACCGATCGGAAGACCCTGGAGTGTGAACCGTTCATCGCCGAGTTCGTCGCGGCGTTCGACCGCTTCGTCGGCGTTGTAGAAGAACAGTGACCCCGACGCGAGATTCCAGACGAGGCCGACGACCACACCGACCGTGAACAGCGCAATCAACACAGGAACGACCTTGCGCCGACGAGTACGGACCGGTCGAGGTTCTTGAGGGGCGAGGGAGTCGTCGGAGACGGCGTCGCTCACGAATCGTCCTCCGAGGTCATCCAACGGCGGCGCTCGACGGGAACGCGGACAGCCAGGCTCCGGCCGCGAACAGCCAAGCGGAAGGCGTAGATGCCGAGGGCACCGAGGGTGATGCCCCAGCCGGCGAGCAGATACCCGAGATGCGTCACGATACGCCTCCCGATGCAGCGGCCTCGGCCCGACGGGCAGCGATCGCCTCGTCGAGATCACCGTCGCGGAGCTCTCGTTCGAGCCAGGCGATCCGGAACCGGTGCGTCATCGACCAGGTGTAGAAGACGCCCCACACGACAATGCCGAGAAACATCGTGAAGAGGGTCCAGTCCTCGAGCTTGCCGTCGGTGATCGACGACTGCTGGTGGAGGGTGCGGTCGGCCCACCACTCGACTGACCGGTTGATGATCGGGATGTTGATGGCGGCGATGACGCCGACGACGGCCGCCCGGGTCGCAACGGCCGACTCGTCGCCGCCCATCGACCGCACGGCGAGGTAACCGATCATCATCACGAACAGGATCAGGGTGGTGACAAGGCGGACATCGCCCCACTCCCAATAGGTGTTCCAGGTCGGACGCCCCCAGATGGAGCCGGTGATGAGCGTGAGTCCGCAGAAGACGACACCGATCTCGGCGGAACTATGCGCAACGATGTCCCACCAGACGGAACGCTTCCACAGCCACATCACCGAGCCGACGGCGGTGACGGAAAAGGCGACATAGGTGAGAATCGCCGACGGGACATGAACGAAGATCATGCGCACCGAGTCGGCCATGAGGTCATCCTCGGGGGCGACGAAGAAGCCGAGCAGGATCATCGTGGCGACACCGACGAGCACGGCCGCTCCGAGCACTTGAGTAGTGCGGGATCCGGTGTGGGCGGGAAGATCGAGTGGGGGGTTGGTCATGTCTCCTCCAAGAGCACGCCGTACGACAATGCTCCCAGGACCACGTTGATGACGCCGAACCCGGCGAGCAGACCCAGCCAGGACCAGCCGTCGACAGCCACCGATCCGAGAGCGTCGTCGAACGCCCGAGTCGCACCGATGAGCACCGGGGCCAGCACCGGGAGCAGCAAGATCGGCAGGACCGTCTCGCGGGCTCTCACTCCGGCCACGAGCGCTCCGAGCAGGGTACCGGCCGCCGCGATGCCAACGGTGGCGACCAGGCAGGTCGCAAACACGAGTCCCCACGCCTCGACATCGGCGCTGTAGAGCACCACCACCCCGGCCAGAAGCACGATCTCGACAGCGAACAGCTGCACGGCGACGGCAATCGACTTCCCGACGAACACCGCCGGCGGTTCGACACCGGCCAGGAGCAGTGCCCGACGGGCGCCATCGGTGGTCTCGATCGAGGTCGAGCGCTGAACGGCAAGGGTCGAGACGAACATGATCGTGACCCAGAAGAGGCCCGAGGTCGCCTGCAACAAGACCGGTCGGTTGGCGTCGAGCGCAAAGCCGAACAGCACGAGAACGAGGCCGGCGAAGGGCACGACCTGGCTGAACGTGACCCGCGAGCGCCACTCGATCTGGAGGTCTTTGGCGGCGACGAGCCAGGCATCACGCAGCATCGTGGCCCCCCGGCTCGCGGCTACCTCGTTCGTCGGAAGTGATGGTGCCGCCCGCGACCGTGAGGTGGCGGGTGGCGAGGTCGAGCGTGCGGTCGAGTTCGTGTGAGGCGAGCATCACCGTGGCACCCGCCGACGCGGCGTCGAGAATGACCTGGTCGATCAGGTCGCGTCCGCCCTGATCGAGACCCGAGTGAGGCTCGTCGAGCAACCAGAGGCGAGGACGGCGAACGACCACCGCCGCAAGGGCGGTTCGGCGCCGCTGTCCCGCAGAAAGATTTCGTACCGCAACGTCGCGCAGGCGGTCGGCGACGCCGAGGCGATCGAGCGCCGCCGGCACCGCTTCGTCGTCGATACGAGACGCGCGAGCCCAGAAACGCAGGTTCTCTTCGACGGTCAGGTCGTCATAGAGCGCCGTGTCGTGCCCGAGCAGCCCGACCGACCGCCGCACGGCGGCGCGGTCGGTCACCAGATCGTGGCCCAGCACCTCGGCCCGGCCGGACTCGATCCGCAACAACCCGGCGCAGACCCGCAGCAGGGTCGACTTGCCGGCGCCGTTGGGCCCCTGGACGAGCACGATCTCGCTCTCGCCGACCTCAAGGTCGGCGCCGGCGAGCGCCGGGAACCGACCGAGCAAGGCGACGACGCCTCGGAGCGAAACGATGGACACCACGAAACGCTAGCGCCGCCCCGGCGGCGGTCCGGCGTGAACAGGGTCGGGTTCTGCCGGTCGACCGAGCCTGCGCCGGGTCTAGCCTTCGGGGCATGGCCCCCATCCGACTCCTGCTCGCCGCCGTGGCCGTCGCCGCGCTGGCGGTGGCGTGCAGCGACGACGACAGCACCGCCGAAGGACGCCAGGATCCAGCTGCTGCTGCCGCCGCCGACCTCGATGCGCAGGCGGCGGCACCGCGCGACGACGTTGATGTCGACGGGCCGTCGACGAACTCGCCCACGACGACACCGAGCACCACCACGACCACCATCCCCGGCATTGTCGTCAACAAATTCGCGCTCACGATCGACGACTGCTTCGACCAGCTCGAGGATCTCGCCGCCGGCCGACCGCGGGAAGTGACCACCAAGATCCCCTGCGACGAACCCCACGACGCCCAGATCTTCAGCCGACTCTCCTACCCGGCCGAGCCGGGAGAGCTGTATCCGGGCGACGACATCGTCGAGGACTACGCCCTCGCTGCCTGCTACCTCCGATTCGAAGCCTGGGCCGATGCGATCTACGAGACCAGCGCACTCGAGATCCGGGCCTTCACCCCGACACGCGACGACTTCGAGGCACAGAGCTACCGAGGAATCCAGTGCTTCGTCGAGCGCGAAGACGGCGACAAACTTGTCGGCACCTCACGCAGCAGCGGGCTCTGAGTCCTCGCCAGAGGGTCCACACCGGCGCCGAGGCCGCCGACTACCGTGAGCGCTGGTCGGCGGGCATGACCAGGAGGTTTCCTCCATGGCGTTCGCGCCCTTGGTTCTGGCCATCGTTATCGGCACCATCGTCGGCGTCGCTCGAGGCGGTCGCGTCGCCGCGCTCTCCGGCGTTCGTTTCGCCTCGCTGTCACTCGTCGTGGTGGCACTCGTCGGCAGTGTCGCCGTCGAGCACATCGACCTCCCCGCTCCGGGCTGGATCGCGCTCGGATCCCTCGTGATGGCCCTGGCCTTCACCTTCCGCAACATCCGACTCGCTGGCATGGCGGTGGTGAGCGTCGGCATCATCGCCAACCTCGTACCGATCGTGTTGAACGGCGCGACGCCCGTCCGGCCGGAGGCACTCGTCGAGGCGGGCATGGTCGACGCCGCCGACCTCGACCGCGTGACCTTGTCCGGCCCCTACGAGTTGAGCGATGCCGACACCTCGCTTGCCTCGTTGGGGGACACGATCCCCCTGTCAATCGCCAAGCAGGTCGTGTCGTTCGGCGACCTCATCATCCTCGTCGGCATCGCCGACGTTCTCGCCAACCTCCTCACCCGGCGTCGGCAATCGACCGTTCCGCTCAGCGCGCTTGCGAGCCTGGAGGCCTTCGGGTGGCACGAGGCGGAGGAAGCGTCGGGCTCGATCGTCGAACTGCGCGCCGAGATGCGCAGCCTCTATCCCGAAGACGAAGGCGAGATCGTGCGGGTCTTCGCCAACACGAGTGCGAGCCCGGTCCAGGACTGCGGGATCGCCCCGCCGCCGGCGGCCGAGTCGCCGTCCCAGTACTCCGCGAACCCTGAGCGCACCGCTCCGGCGATCGTTCGTCCCCGCAACTCCTCCCCGACCTCCGTCTCGGCCGGGCCGCGATCGAGGGCTCTCCAGAGCAGGTAGGCAAGCTGAGGCCAGACCGGCCCTCGCCAGTAGGACGACGGGTCGTACATCGGTTCGGAAGGGTGAACGCCGCGAGGTCCGAACGCGCCACCGTGATCGGCCGAGTCGGCGAGCGAGGCGACCGCTGCGGCCCGCTGGTCCGTGTCGTCGACCACGAGGAGGGCACACAGTGGGTCAGCCGTGCGGATCCGGCCCGACGTCGACGAGCCAGGACCGGCGTCGACCCAGGTCGCAAGGTTGGCGTCCCAGCGATCTTCGATCAGCGGGACCAACGCATCGACGTCGGCGAGCAGTTCGTCGTCACCGGTGACCGAGGCCAGCTCACGGGCGTTCCAGACCGTGAGGGCGTTAAAGCTCACGGAGGCGGCACCGAACGCCCGATTGGCGAGTGGACCACCGGTCGGACCGAACTCGAGCGACGTAAGCAGATCGATCTTATGTCGACGCCACACGTCGAGATCGAAGCCGGCGCCCGGGCAGTAGTGATCCCAACGGGGCGAGTCGTCACAGCCGGTCTCCCACGGGTGCACCACGGTGATCAGACCCGACTTCGGGTCGCGAGCCCGGTCACGCACCAAGAACCGGAGGCCAGCGTGGGCCCGCTCCGCGAGTTCGTCGGGCACGTCGATCCCCCGGCGGCGGAGTTCGGCGACCGCGTGGCCGTACATCGGCGGTTGGGTGATCGAGGAGCTCCCTATCCTTCCCCAGAGGTCGGCTGGCATCTGCGGGTCGAGTTGGTAGCCCATGTGGGGAACGAAGCCGGCGCCGTCCTGGAGTTCGAGGACGCACCCGAGCTCGGCCACCGCCCGATCAGGCCGGTCGAGGTCGGCCCAGATCAGGGTGTGGAAACAGGAATCCCAGAGCCACAGCCAGGGGTACACCTCCGTGTTCGGTGCGGTGTAGCCGTGGTCGACCCAGGCGTCGTCCATCAGGCGTCCGACCGCCGACGTGATCGTCTCGATCGTGGTGTCGCTCGCCGGATCGGGCATGGTGGATGACATGGCCGTCTGCGCTTTCGTGTCGTTCCGACTGGGTCTCACCGACGGAGTGTCGGTTGTGACCGGGCACTGGCAGCGTGCCGTCGAGTCGATGGGCTTCGACACGGTGACGGTCGCCGGCGAGGGTCCGGTCGATCGGACCGTAGCCGGACTTGAGTTGGCTGCGGCCAACCCTCCCGACCTGGCCGAGCTGCGCGCCGCCCTCGCCGATGCCGATCTGATCGTCGTCGAGAACCTCTGTACCATCCCGCTCAACCTGCCCGCCGCCCAGGCAGTCGGCGAGATCTGTGCTGGCCGACCGACGGTGATGCATCACCATGATCCACCCTGGCAGCGCGCCCACTTCGCCCACATCACCGAGCTCCCGATCCAGGATCCGGCCTGGCGTCACGTCACGATCAACGACCTCACCCGCGATCAGTTCCGGGACCGCGGCATCGACGCAATACGGATCTACAACGGCTTCCCCACCGAAACCCGCCCCGGCACCTCCCCCGAACTGCGGGCGATGCTCGACATCGCCCCCGACGAGGTCGTCCTTGCACATCCCGTTCGGGCCATCGAACGCAAGGATGTCCCGCGAGCCATCGCGATCGCCGAGGAACTCGACGCGACCTACTGGCTCTGGGGCCCTGCCGAAGACGGCTATGGCGAAGAACTCAGCCGGATACTCGACCGGGCCCGTTGTCGCGTGGTGCACCGAGCGCCCGACGTCGACCCGATCGACCTGTACCGCGCAGCGAACGCCGTGCTCTTCCCCTCGACCTGGGAGGGCTTCGGCAACCCCCCGGTCGAGGCGGCCATGCACGACCTTCCCGCCGCCGTCGGCCCGTACCCCGTCGCCGACGAACTCCGCCGACTGGGCTTCCACTGGTTCCCGACCGACGACGCCGGCCCACTCGGACGATTCCTTGCCGACCCCGACCCTGCGATCCTCGCCCACAATCGGGATGTCGCCCGCACACATCTTTCGCTCGAGTCGATGACCGAGGCCCTTCGGGCGCTGTTCGACGAGGCGGGCTGGATACCGTAGGTCGCCATGGCGACCAGCCCCCGTGACCCGGTCCTCGAGCAGCGAGCCCGTGCCAGCCGCCTCGCCGACCTCGGACAGCGGATCGGCTACGGCTTGTTCGGTCTCGCCCTTGTCGTGTTCTTCATCGGCCTGATCGGCGACTTCACGGGCGGTATCTCCACGGCGATCATCGTCTGCGTCGTCGTCGGCTCGATCGTGTTGGCTCCGGCAATCGTCGTCTCCTACGCCGTGAAGGCGGCGGTGCGCGACGACCTTGAGCACGGACGTGAGGTCGGCTGATGGCAACCCGTCTCCCCGCCGCAGAGCGTCGAGCCGGTCTCGTCGAGGCCGCCCTGACGGTGTTCTCGGCCGAAGGGTTCAAGGTTGCCACGATGGACGCCGTTGCGGCCGAGGCCGGTGTCACCAAACCGGTGCTATACCACCACTTCCCCTCGAAGCGGGAGCTCTTCCACGAACTCATCCGCAACGTGGCTCGGAGTCTCCGCAGCGACGTCACCGACGCCGTCGGCGCCGCCACCAGCCCCCACGACATGGTCCGGCGCGGCATGCGGGCCGTCTTCACGTTCGTCGACGAACGCCCTGAGGAGTTCCGTCTGCTCTACGGCGAAGGTGTCCGTTCCGACGAGGAATTCGCCGTCGAGGTACGCGGGTTCGAGCGATCGATGGCCGACGCCATCGCCGAACTGATCGACATCGACGGCATCGAACCGGCCGGACGCCTCGCCCTCGCCTTCGGCATCGTCGGTCTCGCCGAGGCGAGTGCTCGACACTGGTCGCTCGGCGGGAGCGGCCTGAGCCTTGACGAGGTCGTCGAGCACGTGTCGGACCTGGCCTGGCACGGCCTGCGGGCCCCGCAGCGCAAGCCCGACTGAGCCGCGACTCGGTCAGCTGCTCAAGCGACGGCCGCCGTGCTCGGGGGGCGGTGTGATGTCGATCGGCTCGGCAGGCAGATCACCGGCGATCAGCGCCGGAAGGTGCTCGCGCAGCAGGTACGGCACGGTCGGCATGTCGCTCGCCATAAGTTCGTCGAGGGTCCACCACCGGGCCCCCATGAAGGCGGCGGCCTCCAGTGCCTCGAGGCCCTTGGGGTCGTACTCGCCACCGTCGCACCAGGCGACATGGATGCGATCGTCGGACTCGAAGTGGTAGCCGGCGAAGTCGTACTCGGTCTGCTGCACCCACACGCACGGGCCCATGTCGACGTTTGGGATGCCGGTCTCCTCGTGGAGTTCTCGGAGTGCTGCCGCACCGGAGTCCTCGTTCCATCCCATGCCGCCACCGGGGATCTCCAGCCAGTCGGGCTTGCGGGGATCGATCGGATCCTCGGCTTCGATGAGAAAGATCCGAGCCTCGCGATCGAGGAGAACGACGCGAGCCGCTGGGCGCCGCAGGGTGAAGGTCATGGCGTAGGAACCTAGCGGGCGACCCGCAGGAGGACTTCCTGGGTGACCGTGGCGACATGGGTGCCGTCGGGATTCCACAGTTCACCGGTGGCGTGGCCCCGGCCGCGCCGAACGCCACTCGACCGGAAATCATGGAGGGTCCAGTCGGTAGCCGGACGAAGGTTGTGGAACCACACGGCGTGATCGAGGCTTGCCCCGAAGAACGGTCGTACCACGTCGGGGGCTCCATAGTCGGGCGACTCGACCGGATGGGCGTACTCGACTGCCTCGGTGGGGAGATCGTCGCTCGTGTAGGTGTGGGCGACAGCGTGCATCAGCGGCGTGTCGGGGTAGGGCTCGGTGATCCGGATCCACGCGCGGGCGTCAGGCGGGGTAGCGGCGGCACCGCTCCGTTCGATCATCGGTTCGATCCAGGAATCCATCTCGATCGTTCCCGGCGCGGCAACGTCGGGGATCTCGACACGCTGCGCCTCGGGCTCGTCCTCGACCCGTTGGAACGACGCCGAAAGATTCAGGATCACGCCGTGGGACTGTCGGGCCAGGACGCGCCGGGTGACGAACGACGAACCATCACGAACGCGGTCGACCTCGAACTCGATCGGCTCATCGTGGTTCCCAATACGCACGAAGTACGCGTGCAGAGAATGCGGCTCGTAGACGAGCTCGGTCGTGAGCCCGGCGGCAAGCAGCCCCTGGGCCGCGACCTGACCGCCGTAGACCTGCCCCCACGGGTACTCGGCGCTGATAGCCCGGAAGGTGTCGTCCCCGGCCGGTTCAAGGGTGAAGAGTTCGTCGAAGGTGACCGGCGCCGCCATGGCGGCTGACCCTAGCCAGCGCGCTGGTTCGGACCACCAACGATCGGCGTGCGACACTCCGGCCATGGCTCGAGACCGGCATCAACTGACCACCGTGGTCGTCGGCGACGAACCCGACAGCTGGGCCACTGCCGGTTTCACCGTGCACGACGACCGGGTCCGGATCGGCTCGACAACGATCGTGTGTGATCCACGCGTCGGGCACGGCATCGCCGCCGTCGGCATCGACGGTCTGATCGACAGCGTCGACGGCCTGCCCATCGGCCTCGTCGGTGCCCCGGTCACCCTGGTGGCCGAGCACCACAACCGGGTCACGGGCTTCGATCACCTCGTCGCCATGTCGCCGTCGATCGACCGCACCGCCGACGCGCTGATCGATGCCGGCCTGCAACGGCGCCGAACCCGCCGCTTCGAGATGGGCGGCGAGACCCGCCGACAGGACTTCTTCTGGCTCGGTGACGTCATTCTCGAACTCGTTGGGGTCGACGGTGCCGAGGGGACCGGTGACGCGACGTTCTGGGGCTTGGCGCTCGAGTGTGACGACCTCGACCTCGCCGCCCGCCGACTCGGCGAGGCTCTGGGCACGGTCAAGGATGCGGTGCAGCCCGGTCGGCGCATCGCGACGGTGCGAACCAAAGAACTCGGCATCTCGGTACCGATCGCCCTGATGTCGCCGCACCATCCTCGTTGAGGCCACACCGCTTGCTGTGGTCGTTACGATCACGCAAATGCGGCGATTCCTGCTTGCTCTTGCCTTCCTGTGCCTCACCGCCGCGTGCTCAAGCGGCGAGCGCCCCTACCTGACCGATCCGGCCGACACGACGACATCGACCGTGCCGGAGGACGACTCGGGAACGGACATCACGGACGCCCCGACGACGGACCCCGACACGGGCACCGCCGGCACCAGCACAACCGCCAGCGTGCCCGAACGCCTCGACCCCAACGACCCGGACTATCCGACGATCCCGCCAGCGACCTCGGTCACCTATCCGTCGTCGTGAGCCGGGCGGTGGCGCACCGCAGCAGCAGCACGAACCGTCACCGTGCCGTCGGCCGCAACACCGAGCACATCCGCATCGACGATAAGGCTCATCGTCTGGGCGTGCGTGGCCGGCCAGAGCACACAGAGGTGAGGGTTGTCCTCGAGCAGGGCACACGATGCGCGTCCCAGGCCGAAGGTCAGCGTCTCCCCGTTGAACGTCGGCACGACATGCGTGACTCGGGGCGGCCCTGCTGGGTCGGACACAACGGCGTAGGCGCTCTGGTCGTACCTGCGCACGACCTCGGGGAGGAGCTCCACGGGGACCTTCATGCTCATGAGCCGATGGTAACGGGTCCCATCGATCGGGCCCGAAGACACCCGCCGCGAGCTAGCGCACCGCGTCGGCAAAGGCGGCCGCGATCTCCGCGACATCGTCGAGATCAGTGCGCCAGTTCGAGACCGACAACCGGATCCCCGGTCGGCCCTGCCACACCGTGCCGCTCGGGTAGCAACGTCCATCGGCCACCACGGCAGCCAGAACGGCGCTGGTGCGCGCGGGGTCGGATTCACCGGCAGAATCCACGGCCTCGACCACGACCTGGTTGATGCCCTGACCTCTCACCCGGAGACCGTCGATCGACTCGATCGCAGCAGCGAGCGCTTCAGCCGCATCACACGCACCATCGACGAGTCGTTCCACCCCCGAGCGGCCGAGCGACCGCAGCGCCGCCCACACCGGCACCCCTCGAGCGCGGCGCGAAAACTCCAGAACTCGATCGGTGGGATCATCGACCTCGCCCACCGGCGGCAGATAGGCGGCCCGCACGCCGACGGCGGCGGCGAGCGCGGCGCGATCGGCAACGATCGAGATGCCGCAGTCGTAGGGCGTGTTGAGCCACTTGTGCGCATCGCACGCCCACGAATCCGCTCGCTCTGCGCCCGCAGCGAGTGCGGCACGAAGACTCGACGCCCGCACCCAGAGGCCGAAGGCGCCATCGACATGGAGCCAGATGTCATCGCGTTTCGATCGGCGCTCAGCGACGGCATCGGCGATCGCATCGATCGGGTCGAAGGCACCGGCGTTCACGTTGCCAGCCTGCGCGTTGACGATGAGCGGCCCGGCGTGGCCGAGGATCGCGGCACGAACTGCATCGGGATCCATCGCTCCCGACGAATCACTCGGCACCGGGACGATCGCGTCGGAGCCGAGTCCGATCACGCGCGCCGACCGGGCGACCGAGGAGTGCTGTTCGACGCTTCCGATCAGGGCGACGGGTGGGGCCCCGCTGAGCCCGGTTCGTTCGACATCGATGCCGTGCGCAGCCAGAACATGATGGCGGGCCGCGAGCAGCCCGATCGTGTTCGCCGCCTGGGCACCCGTCGGGAACCCCACGGCGGCGTCTCGGGGAAGATCCAACACGTCGAGGATCCAGCGACCGGCAACCTGTTCGGCGGCGACAGGCGCCGGGCCGTGCTCGGCAAACGCCGCATGTTGATCCCACGCCGAGACGAGCCAGTCGGCACCGAGCCCGGCCGGGAGGGTGCCGCCATTGACCAGGGCGAGGTACCGCCCCGATCCGAGTGCCGACAATCCGGGCTCCAGCCATGTGGCCAACTCCTCGACGGCGGCGTCGGGAGCGACGCCCTCGTCGGGGAGGTCGGTCACCGGGGCGCGGGCGAGCAGGGTGGCGGCATCGACGGGTGGCCCGACGGGGCGATCGTCGAGCGATTCGAGCCAGTCGAAGGCAAGCGCAGCCGCCCGATCGAGGGACGGACGGTGATCGACAGGCTTCACCGGCGAGCGCCTTCGTGACGTCGAAGCTGCTCGATCAGTTCGCCCCTGTTCCCCTCGACGCGCCAGCCGTCCACGCCCACGAAGGTAGCGAGGTCGTCGAGCGCGCGGGCCATTCCCTCCGCGGTGAGGTTCTGGTCGGCACCCGGCTCCGCAAACGCGCCAAAGACGCGAAAGAGCCGCTCACGGCGATCGGTCTTGCCATCGAGTCGGCCGACGATGCAGTCGCCCATCAGGAACGGCAGCACGTAGTAGCCAAACTTCCGCTTGGCGGCCGGGGTGTAGATCTCGAGCTTGTACGCGAAATCGAAGAGGCGCTCGCCGCGCTCGCGAAACCACACGACCGGGTCGAATGGCGACAGCAACGTGCAGGCCTCGATCGCTCGAGGAAGCGTGGCCTCCGGGTGAAGCACGGCAGGGAGATTCCACCCTTCGACGGAGACCGCTTCGAGTTCACCAGCCTCGACCAACTCGGCAAGCCGCTCCCGTGCGGACCGCTTCGGAAGTCGGTGGTAGTCGACGATGTCGGCGGCGGCGGCCACACCGAGGCTTCGGGCCGCCCGACGCAGAAGCTCGCGATGGGCCTCCTCCTCCGATGGGGTCGGAACAGCCCGGATCTCATCGGGCACGATCCGTTCCATCAGGTCGAACTCCTTCACGAACCCAGGACGACGACGGATCCCGACCTCACCGACCCGAAACAGCCAGTCGAGCGCGAGCGCACCCTCGGAGCGGTCGCCCCACCATGCACCGTCTCTCGGACGAGGGTCGACGAGTTCAGCTGGCGCAAGCGGACGTTGCCGAACCTGGTCGAGTACCTCGCTGAGGTACTCCGGGTTGGCGGCGGCAAACTCGACAAGCCCTTTCCACGTCTGTCCGGCAGCCGCTCGCTGCTTCTGCCAACGCAAGAGCGGTTCGTCCTCAACGGGCATCAGCGAGGCCTCGTGACACCAGGTCTCGAACCATTCGTCGTCTCGATACGCAACCCGGTCGAGCAGGGTGGTGTCATAGGGGCCGAGCCGGGCGAAGAGGGGCAGGTACTGCGTGCGCATGACGACCGGCACCGAGTCGAGTTGCAGCAGGCCGAGGCGACTCATCACCCGCCGTAGATGACGCCGGTCGACCTTGCCGGCGGGGCGTGGGTCTCGAAAACCCTGCGCCGCCAACGCGATCCGTCGCGCCTGCGACGCCGAGAGCGTCCGGGTCACGCCCCGAGATGCCGGGCGAGGGCGTCGAGGTCGGGCAATCGCCAGTGGTCGTGATCACTATGGAGATCGAGCGGGTCGAGCTGCACCACCGGCAGGCCGGCCCGACCGGCCCCGAGGACATCGGCGTGCACGGTGTCCCCCACATAGAGGGTGCGGTCCCGTGCGGTGCCGAGCGCCTCGAGTGCGGGGTCGAAGATGGCGGGATCGGGCTTCGCGATGCCGATCGTCGTCGAGTCGACGATCGCCGGAACGTGCGGCAGGGGGCCGTCCGGCTCGAGTTGGCAGATACCGAGGTTCCGGCATTGCTCGACCGCCGTGCCGTCGTTGTTCGACACGATCGCGACCGGTCGGACCGTGCTGATCTGGTGGAAGGCGGCGATGTTGGCCTCGAGCGGATACCGCCACACCTTGTGCAGACCGCTGCCGTCCCGGCGGGCCGCAGCCCGCACCTCGATCGCCCGATCGAGATCGGTGCCACCGATACCGACACAACCGAATGCCTCGCGGTCATAGTGCGCCCAGATGTCGAGATCGTTCTCCGCAACCGTCTGTGACGCAAGTAACTCGGTGATGCCGCGGACGCCGGCGTAGTGGGCGTCCGCCGCGAGTTCGGTAGGGATCTCGCACTCGAGCCCACCTCGGCGAAGGATCTCCGAAACCACGGTCGGGTCGGGGACGATAAAGACACCGCCCATGTCGAACACGACAGCATCGATGTGCTCAGGCAAGACCATGGACCGGAGTAGAGCACACCCACCGCAGCCGCGCCCTCCCTAGACTCCAGCGATGACCGGTGCCGCCGAACCCATCGTCCGCGACACCACGCGCTTTTCGGGTTGGCGCATCATGGCGCTCGCCACGATCACCCTCGGGCTCACCGGGCCGGGGCAGACGATCGGCGTCAGTGTCTTCATCGACCACTTCGCCGACACCCTCGACCTCTCGAAGAACGCGATCTCGGCCGGCTACGCGATCGGCACGCTCTGCGGATCGCTCACCTTGCCGACGGTCGGACGACTGGTCGACCGCTACGGCGTGCGCCGGGCGATGACCACCATCGGGGTGCTCTTTGCCCTCGGGCTCACCTACATGAGCGGGGTGCAGGGCCTCGTAACCCTCACGATCGGCTTCTTCTTCATCCGGATGCTGGGGCAGGGATCACTCTCGCTCGCATCGACGGTGGCGATCTCTCGCTGGTTCGACCGGCGTCGAGGGCTTGCACTCGGGATTGCGATGACCATCTCCTCGGCGCTGATGGCGCTCGTGCCGGTTGCGTTGTCGTTCGTGATCGACGAGGTCGGCTGGCGCCAGGCGTGGCTCGTTGCCGCCGGAACCATTGCGCTGGTCGTCGTGCCCGTGTCCTGGTTCGGGATCATCGACCGCCCGTCGGCGGTCGGTCAGTTCCCCGACGGAGAACCACCCACCGACCACACCGACGACATTGAGGAGTGGGGTGTCGAACGCAGCGAAGCGGTCCGCACGAGGGCGTTCTGGATCCTGGCGCTCGCGACGGCGCTCGCCTCGATGCTCGTCACCGCCCTCAACTTCCACCAGATCGCACTGTTGGGCGAGAGCGGCTTCACGGAGACCGAGGCGGCGATCATGTTCCTGCCGCAGGTGCTCGGCTCGTCGGTCGGATCCCCCGGCATGGGCCTTGCGCTCGACCGGATGGGCACTCGCTACGCACCGGCCGTCACGCTGGTGATGCTCTCGGGCTCGCTGCTGCTCGCCGGCTGGGTCGCATCGACGGTCGGCGTGGTCCTCTACGCCGTCTGGTTGGGGTTGCAGTCGGGCATGGTCCGGACACTCGGCGCCGCGCTGCTCCCCGCCTGGTTCGGCACCCGCCACCTCGGTTCCATCCAGGGCACGATGAGCTTCATCGGGGTGCTCGCCTCGGCGGCCGGGCCGATCGCCTTCTCGCTTACGGAGTCCACGACGGATTCGTTCCGCAGCACTGCCACGTTGTGGGCGGTCGCCCCGTTGCTCGTCATGGTGTTCGCCCTGTCGAAGCGGCCGATCACGACCTGAGCCGCACTCGAGCCCGAAAACGACGACGACCCGCCGGCGCTGAGCGCCTGACGGGTCGTCGCATGCTCGGAACGGAATGATCAGGTGCCGGTCCAGTTGGGTTCGCGCTTCTCCGCGAACGCCTTCGGACCCTCCTTGGCATCGTTGCTGCCGAACACCTTGCCCATGAGCTCGCCCTGCATCTTCCAGAGCTCCGCCTCGTCGTACCCCTGTGCCGCGGCCTTCACCAGCTTCTTGCTGGCAGCCACTGCGAGCGGGGCGTTCTTGGCAATGCGCTCGGCGAGGGCGACCGCTGCGTCGAGTGCTGCGCCGTCCTCGGTGGTCTGCGAGAGCAGGCCGAACTCGAGCGCCTCGGGGGCGGTGATGTTGTCGCCGGTGACGGCCATCTCCATCGCCTTGGCGTAGCCCACCCGCGCCGGGAGGCGCATGACGCCGCCGCCGGCGGCGAACAGGCCGACCTTCACCTCACGGATACCGAACTTGGCGCTCTCGCCAGCGACCATAAGGTCGCACGACAGCGCCAACTCGAGACCACCAGCGATGGCGAAACCCTCGACGGCCGCGATCAGCGGCTTCTCAGCACCGGCCTGGATGAACTCCTGCATCGGGCCGATGTCCTCGCCGGCCGCAAAGGCCTTAAGGTCCATGCCCGAACTGAAGCCCTTCCCGGCGCCCGTCAACACACCGGCGGTGAGACCGGGGTCGTCGTTGAGTTCCTGCACGGCGTTCCACAGGCCGTGGGACAGGTCGCCGTTGATGGCGTTCATCGCCTCGGGCCGGTTGAGGGTGATGATCATCACTCGGTCACGACGCTCGACGATGACGGCGTTGTTCTCGCTCATGTGCACTCCCCTACTTCGGTGGCATCCGGATGCCACCGTCGAGCCGGATGGTCTCGGCGTTGAGATACGGATTGGTGATGCACTCCATCACGGTGAAGGCGAGTTCCTCGCCAGAGCCGAGACGCTTCGGGAACAGCACCGACTGGCCGAGGTGCGCCTTGAACGCTTCGCTCTGCTCGCCCTCGCCGTAGATCGGGGTGTCGATCAAGCCCGGGGCGATCGTGTTGACGCGGATGCCGACGGCCGAAAGGTCACGGGCGATCGGCAGGGTCATGCCGACGACACCGCCCTTCGACGCCGAGTAGGCGCACTGTCCGATCTGGCCGTCGAACGCAGCGGCCGACGCCATGTTGACGATGGCGCCGCGGCTGCCGTCGTCGTCGACCGGGTCGGTCTGGGCCATCGCCGCAGCCGAGCGGGTCAGCATGTTGAACGAACCGATCAGGTTGACCCTGATCACGAACTCGAACGCGTTCAGGTCGAACGGCTGGTTGTTGCGGTCGATCGTGCGACCGGCGTAGCCGATGCCGGCGGAGTTGACGAGCGCACGCAGCGGACCCATCTCCGAGGCGGCGGCGACCGCAGCATCGGCGTCGTCGGTGGACGAAACATCACACTTGACGAAGAGGCCACCGAGCTCAGAGGCGACGGCCTGACCCTTCTCTTCGTTGAGGTCGGCGATGACGACGTGGGAGCCGGCGGCGGCCAACTGGCGGGCCGAGGCCTCACCGATACCGGAGGCACCTCCGGTGATGATTGAGGAAGAACCCTCGAGGTTCATTCGGGGCATCAGGAATCGATCCTTTCGATAATCGTTGCGTTGGCGAGACCGCCACCTTCACACATGGCCTGGAAGCCGTAACGGCCACCCGAGCGCTCGAGCTCGTTCACGAGCGTGGTCATGAGCTTGGCGCCCGAGCAGCCCAGCGGGTGGCCGAGGGCGATGGCGCCACCGTTGACGTTGACCTTGTCGAGGGAGACACCCGTCTCCTTCTGCCACGCCAACACGACCGAAGCGAAGGCCTCGTTGATCTCGAAGAGATCGATATCGTCGAGGGTGATCTCGGCCTTGTCCATGATCTTCTCGGTGACCGGAATCGGGCCCTTGAGCATGGTCACAGGATCCGTGCCGGCCAGCGCGAAGTTGGTGAAACGGGCACGAGGTTTGAGGCCGAGTTCCGCAGCCTTCTGTGCGCTCATGATCAGCACGGCGGCTGCGCCGTCGGAGATCTGCGACGAGTTGCCGGCCGTGATCTTGCCGTCTTCGGAGAATGCCGGCTTGAGGTTGGCCAGGGTCTCGGGGGTGGTGTCGGGGCGGATGCCTTCATCCTGCGTAAACATCTCGATCTCACCATCGATCTCGACGGGAACCGGGACGATCTCTCGGTCGAAACGACCCTCGGCGGCGGCCCGGGCGGCCCGCTGCTGGCTCTGGGCCGAGAAGGCGTCGAGGTCCTCGCGGGTGAGGCCGTATTCGTCGGCGATCATGTCGGCGCCGATGCCCTGCGGTGGCAGACCGGTGTCCTCGTACCGCTTGAACACTGCAGGACCGAAGGGCATGCCGAGTTCGCCGCCAGCGGCCGACGCGCCCATCGGGGTGCGTGTCATCGACTCGACCCCAAGGGCGATGACGACGTCGTACGCGCCGGCCATAACGCCCTGGGCGGCGAAGTGAATCGCCTGCTGGCTCGAACCGCACTGACGGTCGACCGTGGTGGCGGGGACGGACTCGGGCCAGCCGGCGGCGAGGACGGCGCTGCGGCCGATATTGAACGCCTGTTCACCCACCTGGGACACGCAGCCGGTGACGACGTCGTCGACGATCGACGGATCGAGGTCGTTGCGCTCTTGCAGCGCCTTGAGGACATGGGCACCGAGATCGGTCGGATGCCAGTCCTTGAGCTTGCCGTTGCGGCGCCCGGCAGGGGTCCGCACGACGTCGACGATGACAGCCTCATGCATGAGGTCGCTCTCTTTCATTCGCTTCGGTCCGAGACCGAAGACTTTTTCTGAGGGTTGGGGGTCTGGAGGATGGCGTCGACATTGGTGCCGAGCCGTTCGAGGAGGGTCGCCAACTGCTGGCGTTCCTCTCGACTGATGCCGTGGCGAATCTCCTGACGGAAGCATTCGTCCACGGCGTAGAAGCGTTGGACAAGGGCGGAACCCTCGTCGGTGATCCCGACCAGCCAGACGCGGCGGTCGTGGGGGTCGGGGTTGCGGGTGACGAGTCCACGGGCTTCGAGTTGGTCGATCATCGCGCCGCACGACGCCCGACCGACCCCGACGAGTTCGGCGAGTTCGGTCTGGTTGGTGCCGCCGAAGTCGTTGACGAAGGCGAGCAGCGACGCCTGGTTGAGGTTGAGGTCGAGTTCGGCGAGGCGGTGATCGAAGGCATTCCGCAGGCGCCTGGCCGTGTCGATCAGCGCAATCTCGACGCGACGCCACGACGGCGCGCTGCGGGAGTGATCGACGGACGTCATACAGTCCGTATGGTTCCATACAGTCCGACACATGACAATTCGGGAGCGGACAATCGGTCGTCGCCTCGGAAGGGCCTGGCTCGGCCCGAGTGGCCGCGCTCGAGCAGTGTGACGTTCGACCACGTCGCCCGCATGCGCACAAACCGTCAATCTGCACCTAGCGTTGTGTGTCGGGTCGACAACGGCCCGACATGATTAAAGGAATCCCCCGCCATGGCACAGGGCACCGTGAAGTTCTTCAACAACGAGAAGGGCTACGGCTTCATCAGCCGAGACGACGGCGACGACGTCTTCGTTCACTTCTCCAACATCGCCGGCGACGGTTTCAAGTCGCTGGAAGACGGCCAGCAGGTCGAGTTCGAGGTCGGCCCCGGGCGCAAGGGCGACGAAGCCCTCAACGTTCGCGTCATCTGACCCCTCCGCCAGGCGTGACGCCTGGCGACAAACTCACGGTCATCCGTCCGGGCGATGCGTCCGGACGGATGACTCGGGTCAGACGATGATGTTGATCATCCGACCCGGCACATAGATCACCTTACGGATCTCGGCGCCAGCGATGTGGGCCACCACGTTCTCATCAGCCGTGGCGGCAGCCAGCGCTGTCGGTTCATCGGCGTCGGGAGCCACCATCACGCGGCCACGGACCTTCCCCTTGACCTGCACCGGCAGCTCGACATGGTCATCGACGAGTAACGACTCGTCGGCCACCGGGAAGTCGGCCCAGACGACCGAACCGGCGCCGCCCAACTTCGACCACAGCTCCTCGGCCATGTGCGGCACGAGCGGCGACAGCATGCGGACCATCGCATCGGCGACCACCCACGGGGTCGGCCCCTCGGACTTGGTGACCTCGTTATTCAGTTCGGTCAGCTTCGCGATGGCGGTGTTGTAGCGAAGGTTGTCCATGTCGGCGGTGACCCCGTCGATCGTCTTGTGGAGCGCGCGCAACAGCTCCTCAGACGGTGCGTCGTCGGTAACGGCAAGCTCGCCGGTCTGCTCATCGACGATGTTTCGCCAGACGCGCTGGAGCAAGCGCTGCGAACCGACGACCGATCTCGTCTCCCACGGCCGGTCCTGGGTGATGGGCGCCATCGACATCTCGTAGAGCCGAAGGGTGTCGGCCCCGAACGCCGCGTACATGTCGTCAGGGGTCACCGAGTTCTTCAGCGACTTGCCCATCTTGCCGAAGCTGCGGGTGACGGGCGTGCCGTCGAACGTGAAGCCCGACTGGGCATCACCCTCGACCGACGCGGCGTCGACATAGATCTCCCGTTCATCCTGGAACGCTGCGGCCTGGATATAGCCCTGGTTGATCAGGCGCTTGAACGGCTCGGCAGTGGAGACATGGCCAAGATCGAACAGGACCTTGTGCCAGAAGCGGCTGTACAGGAGGTGCAACACGGCGTGCTCGACACCGCCGACGTACAGGTCAACGCCGCCTGCGCCCTCGTCAGACTCCGCCGAACCATCGGTGGACGCAGAACCCATCCAATACCGCTCCGACGTGGGCTCGACGATGACGTCGTCGCTGACCGGATCGATGTAGCGCAGGTAGTACCAGCACGAACCGGCCCACTGCGGCATGACGTTGAGGTCGCGCTTGTAGGTCTTGATGCCGTCGCCAAGGTCCAGATCGACGGTGGCCCATTCGGTGGCACGTCCGAGCGGCGGCTCCGGCTCGGAGTCCTCGTCGAGTTGGCGCGGCGCCCAGTCGATCAGTTCGGGCAGGTTGACCGGCAGGTGCTCGTCAGGAATCGAGATCGGGTTGCCGTCGTCGTCGAAGACGACCGGGATCGGCTCCCCCCAGTAGCGCTGACGGGCGAACAGCCAGTCGCGCAACTTCGTGGTGACCATCCCGACGCCGGAGCCATTGGATTCGAGCCACTCGATGATCGCGGCCTTGGCGTCATCGACGCCTAGGCCGTCAAGGAACGAGGAGTTCACGGCCGGACCATCGCCGACGTAGGCACCGTCGCCGGGGACGGCATCGTCGAAGTCGGCGGGCGGCTGCACCGTGCGAATGATCGGCAGGCCGAACTCCATTGCGAAGTCCCAGTCGCGTTCGTCCTGGGCCGGCACGGCCATGATGGCGCCGGTGCCGTAGCCCATCAGGACATAGTCGGCGATGAACACCGGGATCGACTCGCCGTTGACCGGGTTCGTCGCGTGGACACCCAGATAGACGCCCGTCTTCTCCTTGTTCTCCTGACGGTCGACGTCGGTCATCTGCTCGACGCGAGCGCGGTAGGCCGCAACGGCTGCGGCCGGGGTGGCGGCGCCGGCCGTCCACGCCGGGTTGACGTCGTCGGCGTAGGCGTCGGCGACCAGGGTGTCGACCAGCGGGTGCTCGGGTGCCAGCACCATGTAGGTGGCGCCGAAGAGGGTGTCGGGGCGGGTCGTGAAGACGTCGATCGTGATCGCCGAACTCGCTTCGCTCGCGGCAGCATCGACCGCGAAACGGACTTCGGCGCCCTCGGAGCGACCGATCCAGTTGCGCTGCATGGTCTTGATCGAGTCCGACCAGTCGAGCAGGTCGAGATCCTCGAGCAGGCGATCGGCGTAGGCGGTGATGCGCATCATCCACTGCTTCAGCGGACGCTTGAAGACCGGAAAGTTGCCGCGGTCACTGCGGCCATCGGCGGTGACCTCTTCGTTGGCCAGCACTGTTCCCAGCCCGGGGCACCAGTTGACCGGCGCCTCGGAGACGTAGGCCAACCGGAAGTCGTGCAGCACGCTGCGCTGCTCGCTCGGCGAGAGCGCACCCCAGGCACGACCGTCGGGGGTGGCGCGCTCACCGGAGGCGAACTGCGCTTCCAGTTCGGCGATCGGACGGGCCTTGCCGGCATCGGGGTCGAACCAGGCGTTGAAGATCTGATTGAAGATCCACTGCGTCCAGCGGTAGTAGGCCTCGTCGGTGGTGGCGATGGAGCGGCGCTTGTCGTGACCCAGGCCCAGCCGATCGAGTTGGCGGGTCATGTTCGCGATGTTGTTCTCGGTGTTGATTCGCGGATGCTCACCGGTCTGGCGGGCATGTTCCTCGGCGGGCAGGCCGAAAGCGTCGAACCCCATGGTGTGCAACACGTTGAAGCCCGACATGCGCTTGAAGCGGGCGTAGACATCGGTGGCGATGTAGCCGAGTGGGTGACCGACATGCAGGCCCGATCCCGAGGGGTACGGGAACATGTCCATGATGAACAGCTTCGGACGGTCGGCGACCCCGAGTGGATCGTCGGCGAGATGGCCGGCCGGGTTGGGGGCGTGGTGGGTGCCGTCGGCAAGCCACTGAGCCTGCCACCGGGTCTCGAGCTCGTCCGCCGTTTCGGCGTCGTAGCGGTGCAGCGGCATGTTGTCGGCCATGGCCCACGAGGCTACCGGCGCCCCCTGCAGGCTCGGCGGGATCGGTGGGGTCAGCGCTCGCCAAAAAGCGCGCCGCATCCCTTCCGTTCTTTGCCTGTTCCGTGATACGGTACGATTCCACGATGCGGAACAGCCTGACGGTCTGAGAAGGCACGGCGGTTCCGCATCTGTCATGTTCCACGGGCCGCCAGAACACGGCCCTTGAGTTCGGGGGAACCCACATGTCGGACGACGACGAGATCGATCTCAACGCGCTGAGCGACGAAGACCTGACCGCACAGATGCACGATGATCTGTACGACGGCCTCGGCGAGGAAATCGAAGAAGGCACCAACATCCTGCTCAGCCGAGGCTGGGACGCGAACCGCGTCCTCAATGACGCGCTCGTCGAGGGCATGCGCATCGTGGGCATCGACTTCCGAGACGGCATCCTCTTCGTGCCCGAGGTGCTCCTTGCCGCGAACGCAATGAAGGCCGGCATGGCCATCTTGCGACCGCTGCTCGCCGAGACCGGCGCAGAGCCAATCGGCAAGATCGTCATCGGCACCGTCAAGGGCGATATCCACGACATCGGGAAGAACCTGGTGGGCATGATGCTCGAGGGCGCCGGCTTCGAAGTCATCGATCTGGGCATCAACACCGACGTCGACGAGTACCTTGCCGCCCTCGAAGAGCACAAGCCCGACATCCTCGGCATGTCCGCCCTGCTCACCACCACCATGCCGTACATGAAGGTGGTCATCGACACGATGGTCGAGCGAGGCCTGCGCGACGAGTACATCATCCTCGTCGGCGGTGCCCCGCTGAACGAGGAGTTCGGCGACGCGATCGGCGCTGATGCGTACTGCCGCGATGCCGCCGTCGCCGCCGAGACGGCGTCGGCCAAGGTCGCCGAAAAGCGCGCCGCCTGATCGTCACTGCTCATGGAGACCGTCCACACGCCGCAGGTACTGATCCTGGCCTGCGGCGCGTTGGCCACCGAAATCCGCGACATCACCCGACTTCACCGACTGGGCAACGTCACGCTCGAGTGCCTACCGGGCATCTTGCACAACCGGCCGTCGGAGATCCCCGATGCCGTGCGGGCCCGTCTCGACCGGGCCCGCGGCAACTACGACCGCATCCTGCTCGGGTACGGCGACTGCGGCACGGGCGGCGAACTCGCCGACATCGCCGCCCAGGAAGGCATCGAGATGCTTCCCGGAGCGCACTGCTACCAGTTCTTCGCCGGTCAGCAGGTATTCGACGCCATGCACGACGAGGACCCGACCGCCTTTTATCTCACCGACTACCTCGTGAAGCACTTCGATCGCATCATCATCGACGGCCTCGGCATCGACGCCCACCCGGAGCTGCGTGACCTCTACTTCGGGAACTACACGAAGATGATCTACCTTGCGCAGACCGACGACCCCGACCTCGACAACCGGGCTCGCGCGTGCGCCGACGAACTCGGCCTTGCGTTCGAACGGGTTGCCACCACCTACGGTGACCTCGAACCGGCGATCGTGACGATCAGCACCCGACCCGCCTCCGAAAGGGAGCACGTCTGATGCCCCGACGCGGACGTGGCGGGCCCGGGCTCACCACCATCTACTGGCGCGACATCCCCGCCCAGGTCACCGCCACGACCGAGGACGGCGGCAAGGAGCAGGTGCTCATGCATGATCGCTTCCAGGTTGCGATCGACCGGGCCGCCGCCGTGGCCGGACTCACCACCACCGACGACTACGTGAACGAGTGGCGTCGAGCGGCCACGAGCGTCGAGGGCGATGCGATCGCCGCCGCCCACGCCGCAGCCCAACAACTCGACAACGACCATCCCCGAGACGTGCTCGAGGCCCTCGTGGCCAACGGCGGTCTCGCTCCCGAGTCCGGCATGTCCGGAGTCGACCCCGAACAAGAAAGCCAGTCATGACCGACACCATCATCTCCAGCGCCACGAAGGAGGTTGCGATCGGTTTCGGTCGTCCCTTCGTCATGATCGGCGAACGCATCAATCCGACCGGCCGCAAACTGCTCGCCGAAGAGATGAAGAACGGTGACTTCAGCCGGGTCGTCTCCGACGCGATCGCCCAGGTCGAAGCCGGTGCCCAGATGCTCGACGTCAACGCCGGCATCCCGTTGGCCGACGAGCCCGCCCTCCTTGTGCGGGCCATCCAGGAAGTCCAGGCGGTCACCGACGTGCCGATCGCCATCGACTCCTCGATCGTCGAGGCCCTTGAGGCCGCCATCGAAATCTACGAGGGCAAGCCGCTCATCAACTCGGTCACCGGTGAGGAGGAGGTCCTCGAGCGGGTCCTTCCGTTCGTCGCCAAGCACGGCGCCGCCGTCGTCGCCATCTCCAACGACGAGACCGGGATCTCCGAGGACCCCAATGTGCGCTTCGAGGTCGCCAAGAAGATCGTGAACCGGGCCGCCGACTTCGGCATCCCGGCCGCCGACGTTGTCGTCGACCCGCTCGTCATGCCGATCGGGGCCATGGGCACCGCCGGCCGGCAGGTCTTCGAACTCGTCGGCCGCCTGCGAGACGAACTCAAGGTCAACACCACCTGTGGCGCCTCGAACGTGTCGTTCGGTCTACCCAACCGTCACGACATCACCGGCACCTTCCTGGCGATGTCGATCGGAGCCGGCATGACCTCCGCCATCATGAACCCGCTCCACGGCGAGGTGAAGACAGCCATCATGGCGGCCGACGTCCTCAATGGACAGGACGAGAACTGTGCGGCCTGGATCGCCGCCAACCGCGACCCCGGCGAGGCCGGCGAGGGTGCCCGTGGTGGCCGTCGTGGTGGCCGACGTCGTGCCGCTGCCGCTGGCAGCTGACCCGGGGTAACCGAGACGATGACCAGCCGGCCGGGCGACGGGAACGTCACCGTGGTGTTCACCCCCTCCGGGGTGCACGCCGACGTCGCGCCCGGCACCTCGCTGCTCGATGCCGCGCGGGCGGTCAAGGTCGACCTCGACTCGACCTGCGGTGGTCGCGGCCTGTGCGGGCGCTGCCAGGTGATGCCTTCTGTGGGCGATTTCGCCAAGTGGGGCATCACCTCAGACGAGTCGTCGTTGTCTCCGTGGACCTCCTCGGAGACCAACTACAAGGGTCGTCGCACGATCGAACGGGGCGGCCGACTCGGCTGCATGGCCACCGCCCTGGCCGATGTCGTCGTCGACGTACCACCGGCCAGTCAGGTGCACCGCCCGGTCGTTCGCAAGAAGATCGATCTGCCCGGGCTTACCCTCGATCCGCTCATCACCGCCCGCTATGTCGAGCTTCCGGAACTCGAGCTGGGCGACGAGCGTTCCGATGTCGAGATCCTGCGGGAGGCGCTTTCGGTCGACTGGGGTATCGATGGCGTCAACGTCGAGGCCCGCGTGCTCCCGGAACTTCACCCGGCGATCATCGACGGCAAACGGGCGATCACCGCCATCGTGCACCGCGACGGATCGGTCATGGCCGTGCGCCCCGGCTTCGATGAGGCCGTGTACGGCGTCGCCGTCGATGTCGGCTCCACCACCATTGCCGGCTATCTGGTCGATCTCGCCACCGGCGATGTCGTCGCCAACGCCGGGGCGATGAACCCCCAGATCCGTTTCGGCGAGGATCTGATGAGCCGAGTCAGCTACGTGATGATGAATCCGGGCGGCGACGACGAACTCACGTCAGCCGTGCGCGGCGCAGTCGACACCCTCATCGAGGATCTCTGCAACAACCTCGACACCGACCTCCTGCCCGACGACGTTCGGACGCACATCCACGACATCGTGCTCGTCGGCAACCCTGTCATGCATCACCTGCTGTTGGGTATCGACCCCACGCCGCTGGGCGCCGCACCGTTCACGCTCACCGTCGGCGAGTCGGTCGACATGCGAGCCGCTGATCTCGATCTCGACCTGCCCTACGCCCGCTGCCATGTCGGCCCGTGCATCGCCGGCCACGTCGGTGCCGATGCTGCGTCGGCCACACTCAACGAGCGCACACACGCCACCGTCGAACCACAGCTGATGGTCGATATCGGCACCAACGCCGAGATCGTGCTCGGCACGGCCGAGCGCACCTACGCCGCATCCTCGCCGACCGGCCCGGCACTCGAGGGAGCGCAGATCTCGTCAGGCATGCGCGCGACCGCCGGAGCGATCGAGCGCATCCGGATCGACCACGACACGTTCGAGCCCCGCTTCAAGGTGATCGGTGCCGATGCATGGAGCGACGAGCCCGAATTCGCTGAGCAGACCGCAACGCTCGACATCGCCGGCCTGTGCGGCTCGGCGATCATCGAGGTCATCGGCGAACTGTTCCTGGCCGGCTTGTGCGACCACAACGGTGTGATCCAGGACCGGTCCGCGGCAACCGACCGGATCGTTCCCGACGAGCGCACGTTCACCTACGTAATTCGCGCCGAGTACGCCGATGCCGACGGCACCGTGCACCCACAGCTGGCGATCACCCAGAACGATGTCCGCCAGATCCAGCTCGCCAGTTCGGCCCTTCGTGCCGGCATCGACCTCCTGATGGAGCACGCCGGCATCACCGAGTGTCACGACGTGCGACTCGCCGGCGCCTTCGGTGCCCACATCGACCCGGTCTATGCCCTGATCCTCGGCCTTGTGCCCGACTGCCCCGTGGACAGCGTCCGGGCGGTCGGCAACGCCGCCGGCGCAGGCACGGTCCGGATGCTGGTGAGCGCCGAACAGCGCGACGAGGTCGCCGCCGCAGTTCGCGACATCGAGAAGATCGAAACGGCCACCGAACCCCGATTCCAGGAGTTGTTCGTGTCGGCCATGGCGTTCCCCCACGCCACTGCACCAAGCCCCCACCTTGCCGAGGTCGTAACGCTGCCGCAGCGGATCGCGTCCGAGGCCAGCGGACGGCGCCGTCGTCGACGGGACACCAACGGAGGCGAGGCCTCCACGCAGAGCGAAAGGCAACAAGCATGAGCGACGTCACCGAGGAAACCGGAGGCCGCCGAGGCGGCCGTCGCGGTGGTGGCCGTGCCGGCCGGCAGGCGGCCCGTACAGCCAGTGTGGCAACAAAGCCGTACCTGGAGCGCACGATGCCGCCGGTCGAGATGCTCTCCGAAGAGGGTCTCGCCGCCATCGAAGAGAACGCCGAGGAGATCCTCGCCACCGTCGGTGTGGCCTTCCAGGAGTTCCCGGAGGCGCTCGACCTGTGGCGTCAGGCTGGCGCACGGGTCGAAGGCGAGATGGTCTACTTCCCGAAGGGGATGTGTCGGGAGATCGTCGAAAAGAACGCGCCGACGTCCTATATCCAGCACGCTCGGAATCCCGAACGTTCTGTGAAGATCGGCGAGAACACGACCGTCTTCGCCCCGAACTACGGCTCACCGTTCGTGTTCGACCTCGACAACGGTCGCCGGTACGGCACCATCGAGGACTTCGAGAATGCCGTGAAGCTGGTCTACGACCTGCCCCACCTGCATCACAGTGGCGGCACAGTCTGCGAACCGGTCGACGTGCCGGTCAACAAGCGGCACCTCGACATGGTGTACGCCCACATCAAGTACAGCGACAAGCCGTACATGGGCTCGGTGACCGCCGCCGAGCGGGCCGTCGACTCGATCGAGCTGAGCCGAATCGCCTTCGGTGGCGATCTCCAGGATCGCACCGTGATGACCTCGCTCATCAATGCCTCGTCGCCGCTGCGCTGGGACGCCACGATGCTCGGAGCCGCCACCGAATACGCCCGCGCCAACCAGGCGTGCATCATGTCGCCGTTCATCCTCGCCGGCGCCATGTCGCCGGTGACCGTCGCCGGTCTCGCGGCCCAGTCGCTCGCCGAGGCCCTGTCGGGTATGGCGTACACCCAGCTGGTCCGTCCGGGCGCCCCGGTGATCTTCGGCACCTTCGCCTCGTCGATGTCGATGGCCACCGGTGCTCCCACCTTCGGCACTCCCGAGGGTGGCCAGGCCATCTCGGTCATGGCAGCCCTTGCCCGTCGGGTCGGCACACCGTTCCGTTCGGGTGGCCAGTTCACCGCATCCAAGTACCCCGATGCCCAGGCGGCCTACGAGTCGTCGTCGACGATTATCCCGACCGTGCTGTCCGGGGTGAACTTCGTGCTGCACGCCGCCGGGTGGCAGGAGGGTGGCCTCGCCCTCGGCTTCGAGAAGCTCATCCTCGATGCCGACCAACTCGGCTTCATGGATGTGTACGCCCGCGGGATCGATATCAGCGAGAACGGTCAGGCTATGGAGGCCTTCCGCACGAACCCGCACGGCGAGCACTTCCTCGGCAACGGCCACACGCTGCAGAACTTCGAGACGGCGTTTGCTCGCTCGACCGAGGCCGACAACAACAGCTTCGAGCAGTGGACCGAAGAGGGTTCACTCACCTCGGCGCAGCGCGCCAACGGGACGTGGAAGCGCATGCTCGCCGAGTACACCGGACCGGGCCTCGATGAGGCGATCGACGCCGAACTCCAGGACTTCATCGGCCGACGCAAGGCGTCGATGCCTGACGCCAACTACTAGGAGCGGCCATGACGGAAACGCGAGCCTCGGAAACCATCGGTTTCATCGGCCTCGGCAACATGGGTTTGCCCATGTGCCTCAACCTGGTCGATGCCGGTTACGACGTCGTCGCCCTTGATCTCCGGCCCGAGCCGGTGGCCGAGGTCGTCGCCGCCGGTGGCCGAACCGCCGCCGACGTCGCAGCCGTCGCCGCGGCGGCCGACATCTTGCTCACCTCACTCCCCCGCCCCGACCACGTCGATGGCGTGATGCGGGCAGGTGGGGCGCTCGCGGCGCTGCGGCCCGGCTCGGTGTGGGCCGATCTCACGACCAACCGTCGCGAATTCGTGCAAGAACTCGCGGACGAGGCGCCTGCGGGGGTCACGGTCATGGATTCCCCCGTGACCGGCGCCGTCGACGGCGCCCGCAACAAGCGTCTCACCCTGTTCGCCGGTGGTGCCGAATCCGATCTCGACCGGGTCGTTCCGGTCCTGGACAACCTCGGCCGCGTGATCCGCTGCGGGCCGCTCGGCACCGGCAACGTCGTGAAGCTCGTCACCAACCAGCTGTGGTTCATTCATGCAGCCTCGATCGGCGAGGGCTTTGCTCTCGGGATGGCCAACGGGGTGGAGCTGCCTGTGCTCTACGACGCCATTTGCGACTCGGTGGGTGACTCATTCGTCGCTCGCCACGACGGCCCGTCGATCTTCGCCGGTCACTACGACCCGAGCTTCACGCTCGATCTCTGCCTGAAGGATCTCGGCCTCGTGCGTGAGCTTGAGTCGAGCCTCGAGGAGCCGCTCGTGATGACCGCAGCCGCCCACGGCGTGTTCGAGGACGCAGCCGAGCGCTATGGCCGCAACGTCGGCGAACTCCACGTTGCCAAGCGCCTTGAGGACGACAACCAACTCTCGTTCCGCATGGATGGCGACTGGGTCGCCCCCTGGGAGGTCACCGACGACTGAGCGACGACCGGGACGCGGCCTGCGATCAGTTCTCGTCGTCGATTCGAGTGCGCTGGCCGCGCATGAGCGCGATCGCCCCGGCGGATGCCCGAGCCGGGAAGGCGACGAACGTCCGGGGATGTTCAGGAGCGTCGGCAACAACAAGTCGCCAGACGAGGTACGCGGCGATGATCAGATTCACCGCCGCCATGCACCAGAAATACGCAACCGGCGAGGTCATCCCGATGACGACGGTAGCGACGAGCGGCCCAGCAAGCGCCCCGACGCCATTGGCCCGTACGAGTACGGCGGAGCCAGACGTGAGCTTGGCGGTGGGAAGCCAGTCGGCGGTGAGGGCGATCGTCAGCGAGTAGATCGGGAATGACACCGCCCCGAGCAGCGCCATGAGTCCAACAGCGGTCCAGCTGCCCTCGGCCGTGCCAGCGAGCGCAACACACGTCGCCGCTGCGACGCCCGCCACGACCAAGATCACACCTCGACGCGACACTCGGTCGGAGATCCAGCCGATCGGCCACTGGAGCAACACCGAGCCGAACAGCGGTGCCGCAAGGAACGCGGCGAGTCGGGTCTCGGGCACGTCGACCGCCACCGCATACACAGCACCGAGCCCGATGAGGATCCCGGCAGAAGCGCCGCTGAAGAATGTGGTGACGATGCCGGTCGGGACGATGCTGGCCAGTTCGCGAAGCGACATGCGCTCGGGGACGACGAGCGGCGGGTTGCTCGAAGCCGAGAGCACGACCGGGATCAGTGAGGCCGAGACGAGAACCGACGCAAGAAGAAAGAGCTTCACACCGTCAGGGTCGGCGACATCCAGCAGGAACTGCCCGATCGTCGCGCCGCCCATCGTGACGATCATGTATCTCGACAGAAGCCGTCCGCGGGTCGCGTTCGTCGCAAGGTCGTTGAGCCATGACTCCTCGGTCACGTAGAGGCCTGCCATGCACAGGCCGGTCACGAACCGCATCAGACCCCACGTGACCGGATCGATGAACAGTGCGTGGATCAGCACCGCCGTCGACGCCATTGAGGCGAGCCCGGCGAAGACTCGAATGTGACCGACGTTCGCAATCAGTGATTCGGCGACACGGCTACCGAACAGGAAACCGGCGAAGTACGCAGCCATGACGAACCCGGCCACGGTGACCGAGAAGCCCTCGGTCTCGGATCGCACACCGATGAGCGAGCCCTGCAGGCCGTTGCCGGCCATCAGGAGAAGGATGCCGAGGAACAACGCCCGCGCTGCGGTAGCGGGGCTGTCCTCGATGAGCGGGCCACCCTCGATGATCTCCTCATCTCGGTGGAGCGTCTGATCGGCCAAGGCTCTCCTACTCCTGCCAGAGACATCGCCTCCGACCGAACACCGCACCCCACGGCGGCACCGAGGCGAACGCTACCGGGCATACTGCGTGCATGTCACTGGAACGGGCGGTCCTCCGTCACCCCGTTCACGGGGTGCGGGAATGGCTCGCCTTCGCCGATCCGGTCGACTCGTGGGAAGCCAACGAGCTCTCCGACGTGAAAGATGTCCTCGACGCCGCGGAAGCAGCCAACCGGCGCGGCCTCTGGGTCGTCGGGATGGTCAGCTACGACGCCGGACCCGCCTTCGACGCCGCCCTGCGATCGCTGCGTGCCGAGGACGTCCCGTTGGCGTCGTTCGCTGCGTTCGAGACACCCACCACGACGACATTGCCGTCGGGAGGCGAGTTCGCGATCGGGCGCTGGGAGGCCACCCGCGTTCGGCAGGAGTACGAGGCCGACATCCGGCGGGTGAAGGATCTCATCGCCCGTGGCGAGACGTACCAGGTCAACTACACGATGCGGCTCGAAGCGGATTTCGACGGCGATCCGCTCGGCTTCTTCGCAGCGATGGCCCGTGCCCAGCGCAGTGCCGACCACCTTGCCTACCTCGATTTCGGGGACCGGGCCGCGTGCTCGGCGTCACCGGAGCTCTTCATCCGTCGCTGCGGTCGCACGCTCGAAAGCCGGCCGATGAAAGGCACTCGGCCTCGCCACCCCGATCCGGTCAACGACACCGACATCGTCCGCGAACTTCTCGAGAGCGAGAAGGACCGAGCCGAGAACACGATGATCGTCGACATGGTGCGCAACGACCTCGGCCGGATCGGCGACACCGGCTCGCTGATGACCACGGCGCTCCACACGGTCGAGAGCTTCTCGACGGTCCACCAACTCACGTCCACCGTCGAAGTGCAAACCGACGCCGGCCTCTTCGACGTGTTCGCCGCCACCTTCCCCGGTGCGTCGATCACCGGAGCGCCCAAAGTCAACACCGCTGGCTTCATCGCTGACCTCGAACGGACACCCCGAGGCCTCTACACCGGCACGATCGGCGCCATCCCACCCGACGGCGATTTCGAGTTCAACATCGCCATTCGCACTGCGTGGGTGAACACCAACCTCGGTCGGGCCACCTACGGCGTCGGCGGGGGTGTCGTGTGGGACTCCGACCCGACCGCCGAGTGGAACGAGGCACACGACAAGGCTCGCGTGCTGTACCGGGCGGACCGACCGTTTCGGCTGCTCGAGTCGATTGCCTGGACTCCAGCGCGCGGCTCGGTGCTGCTCGAACGGCACCTCGACCGGCTTTCACTCGCCGCCACCCACTTCGGGTTCGATGTCGACCTCGACGAGGTCCGACGCAGGGTCGAGTCGTTCCATGCCGATGAGCCTCAGGTGATCCGGGTGCTCGTTGGACTCGGCGGCGCCGTCGAGCTTGAACCACGAGCGATGCCGATGCCCGATCCGAACCCGGTCGTGGTGTTCGATACGCGGCCGATCGATCGCGGCGACGAATTTCTCCGCCACAAGACAACCCGCCGGGATCGCTACGACGAGGCCCGCGAGCGGTTCCCGGAGGCCTACGACGTCCTACTCTGGAATCGGCTCGGTCAGCTGTGCGAATCGACGATCGCCAATCTCGTGGTCGAGATCGACAACGAGTACCGCACCCCACCGATCGAGGCCGGCTTGTTGCCCGGCACGATGCGAGCGGAACTCCTCGATCGCGGCGACATCGTCGAGGCGATGGTCACCTACGACGACCTTCGCGAGGCCGATCGAGTCTGGCTGATCAACTCCGTACGGGGGTGGGTCGAGATTGAGATCGACCACGCCTCGGCGCCGGGGCGACTCGCCGCCGCCAGCGCCTACCGAAGCTGAGCGGTCAACCGATGGAGCCGCACGGAACCCAGCGACAACTCAGACCCTGACCGACTCAAGGGCATCGACCATCGCCCGACGAGTGGCATCGGGGGCCTCACTCATCATCATGTGGCCGACGCCGGGGAGTGTCACGACCGTGGCGCCCTCAGTGGCCGCAATCAGATCGGCAGCCCGCTTGGGCGGCGTCATCTTGTCCATCGCCCCCAGGATGTAGGTCACGGGGCAGGAGACGGCAGCAGCCGCCTCAAGCGAGGTGGCGTAGGCATTGCATGCCGCCATGTCGATCCCGAGCGAATCCGGACGGCTCGTGTCGAGCAGGGCACGCGACCCTCCGATGTTCCACATCCCGGGCGTGGCGTGACGGCCGATGTGGGCCGGAGCACCGAAGCTCCAGGACGACATCAGATTCGAGGCGTGCGGGATGTCGTTGGCCGCCGCATCGAGGAGTTCGGGGTGAACCGGCATCGCCGCCGCCGTGCCAATGAGGACGAGTGACGCCACCGTCTCGGGGCGCTGTGCTGCAGCCTCGATGCCGATGAAGGTGCCCATCGAGTGGCCGATCACATGGGCGGGGCCCATGTCGAGCGCCACGATCACGTCGGCGAGCCATGCCCCCATCTCGGGCACCGTCGTGATCGCCGGACCCTCCGACCCACCGTGACCGGGGAGGTCGATTGCGGCGACCCGGTAGCCGTGGTGGGCGAGGTACCGGGTCTGCAACTGGAAGACGGTTCGGTTCATGCCGGCGCCATGCACGAGCACCACACCGGGTAACGCCGGGTCGTGCTCGCGGCCGCCGTTGGCGTACCGGACCGTCTTGGTGTCGAGGGTGATGTCCATCGCTCGCTTCCGTGCCTATCGCTGGCTGATCTTCAGTGCGGCGCTGAGGTCGTCGATGATGTCGCGCACGTCCTCGATACCGACCGACACACGGATCAGATCTTCACCGATCCCGGCGGCCTCGAGATCCTCGGCCGAGAGTTGCTGGTGGGTGGTGCTGGCCGGGTGCAGCACGAGCGTCTTGGCGTCGCCGACATTGGCGAGATGACTCGCAAGCTTGACGCTTTCGATGAACGTCTTGCCGGCAGCGCGTCCGCCCTTGACACCAAAGCTGAGAATGGCGCCCGTGCCGTTCGGGTACAGCTCGGCCGCAAGCGCGCGGTCGGGGTGGTCCGATGCGGTCGGGTACTTCACCCAGGCCACGGCATCGTTCGCCTCGAGCATCTCGGTGACAGCTCGGGCATTTTCGACGTGTCGCGCCATGCGCAACGGAAGTGTTTCGACGCCCTGCAGGAGCTGGAAGGCGTTGGCCGGGCTCATCGCCGCACCGAAGTCGCGCAAGCCCTCGGCCCGGGCCCGGGTGATGAAGGCGGCGGGACCGAACTCGTCGGCGAAGGAAATGCCGTGGTACCCGACATAGGGCTCGGTCATCGTGTCGAAACGGCCCGATGCTTCCCAGTCGAAGCGGCCGCCGTCGACCAGTGCGCCACCCAGTGCAACGCCGTGGCCACCGAGGAATTTCGTGACGGAGTGCATCACGATGTCGGCCCCGTGCTCGATCGGGCGGATGCAATAGGGTGTCGAGAAGGTCGAGTCAACCATCAGCGGGAGCCCGTGGCGGTGCGCCACCTCGGCGACGGCCGGGATATCGAGGACCTCGACACCGGGGTTGCCGAGCGTTTCGGCAAACACGAGACGGGTCTCGTCGGTGATGGCGTCCTCGAATGCCTGCGGGTCTCGCGGATCGACGAAGGTGGTGGTAATCCCGAGTCGGGGAAGGGTCACATTTAGCATCTGGTGGGTGCCGCCATAAATGTTGCGGCTGGCAACGATGTGACCGCCCTGGCCCATCAGGGTGACGACCCCGAGAAAGAAGGCCGCCTGACCGCTCGCCGTGCAGACCGCCCCGACCCCACCTTCGAGCGCGGCGAGACGCTCCTCGAGCACGGCGACGGTCGGGTTGGTGAGACGCGAGTAGAGATGTCCGGGCATCTCCAGGTTGAACAGCCCGGCCGCGTGATCGGAGTCGTCAAACACATAGGAGGTGGTGAAGTACAGCGGTACCGCCCGGGCCCCGGTTGTGGGGTCAGGCTGTTGGCCTGCATGCAGGCTCAGCGTGTCGAAACGCAGGAAATCCGGCTCGATCATGACCCCGACCCTATCGGTCGTCACCATCGACGTCCCGACCCACGGGTAGCCATTTGGCCAAGGGCAAATTTTTCGTTGAATGCGGTCCGACCGCTTGCATGACCAATCTTTTTAGGCCAAGGTGTCGACGCCGCTGGAGGGAGTGGCAAACCTGCGCACGCCACGGGTTTTTGCGCGACCCAGGGGGAATTCACATGGTCGAGATGGGCGAGGAGCTCGTCAGGGTCGAAGAGGTGTACAAGATCTTCGGACCCCAGCCGCGTGGCCGAGCCTTCGAGCTCAGCCAGGGCGGTATGGGCAAGGGAGAAGTGCACGCTCGAACCGGGCACGTCGTTGGCCTGCGCGACGTCAATTTCAACGTCAAGCGCGGCGAGATCTTCGTGATCATGGGCCTGTCGGGCTCCGGCAAGTCCACAGCGATCCGCACCGTCAACAAGCTGCTTGACACCACGAACGGCCAGGTCATGGTCGACGGGGTCGACGTCCAGACCCTCGGCGGGACCGACTTGCAGGAATTCCGTCGCGAGATGACCGGCATGGTGTTCCAGCACTTCGCGCTCTTCCCGCACCGCACGATCATTGACAACGTCGGCTATGGCCTCAAGGTGCAGGGAATCAGCAAAGGAGCGCGCGACGACGCCGCGCTCAAGGCCCTTGCGCTCGTTGGGCTTGAGGCCTACGCCCACTACTCCCCGAGTCAGCTTTCCGGCGGCATGCAACAGCGCGTCGGCCTCGCCCGGGCGCTCGCTGCCGATCCGCCCATCCTGCTTATGGATGAGGCCTTCTCAGCGCTCGACCCACTGATCCGTCGTCAGATGCAAGACGAGATGATGGACATCCAAGCGGAGTTGCACAAGACGATCCTCTTCATCACGCACGACCTCAACGAAGCCCTGCGGATCGGCGACCGCGTCTGCATCATGAAAGACGGCGAGGTCGTCCAGATCGGCACCCCGGAAGAAATTCTCACCGAGCCTGCGACGGGCTATGTCGCCGAGTTCGTACAGGACGTCGATCAGGGCCGCGTCATCCAGGTCCACGAGATCATGGTCGACCCCCAGCCCACTGCGGCCAACGCCAGCCTCGGCGAGGCACTCACCGCCCTCGGCGACCGGGCCGGCTCGTTCCTGCTCGACGCCGACGGCAAACCCGTCTCGGTGCTGACGGCTGGCGACGGCATCCGAGTCTCGGGTTCTGGTGGCTCGCTCCACGACGCTGTTCGCACCGACTTCCACAGCTGCACGCCCGAGATGACGCTCAACGAGGTGTACGCCGCTGCCGGAAAGGGGTTGCCCATCGCCGTATGCGACGCCGACGGCAAACTCGTCGGCAACCTGGACCCCCGCCACATCATGGAGGAAATGGGCCGGGTCGAGTCACTCATCGACAACTTCGAGCGAGAGGTGTTCATGTGATGTCGGAGAACAACAAGTCCACCAACCGCTCGCTGGGCTATGGCACCTTTGGCCTGTTTCTCGTTGGAGCGCTGCTTGTCATCGTTCGAATGCTTGGCGGGCGCAACCCGAACGAGGAACGGCCCGGTTTCGGCGACAATCTCGTCCTTGATCAGTTCACCATTCCCGTTGGCGACTGGGCCGAACAGATCGTTCGCTGGGTTGACACCGACATGGAGAGCAAGATCGGCTTCGATCTGCTCGGCATGATCGAGTGGCCGTTTGGCCTCCTCTTCAGCAACTTCGTGAAGTCCGGCAATGACCGCTGGTGGGAGATTACCGACATGCCCTGGTGGGGCGTATGTGCGTTGTTCTTCGTCATCGGCTCCGCATTCCGCAACGTCAAGATCGGCCTCTTTGCCGCATCGGCGCTGGCACTGTGCGGGATGCTCGGCATCGAGTACTGGGACGAGGTCGCGCTCACCCTCGGCATGGTCATCGTCGCCGTGTTCTTGTGCGCCGTGATAGGGATTCCCCTTGGCGTGCTCTGTGGTCGTGTCGACGGGGTCTGGAACGCCGTTCGCCCTGCGCTTGACGCCATGCAGGTGATCCACTCCTTCGTCTACATGCTCCCGTTCATCTTCTTCTTCGGTATCGGGTTCGAGAGTTCGACGATGGTGACGATGATCTTTGCGATTCCTCCACTGATCCGTCTCACCAATCTCGGGATTCGGCAGGTTCCCGACGACGTCGTGGAAGCCTCGCGAGCGTATGGGGCGCCGGAGTGGCGAGTTCTCCTTGATGTTCAGCTTCCATTGGCCCGTCCGGCCATCATGACCGGCCTCAACCAAACGCTCCTGTTGGCGATTTCGATGCTCGGTATCGCCGCCCTCATGGGCGCAGGTGGCCTCGGGCTTCTCGTCTTCCGAGCGACAAACAACCTCGACGTGGCCCTTGGCGCATCGGCTGGCCTTGCCCTGTTCACCGTCGCTGTTGTTCTGGACCGCATTAGCCAGACCCAGGCAACCGACGGCATGAACCTGTTCACTCGGCTCAACCGAGCGCTTGCCAATCGACGCAACCCGGAACTCCTGCTTGCCGAGGAGGAAGAGGCGGCCAAGACGGGCACCAAGGCCGACCAAGCCGGCAGTTTCGCTCTCGTCACCGCCACCGAGTCCCGTGGCGCGCTGATCAGCGCGATCGGTGCGGTGGTTGCACTCGTCTCGACGCTGTTCCTCACCTGGTCCGAAGGGGGCAGCAAGGTCGGGAGCTTCGCGCGCCGCGCCGATCTTGAAATCGCCTCCGACGCAACGTTCGGCGGTTTGGCCGCCGAGGGTGGCAGTTGGTTCGGCGTCCTCGTGATGCTTGCCTCCCTTGCGGTCTTGGGGTCGGTCACGACGCTCCTGCTCAAGCCGGGTGAAGTCGGCCGCTTCCTTGGTGCAGACGGCGCAATGTTCGCAGCGGTTGTGATGCTGACCACTCCGCTTGGCTTTCTCGTCATGCGCGCATCGAATCTGACGACGACCTACAGCGATGGAAGCGGGCCACTTGTCGCCGCACTTGGCGGCCTGCTTGCGGTCGTCGGGGCAACACTGTGGCTGTTTGACACGCCCTACACAGCGCGAACCCCGCTCAAGCCGAAGGTCAACAGGGCGCGAGTCGTCATCGCCGGGTTCTGTCTCCTGTGGGCGTTCCTTTCTGGTCTCGCTGCCTGGACCTTCGATCAGCGACAAGACACCGTCATCACGCCGGAAATTCAGGCCGCGCTTGACGATGCCATCGAGCGCGCTGAGCTTCCACCCGACGACCCGAACTACCTCTCCGCCGCTGAGGCTGGAGCCGAGATCGGACGCCTGAATGCGTCTGCCCGGCAAGACGAGACCATCTACGACAATTTCAACGATGACGGGCCGGGCCTCGGAATCTACGCAATCCTGCTCGCTGCGGTCGGGTTCCTCGCCAGTCTCCCCGCTGCAGGGGTGTTCGGCTTGGATGAACAGAAACGATGGCGGTGGAGCGTGGTCGTGGCCGGGCTCGGCAGCGGCATGCTGGCACTCGCTGGCGCGTTCGTCATCAGCATCTTCCGGGTCGCCGACCCGAACTTCGTTTCCGGCGCTGGAGCGTTGCTGTACTTCGCAACAGGTGCCTTCCTTGCTGCGACCTCACGCTCGACCATGGCGGAGTTCCGTCGGGCTCGTGTCTTCGCAAGTGAAGCGCAACAGTCCGAGGACTTGGCCTATGCGCCCGATGAGGAGGCGCTCGCGCCTGCCTGAATTTTCAACGCATGGTGACTGCCCGGAGTGCGGGCTGACGACTATGTTTAACCAGATCTTTGCGCGGAGCCTGCGTTCCGCGTGAGGAATACACAACCATCCCGGGAGGGGAACCCAATGAAAAGCATGACGAAGAGCCTGTGGCTTGCGCTGCTCGTGGTGTTCGCACTGTTCGCCGCTGCCTGCGGCGACGACGACAGCACATCCGACACCTCGTCGGCTGCTGATGACGCTGCTGATGACGCTGCTGATGACGCTGCCGACGACGCCGCTGATGACGCTGCCGACGACACCGCCGACGCCGCTGCGCTTCCTGGCGAAGGCGTCTCTGTAACCATGTCACGGGCCAACTGGTCGACTGGCTACATGCAGGCTGCGATCTACAAGGCGCTCTTGGAAGAGCTCGGCTATGAGGTGAACGAGCCAGCCGACCTCGAGTTGCCGCCCTCGAACTTCTTCACCGCACTCGGTGAAGGCGAAATCGACTTCTGGGCCAACTCCTGGTACCCGGGCCACGCCGCCTGGTGGAACAACGAGCTGACCGACGGCTCCATCGTCGGCGACAAGATCAGCGTCGTGGGCGAAGAGATGATGGCCGGTGGCCTTCAGGGCTTCCTCACCAACAAGTCGATCATCGACGAGAACCCGGGCCTTACGCTCGACCAGATCGCCAGCGACCCGGACATGATCGCCATGTACGACGCCGGTGACTCGTCCCCCGGTGACGGCATCGTGCAGATCCTCGGTTGCCCCGAGGACTGGACCTGTGACGACATCATCAGCGAGAACATCGAGTTCGCTGGCTGGGACACGTTTGCCCAGACCAAGGCCGGCTACGACGCGATGGTCGCCGAGGCGGTCGGTCGTGCTGCTGATGGCGTCCCGTTCATCATCTACACTTGGACCCCGTCGGCGTACGTGACCCAGCTCATTCCCGGCGACAACGCCATGTGGCTGGCGATGGAAGCCGACTCGGTTCTTGACGGTTCGATCACCCCTGAATTCGATCAGCGCATTGACGGCGAACCGCTTGCTGCCGCCCTTGGATCCGACACCTGCTCGGCCGACCCGTGCTACCTCGGCTGGGTGCCTGCGGACATCCAGGTCTCGGCGAACAATGAGTTCCTCGCTGCCAACCCGGCTGCGGCGGCACTCCTCGAGCAGGTGAAGATCAGCGTCATCGACGTGGCTCTCCAGAACGTGCTTTACGACTCCGGCGAGAACACCACCGAGGACGTGAACGGCCACGCTGCCGACTGGATCGCCGCAAACCGCGACCAGGTCGACGAGTGGCTCGCCACGGCGATCGCGGCGGGCTGAACCACCGATCAACCGATCGCGTAATCATCTAACGTCCCGCTTGGGGCGGTAGACAATTCCCGAGAAGGGGTGGGGCTTCGGCTCCACCCCTTCGTGGTTTTTGAGCCGATCGGATCAGGTGTCGGGAAGCACCACGGCCTGGGCGGCGATCACGCCATCGGAGGTGTCGGTGATCGACGGCGAACCGTAAAGGACGTACCCCTCGTCGAGCGCAGCACTGACGCGCTCGCAGAACGAGCGGTCATCCGGCCCAGTCAGGAGGCGGTAGCGAAGGCGATCGTCGACGTTGGTCATTGCGACAGCGTAGGCCTCACACGCCGAGCGCCCTGCCGAGATCAGCAAGGAGATCATCGACATCCTCCAGCCCGACCGACAGCCGGATCATCGACTCGGTGATACCCATTTCGGTCCGCAGCTCCGGTGCGACCCGACGGTGCGTCGTCGTGGCCGGATGGGTGACGAGGCTCTTGGCATCACCGAGGTTGTTCGAGATGTCAAAGATCTCGAGCGCATTCACGACCTCGAAGGTCTGCGCTTGGTCGGCCTCGAGTTCGAGACACACCACTGTGCCACCGCCCTTCATCTGTCGGCGGGCGAGATCATGATCGGGGTGCGACTGGAGAAACGGATACCGCACAGTACGGACCCGAGGGTGCGACTGGAGCTCACCGGCGATGTGCTCGGCCGAGCGGGCCATCGCATCGACGCGAAGGCGGAGCGTCTCGAGCCCTTTGAGCAGGGTCCAGGCGTTGAACGGGCTGAGACTCGGGCCGGTGTGGCGCAGGAAGTCCTGAAGGTGTTCTCGATCGAACTGCTCGGAGCACAGCACCGCACCGCCGAGCGTGCGCCCCTGCCCATCGATGTGCTTGGTCGCCGAATACACCACGATGTCGGCGCCAAACTCGAGAGGACGCTGCAGTACAGGCGTCGCGAAGATGTTGTCGACGATCATGAGTGCACCGGCAGCATGGGCCAGCTCGCCGACGCCGGCGAGGTCGATGATCTCGAGGCCCGGATTGGAGGGCGTCTCGAGAAAGACTGCCTGAGCACCGCCGGCGAGGGCAACTTCCCACTGGGCGAGATCACGCCCATCGACAAGGACGGTCTCGATGCCAAAGCGGGGCAAGATGTCGGTGACGATCACCGAACAACTACCGAACAGGGCACGGGCGGCGACGACCTTGTCGCCGGCCTTCAGGAACGACGCCATGGCCGCGAACACTGCCGCCATGCCACTTGCCGTCGCACGACAGACGTCGGCACCTTCGATTAGGCGAAGGCGCTCCTCGAACATTGCGACGGTGGGGTTGCCGTAGCGGCCGTAGATGTAGCGGTCGATGTCGCCGGCGAACGCCGCTTGCGCCTCCTCCGCCGACGAGTACACGAATCCGGAAGTCGCATAGATGGCCTCGGCCGTCTCGTCAAAGCCGCTTCGATGAATACCGCCGCGGACAAGACGGGTCGCTTCGGACCAGTCGTCGACAGCCATGTCAGCCTTGCGTCCAGGGAAGGCCCGCATGTTTCCAGCCGACTGCGCCGGGACCACCCTCAAAACCGTGCGTCACGTTGTAGGTGGTGCCGAAGCCGGCTGCCTCGGCGATCGTCGCCGCCCCTTGGGAACGGGCGCCGCTGCGACACAGAAAAAGCAGCGGGGTCTCGGCGTCGAGCCCCTCGGTCGCCTCGGCCAGGAAGTTCGGGTTTCGCTCACCGGTGCCGAACCAGGTCCAGGTCGCGAAGCGCACGCGCTTACCGATGGATTCGAGCGTCGGGACACCGATCTGCGCCCATTCTTCGGGCGTGCGAACATCGATCAGCACTGCCGACGGATCGTCGGTGAGGAGCTGGTAGGCGTCGGTAACACTGATCTCGGTGAAGGGCATGTGGGGCACTCCTCTGGTGACGACCTTCAATCTAGAAGTGCGGTGCGGTTTTCGGCCCAGAAGATGATCGGGTCCAGTCAGGTCAACACGCCAGCCCGGGTTCCGACAATCCGACCGAGCGAGACACAGAACCGCTCTCCCGACATCACCATCGCCAGAACGGTCGACGGCGGTCAGCCGGGTGCGTTGGCGAGAATCCACATCCGCAGCGTCTCCGCCGCCGGCGACAGCGGTCGACCGTGACGGCTCAGGAGCGGAAAGTGGATGCCGGTCTCGACCGCTGGCCCCACGGCGACGAGCCGTCCCTGGTCGAGCAATTCCCGAACGATGTGTTCCCACCCGAGCGCCACGCCAGCCCCGGCGAGCGCAGCATGGAGTACCAGCGAGTAGTCGTTGGATCGATCTCCGGGCACGTCCCCGTCGACCGCCACCCCGTGATGCCGAAACCACCGGGGCCAGTCGAAACGAGGTACGTAGCGCTCTTCAAGGTGCAAGAGGGGCGAATCGAGCAAGGCGGCCGGATCGGCGATGTCGATCGCTGCGGCGAGCTCCGGCGCCGCCACCGGAATCAGGCGCTCGGCGCAGAACGGCACCGAGTCGAGCACCGGGTCGTCGACCGGGCCGAGCGGGATCCAGAGGTCGGCCCCATCGCGCCCTACGCCGGTGTCGGTATCCGTGGTCAGCACGCGCAGTTCGACGTCGGGGTGGGCCCGCTTGAACTCCGGCAGGCGGGGTGTGAGCCAGTAGGTGGCGAGCGAGGTGGAAACCGAGATGGTCACCGCTCCCCCGCCCAGGGGCTGAGCGGCCACCGCTACCGCTGCGTCGAGCTCTCGCAACGCCGGCGCAGCCCGTGCAGCCAGGGCCGCTCCAACGGTGGTCGGTTCGACGCCATCACGCTTCCGAATGAAGAGGGCGACGCCCAAGGTCTGTTCGAGGCGAGCGACTGCGTGGCTCACCGCCGATTGTCCGATCCCAAGCGTCAGGGCGGCACCGGTGAAGCTTCCCGCTTCGACAACGGCGACAACGGCACGCACCGAACGGTCGGTCACCCCGGGGGAGACATCAGTTTCTGTCATGACGAAATGACAAAATATCGTATTTCACCCATGACCGAGGTCGTTCACACTGTCCCCATGTTCGAGCTTGCCCAGATCGTTGATCTTGATCGTTATCCGTTGCACGAGCCGGAGTCCGCCGCCTACGCCACTGCGGTTGCTGCTGCCCGCGAGGGGCTCCGCTCGGTCGGCTGCGCCGTCGTGAAAGATCTCGTCCGTCCTGAAGCGGTGACCCTGCTGAACAACGAGATCATCGAACGCAAGCACACCACACATTTCTCGACGCAGGTGATGAACCCGTACTTCCATACCGAGGTCAACGACGAGTTCCCGACCGACCATCCGGTCAACACCTTCCTTGAGCGCTCGAGCGGCTTCATTCCCGGCGACTCGTGGGAGCCGGGCTGTACCACCGACATGATGTTCCGGGCTCCCGAACTCGCACGCTTCGTCGCCGACTGCCTCGAGATCCCGGAACTGCACTGCTACGCCGATCCGCTCGCAGGCCTCACCGCCAACATCCTTGACCCGGGCCAACTTTTCACCTGGCACTTCGACACCAACGACTTTGCCGTGACGGTGCTCGTGCAAGAAGCCGACGAAGGCGGACTTTTCGAATACTCCCCTGCGATCCGCAGCGCCGACGATGAGGGCTTCGATCGAATCGCTGCCGTGCTCGCCGGCGAGCGGGAGGGCGTACACACGCTCGACCTTCGGCCCGGCGATCTGCAGATCTTCCGCGGGCGCCACAGCCTCCACCAGGTCTCGCGGGTGCCGGCAAACAGCCGACCACGCCACGCTGCGATCTTCGCCTACACCGAGGAGGCCGGTGTGATCGGCCGGCTTACTCGTACCCAGCAGCTCTTCGGTCGAGTGCTCCAGGCCCACATCGATGCAGAAGAGCAGCGCATCCGCTCGGATGCGCTGATCGATTGATCTAGCCTTCGCCCCGTGGGCCTGCCACGACCGACCACCGACCACGATCAGCTCACGGCCGATCTCGACGAGCACGGCTACTGCATCGTCGCCGACGCGCTGACGCCCAACGAGGTCAGCGCGCTGCGGAATCGCATCACTGAGCAGGCCACAGCAGAGCGGGCACGCGCGCTCGACTATCACTATCAAGCCGAAGCCGAGGGCGACGACGTCAACCAGTGGGTGTACCAGCTGATCAACAAGGGGGAAGAGTTCCAGAACCTCGCCCTGCACCCGACAGCCCGGGCGCTTGCGACCCACATCCTCGGCGCCGAGCACATCCTCAGTTCGCTTGACGCCCACATCACCCACCCGGGCAACAAGACGATGCCGCTCCACGCCGATCAGTGGTGGATGCCGCAGCCGGTCGCCCCGGGGACCCCGCACGGCCGTCAGGGGGACATGACCCGCGAGACCGGTCCGTTCGGTGAGCCCACCCGGGCAACCGTGCCGATCAACCCACCGCTCGTCGCCAACATGATGTGGATGGCAAACGACTTCACGGTCGCAAACGGGGCCACCCGCATCGTGCCGGGCAGCCACCTCAGCGGATGCCTGCCCGATCCGGAGCGGACGGATTATGGCGAAATTCCGATTGAGGCACCGGCCGGCTCGGTGCTGGTCTGGGAGGGCCGTACGTGGCATGCCGCTGGCCTCAACACTGCCGATCATCCCCGCTACGGCGTGGTCACCTACTTCTGTGGACCGATCATTCGCTCACTTGGCAATCTCACCTACGGCATGCGCACCGAGGTGCGCGAGTCGATGAGTCAGGAACTTGCGACGCTGTGTGGTTTCACCCCGTGGTCGAGTTACGGCATGACCGACCACCCGTCGGCCATGGTCGCATCGCCGGGTGACGAAACCGCAGGGCGGCTTTCCTAGCCCTACCGCACGCTCGCCGCGAGGGCGGCGGTGCCGGCGAGTCTCATCGGAACCTCTTCAGGCGAAGAGCGGCGCAAGCGGCGCCGGGTCGAGCCATTCGTCGATGCGGGAAATGAGGCCGTTGTCGTTCACCGTCACGATTGCGACCGCCTCGGTCGAGAGTTCCCGACCGTCGGGAAGCACGAGTTCGAGCGTGTGCTGTTGCAGGTAGCCGCCTTCGATCGGCTCGAGTCGTCGGATCACATAGCGTCGATCCGCAATCCGCTTTGTCATCGCGTTCATCAGGGCGATGTTGTCGTCGACGGTCTGGGTGATGTCGTCGAAGTTGTGCCAGATGTCGGCGTCCGGCGCGTAACACGATCGGGCAGCATCGGCATCGCCGACGGTGATGGCGTCGATGAAGCGTTGGGCGACGGCGGGAAGGCTCATGGGGCCAACGTAGCCGCCGAGCCGAAAGGTTCTTCGTGCCGCCGCGCCGAGGATCAGCGCAGGTCGAAACCCGGGTACCCCGCCTCGGCGATCGCCGCGACCCGGGTGCGGTAGCGGGGTGCACCGCCGAAGTAGGCCTGGTAGCGGGGCTTGCCCTCCCGCCCGGCGAGGTTCGCGTTGTACCCGGTGAACCAACCCTTGCTGTTGCGGATGAGGAGGCGGTCCTGCATCCGGGCGACCTCCGTCGCCCACTCCTCCTCGGCTGCTTGCTCGGCCTCGATCCGTGTGATCTCCTCGGCCCTCGCATGCTCGATCAGATCACTGACCCACTCGACGCCGTCCTCGATCGCCCGAGGAAAGTTCGTCGAGCCCGACACGCTCTGCGGCCCTGCGAGCATCAAGAGATTGGGGAAGCCGCTCGTCATCATGCCGACCGCCGTGCGAGGACCGTCTGCCCACTCGTCAGCGAGCAGCACCCCGTCGACCCCCCGGATGTCGACCCTGTCGAACGCCCCGGTGATCGCGTCGAAGCCGGTGGCGTACACGATGACGTCGAGGTCGTGGTGGCCAGCGGTCGACAGGGTC
>Ga0255751_10000184_pt1 | contig 57041 bp, 46 predicted proteins | sample 071ome_20_FD_179951 | JGI IMG/M metagenome (GOLD analysis project Ga0255751, IMG submission 179951) | Coastal salt marsh microbial communities from the Groves Creek Marsh, Skidaway Island, Georgia - 071412BT metaG (version 2) | ecosystem: Environmental > Aquatic > Marine > Intertidal zone >... | reverse complement strand
TTCCACTCTAGAGGAGATAAGCGCACTTGGTTAGGGGTAGTGCCCGGCGTAGAGTTTGGAGACAAGCAGTACGCACACTGCGATACTAAGCAGAACTGAGGTTCTAAGCGATATGACAGAAAGGTATCTGGACGCTTAGTTGGAGGTAAACCCAAGTCCTTCACCCACCCTTTATTATAAAGCCCGCTACTATGCGGGCTTTTTCTTTATAAATATTTTATGAAAAAATTAACAATGCCTTTTGCTGTTTTATTCTTAACAGCATGTGAACCTGTAACTACACAGCCTCCAGCTGTTGCAATTGCAGCAGAAAAAATTGGACTCCAAGAATATCGTGATAGAGTAGAACTTCGTGAATACACAGGTGTAGATCCTGTACGCACAGAATGGTGTGCAGCTTTTGTAAATGCTGTACTTAATGAAAGCGGAATACCAGGCAGTGAAAGTGTAAGCGATGTGCCACTAATGGCTCGTTCATTCTTAACTTGGGGCGATAAAATTACAAAAGAAGAAATACGTGCAGGAGACATTGTTGTATTCCCAAGAGGAAATCAAGGTTGGCAAGGACACGTTGGTTTTTATATTAGGTCAATAGAAACAAATAACGGAACTATGTATGCAATTCTTGGTGGTAATCAAGACAACAGTGTAAGTATAGACTTGTATGCAGCAAATCGTGCGCTAGGTATTAGACGCAACTCTCAATAATTGATAAATACTTGTGTCTAATAGTGTGTCGCAAGGCGGACTTATGCGGAGACCCACCGCGTAGACCTAGAACGTCAACAAAGGAGAAAACAATGGGACGTCCAATTAATAAAAGAAAAATCGGCCAAGGTACTGGTCGTATTATGTGCACCAGATATTTTTTTACAGGTGCATCAGAAGTAAATGGTGCAACAACTCCAGCGTGGATTGTATCGCAGCGTTCAACACGTAAATTTAAAGTTACAGATGGTTCTACAACTGAAATTCTTACACTTGTTAACCAATCAGCAGGTGACTTAATAGCAGGTCAATTTGCAATTGATGCAACACTTGACGATTCAACGGTTGTACAAGTTACAAAACTACATAATCGCACTATCCAATATGAAGGCGGTAGGGAAGTTACAGACGACTCAGTTAGCGCCGCAAAAATTAAGTACAATATTGGTCCTGCAGACGACGATGGCGTAAGCGGAACAGCTACAGTAGACGATCAATAAGGAATAGTGAATGTCAAAGTACGTAAAAACCACTGGTGATTTTACGATAAAGACATCATCTGGTGGTACTATAAAACTAGATACTGGGACCGAAGTAGGTCAAGTTAGAATTACTGGCGATCTTTTAGTTCAAGGTACCACCACAACTGTTCAATCTACTGAAGTAACAATTACAGATAACATTATTGAACTTAATAGTGGCGAAACTGGCGCAGGTGTTAGTCTTAACAGTTCTGGTATAAGAATTGATAGGGGGACAGAACAAGATGCTTATATCGCATATCATGAAGATACTCCTGATCCTATAAATTCGGGCCTAGGACTATTTAGATTTAGAGAAGATGGCGGAAGCTTTGTTGGTATTGCAACAAACCATATCAACACTAGTGGAGGAGACTTGTACCTTATAAATTCTAATTCTGGGGTTGTGACTGTAGGAACTAGCCTTAACTATGAAAATAGAGTAGTATCTCCTAATCATATGCCAAATAAAAAATATGTAGACAATGCAATCACTACTGCATTTGCTACAGTTCTATTGCCTCAAATCGGTGATGGTGTTCTTACTCCATCTGGTATAATTGTTAGAGATGAAGAAACAACAGGTGTTGATAGTGTAATAGATTTTACAATAGACAATTCATTAGTAGCTCAGTTGTATTCTGACGGTTTTGAATTTCAAGACATTAGAATCAGTGGTACAACAATTGAAACAATGACAACTGATGCTGATGATCTTGTAATTAGGGCATGGGGCGATGGATCTGTCAGAATCGAAGACACTCTTTTGATTAATAAAATACCTTCGGTATATACGCCCAGTGTGCCCGATGACGGAATAAAATTTTATGCATCACAAGAGTATTCTGGTAAAACAGGATTGTTTTTCGTGAATGAAAATCAAACTAGAGACGAACTGGTAAGTAAAAATAGATCGCTGCTTTTCAGTATGTTATTTTAAGGAACAACAATGGCAATAATAAATGCACAATTAAAAACAACTCCTACAGACATACTCGATCCAACGGGTGTAGGAGTTCCTGTAGGTGCAGTTCCTGCAGGAAAAAGCTATGCAATTACAAATATTTTAGTTTGTAATACAAATCTAGTAGATGATGCAACTTTTGATATGCATCTAATTCCGTCAGGAGATCCGTTAGACAATGCTGTAACAGCAGTAGTAAGAAGTTTAACATTGCCTCCAGGAGAAACTTTTACTTTTGATTCTGAAAGAATAGTTTTAGAAGAAGGCGATAAAATAACTTTTGTTGCAACACCTGATATAGGAGGCAACTTAACTAATCTTGCCGCAACTGTAAGTTATTTGGAAGTATAATGAGATTATTGAAAGCACAAAACACAAACTTAAGAAGCATCACAGGGAAAGGTGTTAAGTATGATGTTGACAATCAAGTAATTGTCGACAGTGAACGTGCTTTAGTAGTTCCAAAAGGTGTACTATCTGAAAGACCCGGAGAGTTGGGTGTGTTAACAAGTCCGTCAAACGGACAAGTTAGATATAATACAACAGACAATCAATTCGAAGCATATCAAAATGGTGCCTGGAGAGAAATAAGGTTTAAAGAACCAAATCAAGACCCTGGCATTGTATGGCAAAACTTAGGTGTAGGAGATGCTACAGAAACAGTATTTGGAGAATTAAACAGCGGTGATACAGATTTTCCTTATCCCGAATCTGCAGAGCACATACTTGTTCTTATAGAAAATGTGATTCAAATACCTGTAACAAACTACGAAATACGTCAGACTGCACAAGTGGACTTAACAGGTCCTAATACTCCTTATACTGAAACTGATACAGGTTGGTGGATTGAATTTACAAGTCCTGTACCTCTTGGAAAACCGGTTACCATAGTACACAACCTAGACAAATAAAATAAATACAGTATCGGGAGATACTGAATGGCAGAACCACAAAATGGAAGAATCGGCGGCGGCGTTTTAAAAGACAATTTAGAACGCCAGGGAGTTGATCTTAACTTCAAAAATCTAAACGGTGATACAGCTCTTTTACATCTTGACGTAAATAACATGCGAATTGGTGTGAATACAGAAGCACCAGGATTTGATCTTGAATTGCCTACAGATTTCGGTAGTTCAAATTTAATTGCAACGACAGCAGCAATAGATACTTTCGATATTTCTAACAGTAGAATAGATTATTTTACTGGTACTAATTTATTGCTTTCGTCTACAGAAAATACTACATACGATATAAATTGGACTGAAGTAAGAAATCAGTTAGGTGCAACTAGTGCAGGAATTACAACTGGCTTCCTACATGCTTTCTTAACAACAGTATCACCTACTGGATTTGCTTATGGAGATATTGATCAAAGTGGTACTATTGCAGGCAGTGATATATTGCTTATAGATCTTTATATAGCTACAGGATCAACAGGTAACGCAACTGCTGATTCATTTTTAGAAGATTATTTTATACCAGAATTAGAAGCAAGACGTGCTGGCGATCCTGCAACATATAATTCGGCATTTATAATTACAAACTATCCTGCAAGTATTGAAGCAACTTCTATAGCAACTGACGATTTGTTATTTGACTATAATACTATTAGTACGCGAACTACTAATACTAACATAGAAGTGAGACCTAATGGTATTGGAACCGCTGAAATTTTTTCCAATTGGAATATTACAGGAGGACTTCATTCTACAGGAGACATAACATTTGGGGGCAATTTGACTCTAGGTGATTCTGATCAAGATGATGTTATATTTTCTGCAGACGTTAACAGTGATATAATTCCAGACTCTAACAATACTTACATGCTCGGATCAGACACAAAAAGATGGTTGAATATCTATAGTAATTTATTAAACGGGCAAAGAGTAGAAGTAGGTACTTTTGTTGTCGAAGATACTAGTTTAGCCTTAAGACAAGGAAACATTTTTTACGTAAGCACTCTAGGAGACGATACGAATGTAGGCGATCACCAACATGGGGCATTTCGTACATTAAAACACGCATTAGATGTTGTAGATGCAAGTTCAGCAGGACCAGTTACTATACATATTTTTCCTGGAGAGTATGAAGAAGAATTTCCATTGACTATTCCTCCTAACACATCAATACGTGGCGAGGATATAAGAAATACTATTATTAAACCAACAGTGGCAACACAAAATAAAGATGCTTTTTTACTGGAAGGTGACACTACAGTAGCAGATATAACTATCAAAGATTTCTTTTATGATAGTGGAAATGATACAGGATACGCATTTAGATTTACTCCTAACGGATTAGTAAACACGAGAAGTCCATACATTAGGAATGTAACTGTAATTACCCAAGGAAGTGTTACAAGTGCAAGCGACCCGAGAGGTTTTTTACAAGGTGATGCAGGAAAAGGTGCCTTAATTGACGGCAACGAGCTTAATAGTGCAACGATCGAAGGAAGTATGTTATTTCATAGTGCAACGTTTATTACTCCTGGTGTTGATGCAATCACGCTAACAAATGGTGTAAGAGTAGAATGGCTAAACAGCTTTACTTACTTTGCAAATAGGAGTTTGTATGCGACCCAGGGATTAAATGGTTTAGGAGGCAATGGATTAAGATTTGGTGCAGAAATTAGATCAATAGGATCGGCTAGCGTGTACGGAAATTTTGGAGCAGTTGCCGACGGAGCAGATACACTAATGTATCTAATAGGACATAACTTTGCATATATTGGTTCTGCAAATGATGTAACAAATGACAGCACACTTACAATAGAAGCAAACGAAGCTGTAGAACTAAACAGTGGAAAAATTAACTACACAAGTATAGATGCAGAAGGAAAGTTCAAAGTTGGAGAATCTTTCTTTGCAGATTTTGAAACAGGAACTACCAGTATAGATGCAAGCACTGTTGATTTTTCTGGATTAAGTGAAATAGTAATACGAAACGGATTTGATACTACATACATCGATGGCACAAGAATTGATACAGGCAATATTAGGATCAGCGGAAATACAATCGATACAATTGACGGAGAATTAATATTATCTCCTGTAACAGAAATTTTTACAACATCCTCAAATGCAGGATTTGTAGTAGCAAACGGAAATGATAACGAACGCACAAATACAGAAGGATCTATTAGATACAACACAGAAACAAATTTGTTTGAAGGATATTCGACAGGTAATCTTAGTTTCGGCGGAGTTTACTCAGATGACAGGAATACAAGTGTCACTGCACACAATACAAATAATAGTTTAATTTTTACGGCAGGGTCTGCAACTACCGGAGTATTAGATAATACTACATTTAGTTTATTAGGTCTATCAGATGGAGATATACTTTTTGATACAAACACAATTGAGACTACACTAAGTAACAGTGATCTTGAACTTGTTCCGGACGGCACTGGATTGATTTCTGCATTTGATTTAGAAATTTTTAGTGAAAATATTTCGAACACTACAAATAATAATCTTGCACTAGCTACTACAGGCGAAGGATATGTTAAATTTGACACAACAACTGGATTAGTTATTCCGTTTGGCGGTAATGCAACACAATCTCCATTTTTTAGCATAGTATCTTATGATCCTAGTGGTCCTGTCATAGTAGAAATAGATGTAAGTCAATATTCTCCGGTAGCAGGCGCATGGGTAAGCGACGGATTTGTTACTAGTAATGGACAATCTAAAACTGTATTAGGCGCAACATATGATGGTGTAGCAGAAACTGTTTCTATAGAAATAAGCTCTTCATTTACTATTGCTCCTTCAGCAAGTGATGTAGTAACTGCAAGAGGATTGATTTGGGACGACGATGCAAGTACTACTTTGTTTGAACCTCAAATAGGAGATTCTAGATATAATACAGACGAACTATACCTAGAGACATGGAATGGTGAATCTTGGCAAAGATCAGCAGGCGAAGGTGAAGAAGTTACCGCAGATGTTCTAAAAGAATTAGTAGATATATACACTCTAGTTCTTGGATAAAAATTAAGCTATCTGACTATATTTCCTACAATTAGATAAATATTATTAATGCAATAGTAGACCAAACTTTGCAGGGTCAAACTGTGGTCAACCAGCAAAGAGCCTAAGGGATGAGAATTTGGTTGGAGGGACAGGATCCCCGTGTTGAGGAGAAGAGATGGCTATTGGTCGAATTAGTGGTCCGCTCTTAAAAGCAAACCTTCTTAGGGAGGGTGTTGATCTTGCTTTTGAGACCGACCTATTATATCTGGATGTAGATCCTGGTCGCATTGGTATAAACACCAACACACCTCAATACGATTTAGATGTAAATGGCACTACTCAAACTCCAACACTTAATGTTTCTAATTTAGCTAGGTTAGGAAACATTAGTATTTCTGGGTCAGGAATTGCAACTAGCGATCCTGTACTTACACTAGGCACAACATCTGGTAACAGTGTTGTATATCAAAATAAGCTTGCAATTGATGACATCGAACTCGAAAACAATCAAATTAGAACGTCAACTTCTAATGCAAATTTAGAATTTAGGCCAAACGGCACAGGCACAGTAGAAATATTTGCAGATACAAATGTCTATGGTAATATTGTTGCAACAGGATCTATCACAGCAGATGGTAATATTACTATAGGAGATGCAGATACTGATAATGTTACATTTAATGCAGAAATTGCAAGTGATATTGTACCAGATGCAACTAGCACTTATTCTTTAGGCAGTGATCCTGGATCGGGTGGTGCTCAGTGGTCAGATGTTTGGACTGATAATTTCTTTGCAGGCACAGTTTCAACATCTAGTATTCAAGTTGCTGGTGTAGATTTAGCTCTAAGACAAGGTAATATTTACTACGTTGCAGAAAACGGCGATGATACATATTCAGGAGATCATCCTAATGATCCTTTTGCATCCTTAGCACAAGCATTAAGTGTTGCAGGTGACGGAGACACTGTTCACATTTATCCGGGAGAATATCAAGAAGTATTTCCATTAACTATTCCTGCAGGTGTAACTGTAAAAGGACATAGTTTACGAGGAGTTAATATTTCTCCTACAGCAGGAACAAATACAAATACAGCATTTTTGTTAAACGGACAATGTACTGTAGAAGATTTGACTATTAAAGATTTTTATGCCCCCGGTTATGCATTTAAATTTGCAAATAATATAACAGTAACAACACGTTCACCTTATATTAGGAATGTGAGTGTTATTACACAAGGTAGCGTTACGAGTGGATCAGATCCAAGAGGATTTAATCAAGGTGATGCTGGCGGCGGAGCATATCTAGACGGTAGTGTTGCAGCAGCAGCTTCAAGAGAAGCAGGATGTTTATTCCACAGCGTAACATTTATTACTCCTGGTGTTGATGCTTTAACAATTACAAATGGTACAAGAGTTGAATGGCTTAATTGTTTTACATATTTTGCAAACAAAGGATTATATGCACTAGACGGAGCAACAGGTCTTAAAGGAACAGGAAAGACAGCAGTACGTGTTGACGGAGCAAGTGGACCGTATCTAGCTGGACAAACATTTTCATATTATGACACTGATGGAATTACAGTTTTAGCAACAGGTACAATTGATAGTGTAGATGCAGACGGAAAATTTTATGTAAATGGCAATTTAACAGGATTAGAAGTAGCGAGTGATAGAGATGGTAAAACTATTCTTAGAAATCAAAATCCTGTTACTGATACAGCGATTAAGAAATTTGGCACAAGCAGTCTTATTTTAGACGGTGCTGAAGATTCTATTAGTGTTGCATCTAACAATGATTTTGGGTTTGGCACAGATGATTTTACTATAGAAGGATTTTTCTACTTTGATAGTGTAACAGGCACAAGAAGCCTAATAGATCTACGTGCAGGCGCCGACACAGATGTTGGTCCCTATCTAAATCTAAACACTGGAAATCCAGAAGTATACATAAACGGCGCAACTGTTTTGTCAAGTGCAACCACATTAACTACATCTACCTGGTATCATATTGCTGTATCAAGAAGCGGCACAACAATGAGATTATTTGTTGACGGAGTACAAAAAGATAGTGCAACTGTAAGCACTGATCTTGGTGTAGCAAAACCACTAGTAGTTGGTGCAAAATGGAGCACAAGTGCAGAATACCTCGATGGTAATGTAGACGAAATTAGAATATCAAAAGGTGTAGCAAGATATACAAGTGCTTTTGGTGCTATAGCTGCTGAGTTTACAAGTGATGCTTCTACGACATTGTTATTACATTTTAACACAGCAGACGATAGTTCAGAAATTATTGTAGATGATACACTTAATAGTCAAGATTTAAGATTTAGTGGCGGAGCGACTGCAACTTATGTTACACTCGCAGACACTTTAGATTTTGGCGGCGAAGTCCGCTCTATTGCAAGTGCAAATGTATACGGTAATTATGGTGCATACGGCGATGGTGCAGGTGTTCTAATGTATTTGATATCGCAAAACTTTGCTTATATTGGAAATGGCAAAGAAGTTGATAACGACCCAACAACTGTTATTCAGTCTCAAGAAGTAACTGAATTAAACAATGCTAAAATTAGGTATAGTTCAGTTGACCATCGCGGTGATTTTAGGGTTGGTGATTTATTTTACGTCAATCAGCAAGACGGCACTGTAGATTTTACAAGTTCCACGTTTAACATAGATACTAGTTCTGGATTGTCTATTACTACTGGCGGCAATACCACAACAATTACAGGCACTGAAATAGATACAGGAAATTTAAGAATTAGTGGCAACACTATTAGTAGTCTATCCGGAGATATTAATTTAAGCAGTGACAGTGGCAATGTAAAAATTACATCTACCGGTAGTTTACAATTACCTTCGGGCGGTGTTGCATCTAGACCATCACCGTCGACAGGAATGATTCGTTATAACACTGACGATAATACGTTTGAAGGGTATGACGGCAATTGGCGAGTTTTAAGCGGAGTTTATGACCTAGACAGAGATACATACATCACGCCCGAATTAACTCCGGGCGCAAATGATGATATTATAAGATTTTACATTAGTAGTGCAGAACGAGCAAGTATAACAAGCACTACATTTGAAACTCCTAGAATAGATGTAGATGACATATTTATTGATGGTAACGTAATAGGAACTACTACAGCAGATACAGATTTACAACTTTCTGCTAACGGTACAGGCTCAGTAGCAATTGACAATATTTCTATAAAAGATAGCACTATTACAAACACACTTGCTGATACACCTTTGTTGTTTCAACAGCAAGGAAGCGGATATTTTAAGATCGAAGGCACAAGTGGATTTGTTGTTCCAGTAGGAGATAACTTACAAAGACCAGCAGCAGCATATAGAGAGACCGGAATGTTGAGATATAATACTGATCAACGTTATCTTGAAATATGGGATGGATTTAGTTGGGTTTCTGTCGCAGGAGCTACAGGATCAATTAGTGTGACAGCAGCAGAAGACTTAGCTTTAGAATATGTATTAACTTTAGGATAAAAAAATGGCAACACAGTTTAAAAATAAAGTGGTAAAAGAAGTAGGATTACTGCCTATACTTGCACTAGAAACTGACGCAGTGACAAGATCTACAATTATAGGATTAAGTTTATCTAACCTAACAGGTGGAATAGTATATGCTAGTGTGCTGGTACATGATGATACAAGTGTAGAAGGTTATTATATGAAAGATATTCCAATTCCTCCTAACTCTAGTTTACGAGCTTTGAGCGCAGGCGAAAAATTAATTCTAGCACCAAGTAATCAGTTGTATCTACAAGCAGACGAAGATAACTCATTAGATGCAGTTATCAGTTATGTAGATATTGTATAAGGAATAAAAATGTCAAATTATATAGGATATACACCAGATTTAATTTTAAATGCATTATCAGACAAATTCTTTTATGGAATGCGTAGGACTGATGAAGGAGAACTATTTTTAACCAAAGTAGATTTATCCAAAAAAGATGCTGCAATTAATATTAACAATCCTGGAGACCCAGAAGAAAACTATCCTAACTTTCAATCAGGACAGAACTTTTATGAAGGTAGAGATATAAATCATGATATTGTTTATGACAATCTCAATAATGAACAATTTTTATGGGAAGATTCTAACATATTTTTTTATGTTAACTCAGAAGGAGAATTAGTTGCAAGATTTAATGAGGCTTACACTTACGATAATACAGTGTCAAGTAATGGATAGATAAATATACTTAATTAGGATTTAACATGGCCAATTTTAACATAGATAGATTAAAATTCCGTTGGAGAGGAGAATGGTCTACCAACGTAGAATATACAAAAGATGATATAGTTTATTACAAGGGTAAGGCATACGTTTGTAAAAAATCCCATACGCCTAGTAACAGTTTTTATCAAGATAGAGATGCTACCGAACTTTCACCTATTATCAATGTTACAGTTTCAAACGATACAATAAACAGTCAAGCACAAGGCATGTTTTACCTAGACGGTGTTGAAAGTCCGGCACTTACTTTATTGCGAGGCAGAACATATACAATAAATCAAGATGCCGATACAAATATTACTTTTAATGATCAATCTCATCCCCTTATAATAAGTTCAATTAAAGATGGACTATTTAATGGTGGCACATATTACACATCAGGAGTAACTTATAGTTTAGATAGTGTTGATGTTTCTCCAGAAAATTATGTTGCAGGATTTGCAGCCGCATCTGTGCGTAGAATTAGTTTTACTGTTCCTTCAAGTAACGAAATTACACAATTTAACAATGTACTGTACGATATACCTTCAAGTGGAAATACTACTATAGGAATATTGTCTACAGCACTATCTGCACTTAGCAATGGACTTACATTACCAGATGCGCCAAATCTTGAAACATTGCTTAATTCGGTCAATGCTAGAACAGCAAATGCATATGGTAACTTAGCAGGGCTAGGTAGTATTGAACAAAATTCCGTAGATGCTGCTACTGCTATTGAGCAATCTGGGGTTGATTATACAGCAGACGAACTGGCTGCTTATAACGACATTGTCAATTACATAAATTCTAATTTAGAAGAATTTGTCAACGAGACAGTAGTTTACAATGATTCTGGAACTCCTGTAATTATGCCGGTAATTTACACATCAGGAGATTCGGTAGAACCTGGAGCAAAATTATTTTATGCTAGCGCAAATAATCCTAAAATGGGAAATTATTTTGATATAGCTTATCAAACACTATGGGAAAAAATGTTTGATGGTAACGAATGGAAAGGTGACTGGACAGCAGCAACTTTTTATTCAGAAGGCGATATTGTTAAATTTAAAGGTTATTTGTACCAATGTAAAACACAACACCAATCATTGGCCGTAGCACCAATTGGTTTGCCAGGAGATGCAGCCAAATGGATTTTATATTCTATAGGCAATAATTGGCTTAATCAGTGGTCTGTTTCAACAAATTATGATTTAGGTGATGTAGTTTTATATGCAGGCACGTTATATATCTGTAATACAAAACATACTAGTACATCTGTATTGGCAGATGGTTTAGAAAACGATCTAAGCAAATGGTCGATTATAAATAGATCACAACTTTGGAGAGGTAATTGGCAACTTTCTACAAGGTATATGATAGACGATGTAGTCAAATATGGTTCAAATGTTTACATATGTAATACACCTCATACTAGTACAGATGAAGCTAGTTTAGGCCTTGAATTAAATATAGCAGCATGGGATATCTTAAATTCTGGTATAGAATACAAAGGTAATTGGACAGGATTATTTAGGTATAAAGTAAATGACATCGTCAAGTACGGAGGTATGCTTTGGAAGGCTAATGCTTACCATACCTCAACTACTAATTTACGAGTAGACGAAGCATATTGGGATGTTTATATTCCGGGAACAGAATATGAACTAGTCTGGGATACTGAAACTGAATATAACAAAGGCGATATTGTAAGATACGGCGGTTATACCTATACAGCATTAACTAATAATCTCGGTAGTCAACCAAGCCAGAATGGTCTATTACAAGATACAGGCGATTGGGAAGTACTTAATAGAAGCTATAGATTCTTACAAGATTGGGACAGCGGTACAACTTACAGACCAGGCGATGCTGTTAGACATGGCGGATACCTTTATGTTTCTCTTGTAGATAATACAAATGTTATTCCAGATACTGACGAAAATACCTGGGAACTAGATGTAGACGGTATAGAATACAAAAGTGATTGGCAAGATAATTTTGATTACAAACTAGGAGACATTGTGATGTGGGCCGGTACTGCATATCAATGTATTGCTAGACATACTTCTACTGCATCTGATAGCAGACCTGACATTGATATCCAACAAGACGATCAAGATTATTGGGTAGTATTGATACAAGGTTCGGGCAATAATGTACTAGCCCAACGAGGTGACATACGTACTCACGATGTTGATGAAATTATAAGACAGCCTATCGGAGATCCTGGCAGAGTTGCAAAAGTTACACCATCAACAGATTTTTCATGGGGAACATATGAAGAAATTTCAAATGTGTTTTACGTTAGCCCGGAAGGAGTTGATAGCGACGATAATGGAAAAAGCTTAGGTGCTCCATTTAGAACTGTAAAATATGCATGTGAATACATTAACAATAATCTAAGCATTAACAAACTTAATTTGTTGAAATATCAAAACAACACGGATAGCTTGTTTACTATGTTATCTACAGCAATACTAAACCATTTCGTCGGTACACTAACTGGAACTGCTCCAACATTAGATGCAGCACTACAAGTAACTAATCCTAGAACAGGCGACGAATACGGAGATTTAGACGACACTGGAAATATTGATACACAGGATAGCGTAAGACAACTTCTTGTTAATTTAGGACAAGGTTCAGCAGGAGCAGAAACTGTTAGAAGATACAATGAATTAATAAATTATCTAGAGTCTCGTGTAGACGATTTTGTCGGAGAAACTGTAAGTGTTAATTTGTATACACCTGGATCTGTTCCTGTAGTATACACAACACATCCTAATAGTACATTGTTTATAAAAACAGGTTTCTATGAAGAACAACTACCTATCAAGATACCAAGAAACTGTGCTCTTGTAGGAGATGAATTAAGAAGTACTACGATTAGTCCTGCCATTGGATACGAAACATCAGACATGTTTTATGTAAACAACGGCAGCGGCATAAGAAATATGACGCTACAAGGTTTAAACGGAACATTAGGAGATCAAAATATTTATTTGACTCGTAGACCAACAGCAGGTGCGTATGTAAGTTTAGATCCGGGCACAGGACCTTCTGATGATACAGTATGGATTTTGAATAAATCACCATATGTACAAAACGTAACAACATTTGGTACTGGGTGTATAGGTATGAAGATTGATGGTGCATTACACGATGATGGTAATGATTCTATTGTTGCTAACGACTTCACACAAGTTCTAGATGACGGTATCGGTTATTGGGCAACCAATGGAGGTAGATCAGAATTAGTGAGTGTGTTTACATACTTCTGTCATATAGGATATCTTGCAGAAAACGGTGGTATATTACGTGCTACAAATGGTAATAACTCTTATGGAGAATTTGGATCTGTTGCAGAGGGAGTAAATTCAGCAGAAACTCCTATAACAGGTGCAATTGATAATAGATCTAATGAGGCAACTGTTGATGAAATTTTTACATACGGCACGGTTGCACAGCAAATACTAGCTTTAGGTTATTCAAATGCTGGACAAAATTATGACAGTGCAAGTGTAACATTTTCGGGAGCTGGCATTGATGCAGCAGGATCATACACCGAAACTAGAAATAATGCTATTAGCGATATTAGAATAGAAGCTCTTGGAGATTCTAGTATACCAGGTGGCTTAAATTATACATTTGTTTCTAATAATGCTCAAGCAGGTGATACAAGCCAAATTACAATAGCGTCATCTGATATTGCAAATGACGTAGACTATATAGGACAAAGAATAGTCATTACAGCAGGTAAAGGTGTAGGACAGTATGCAACCATTACTGCCTACAACAGCACTACAAAAATAGCAATTGTTAGTAAAGAATCTAATGGAGATAATGGATGGGATCACTTCCAGCCAGGGTGGCCTATTGAGGCAACACTGGATGAAACTACTGTTTATAGTATTGAACCTACTGTAACTGTAGAAGAACCTACTTTTAACGCATCAGCTAATGCTAACTTATCTGGTAGCGATATAAATCCATATTATATAGCCTCGGGCGGCGGTTCGTATCTTATAACAGGAATTGATTTAGACGGAACAGGAACAAATTATTATTTGTCTACAGACGGCGGTTCAACATGGACTAACGAACTAAACGGACCTTCTAGTGCAACTGATGTAACTCAAACAGCATGGTCAGGATCGGTATTTGTATCTTTGCCTTTAGGAACCGTTGACATTTATGTGAAGATGCAACCAGATGGGACTTATGCTTTTGACACAACAACTACTTTGAGTGTTCCTTCAAAAGTATTATTCAGTGACGGTAATGGTTATGTTTATCATATAGGTAATACGGCTTCATTAGGGGATTTTGTTGCAAGTGTATCAACAAATAATGGAGATTCGTGGACAAATTCTTCTGCTATTTTAGGAACTTTGGCATCAGAAGAAGAAAACTTTAATTATTTCCAAGCAGGTGCAGCTAGTACATATGGAACAGCAGTTATTTTAGCGTCCGATGGATTAATAGGTTTATCCACTAATTATGGAAGTACTTGGTCTACCTCAACACCTTTATCAGCAGGCACATGGACTGATATAGCATACGGCAACGGAAGATGGATTGCTGTAGGTACAGTTGCCGGCGAAACTACATTTGCAAGAAGTTTTGATGGTGTTACCTGGTACGAAGAAACAGTCACTACTCCAACTCCGTTCACTTGTATTCAATACGGAGAAGGCACATTTATGTCTTTTGGTCAATCTACAACTAATGATGAAAATAGAATCGGATTTAGTGCAGGCGGCGATACATGGAGACTAGTTGATAGCGATAGTACAGCATTTGGTTTCCATAATTTAGGTGATTGGTCAGATGCTGCTTATGGTAGTGACGGATGGATAGCTATTGAGAACCTTACTACTAATTTAAGTCAGATAGATTATGGTGCTACAGCAATACTTCGTGCAAAAGTTACAAACAGCAGAATAGAAAGTGTTTTAGTTTATGATCCAGGAAGTAACTATACTGGGGCGCCTACTGTAACAATATTTGATAATGAAAACACTGTGGACGCATTACTTTCTGTAAATATAAATGACAAAGTTTTAGCACAACCAGAAATGTCCAATAGAGGATCAGGTTATGTGACAGCCACTGCAACTATCACCGGCGACGGTTTCGCTGATACGTTCCAAACAGGATTTTCACTAGTTCTTTCCAATGTAACTAGAATTCCAGGGCCCGGCGATAACTTAGAAATCAATGGCATAGGTGATGTTGTTTATAGAGTTGTAAGAGTAGATGAACAATCAGGCGCTGGTCCTTTTGGATTAACTATTACAATTAGTCCTAGTATAGGTGTTGAAGAATCTCCTTCACATGGTGAAACAATTACTATTAGACAGCAATATAGTCAAGTAAGATTAACAGGACACGATTTCCTAGACATAGGTACAGGAAATGTAAATTCAACTAGATATCCTAATTTATATCTAGAAGGTCAAGACTCTTTGAACGCAGCACAACCATTTAATGAAACTGTAGCTAAAGGTGGTGGTAGAGTATTCTATACTTCAACAGACCAAGATGGTAACTTTAGAGCAGGAGAATTATTTGCTGTTGAACAAGCAACTGGTATTGTGACAATTAATGCCAGTCAATTTGACTTGTCTGGTTTAACAGAATTATCTATTGGTGGTGTGCAAGTAGGAGGTTCTGAAGTTGTAATTAGAGAATTTTCAAAAGATCCTACATTTGTTGCCGATTCCAACAATATTGTTCCTACTCAGGCAGCTATTAAGACTTATCTTGAAAGTAGAATTAGTGGCGGCGGATCAAATGCAAATACAAACAGACTAGTAGCAGGACAGGTTCAAATAGACACAAACAGAATAACAACTACTAGTGGTTTACAAATAAACATGAACCAAAAAACAAATCTTAAAAAAGGTGCAGATGGACATTATCTAGCTTCACTTTATTATGGAGTTGGAGGTTAAAAATAGCATAATGATAAATACATTATATAGCGAGGTTACAAATGGCAGAGTTTAAGTTAGGTAGAATTAGATTTGTATGGAAAGGCAACTGGGCCGCGTCTACAGTTTATTACAAAGATGATATCGTTCGCAACGGCGGAAACGTATATGTTGCTTTATCGGGACATACAAGTTCGGTAGATTTTGCCAATGATCAAAGTACATACTGGAATAAAATGTCAGATGGCCAAGACTGGAAAAGTGATTGGCTAGTTAACACATATTACAAAGAAAATGACGTTGTAAAATACGGCGGATATCTTTATATTGCCAATACGGCACATACAAGTGCTGCAACAACAACACTAGGACTGGAAGACGATCAAGCAAAATGGGATCTCTATGGAGAAGGGTTTGATTGGAAAAGTGATTGGGGCGAAACAACTCGTTATAAAATAAATGACATTGTAAAATACAACGGAATCACTTACATTTGTATCGAAGGGCATACAAGTGCTACTACTTCTTTAGGATTAGAAAACGATCAATCTAAGTGGCAAGTATTTTCAGAAGGATTTGAATGGCTAGGCGACTGGGCAATTGACACACGCTATAGAAAAAACGATATCGTAAAGTATGGTGGTCAACTTTATGTTGCAAATACAGGACATACTTCAGCAGCTACAGAAGCATTGGGTTTAGAAGACGACCAAGCAAGCTGGGATTATTTCCACAAAGGCATTGAATATAAAGGTACATGGGCAACCAGCACAAGATATAAAATAAATGATCTTGTAAAGTGGGGTGGCGGCATATGGATTGCCACTACATATCATACAAGTACAACAAGTTTAGCAGCAGACGAAGCTAACTGGGCACAATTTGTCGAAGGACTAGAGTTTGAAGATAATTGGGACGCTTATCAAAGATATCAACCAGGTGATATTGTAACCTATGGTGGATATTCATATGTAGCAGTTACAAATAACATTGCACTAAAACCGTCAGATAACACAAATGATTGGGATGTATTTAACACAGGTTGGAGATTTATCGGTGACTATGATGATGATAGTACCAACAGAGAATACATAGAAGGCGATGTTGTAAGACTAGGTGGATATACATATCTATGTATAGAAAAACATACCGGACAACGTCCACCTAATACCGATTACTGGGAAAGACTAAACAGCGGCATCGAATGGAAAGGTGCTTGGACTGATGCAACATTCTATGATGCAGGAGATGCAGTACGCTACGGAGATAACAGTTATATTGCTGTACTTGCTCATACATCAGACGAGACTGTCGCCCAAAATAGACCAGATCAAGATGTTGACGGATCAGAATGGAATCTATTGTCAGGTGGTGTAGAAACCAATGTACTTACAACAAGAGGTGACATAGTTTATTATGGCGGCGCAGGTCCAGCTAGATTACCAATAGGCGATAGCGGCCAGGTGTTAAAGGTAAACAATGCAGGAACTGACCCAGAATGGAGTTTCTTAGGTTCAATCAACAACGTTTACTATGTTGAAACAAATAACGGTGTAGACAGTCCTGCGCCTACGTATGGCACAACACTTGATCAACCTTTTAAAACCATCCAATATGCTGCACAGCAAGTAGAAAATGGTGCATTAAGACCAAATGCAAAGTATTTGATAGAAACAAATAATGCATTCATAATGGATGAAACAGTAGAATGGGTAGATGCACAAATTTCAGGAGCAATAGCGCCATTTACAGGTGTATTTACTTACGACAAAGCAGCATGGGAAATATATGCAGGAAGATTAGTGTATGCTCTTGTATATGATATAACACACGGCGGCAATCAAAAAACAAGGGATTTAACCTTGGATATTTTTGACAATGCAGATATTGTAGGTAAAGAAGCAGAATTCAATGCAGCAATGACTTACACTGTAGATTTAATAGATGCAGTATTAAGTAATGTTGCTCCTGCTGCTACATATGGAACATTTAGTCAAGCAACAAATCTAAACTTTACAGAAGAAACAGATGCACAAAGTACAATTGATAGTTTGTTGACAATCTTGACAGACGCGGTTACTGCAGGTGTTGATACAGGTGTTCCAGCAGAAAGAATCCCTAACAACACTATTTTTGTTAAGACAGGGGAATTTGCAGAAGTTTTACCAATTGTAGTACCTCACAATACAGCAGTAGTTGGAGACGAATTACGATCAACTAGAATTGTACCTGCAGACTCTCTAGTAAGTTCATCAGATACTCCATATTCACTAGCAGGTATTTTAAATTTGGAATCAAATCTAAACGCACTGCTATCAGGTGACAATGATGGTCCGGGCTTATCAGATGGTTTAAGTTCATTCTCTGCAGAAAGTGTTGATACATCAGTAACAATAGCTGACTCAACTGTTGCATTAGAAGCAGCAGAGCTTGCTAGACAAATACATGATTATATTGATTTTGGAGTAAACGGCGCATCTGGCGATTCAACAACTCCTACAAAATACGGTAGTAATAATCTTAACACAACTATTGAATACACATATGCTGTGGAAATAATTGAAAAGAATAGACCATATCTTGTAGAAGAAGTTATTGCTTATATTGCAGCAACATATCCTTCATACAGCTACGATGCAGCAAAATGTCGTAGAGATGTTAACAAATATATTGATGCAATCAAGCACGATCTTTTATATTCAAGTAACTATAGATCTTTACGAGCAGCAGAACAATATGTAAACGCAGTAAATGGATCGATTGCAGAAGACATGTTCTACTTACGTAACGGAACAGGCTTACGCAATTGTACTGTTCAAGGACTTACTGGAACACTTGGATCTGACAATGCATTTGGTACTAAACGTCCAAGTGCTGGCGCATTTGTAAGTCTTGATCCGGGTTGGGGTCCAGCACACACTGATGCATGGATTACAAACAAATCTCCTTATGTACAAAACGTTACAACATTCGGTACAGGGTGTATTGGTTGTAAAATTGACGGAGACTTACATGACGGCGGCAACGATTCAATTGTTGCTAACGACTTTACACAAGTGGTATCAGATGGTATTGGTGTATGGTGTACAAACTTAGGTAGAACAGAACTAGTGTCTGTGTTCTCATACTATGCACACATTGGATATCTAGCAGAAAACGGCGGTAAGATTCGTGCTACAAATGGTAACTCATCTTATGGTACATTTGGTACTGTTGCAGAAGGCACCGATTCTACTGAAGTTGCAACAACTGGTCAAGTTACCAACAGAGCATTTGAAGCTATTGTAGATTCAGTGATGACAGATAGTGATGATATACTAATCTTTGAATACTTGAACGCAGGTCAAGATTACACAGCCGGCGGAACAACATTTACAATCACAGGTGAAGGATTTGGAGCAACTGTTAACTCACCTGTAGTAAACAATGGAGCAGTATTTGAAGTCAGAATGACAGACCCGTCAGATGATGTTGGTGGAGCAGATTATATTACAGCAACCAACGCTGCACAAGGGGGAAATTCTACAAGTATTACACTAAGTAACACAGATATTAGAACAAGCGGTCAATACATTGGCATGGCAGTGTATATTACTTCAGGTGTTGGCGTAGGACAGTATGGATACATTGATTCATATAACTCTGGAACAAAAATCGCTACAATTTATAAAATGAGTGACGGAACACCGGGATGGGATCATGTTACTGGACTATCTATAGAAGCAACACTAGATGGAACAACAACATATGTAATTGAGCCAAGAGTAACATTTACAGCACCACCTAGCGGTTTATACTCGGATACTGCAAAAGGTCGTGCATATGTAGAAGACGGTCAGATTGCAAAAGTAACTATTTGGGATCCAGGCACAGGTTATTTAAGTGCTCCAACTCTTACTTTTACAGATCCAAACAACACAGTTGATGCACCAACACAAGTAAGAATTGCTGACGGTGTTCTAGCACAGCCTACATGGACTGATAGAGGTACTGGATTTGTAACAGCATCTGTTGAAGTAAGTGGCGACGGATTTATGGACAGATATCAGCCTGGAGAGTTTGTCCAAGCTGTTAATTTATCAGAAGAGCCAAAAGCTGGCGCAAATATAGAATTTGACCACTTACCAGGACAATACTTTAGATTAGTTGTTGTGAGAGATTTAGCAGGCGGTGGACCATATAGTGCTCAATTACAAATAAGTCCGTCACTATCTATCACTGATGCACCTGAACACAATGAAAATCTTTCGTTTACATTAAGATATAGCCAAGTTCGACTAACTGGACACGACTTCTTAGATATCGGTACTGGAAACTTTGCAAATACAAATTATCCAGGGGTGCCATTAATAGATCCAATACCAGACAATGAAACAGTTGACTCTGGCGGCGGTAGAGTTTTCTACACATCAACTGACCAAGACGGTAACTTTAGAGTAGGCGAATTGTTTAGTGTTGAACAAGCAACAGGTGTTGCTACACTTAACGCTGATGCGTTTAACATAAGCGGCTTGCAAGAGTTGTCGTTAGGTGAACTTGGTTTAGGCGGCACAGGCGCAACAATTACAGAATTTAGTACAGATGGAACATTTACTGCTAACAGTGATAATATAGTGCCTACACAAAAGGCAATAAAAACTTATATTACATCACAAATAGGCGGCGGCGCAGCTACATTGAATGTAAATAGTATTACGGCAGGCCAAATACAAATATCTACTAACACTATACAGCACGTAGGTGAAACACAGATAGATGTAGAACAAAAAATGAACTTTAAGCAAGGAGTGGATGGTCACCCAATCGCTCTAAACTATTTCTTAACACAATGAATGGAGATTAATTAAAATGGCTACAGGAAGATTAGGAGTTGGAGACTTAACTGGTGACGTAGATACAACGTTGTATACATGTCCCACAGATACATTTGCAGTTGCAAGTGTTTCAGTTTGCAACAGAGGAAATTCGCCGACTACTATTAGATTAGCAGTAGCGGCAGCAGATACACCGTTGAATTCGGAATTTATAGAGTATGATATCGAAATCAACCCTAAAGGTGTTCTTGAAAGAACAGGTATTGTTCTTGATGCAGGAAAAAAATTAGTTGTACGGTCTTCAGGAGCAAATGTTTCGGCAGTTGCTTTTGGAATTGAGACGTCAACTGTATAAATACATATAAGATAAGGAAACTAACATGGGTAGATATATTACAACAACAGGTACAGCAGCACCAGTACTACGTGAAGTAAGCACCACATATACTGCCGAGCCTCAAGATAGAATACTTGCAGATTCGTCAAGTGGAACGTTTACAATTACGTTACCAGCCGCAGCCGACGCACTAGTAGGAGATGTGGTACAGATAATTGACGTTACTGGCTCTTTTGCAACAAACAACGTAACTGTAGGTAGAAACGGATCAGATATTAATAACACCGCTCAAGATCTAACACTTGACATCAATGGTGCAATTGTTACACTATTGTATACAGGCGCAACATATGGTTGGGTGATCTCAAGCACTTAATGAGGAAATAATAATGGCATCACTACGCGAACTTTTAGAAGCCAAAAATGAAATAGAGTCAAGCGAAAGTAACTTAGAAACTGGACAAGTCTTCTCTTTCACGCCAGGCACTTCATGCATGAACATGTCCGAACAATTTTTGTTTTGTTGGGAATCTCCAGGTTCGGGTGAAGCAGTTATTGAAGTATGGGGAGCTAGCGGATCAGCAGGTTCAAATTGCTGCTGTTCATTAGGCCTACCAGGAAATCCTGGTGCATACTCTAAAAAAACTATAGACGTTACAGGTGCTAGTTTTGTGTGCGGAAAAATGGGCGGCGCTTGTTGGAATACTACTTGCTGTTACAAAGGACGCAGCGAATGTTCATGTATTTGTTATTCAGGGTCTGCTGAGCAAGGTAATATGATTGCAGAAGGTGGTAGAGGCGGTCCTTCATTCAACTCAAACAATGGAACTGCTATAAGGTGTTGTTACACAAATGCAGGTTATCCATTTACACAATTTCAAGACTATTGTGGTATAGTTTGTAATTGGGTAGACGGAGAAATAGCAACTGCTACAGGCGGAGATGTAAACTGTGACGGTGGTTGGAGTTGTATGATATTTTATCATTGTAATGTTTGTTGTACATGTAGACATGTTGTAAGTTTAAAAACTTCTCCAGGCATATATTCAGACAAAGGTGCAGTAATTACCTATAATATGGAAATGAACACTCAGAGAGCACCAGGCTCAGGCACGGGACAATCACATATGTACTCAGCACTTGCATCAGCCAGTCGACAGCCAGGTGCAGTAGGAATGATGACTTATTGTTGGAACAGTGGTAGATTTTGCTCGTGTTACGGACATGTGGCATGTCATATGACATTGCCTTTTGGCATACCAGCAGCACCGCAACAAGCATGTGATAATCAATGGGATTATGGTATGATAGGCGGACACGGAGCAGTGAGAATTACATTTAGATAATAGGATTTTAAGATGACAATACTTAGCGAACTTGTAAACAGTAGATTTCCATCGGGTGCATCAGTATCATTAGCGGAAACAAATTTAGAAGAAGGTGTAATTTATGCATTTTCTCCGAGTACGCATTGCCAGAATACTTTTCAACAAGAAATGTGCTGGCTAGCACCAGGAAGCGGAACTGCTGTGATTGAAGTTTGGGGTGCATCGGGTAGTGGTGCTAGGATGTGCTGCTGCGGTGGTGGTGTTCCAGGCAACCCGGGAGCGTATGCAAAACAAACAGTACAAGTGGAAGCAGGAGATTACGTAAGCGGCGTTGTGGGTGTTTCCTGTGGCAACGACAACTTATGTTGGAGAGGTTGTAGCCAAAGCAGTTGTATAAGAATTTGTCATGTAGGTGGCTGTTCATGTTTGTGTGCAGAAGGCGGCTGGGGAGGCTATTCAATTTGTTCAGAAGGCGGGAACGGTATAGCATGCTGTCTTCGAAGCAATATAGGTTTACCCGGAAGTGAGTTTAGCAGCGGCTGTGGAATTGTTTGTAACTTTCCTTGCATGGGAAGAGCATATCAAGGAGGCGTAGGTACAGCAGATGCAACATGTTGCGGCGGTGTGAGCTGCACTAGATTTTGGTCATGCTGTCCTTGCTGTAGATGTAAATTTACACAGATTCCTGCTGTATCACCAGGAGTGTTTGCCAAAGGTGTTTCTTGGATTGGAGTCCATATGGAACATAACAATTCAGTTGCACAAGGTGGTATGGGAACCGAGATGTGGGGCCATGCAGCAGGCCTAAATAGTTTGGCAAAAAATGGTTATATGGGGTGGAACGGATTTCCAGTAAGTTGTTGGGCAGGCGGTAGATCATGTCCATGCTATGACGACCAAACTAGAGGCATACATCTGTTACCTTACGGTGTTCCAGGGACTACATCATTTTTATGTGACAGTGTACGACATCCAGGATGGCGAGGCGGCATGGGCAATGTAAGAATAAGATTTATAGGATCATAATATGGCAAATTTAAGTACACTAATACAAGCAAGATCAACAGCTGGAACAACACCAGAAACCAATTTAGCAGACGGCTCAATTATTTGGTTCACTGCAAACACAGCAGACGGAACACCGTATCCTTGTTATGCGCAATGGAACGCACCTAGTGCAGGTAGAGTAATTGTAGAGATTTGGGGCGCAGCTGGATCAGCAAGCAGGGTCTGTTGTTGCGGAGCATCGATGCCAGGGAATGCAGGAGCATATGCCAGAAGAGAAACACAGGTAAGCAATAATACATGTATTTGTTTTTGTGTAGGTATGCCTTGTAGTTCACCTGATAACCAGATAAACTGTGGTAACGCTACTATGCTTTGTGTTTCAAACAACAGCGCAGGGGATACATTCTGTATGTGTGCTCAAGGCGGCGCGGGCGGATGGGGCTACTGTATCAGCGGCAACTCAATAGCTTGCTGTTTTGTAAGTGGACAAAGCTTATGTAATACTTTAAGCAATGGTTGTGGATGGGTTTGTAATACATGTAGCGGGAGACACAATGCACAAGCTTATGGCGGAACTACAAATTGTCCTGGTGGTTACTCAAAACAGTATTTTGGACACTGTAATCCATGCTGCGTCAATTGTATGTACAGTTTAGTAAAAACAAGTGCAGGCGTATTTGGTACAGAACCGTCTGAAATACGACATAGCCAAGACTGGTGTAGAAGTTGCTGCGGCGCAGGCGAAGTTATGCCTATGATACAAGCGGTAGCTGCAGGATCAAAACAACCACAGCAAGGCGGCCATATACAAGGCGAATGGTTTAGCTCCCAGTATTGTGGATGTTACCAAGCTCAAATGTGTACAACAATGTTCGGAGTTGGAATACCAGCACCAGGCACAGGAATGCGAGATAACGGTCGAAGCCAGGGTTCCAAAGGCGGCATGGGCGCAGTAAAAATTAACTTTATACCTAATTAAGGATTAACAAAATGAATATAACTTTTAACATACCAATTACAGATGAACCATTCACTACTAGTACTAGTGAGGGTAAAACTATTGCAGCAGAATACTATGGATCAGAATATATAGTTATAGGAGTTGATCCAAGTAATTCAAAAGTAATGAGTGTTGACAGAGAATGTGACACACCGCCAGATATGTCAGAATTTGAAGACGATCACCTTGAATTTCATCTTATTCAAGTAAATTCATCAAATGCGTTGGCTGTAGCAAAATTAACTCATCAATACACTAATGAAGCTACAGAATATACAGAGTCTGTAAACGCAGACGAAACATATACATATCCATATGATGAAAATAATGCACTATCTGATGTATATACTAACGATAATCTTACTTATGATGCAGATAGCGGCACATTTACAATGCCAGGATACCAAACACACCCAATTACTGCTGAAAGCTTTTGGGAAAGTGTTACTGAGAGAAAAGAAGAGTGGAAAGTTATTCAGTCAAGTGGGACTTTAAATGACGACCAACAAACAGCAGTAGATGCTTATGTTACGTGGTTAGAAAATGCACCTACTAAATACGATGGCGTAGCACATTGGAAAATACCGTTTCCTAACAGTCCAGAAGTATAAAGCCACTTTTAAAAAAGCTTTTGATTTAGTTCAATAAGTAATTTTATATAATTTACTATAGGAATTACTTGATGAGATCAAAAGCTTTTTTTGTGAACGGTGGCTACGGTAGGGTAGTTTGTTCAATACCAGCATTCGAAAAATATGCAGAAGAGTCAGGAGATGAAGACTTTATCATTGTGTGCGAAGGCGGCACAGATGCGTACAAAGGTCATCCAATACTTGATGAAAGAGCATATGATGTTTGGCATAAAAATTTATTTAGAGAAAAAATAAAAGAAAGAGATTGTGTCACCACGGAGCCTTACAGGGTTTGGGAATACTATAATCAAGAATGTAGTCTGGCTCAAGCATTTGATATTGAAATAAACAACAAAGGCATTAGAGAACTGCCTAAGCCTAAATTGTACCTATCCAAAGAAGAACTTTTGGTAGGTGCTCAAATTGTCCAAGAAGTAAAAGAAAAACTTAAAAAAGACAAGGTTATTTGTATTCAACCGTTTGGCCGCAGTTCTACATTTAATAACAATACATTTTTAGATAGTAGCGGAAGAAGTATAGAATACAAAGATCTCAAAGCTATAATAAAAAAATTACAGAAAGAAAAATTTGCTGTAATTATAATGAGTGAATATAAATTTGACTTTTCTAAAGATGGATTTACTGACGAAGTAGCAATGCCTGATAACGTGGCTCTAAGACAATGGGCTTCAATTATTAAGCATTGCGATCACTTCCTTGGATGCGACAGTGTTGGTCAGCATTTGTCATATCAAGCAGAAACACTAAGCACAATTGTAATAGGATCAACATTTCCTATTAATATAAGCTATCCAGATTGCGAATACTTTAATATTGTTGACTTAGGTATGCATGATAGGGTATATGATCCAATTAGAATATTACCCGATGAATATACATCTAGAAAAAATGAAAATATTATGTATATGAGTCCAGAAATACAAGATTATGTAGTAGATACTATATTAGGAAAAAATCCAGAAAACAAATAATCTACTGAGGAAATAAAAATATTATGGAAAACAAAACAGGTTACATTGCAGCAATAGCTCGAGGTCACAATGCAGGAGTTTGTCTTTTGAAAGATGGAGAAATTGTTTTTTCTATCGAAGAAGAAAGATTGACTCGGCAAAAGTACGATGGTGGGCCATATGCAAGTATGTTAAAAATATTAGAGTACACTGACAAAATTGATTATCTTGTAGTTGCACATACACAACTTCTTAAAGATACAGCAGGTAGAGTAGATTTTAGCGGAGACGATGTTTATACAGGATTAGCTCGTAAACTAGGACTTATATCTCGTAAAGAAAATAATCATGAACATCCGCAAGTAATAGATTTAAGTCATATACACCATAGACTACATGCCGCATGTGCATTTTATAGAAGCGGCTTTGACGAAGCAACAGCAGTAATTGTAGATGGCGCTGGAACATTTATGCCAATGAATGTAAACGGAGAAGAAACAATAGGCTGGGAAACAGAAACTGTATTTGAATGTAAATATCCAGATGCAATACGTACTGTATACAAGCATATTGGTACTAGAGGTCCACACTATGGTGGCAAACTGCAAATAGCAGAAGGCGAAAGTGAATACACAGCATTTTTAACAGATACAGCTGGTATTGTAAAAGCATATGAAGCTGCAACACAATATTGTGGATTTAGTGCAATTGAAGCTGGTAAGACTATGGGATTATTCCCGTACGGAAAAGAAAACCCTAATATTCCAAAGATGTTTCATTATGATAGTATTGTTCCTACTACTAATAGAAATTTAATTATACCCACATATCCGAATGCTGGAGCAATTAATGCTGGTCACTATGCAGAATTAGAAACAAAAGAAGAAGAGTATATAGACACAGATCTTACAACACTTCAAAATAGAAGAGATATTGCTTATGCAGTACAAACTCAAACACAGGAAAGAGTAACACAGCTGATTAAAGAAGCTGTGGAAATGACAGGTATTAAAAATGTCGTTATATCAGGCGGATATGGCTTGAATTGTGTTGCTAATTATCACTATTTAAAAGAATTAGATGACGATATAAACATATATGTAGAACCTATATCAAATGATGCAGGTACGGCACTAGGAGCAGCACTACTTTTCCATAAAGCTAGTGAGCAAGACGAAACAGTAATGCAACGATCAGATGATCTATATTTAGGTCCAAAATATGAATATTCAACAAAGGAAATATACAGCTTAGGAAAAAGTTACAATGCAGAAATAGAAGATGCAGATCACCAAAGGGTTGTTGATCTAATAACATCAAAAAATATTGTTTCTGTATTCCAAGGAAGATCAGAAAACGGTCCTAGAGCATTAGGCAACAGGAGTATATTATATGATCCTACAGATCCAAATGGCAAAGACCATGTGAACACAGTAAAAAGACGTGAGTATTTCCGTCCATTTGCTGGAAGTATTCTAGAAGAAGATGTACACGAATGGTTTGATTTACGTGGTATGGAAAGTTCGCCTACAATGATGTATGCTGTAAATTGCCAGCCTGGTATTGAAGAACGTATACCTGCTATTATTCACGTAGACGGTACTTGTAGAATTCAAACTGTTAATAGGGAACAAAATCCACATTATTATGATTTGATTAAAACATTTAAAGATAAAACAGGTTGTCCGATTATCTTTAATACAAGTTTTAATTTAGGTGGTGAACCTCTTGTTGAAACACTTGAGGATGCGCTATGGACGTTACAACAAAGTGAAATAGAATACTTGTATTTGCCAGAGTACGGAAAGCTACTTACTATAAAAAACAAATAAATACTAATAACAATATTAGGAAAAACAAATGTTTAATATAGCAAAGTATATTACTAGTGGATTACAAAATACTCTTTTATTAAAAAACAACTCAGGATTTTCTTACGGAGGTCCGTGGAAAGGTATTACTGATAACACGCTTATAGATAGGTGGCATGTAGGAGATTTTGTATCAGCAGAATATACTATAAGTGTTGACTTTGATACAGATAACAGAGAAATCTTAAAGTGTTTAGTAGTAGGTTCTGTAGACCAGGCAAAAATAAATGTGTATTCAAGATTATCTACAAATATAGAACTAGCAGAAATACGTGCTATAGTAAATGATAGTTATGTTGATGTTTTTGCTAGTCCTAAATCTACAAAGCTTCAAGGGTCTAAATTAATATTTACTGCAAAGTATTTTACCAGTCAAAATTAAATTTGATCTTTTTTAGGTAAATACTATGCAGGAGTAGATAATGAAGAACGCAACTAATTCACCATATCAATCTGATTTTGGATTTAAAAGCCCAGGGTTTACTGTGGATGCACAGGGTAATATTGTTGCAACTTCTATTTCATTATCTACGTCAACAGATAATCTTATAGGTGATTTTGAATTTACCGATAACGGAACTTCTTTTGAAATTGTAGGCAAAGACGGTTTTAATCCTTCAATAAATTTAGCTAGAGGAGAAAGTTATACACTAGAGCTTTCTCTATCATCATTTACATTTGAATTAGTAAAAGCTAGTGAATCAGAGTATGTAGAATTTACTATAAATCATAGTGACGGATCTACAGGAAATGATGCACAAGGAAAAAGTTCAGGATTGTTAAGTTTTACAATCCCACAAAACTATAGCGACGATACAATTGTATATAGAAATGTCGGAACAAATATCAAAGGCACTATAAACGTAATCGATCCAGTAGGTCTTTTTAGTTCGGTTAACATTACAGATACAGTAGATTCAACGAGTCCCGAAACAGGCTCATTGCTTGTAACAGGCGGCGTAGGTATCAAACAAAATTTAACAGTAGGCGGTGAATTAAACATTTCAAATCTGACTGTTTATAATGATTCTATAAATGTTCTAGCATCTGATTCAAGTTTGTTAGGCACAATTGATAACCAAGGATCTAGTATACCCCTAAAAGACACTACAATTACAAATACTTCTTTATCATCGTCGACAATAATCACAGCACCGTCGCAAGCAAATGATATAACAAACAAAACATATGTAGATTCTACAGTGTCTGCACTGGCAATAGCACTAGGAACATAAAGAATGGCAAAAACACAACTTAAGAATTATGTATTTAAACCAGGGTTAGGAGCAACAGATAACAAATATCCTGATGCGTATAGCCTGCTACAACAAAACAAAAGTTTTATACAAAAAGAAAGTGCAGCATGGATACAAGATCAAATTGATGCAGGCGCAGCAGGATTTATAGGATATACATACAATCAAGAAAAATGTGAAAGAGATGTCGGATATAATATTGATGCATATCTGTTAGATATTAGATATGGTGGGAATGAAAATACCTACAATACAATAAAATACTATTGGGATCAAGATGTCGCACAAATTGACGGTGATAGGCAACCAGAAATCCAAACATATCAGTTTATCAAAACCTTGATCAACACTTATGTTTTACAAAATACATCATATAGTGCGTCAAATGTAGATGTTACACAAACTTTAGATCTTACAAAAACAGCAGAAACTGCTGCAATATCTGAAATAGACACGCTGTTAGACAACACAATTGCAGTAATTACAAACGGTCTTTCTAGCCTACCTACTCTTATAGAAAGTGGAGTAGGTAGACTTAAAGTACAAGGACGTTATGATACTGACGAATTATTATTAATTACTAATACTACAAAAAATGAAATTATATATAATTTTAGCAATCCTACTACAGGTGGATTTGTAACTCTAAAAACTGATAATGTAACTACAGATACGGATTTTGCAACCTATTTGCAAACAACTGATGCTATAACAACTATCACTTTAAACTATGATACAAGCAGTCATTCATCTACAGATGATATACAAATCTTTGTAGAAAAACTTGAAAACGGAAAAAGTGTTGTAACCACTAGACCATATGATTTTGGTACAGATGCAATTGAACGTAATCGTATTGCACAACCTTTGTCAATGCTTGATGCTGACTTTGAATATGGATTACAACCTACTAAATGGGCAGCTATATCGACAATGCGAGGTTATCCTAGTATTTACGAAATTCCAGGAACAGACACAGGTGTTATAAGCGTAATAACTGATGCAAGTTCAGGGACTAATGATGTAGGTCAGTCGTTAATTACTGTTACAACTGTATCTGCACACGGTTTATCACCAGGAGATCCTATAACAATAAAGGCACTAGAAGATAGTGTTACTGGAGCAGCTAGAGCAGAAGGATCATTTGTAGTTGTAACAGTTCCTTCAGATACAACATTTACCTACTTTGCAAAATCAAAAGTAGGTACAACAAACGGTGATGTACTATCAACAACATATACGCAACTTAGAAAAGCTGGTTTCTACACTGGCGCAAGTATAGGTAGTCCTGCTTTTTCTGTTCTTAGTAACGGAAGTTCTGGCACAATGATTACAGAATTAGTGACTGCTACAGGATCTGATGTAATTCCATTCGATGGCAATGCTCCAGAGATTGGTGCTCCAATTACAGATTTAAGTGGCGCAATACCCACAGGTGCCCAAGTTACAGGCGTTAGAACTACAAGTTCAGGCGGAGGCACATATATAACTCCTAATGTTGAAGGAGATTATGGACCAGGAGCAACAGCTATACAAGTCACAGATGCAACTGGTGTTGTACAAGATCTAGCATTAGACGACGGTACAGGAACAGCAGTTTATGTAACTTCTGTAGTAGGAAATACAATTAATTTAACCAATCCTCTTGCAGCTTCTTTCAAAGGTAACACAACTACATATACAGGTGTAAGTGGTATAAATCAAGCAGGGGTAGGTGTAGACGCTGAATTTGACATAAGCAGAGCAGCTGGAGTTTACACAGTTGATTCGATTGCTGCGGCTGGCACAAATTATGAAGTAGGCGATAGAATATTGTTTGCAGGTACACTCTTAGGTGGTCTGTCTCCCGATCATGATTTAGTTATTATTGTAGATAGTGTGCTCGGAAGTGGTGCAATAGATACTTTTAGTACAGAAGGTACAGCATTTGATGGTACTATAACACTCAGTGGAGTTACAGCACCTGCCGCAGAAGGCGGTGGAGGCTCGGGTGCTAGATTTGATGTTACATTGAATAATGGAAACTATAATGTAACCTTAGCCGGCGCTCCTGATGATGACGACAGTACAGGATATTCAGTTAATGATCAGGTTATTATAACAGGAGACAGTTTTCCAGGTGGATTTAGTCCAGCCAATGATTTAATCATACAAGTAACAGGAATTTTTTCAAGCGGTGCAATTGATACATTTGCTGTGTCGGGCACTGCTCCAGATGCTAGTGCGACAGTAAATAATCCGCCTATCGCTAGCACAACAACAGTGGCAGGTTCAAACGCAGCATACAATGTAACAATTACTGGTACAACATACAGTGTAACTAGAATAAATGACGGTATTAACTATTTGCCTACAGAAGAAATAGTAATATCTGGTGCAGAACTAGGAGGCACAAGTCCTACTAACGATTTAACAATAACTATTGATAACGTAGACGGATCTGGTTCAATTACTGCTGAGAGTGTATCTGGTGTTGCATCAGGTATTTTACCTGTTGGTGCATTTAGTGCAACTAATTTGATAGGTTCTGGTTTAACTTTTAACATTGCGTTAAATGGTGGGACATACAGTGTAGCAGTAGCGAATGCAGGAGCTGGTTATGGTCCTAACCAAGAAATAATTATTATAGGTAGTGATTTAGTTGGAGAAGATGTAACTAATGATCTAACTGTTACAATTAGTACAATCGATGGTTCGGGAGGTGTTACTGCTGTAACATCAGCTGGAACTGCTGCTGGAGGCACAGCAAGCTATACTAATGTTGCAGGATCAAATGATGCGCCCGTAGGAACAAACGGAGAATTTACTATAGTAAGAGATAATGGACAATACAGTCCGATTACAGTAAGCAATGGCGGAACTGGATACGAAGTAGGCAATAGAATAAAAATTATTGGAGGATCATTAGGAGGACAATCTCCTGAAAATGACCTAATACTTAGAGTAACGTCAGCACCTGGAGGCGTAATTTCAGGTGTTGTTGAATCTTATGTAACTGCTGCCTTAGGCGACAATTTAGATCTCATAAGCACATTTACACTTACAGAAACTACAGTCTCTCCATTGGCATCAGCTAGTACTTTAACTTTTGGAGCATTGGCAACTTTAGAAGTGGCTTTCCCTAATGCCCACGGCTTAGTTCCAGGAGATACATTTATTGTAAACACAAACACAGACAACGGAGTTAATAATCATGATTTACTAGCAGGAAGTTTTTTTGCAACTGAAATACCAGCTGTTAATAAACTACGATTCCAAGCTAGAGCAGAAGGTGCAATAGATGATACTTCACAAATTAATGGTGAAGTTTATCCAAGACCAGATAGCTTCTTTGTACATAGACCATATGATGGTGGTGTGCAACTTGGCACAGGTGGTCCACAGCACAGTGCGCAAGCAATTCGTCAAAGTAAAAAATACATTCGTTATCAGTCAGGTAAAGGTATTATGTATACAACTGGTGCGCTATTTGCTCCAAGTTACGACTTACGAAGTATTATAGCAGAAGATGTTGAAGTAGGAAGTTTAATAACAATTGTTTGCGATGATAACGATCATGGTGTGCAAGTAGGTGGGCGTATAAGACTACTAGGTGTAGAAACTCCAGGATATAACAGTGGTCCAGAAACTGCTGTTCCGCCAGAATTTGATTATGACGTAGTTGATGTTGTAGACGAACGTACATTTAAAGTTAGAGCACAACGCAGATTAGGTGCTACAAATGCAGTACTAGGATTTGGCGCACAAATGAGTGTTGTAGCTTGGCACGGTGCAACAGTACGCTCAGGTATCTTTGATGACCAAAACGGTATTTTCTGGGAATTTGACGGAACACAAATTTCAGTTGTACAACGTACAGGTACAAGACAGCTTGCTGGTACAATCTCTTTAGATGTAGATAGCAATCTTATAACAGGATCTAGTACACGTTTTAGAGATCAGCTTAAATCTGGAGATAGAATTATTATCAAAGGTATGACACACGTAGTATCTCATGTAAACAGTCAAACCGAATGTACTATTACACCAGACTGGCGAGGCGTAGTAGATATTACAGGTGCTAAAGCAAACTTAATCGTTGATAAAAAAGTTAAACAAAGCGATTTTAATTTAGATAAATTAGATGGCACAGGTCCAAGTGGTTATGATATAGATATTGCTAAAATGCAAATGATCGGTATTCAATATTCATGGTATGGTGCTGGTTTTATTGACTTTATGTTGCGTGGCTCAGATGGTAATTTTGTATTCTGTCACAGAATGCGTAATTCAAACGTAAACACAGAAGCATTTATGCGTTCAGGTAACTTGCCAGTACGCTACGAAGTTACTAACGAAGGGCCTCCAGGTAAACTAGCAGAAGCAATGGATGCAAGTCAAACAACTATCGTGTTAGAAGATTCAAGTTTCTTCCCAACTAGTGGCTATGTCTATATTGATAATGAAATAATTCTATTTACATCTAATGATAAAAGCACAAACACTTTAGGTGGATGCACAAGATCAGCTACATTTACAAATTTCCAAGCAGGTGCTACACGAAGTTATGATGCAGGCCCGGCAGCAAGTCACCTTGATCGAACTGGAGTAGTCCTAATATCACAAACTATTACACCACTTATAAGCCACTGGGGCTCTGCATTCTTAACAGATGGCGGGTTTGATGAAGATAGGGGTTATATTTTCTCCTACTCAGAAACAGGACTAGAAGTAAGTACAACTCCTGCAACAGCATTTATGATAAGACTGTCACCTAGTGTCAGCAATGCTCTAATAGGAGATTTAGGTGAACGAGAACTACTAAACAGGGCTCAGTTATTACTTCAAAGTTTAGAACTTACATCAGACGGCTTTGACGGCTCAGGTAATCCTATTAATGGTGGTATTGTTGTTGAAGGTATTTTAAATCCACAAAACTATCCTGAAGATCCAAATGATGTATCATGGTCTTCACTAAGTGGACAAGCACAAGGCGGCCAGCCAAGTTTTGCTCAAATTGCATCAAGTGGTGCAATTGCTTGGACACAGGACGCAACAGTTAGTACAGTTACTCCAACTACTTCAGCATTTTTGACTGGAAACGTTCAACTTGCAGCACAGCCGTGGGATAACGACAGATATATTTCGAACAATTCAGAGTTTGTGTATTTTACTGAATCTAATTATCAAACATATGCAGCAGCTGGATTACAAACTGGTGACAGAATAAGTCATCCTAACTTGCCATCAGGTACCAGAATTAGAGATATAGGCTTTCCATTTGAATATGATGGAACAGACTATAGATGGATAGAACTTAACAATGATGGTTCAGGTAACAATAATTCTAATGCATCTGCAACTGTAGAAAGAAGATATAGAACATCAAATACTTCAACAATATTATTCCAAGAAGCATCATGGGAATCAGCAAATATTACAGCAGGAACTACAACTACTGATAATAATTTTAGTTCGGCGAACACACAGGTAAACACTATCCAAGAAAAAACATATTTTAGCACAAATTATTATGAAGTAACATTTACAAGTCAATACACTGCAACAATTACTCCTGGAACAACAACAGTTGAATTTACATTCCAACAATCTCCATATGCAGAACCTGGAGAAACAATTTTCTCGTTCATTGCTCAACCAGGTGAACGTGCAACAGTTGACTTTAGTGAATTGAAAGAACTAACAAATACTCCACTAGGCGGGCGCGGAACATATCCAAATGGTCCTGACGTGTTAGCTGTAAATGTGTATAAAGTTAGCGGAGCAGCATCAAGTGCAAACGTAATTCTAAACTGGGGCGAAGCGCAGGCCTAATTTTGTGCTTCTAACCAGTCTACAAAGGCAGCAAGATCGTCAAAAACTCTTGTAGCCTTTTTTATCTTCTTGTATGTAAATCTCTTGTTCAATAGTTTTTCTGTTTCTTTGCCATAGCCTGTTCTTACTAGGATAGGTTTAGAATTCATTTTTAAGGCTGCTTTTAAATCAGAAATTTTATCTCCTACATAATAGCCTTTAGAAAACTTTATATCAGGATTTTCTTTTTCACACCGTTTAAACATGCCAGTATTAGGTTTAGCGTACATATCATTTTTTGCACTGCTTGCACTGTAGTAAAGAGCATTTATACTAGGACAACCTGCTTTTCCTAATAATTCAAACATGTAGTTGTGTAATTTATCAACATCTTCTTCTGTAAAAAGACCATGTTCTATTCCACCTTGATTTGTTATGATAACAATTTTGTGTCCTAGTTGTCGTAGTTTTGCAACTGCTTCTAAACTTCCTTTTATAGGTTCAAAGTCTTCTGGCTTTACAGTGTAAGTTCCGCGATCTATATTAAGTACACCGTCTCTATCTAACCCAATAACACATTTTTTATCAAAATTCTGTGCCATCTGAGAAACATCGCTGCTCCAAAGTACTTTAGGTTGTGGTACTGTCATTCTGACTATCCCCTGGAAAAACTCTATAATTGTCTTCTACGCTGTCAGCTGTACTAACTTCTGTAATACTAGAACCTGCAACTAAACATTCTAGTTGATGAGGTTGTAAAGGAGGATTATGCCATGTTTCGCCTTCTGCTAATTCTTTTTCATGCATTTGTGCGTTTGCAGTATCAATCCACCGCACTTTAAATTTGCCCGAATTTACAAACCATGTTTCTTCTTTTTCTCTATGAAAATGCATTGAAAATTTTGCACCAGCTTTTTCGAATACCATGATCTTGCCACAATATTTTTCATTAGTGGCCCAAATTAATTCGTAACCCCATCCTTTTGGCACTACTCCTTCAAGTCTAGTAGGTTTTTCATTCTGCTGCATTGATATAATCCTCTATATTAGTCCATTCCATGTCTATAGTATTGTTTAGCTTTGTCAAATCTGCACAGGTAAATTCTTGGTATTGACCTTTTAAATTTTCTGGCATATCTATTAAACTAATTGCTGCTCCGTATTTAGATGAAATACAGTCTGCTACAGTATAAAAACTTACTGCACGACCTGTGCCTACATTCCAAATACCTGATTCTTTAACATCAAACATTTTTTCGTGTACACGGCACACGTCTTCAACACAGACAAAATCTCTTAGATAATTTTCTGAACCTCTAAATAATTCTATATAGCCTTTTTCTTGTGCTTGACGTGTAAATTTAGTAAATGGGCTAGCCATATTACCTTTTTGTTTTTCGTTATACTGTCCATATACATTAAAGTATCTAAATCCTTGTAAAGTAATATCAAATTCATCTTTGTATTGATTTATAAATCTGTCAAACAAATACTTTGACCATGCATATGGCGACTTAGGTAATAAAGGACCGTCTTCCTTAAAATGTGTAGGACGCCAGTCACCATAAACACTTGCACTAGATGCGTACTGTAAGTTTACACCAAAATGGCCACAGGCTTGTACAAGTCTAGTGCTCATTTCTAAATTTTGTTCTAAAATTAGTTCAACATTAGTCTCTGTAGTTGAGCTATTTGCACCAAGATGTACGACCCAATCAAATCCTTCAGGATCAGGAATAGCATTAGGTACATAGTCCCATCCTTCTACTTCGTGTCCTTGTGACTGTAAATATTGTGCTACATTTGCACCTATAAATCCCTTGTAGCCTGTTACTAATATTTTCATAGGGCTGCCTCTATTATCTTTGTGGTAGAATATCCTTCAACAGTTTGTACTAGGTGTACTTCTGCTAGATCATTGCCAACAACTTGTTCTACTGTATAATCACCGCCTTTTACAATTACGTGCGGTTTAATTTGTTTAATTAATTCATACGGAGTATCTTGTTCAAATACTACAACTTCATCAATCCAAGGTAACATTTCTAACTGCGCTATACGTTTAGTTACATCATTAACTGGTCTTGTTTCGCCTTTTAATCTTTTTACACTAGCATCTGAATTAATACCTACTATGAGTCTGTCACCTAAACTACGTGCTTCATTTAGTAATTCAAAATGTCCTTTGTGAAGTATGTCAAACACACCGTTGGTAAAAATAACACGTTCTTCTAGATCTTTTTGCTGTAAAATATATGTACCAACTTGTTGAACACTTTTTCTAGATCCTTTAACTGCTAGTTCTAATGATTTTTTATAACCATATCCTCTAGTTAACCCATATACAAACGCTGCCAAGAAGCAATCACCTGCACCTGTAACATCTGACACTTCAACAGGCTCTACAGGAATATCATAAACTTGGTTATCTATTTTAGCAATTACATTATCGCTTGCTTGCGTAGTAATAATGTTACCTTGCCAGTTTATAAAGTATTCTTGGAATTCTTTAGCATTAGGTTTAACTAGCCAAGCACCTTTGTAATGATGTGCGTGTGTTTTAGGATCTACAATTACTTTGCATCCATGCTTGTTTATATGCTCAATAATTTTTAAAGATTGGTCTAAGACACCTTTAGCATAATCACTTAGTATAACATAATTATACCATTGAAAATCTTTACTAAGAATATCATCTAGTATTTTATCGCCATTTGCATGATAGTCGTTGTCTATACGAGTAACATAATGCCCATCGCACATTACACGAGTCTTGACGCTTTTAGGTTGATCATATTCGTATAATGTTACATCAACACCTAGGCTTTTTAAATTTTCATAAACTAGTCCTGCACCGCCTATAGTTTCTACTATGTGTTCTTGACTTACTACAGGAACAGGTGCTTCTGGACTCAAGCGTGTGCTTGTTCCATAGATATATTTGTCAATAATAACATCACCAATAACTAAGACTTTCATACTCTTATTATACTTTATTTTAGATTATGTGTCAAGTAAATTTATAGTTTGGAAAACTGTTTCTAATTTAGATAAATTAACTTTACTTTGAAGGGTATTACGTAAACCATGATGTAACGGTTTAGGCCATTTTGTAAACGAGCACCATGCGTAACCGTCGTGTTCATTATTTAATTTAGGAATAAATTCTTCTTTTACTACACATAAGTATGTGTGAAAATAAAATTTATTGTCTGATGAAATAAAACTTTCTAGAGGTAAAGTTTTTTTTATTTCTGGTAAGAATCCTAATTCTTCCTCAATTTCTCGTTGTAGTCCTTCCCAGGGTGTTTCTTGTCCTTCGTTGGTACCTCCTACAAGTCCCCACAAATTATTTCTTTTGCCGTGTGCTCTATGGAGAAATAAAAATCTATTAGTATCGAGTGTATAAAATAATGCACCACTACATGTAATCTTTGTCATACTAATAATTATCCTGCTAGATCTATCCTCCATGTGCCAATTGGATAATCACCATCGATGCTCAATAACCATTCTCCATCTTTAAATCTATATTGCACACTTGTATTTAAATTTGTTGTATAGGTGGTTGTGGTGGTTTCACTTGCATCAAAAACAATGCTCCATTTACTTCCATCCCATTCTACTATATCATTAATATCTGCAACTAGGTTAGTGTTGTCTAAATTTTTCCAAGCACTAGCGCCTACATTATCTAGATCTGTGCCTATTGCATCTAATAACAAGAGTCGTAACCCTGCAACTTTGATATCTGTTGGATTAAATCCAGTAGGATTTATAATATAGTCTATTGTAGTTCTGCCTTGTATAATAGTGTCTGAAGGAAAACTATCAGTATCAAAATTAATTTCTATTTTTTTGTCGTCAAACGGATTAATTGCAAAAGTACCAGTTATAGTACTGCTATTTTCTGCATTAGTAAAGTAAATTCTACTTACATCTGCTTGATATGTTCCCGGTAATACCTCGAAAATCTCTTCCCAGTTTCTTACACCTATTACACCATTACCGTATAATTGTGCAGTACCCGAACTTAGATAAACTCCATATTGTTTATAATTGACATTTGCCATTTCATTTGCTACAGCAGTCTCTGCTTTCCTGTTTGTATCGTTACCCGTCATGCCTGGCAAAAAGTCTGAATATGCATTGTTTTCTGGTGCACTTACGCCGTCTTCTATTGTTCCTCTTTGTTCGTCAAACATACTTGTAATAATGTTTGTAATAACGCCCATTTTCTTAACTTTTGTAGGCGGCGAAATATAAATTGGAATGGTAAACGTAAGAGTTGCAATATCTATTTCTGAATCAACTCCTATAGGAACGCTTCTATTTGACCACTGTACATTTTCTAAATTAACTACTGTAATACTAGTCCAATCGATAAAGTTGTCAGTGGTTTGCATTTCTAAACTTGGATTAAACAATACGAGTATCTGTTCTAAAATTTGTAATTTTTGATCAGTATTTGATGCCCATATATCTGCATTTATACGCATCATATAAGGCGTAGGTATCAATCTTTCGACTGTGTAGTTTTTACCTTGATAATTTAGGTATTCTTTGTTGGTTTCGTCGTATGCTCTTTCTCTAATGTTGACAGATCTAGTATAAGTAGCATCAGTTAACCTGTCTCTATCTAATTCTAATCCTGTAACATATACTGCTATTCTAGGTGCACTAGGTAGCTTATTTTCTGAATTTTCTCTTATTATATTTGCTACTTGTCTAGTTAGATCACCATAAGTAACAGGAACATCTTTAGTGTTTCCCTTACCATCTTTTACAGGAAAATTACTCAATATGCGCATCATTTGAGTAGTATATCTTCTAATTTGTCCGTCGTAAAAATGTAGCATTAAGTATTATCCGCTCGAGGTTTAAGTGCTTTAGAAAGACTTTGTCTTTCTTCAACTATCTCTCCATCTATATCATTAGTATTCGTATTGTTAATGAATTCTGTTTTATAAGTTTGACGTTCTAGTGTGTTACTTAGTGTCATTCTAATATCGTCATTAACCTTAACCCAACGAGTACCGTCATATTTAAACATTCTATTTGGTAGGAAATCCGTTCTCAAAAAGTAATCACCTTCTTGATTATCAATAGGAAACGAAATACCAAAACCAAACGGAGCACCGTTAGGGGCACTATCCCCTGTTCCTACTAGATAGCCAGTATAGCCTTCTCTGTCTGGTCTGTCAGTAACTTCGTCAGCATTTGTATTAATATTAGAAGCATCCAATTCTTCATTGTCTGCTGTTCTAAGTGCAACAGTGCCGTCATCGTTAGTAGCAATAGTATAATAATGACTTATATCATAACCTGACTTTGGAGCATCTGATTCTGCTTGTGCTACTACTGCATTATTAATCTGCATTTCTTTTTCGTACGTGCTTAGAATATCACGTAATGTTTCGTTTGAACCTTCTTCTGCGGGTAAGTCAAGTATCTCAGCATATTCTTGTCCGTCATAAATTTGTTTTAATTTTAATCTATAAAGGTGCGGGTACCAAGTTTGACTAAACCCTTCAGCAGCTCTATTAACATCTTCTATAACATAAAATCTTTTAAGGGCAACACTGTAATCATTTAGTGCATACTCGTCTTTAAGATGTGGAAGTTCTATTACATCACCCGAAATAGGTTTTCTGCCTAGCGTTTTTACTATGCTGTTGATATGCACAGTCATAAAAAGTGTGTCATTGCTGAGGAACAATCCAAATTGACTAAGATCAAAATCAATATCTTGCACATTGTATATGCCTCTAGTACTATAAATATCAGGATCGTATTTTCTATCACGATTTTCAAGGAATAACAAATCTTGTATATTAGTTTCTGCAACAGCATCATATTCTGGCTGTACAGCACTACGATCGTCGTCTGAGGGATTGTTAGGACCTAAATATTTGTGTATATTGATATCAGTCCCGCCAACAGTAAACATTTCTTGGATTTGTTTGTCCAAAAAATGATAATCATTGCCGCGTTCTGGTTTATATAAAGATAGTCTTGGCATATACATATTTATCGCTAGCGATAAATACTATACGGAGAACTTCTATGGCAGATTTAGCAACACAAAAGCAAGAAATATTTGATTATGTAAACACCTTTTTAGGCGGTGGTATGGTAGATGTTGAATTAGATCCTATACATTATCAAACAGCATTAACTAAGGCACTCACTAGATTTAGACAGCGTTCAGACAATAGTGTTGAAGAATCTTATATGTTTTTAACAACCGTAATAGATCAAAATGAATACGTATTGCCAAATGAAGTTATTGAAGTAAGAAAACTATTTCGTAGATCGATTGGCTCAAGAACAGGCGGTGGTGACGGCGGCAGTTTGTTTGAACCATTCAACTTAGCCTATACTAATACATACTTACTATCTAGTTCTAAAATGGGCGGACTAGCAACATACGATTTATTTTCGCAACACCAAGAACTTGTAGGACGTATGTTTGGATCATTTATTGAATTTACTTGGAATTCTACCCAAAAAAAATTAACACTACTACAACGTCCTAGAGCAGAAGAAGAACTTTTATTATATTGCTATAATTATAGACCTGACTCAGAATTATTAAATGATTATCTTGCTGTGCAGTGGATTAAAGATTATACACTTGCTGGTTGTAAATATATGCTAGGTGAAGCACGTTCAAAATTTGCAACTATTGCTGGACCTCAAGGAGGAAGTACTCTCAACGGTGATACCCTTAAGGCAGAGGCACAGGCTGAAATGGAAAAGCTAGAAGCAGAAGTTTCGCTAGCTGTCCCAGGCGGCACCGGTTATGGATTCCTTATTGGTTAATGTCAAAGAAATATAAGATTAAAATAGATGTCAATTGTAAAACTTCGATTCCTTGGCAAGGAGAAAATCGCCGCGAGTGTTTTTTAGATTATCTAGTAAAAAAGAACAAATGGAAAATAGGCGCAGAAGTTGGTACAAGAACTGGACGCACATTATTCTATTTGTTAGATAATAATCCTAATTTAAAAATGTATAGTGTCGATAAAGATATAAGTCAATTCTACAACATAGATATAAAAAATAAATATGGCGAACGACTAATTGTTTTAGAAGGCCTAAGCGAAAATCAATCTATCAAAATTACAGAACAACTTGATTTTGTCTTTATAGATGCAAGTCATACATATAAAAATGTTGTCAAAGATATAAAGGCATATGCTCCTCTATTGAAAACAACCAATGGTTTGACAGGGCATGATATCAATATGTTTCCTGTTCAAGATGCAATCAAAGATTGCGGTTTTGAATATGATATAGGGCCAGACAATGTATGGATAACGAAATGAGTATTTTCGATATTATAAAAACAGCAGACGAAGTACCTGGTTGGACTAGCACTGACCAACATAAAGAATATAAAAATATAGCAGATCTTTTACCTAAAAATCCAAAAGTTTTAGAAATTGGATGTGGCTGGGGACGTAGCACATGGGCTTGGTTAGATGTTTTACCTTCTAGTACAGAATATAATATATTAGACAACTTTTCTTTAAGAAAAAAGTATTTTCTAAGAAAATGGTCGAAAGTTAATAAAATTGCAAAAAAGACAAAAAATTTATCTCATAGAGATATATTCGATCAGTTAATATCACAACATCCAAATAAAAACGTTATCAAAACAATATGGCATATGAAGGGTAAAGATTGGATAAACAGTGAAATGTTTACTAAAGATTTTGATCTTGTTTATCTTGATGATGATCATTCATACGAAGCAGTAAGCACTTGGCTGCAAATTTTTAAAGATGTTCCTATAGTTTGCGGAGATGACTTCAATCATAAACGTTTCCCACAAATAGTTAAGGCTGTCAGACAACACGCTATGCAAGAAAAACTTCAACTGTTAGAACCAGGAGGAGCGTTTTTTGTCTTAAAAAAACTTGACACGTAAACACAAATATATTATAATATAGCAATAATATAAAGAGGATACTGAATGTTACCTAAATTACTTGTAGTCGGACACGGCCGTCACGGCAAAGATACTGTTTGTGAATTATTAGAAAAATACGGCTACACATTTCAATCAAGTTCAAAGTTTTGTTCAGAACTTTTTATATTTAGGAATTTGAAAGACAAGTACGGTTATGCCAATGAGGAAGAATGTTATTTAGATCGTCATAATCATCGTACTGAATGGTACAACATGATTCATGATTACTGCAAAGATGACCTAGCACGTTTAGGGCGTAATTTGTTTGCCGAACACAACATTTATTGCGGATTACGTAATAAACGAGAATTCTTTGCAATGCAAAATGAAGAAATATTTGATTATGCTATTTGGGTGGATCGAACAGATCACTTGCCTACAGAAGATCCTAGTTCTATGAGTATTGAACAATGGATGTGTGATTATACAATTGACAATAATAGCGACTTGGCAAGATTAGAAAAGAACGTAGCAATTCTTATGCGTACTATTTTTAAAAATCAGGGGTTAAGTCTCCCTGCCTCCACCGGACACCATTTTTTTGCAGAATTCGCTGACAGTTAGCACAAATAGTTTTTAGATTTGTAGGTCGACAGTTGTTCAAATCACCGTCTATATGAAACACGTTAAATTGTTCGGAGTGTTTCGATTTAAAACCACACTTTTCACATTCATCCTTCTTTTTATAACCTCTTTGTTTCCATTTAGGAACACCATGTCCTGCACCGTTACGTAGACATGTTTCGCAGAGCTTACGATAATAAGTTCTGTTTCCTTTTTTGTAATTTATAGCAGCAGGACGTTGTCCGCATGTACATAATGGCCTCATACAGTATTTACCTCACCTTTTTGGTGCCTTTTTTTCGTTGATATTAGGTATGATTTTAGATTATATTGGTAAATACTAGTAGAGAACATTATCCAACAGGAGAAAAAAAATGGCATTAGTATCACCAGGCGTAGAAGTCAACGTAATTGACGAATCATTCTACACACCAGGGGCAGCTGCTACAGTACCGATTATATTTGTTGCAACATCAGCTAACAAAACAAAGGCGTCTGGTAGTGGTGTTGCTCAAGCCACACTTGCAGCAAATGCTGGTAAGGCTTACTTAGTCACTAGTCAAAGAGAACTAGGCGATTTATTTGGAGATGCAGTATTTGAGTCAGATAACAATGGCAACATGATACATGCAGGAGAATTAAATGAATATGGATTGAATACGGCATATTCATTATTAGGCGTAACAAACCGTGCTTACGTAGTCAGAGCAGATATTGATTTATCAGAACTTGCTCCTAGTGCAACCGCACCAGGTGGAGAACCTGCTGACGGGGCTTATTGGTTTGACACTGCAAACACAACTTTTGGCATCCTAGAATGGAATGGAGAAGCAGTAACCACAACCAATGGACAATCTTTTATTCCTGCAACAATAAGAGTAATTACTGAATCTACTGATTTAGATGGCAGCATACCTAAAGCATCTGTTGGAGCTGTAGGTGAATACGCTATTGATGTTACTTCAGATATGAACCGTTTGTTTTATAAAGCAACTGGTAATGCTAATGGAGTAAATGCAGGTGAATGGGTAAGTGTTGGTAGTGATAAATGGGCAGCTAGCTGGCCAACTGTAAAAGGCACGAAGCGAAATCCTGTTTTGAACAACGGCGATGAAATTGAAATAAATGGGACTACTGTAACACTAGCAGGCACGACTATTTCTGCACTAGCAGGAAATATTAACAGTGCAGGCATAACAGGAGTAAGTGCAGCAGCAGTTGACGGCGTACTTGAAATTTATGGTGACAGTACTTCAGCATCAGACGGTGTTACAGCAGATGGACTTATTGCAATCGGTGGCGGAACTGGATCATTAACAGGTTTAGCTGATTCAGCAGATGGTGGCACAGGCATATTAAATGGGACATATAGTATTCCTCGGTTAACAATTGCTCCACACACTAGTGTTCCTACATACAAAACAACTGATACTGTTCCAGCACCTACAGGAAGTTTGTGGGTAAAAACAACCACTCCTAATGCAGGAGCAAACTGGAGAATTAAACAGTACAATGACGATACACAACTATGGAACAATGTAAATGCTCCGATGTATACTACAAATGAATCTGCACTGTTTAATTTAGATGCAGCCGGCGGCGGCGCAAATTTACTTGCAGGCGATCTGTATATTAAAGCTAATGTAGATGAATTAACTCCTACTATTGCAGATTTCAAAATACATTATAGAGTTTCAAATGATCCGACTTCTATTGCTTCGGCAAAGATTGAATCACAGCTTACTACAGGAACATACACATTTGATATTGCAGAAACAACAGTAAATAGTTCTACATTATCAAATAAAACAGTAAGTGTTACAATAGCAGGCGGCACATCAGCAGATGCAGACACTATTGCAGGTGCTATCAACGCTGCTAATTTTACAAATGTAGTTGCTTATGTAAATGCAGCTAACAAAGTTGTAATTGAACACAAAACCGGTGGCGATATGCGCATAAAAGATACAGATGGACTTTTAACAGCAATGGGCTACATTGGTTTACTAGGCGATAGTAGCAACTCTGCTACAGCTACACCTAATCTTTATAGAGCGCCAGATACCGACAGCGACGGATGGTCAGTATCGGTAGATGGCTGGATTGCATCAAACTGGAAGCCATTAGAATACACTGCATCTAACACTGAACCTCTAGCGTTGACAACATCAGGCCAGCGTTGGTATAATTCAACAGTTGATGATGTAGATATTATGATTCATAACGGAACTACATGGGTAGGATATCAAAATTACAACAATGACTATGCAGATACCAATCCAACAGGACCAATAGTTTCTGCATCTAGACCAACAGAACAATCAGATACATCTCCTTTGGTAGATGGCGATCTTTGGGTCAGCACTGCTGATTTAGAAAATTTTCCATTAGTTTACCGTTATAACGGTACTACTGAAGAGTTTGTTTTAGTTGACAAAACTGATCAAACAACAGAAAATGGCATTTTGTTTGCTGATGCACGTTGGAGTACATCTGGCGGTGCAACGTCTGGACCATACGAAGCAGCAGATATCGACGAACTATTAGTAAATGACTATCTAGATCCAGATGCTCCAGATCCAGCACTATATCCAAAAGGTATGTTACTATGGAATTCACGCAGAAGTGGATTTAATGTTAAGCGTTTTGAGCGTAACTATATTGATGTGGATACATCAAATATCCGTTATGAAGTAGACGATCCTAACAGTGCTGATCCGGCTGATGTAATTGACGAGCCAATGGCAGATTATTATCCACATAGATGGGTTACTGACTCGGGTAACAACCCAGACGGGTCTGGTACATTCGGACGTTTTGCACAGCGTAAATCAGTTGTACAATCCTTGCAGGCACTTGTAAACAGCAATCAAGACATTCGTGATGAAGAATCACGTCAGTTCAACTTAATTGCTACTCCAGGTTATCCAGAGTTAATAGGTGAAATGATTACACTAAACTACGATCGCAGATTAACGGCGTTTGTTGTAGGTGATACACCAGCAAGATTAACACCTGATGCAACTTCACTAAACGAGTGGGCAAATAACATTAGAGGAGCACTTGAAGACAATGACATAGGTGCAGTAAGCAGAGACGAATACTTAGGTATGTATTATCCATGGGGCTTCTCAAGTGATAATTTCGGTAATAACGTTGCTGTACCTCCGAGTCATATGGCACTAAGAACTCTAGTATTAAACGATCAAGTGGCATTCCCCTGGTTTGCACCTGCAGGTACTAGACGCGGCGGAGTTACAAATGCTACAAGTTCAGGTTACGTAAACAACGAAGGCGAATTTGTAGGAATTGCTCTTAACACAGGACAACGTGATACTTTGTATAGCAATAGTATTAACCCAATTACATTTATAAGCGGCGCTGGGCTAGTTGTATTTGGTCAAAAGACTCGTGCAAGAAATGCAAGTGCATTGGATCGTGTAAACGTAGCACGGTTAGTTGTCTACCTACGTGGGCAGTTGGAGTTACTAGCAAGACCATACTTGTTTGAACCAAATGACAAAATCACACGTGACCAAATCAAATCAGCAGCTGATCAATTGTTAATTGAACTTGTAGGTTTGAGAGCACTATATGACTTCCTAGTTGTTTGTGACGAATCAAACAATACTCCTGCTAGAATTGATAGAAATGAATTGTATCTAGATATTGCAATTGAACCAGTTAAAGCAATTGAATTTATTTACATTCCATTAAGACTTAAGAATACAGGAGAAATTGCAGCTCTAGGATAATATGCGTACTTTATGGGTGGGGCATTAACCCCACCCTAATATGCATAAATACTACTGTAACAGGAGAAAAGAATGCCAATTACAACCTTAACAAATATTTCGATCCCCACAGAAGATGGAGGCGGCAGCAACAGTTCATTGTTAATGCCTAAACTACAATATCGTTTTAGAGTTTTATTTGAAAACTTTGGAACAACTGGAGGTCCGGATGGAATTAGAGAGATCACTAGACAAGTAGTAGACGTTACTCGTCCTAATATCTCTTTTGATCAAATGACAATCGACGCTTACAACAGCAGATCTTATCTTGCAGGTAAGCACACATGGGAACCAATCACATTAACACTGCGTGAAGATGCAAACAACAATGTGCAAAAAATTATCGGTCAACAGCTTCAACGACAGTTTGATTTCTTTGAACAATCTAGTGCTGTGTCCGGTGGTACATATAAATTTATTACTAAGATTGAAATTTTAGACGGTGGCAATGGTGCTAATGGTTCGTCAATTATTGATAGATTCCAACTAGTAGGTTGCTACATTGATTCAGCAAATTACAACACACTAGCATATGCAACAAGTGATGCAGTAACAACTACTTTATCAATACGTTATGATAATGCAATACAATTTGGTAGCGAAGAACAGTTTAGCGGTGTTGGCGAAGCTGTTACAAGAGCTGCCCAAGATGCTATTGGCGGCACACAAGTTACTGGCTAACTAGTCTACGTAATTGGCTATCTTATAAAAAGCAGAGGTCTATACGGTCTCTGCTTTTTTATTATCTACGTGTTTTTTAGAATGGATAAATATTACTATGAGTTGGTGGTCAAGTTTAATAAAATCAAGAGATATTAACACGCATTTGCGTGATGCTAGGCATGCCCATAATTTATTCACCCAGTATGGGCATTTGTTCTCTCCCAAAACAAAATTTTTATATCATGTTGTTTTTGAACCTACAGACGAAGTATCTTTTTCTTCTAACACAAGATTGTTTAACAAACAAATCGGTGTGTTAGTTAAAAGTGCAGATTTGCCAGGTTTTAGATCAAGCATAGAAAATAAACAACAGTACAACAGAAAAAAGAATATGCAAACTAGGGTAGACTATCAGGATGTAAGAATAGTTCTACACGATGATAATTTAGGTGCTACTAGGGCAATGTTAGAAGAATATTACAGATTTTATTTTCAAGATGGTAATCATTCTGTATCAACTAGTACTTCCACTACTGACGGTAGTTTTGATCCTAGAGACAAATATGCTGCAAGAACGCCAAATTACGGATTAAACAATTTTTATAAAAATCCATTTTTTGCAAATATTAAAATTTATCAACTTAGTTTACAAAATTGGTTCAGTTATACATTGATTAACCCGTTATTAAGTGCATGGGATCACGGTGGAGTAGAATCAGCAGATGGATCTGGATTAAACGAAAATACTATTACTGTAGCATATGAAAGTGTTTTGTATGACAACGGTATTGTTGGAGAATTTGGTGAGCCTGCAGGATTTACAGACCCCGAAACAGGATACGATAATACATTAAGTCCACAAACTACCGATGTAAAAGCAAACGAAAATTTTATTGTTCCAATTTTGAATAAAATTACAGACAGTTTGTTTGGTTTTCAATTGCCAATTGTATCTAATAATATCCGTCCTGAAGCAGAAACTACATCAAGACAACTGCAACAAACTTCAACATTTCCTAGGACAAATTCTACAATTCCTGGGTATTTCTTGCCTACAAGAGATACTCTTAACACAGGTGTACCTGATGTATTTCTTAAACCAGGAACAGTAAAGGAGATCCAGAAACAACATTACAAAGGCTGAAAAGCAACCCAACAGCCTTTAATAGTTTTTTAGCAAAAGTTTTTAATACAGGAACAATAGAAGGAATAAGTTATGAAGATTTTCTTTTATTGCCTGCAGAACAACAAACAACCATATTATCAAATCTTGATAATAACATTCTAAATGGTGACTACAAATTGTTTACCTTTATGAAAGCAGCATTGGAGGAAACGTAATGACAATACGTAGCAACAATCCGGAAACTTTTTCATTTGATGAAACACAAAAAATATTCAATAACTATTTTAAAGAAGAAATAACATTCCAATCAAGCGAAGTTTCGGCTGTAATAGGTTTTTTCTTAAAACGTGGATTTGAAAAAATAGCAGCAATTAATACAGCAGCAATTTTTTTACAACAAGCTCAAGTTGACAAGGTTCCTGCATTTGTATTGCTTGATACTCTTAAAGGTTTAGATGATGTACAGCTTACTAGCGTAATATCACAAATACTTAACTTATATAGAACAAAAACATCGGCGTTAGGTTTTAAAACTTCATCAGAAATTACCTTGTTTGATGAAAGAAATATTATATACTAATGGCTCATTTTGCTCAAGGAAAATACAACCTCAAAAACCCAGACAAGTATGTAGGAACTAAAACTCCTACTTATCGCAGCGGCTGGGAATTTACCTTCATGAAATTTTGTGATGAGCATCCTAGTGTAAGCCAGTGGGCAAGTGAAGCAATACGTATACCATATCGTAATCCTCTCACTGGTAAGCAAACCGTGTATGTACCAGATTTTTTTATTGTTTATGCAGACAAGGGCGGCAAACAACGGGTAGAATTGATTGAAGTTAAGCCTAGTAGTCAAGCACTTAAAGAAAAAGTTGGACGAAGTAGATCAAACCAAGCACACTATGTTGTAAATCAAGCCAAGTGGGAAAGCGCAAGAAAATGGTGTAAACAAAAAGGAATATATTTCCGTATAGTTACTGAACAAGATATTTTTCATAACGGACGCAGGAAATGAAGGTTGCGCATGTACACATACCTAAAACAGCAGGCGGAAGTGTAAATCAATGGTTCAAAAAATATACACCAGAATCTCTTGTATTTGGGACACATAAAACAATAGATAAATGTACAAAAGAATTTGATTTTAGTTTTTGTATAGTAAGAAATACATACCATAGACTAATTAGTTCTTATGAATTTGCAAAATCAGTTTCGTTAAAAAAATATAAAAAAAGACTAAACAAAGGAAATGCACAAGATGCATTATCATCTTTAGAAATGATGGAACATATCGATAAAGGCATTATTCCTTGGTTAAAATATAACATTGACAGAGATGCTAATACATTTTGGCCGTTAGATAGATGGACTAAAGATGTGGATATCGTTTTACACCAAGAAAATTTAACAGAAGACTTTTATCAAATACAAGAAAAATTAAATTGTTTTAAACCGCTCGAAAAAACACATCACGTTTTACAATACAATAAAACCCAATATCTTACAAAAGAATATGTAGATTTTGTCTATAAATATTTTTATAAAGAAATAGACAAATACAATTATAAGGTATAGATATGGCCACAATAGTTACAGAACCATTTCGTAGTACATTTATTCACATTCCAAAAACTGGCGGAAATAGTATCACTAACTGGCTTAATAAAAATACTAAATCGCAAGTTACTAAAAGACGTCAACATGCTACTGTACAAGAAGTATGTCAAGGTATACATTCTTTAGGTCCTATGAATCGAGAAGAATTAGGATTAACTTGGTGTGTTGTTAGAAATCCTTGGGATTATTGTGCAAGTTGGTATAGTTTTAAAATTATGCTTTGCGAATTCTATATAAGACAAATACATAAACACCCTGAAATGAAAAATAACAGAAAAGAAAAATGGAACCTGCAAATACAAGAAAATAAATTAAAAAGATTAGAAAATGGATTTGTGCCATGGTTACATCAGACTGGTGTAAGCCCTATGTATAATTGGGCAAAAGATTGTGATAAAGTTATGAAACTAGAAAATATTGTAAACGACTTTAAATTTATACAAATAAAAATGGATTGTTACACTGCCTTAGGACACGATAATAAAACAATCAATAGAAAAAAATATCAAGATTATTACACAACTCAAGAAGCAATTGATTTAGTTGCAAAAAAATTTAAAATTGACATAGAAACATATGGCTATGATTTTTGATAAATAATACTAGCATATAATGGAAGTTATAATGACAAAAAAATTAGAAGATTTGTTAAATTTACCTGATTCAAAGGAAATTATTGAACAAGCAGAAGCTCAAGAACAACAACAGTCCAAGCACGAAATAGAAAGAGAACAGGCATTTCGTGATATAGCTGATTTTGATAAAATTAGTGCTGCATTGCCTGCGGTTAAAGGTCTAGGAGATATGGCCGATAAAGAATTGAATGAAGTTGCAGACAAAGCGATGCAAGCATATGAAGACTTAATGGACTTGGGCATGAACGTCGAAAGTCGTTATAGTGGCAGAGTTTTCGAAGTAGCAGGGGGTATGTTAAAAACTAGTCTTGATGCTAAAACTGCTAAGTTAGATAAAAAACTTAAAATGATAGAACTTCAATTGAAGAAAGAAAAAATGGACAAAGAATCGCCCAATGACGATGGTATTATTAACGGAGAAGGATATGTAGTAACAGATAGAAATAGTCTACTTGAGCGTCTAAAAGGGCTAGATAAAGATAAATAATACATATAGAATAGGATCAATGCGCAATGAGATCATTTAAAGAAATACTTACAGAATCTAAAAAAACTTACGAATTCAAAATAGGTTTTGCAGGAGAGCTAGACGAAACAGTTACTGACACATTAGAAACTGCATTAAAAAAGTTTGGTCTATCTAACATGTCTTCAGGTAAAAAAACGCCAATTCAAGAGCGGCCATTAGATTTTCCACAACTACAAAATATGGAAGTAACTTATTTTGAAGCCGAAGTTGAATATCCTACTACTGTGCAGGTACTACAAGAATATTTAGGTAAGTGCTGCGGCGTAGATCAAAGTCATATTATAGTGCGCAATATGAATGATCCTAGAGAAGAATATCAAGAAATGAAAGACGATGAACCATACGAAGCAATGCTTACTACAGAAGATATGGGCGGCGAATCAGCACAAGAGAACGTTGCTGGAAATCGTGTAATGGATTTGTTAAAAGAATTAGAAACTGCTCGCAAAGAACGCGACCATGATGCAGCAGAAGGAGCACCTGTAGGACAATCAAGCGATATAGGTGATATAGAAAACAGCAAAGCGGTCGTTGGAGGTTAATACAATGGATATGAAAAACTTGATTAAACAAATGACTGATATTGAAAATTCTAAAAAAGAGCAGTTAAATGAAGCAGCAACAATTTCAATTAGTGCAGAAACAGGTGCAGAGATTGCAGATATGATTGCAGCTATGCAAGGACACGCAGGTGTAGGACCAAAACCAGTGCCAGCAGATATGCCAATGCCAATGCGCCACGACATTGAAAAGTTTCGTGCAGCAATGGATGACGATCCAAAAATTCCTGGCAAAGACGATGTAGATGGCGATCAAGATCTACAAGCAGGAGTACTGGGTGCATTAGCAGGCGGCGCATTAGGTTCCGCAGCAGGAGCAGCAACAGGTGCTACAGGCGCACTAGCAGCAAAAGGTGCATCTTTAGGCGGTGCATTAGGTGCTAAAATAGGCAAAGATGCAATAGGAAAAACAGTAGGATCGGCTATAGGCAGTGCATTACCAGGCGCAGCTGGCGCAGCTATTGGCGACAAAATGACCGACAATATTGAAGAAGATGCTGATCCTAAAGTTGCGTCAATGATTGCTAAGTTTGTAGACGAAATGGATACAGATATGATGTACTATGGCCAACCTGATGTTGCTAAAGTAAGTATGTTAATAAAGCAAGGTAACATAGAAGATGCTGCTGGAGAAATGGCAGATGCTATGGCTGATCAAGATGGCGGCAGTGATAAGTTTGATATGGTAATGGCACGAGCTCAAGAATACATTGAAGATTATATGGACGATATGGATGAAGGTTACGATAATGAGCCTGATCCAGAATATCAAGACCATAAGTATATGACTAAAGATTTAAGCGGTGGTCTTAACCGTGAAAAGAAAGCATATGCTAAAGCACAAGACGGTGACAATGCAATGGCCGTTGAAGCTATCAAAGCACAGCTAATGGCAGCACTAAGTGAAAAGAAAGCAAAGCCAGACTTTTTAGATATGGATAAAGACGGCGACAAAAAAGAGCCAATGAAAAAAGCTATTAAAGATAAAAAAGCTAAAAAATAATCTACGGTGGGGTTACATCAAATAGGGCCTGCAGGCCCTATTTTTTTGAGTAAATAAAATATGTTATATTTTAACGGCGATAGTTTTACTTACGGATTGGAATTAGATGATGTATACCATCAAAGGTATTCTGCTATTATTTGTAATCATTTTAACCAACAAGAGGTTAATGATGCAATAGGAGGAGCAAGTAATCAACGAATTGTAAGAACTACATTTGAATCGTTAGCAACCTATGATAATATTAAGTTAGTTTCAATAATGTGGACAGATTTGTCCAGATATGAACACTATGTAGGCAACATTGATTCTGGTGAAGACAAAGACGGATGGCGAAGAATATTAATAAATCGCTTATGTAAAAAAACAGGCAAAACACCTGCTGCAAAAGAATATTCACGTAAGTATAACAATCCACATATTATGCCTACTAACAAGATTCTATTACAATATTCAGCATATGTGAGAACAACTCAGCATATTGTATATGAATTTTTGAATCAGATTTTACAAATTCAACAAATTTGTAAAGCAAAAAACATACCATGCATAATGAGTTTTGCTGTAAATAATCCTTTTATAGAAAGCAAAAAATTAGAATTTGCAAAAAGTCTTCCTATTTATAAAAATATAGATTGGTCAGAAAATGTATGGCTTGATAATAATGTCGGTTGGAATATGGCAGACGAATGTGTATCTACAAATCATGAAATTGGTCGCGGCGGCCACCCATTAGCAGACGGTCATCGACACATTGCAAATAAATTTATATCTAGAATATTGAGAGATAAGTACTTATATGAGTAAAAGTTTAGATGGTGTATTAACAAAAAAAGCTAACACCAAAGAAACATATACAGAAGAACAAATACAGGATCTGTTAAAGTGCATGGATCCTGACGAAGGATATTTACACTTTGCAAAGCAATTTGCCTACATACAGCATCCTGTAAAAGGTAAGTTATTGTTTGATCCATACGAATATCAACTACGATTAATGCACAGTTATCACAACTATCGCTTTAACATCAATATGATGCCTAGACAAACAGGTAAAACAACCTGTGCTAGTATCTATCTAGCATGGTATGCAATGTTTCATCCTGATCAAACTATACTAATTGCTGCACACAAATACACAGGTGCACAGGAGATCATGGCACGTATACGGTATGTTTATGAAACTTGTCCAGATCATATACGAGCAGGTGTTACTAGTTACAACAAAGGTAGCATTGAGTTTGAAAATGGTAGTAGAATAGTTTCGCAAACAACAACAGGCAACACAGGACGTGGTATGTCTATTTCATTACTATACTGTGACGAGTTTGCGTTTGTGCAACCAAACATTGCGGAAGAGTTTTGGACTTCAATATCACCTACGCTAGCTACAGGTGGTCGTGCTATAATTACAAGTACGCCAAACTCAGACGAAGATACATTTGCTACTATTTGGAAACAAGCAGAAGAAAAGTTTGATTCTTACGGCAACGAACAAGAGCTAGGCATTAACGGATTTCACGCATTTAGAGCAGAGTGGCACGAACACCCTGACAGAGACGAAAAATGGAAAGAAGACGAAATCGGTAGAATCGGAGAAGAAAAGTTTAGACGTGAATACGGCTGTGAATTTTTGGTATTTGACGAAACTCTAATAAATTCGATCAAACTGTCAGCAATGGAAGGCGGAAGTCCGATATTAAATATGGGACAAACACGCTGGTACAAAAAGCCTACCAGTCAATACACATATTGTGTCGCACTAGATCCTAGTATGGGCACCGGCGGCGACTATGCTGCTATACAAGTATTTGAATTGCCTACATATGAACAAGTTGCAGAATGGCAGCACAATCAAACAGCAATCCCAGGACAAATAAGGGTCCTTGCAGACATATGTAGGTATATTGAAGAATGTACCAAAAATCCGACAGGGATATATTGGAGTGTAGAGAACAATGGTTTAGGTGAGGCAGCACTAATCGTTATAAACGATTTTGGGGAAGAAAATATACCAGGCCTGTTTGTATCTGAACCGATACGTAAAGGTCATGTCAGGAAGTTTCGTAAAGGGTTTAACACAACACACAGCACCAAAGTTACGGCCTGTTCTAGGCTCAAAACAATGATAGAAAATGATAAAATGATTGTGCATTCAAAGCCGTTTATATCCGAACTAAAAGGTTATGTTGCTACTGGTTCAAGCTATCAAGCAAAATCAGGAATGACTGACGACCTAATCAGTGCAACTTTATTATCTCTAAGGATGATGGATGTTTTAAAAGATTGGGATCCTAGAGTTTACAATACGTTTACACAAACCGAAGACTTAGAAGATTACGAAGCACCAATGCCAATCTTCATTAGCACTAACTATTGATAAATACTTTATGCGCAAAATGAACAACATAAGTGAAGATCTTTTCAATAAATTACGCAGCCGTTTCAACGATATCACTATAGGTGACGAAAGTGGTACAGTAACTAATGAACCAAAAGATGCTAGATTTTTTGATTTTAGCTATTCTAACGACGGAAATAAGATAGGCAAAGTAAGTATTAGCATTTCTGAAGACGAAGGATTAAAAGTTATATATTCAAAAGATATTGTAGAAAATCAAGATGATATATCAAAAAAACAGTGGTTTAATTTTTTAAAAGAACTTAGAACGTTCAGCAAAAAAAGAATGTTAGATTTTAGCATTAGAGATATTACAAAAACTAATTTAACAAAGAGAGATTATAATTTTTTAGCAAATCGCTCTGGGGACGATAAAATGACAGAATCAAAACTATATGGCACAAGCCGTGTAAGCTATCAAAAGGTTGGCGAAGCACGTATTATGATTAAGCATACAGAAAATATTAATCAAGAAAGTGCCACAGGCAGAACTCAAAAGATTGGAAAAATCTATATTGAATCACCAGAAGGTGAAAGATTCAAATATCCTTACAAACATCTTACAGGCGCAAGGGCAATGGCTCGCCATGTAGCAGAAGGCGGAAATGCCTATGACGATTTTGGTAAGCATATTGTAGGCCTATCAGAAGAAATGGCAAAACTACGCAAGTTCAAAAACTATATGAGCCGTTCAGCTGTAATGGCAGAAAGCCTAGCAGGATATACAGATATTGTCAAAGAACGTATTGCTACAGTTAAAAAAGAAATAGCGTCATTACAAAAGCCAGCATACTACAAAG